>OLPL01001985.1_pt1 | contig 11236 bp, 7 predicted proteins | sample 1673211 | NCBI WGS metagenome assembly OLPL01 (sample SAMEA3136766, study PRJEB25190) | human gut metagenome | reverse complement strand
TTTCTGGTTCTCTCAAGTGGATATTCTCTTCCAGCCAAGGTTTTTTCCTCCTATAAAATGTATCCGGACGGCTGCATAATCTATGCAGCACATCCTGTGTAAATAACTTATTAGAATCTGTAATGTGCGAAAGCTTTGTTTGCTTCTGCCATTTTGTGCATATCTTCTTTTTTCTTTACAGATGCACCAGTGTTGTTCGCTGCATCCATAAGTTCTTTTGCAAGACGCTCTTCCATAGTCTTTTCACTTCTCTTACGAGAGTAAAGAGTAATCCAACGAAGAGCTAATGCCTGACGTCTGTCTGGTCTTACGTCGATAGGTACCTGATAAGTAGCACCACCGATACGTCTAGCCTTAACTTCCAGAGCTGGCATAATGTTGTTCATAGCCTCTGTAAATACTTCTAAGGCATCTTTTCCTGTTTCTTCCGCAATGCGGTCGAAAGCACCGTAAACGATTTTCTGTGCAACACCTTTCTTACCGTCTAACATGATGTTATTGATAAGCTTTGTTACCACTTTGTTATTGTAAATAGGATCTGGTAATACATCCCTTTTTGCGATATGTCCTTTACGTGGCACGGTTCTTCCCTCCTTAATTAAATGTGATTTTCATTTCTTCATTTCCATGAGGAAATGAAATATTAAATCATCGGTACTCATGGAAACTTCTGTTTCCGTTGTTCATGCTCGGACAAGTCAATATATTGCCTGCAACCAACAGAGAAAATATTGCTATTCCGGCATTCTCACTGATATTTATTTCTTAGGTTTCTTAGCACCGTATTTGGAACGAGCCTGGCGTCTGTTTGCTACGCCTGCTGTATCAAGAGTACCACGTACGATATGATATCTTGTACCTGGTAAATCCTTTACTCTTCCTCCACGGATAAGAACAACACTATGTTCCTGAAGGTTATGTCCTTCACCTGGGATATAGCTTGTTACTTCGATACCGTTGGAAAGACGTACTCTGGCAATCTTACGAAGCGCTGAGTTAGGCTTCTTAGGAGTTGCTGTCTTAACGGCTGTACATACTCCACGTTTCTGTGGTGAGCTGGCATCTGTTGGTCTTTTCTTTAAGGAGTTAAATCCTTTCTGAAGAGCAGGTGCCGTGGATTTCTTTGCTACAGACTGTCTTCCTTTTCTAACTAACTGGTTAAAAGTAGGCATTCTGAAATTCACCTCCATGCATATTTTCTAATGTGGTTGCTAATAGTTTCTTCTTTAGGTTAAACCAATATGACAAATCATCTTGATTATACCCATATGTGGACATAGTTATACATCGCACACAATTAAAGATTATATATTTAAAAAATCTTTTTGTCAAGGGGGAAATTGAATTTCATTTTTCTCGAAGTGCCAGAAACAGACGAACCCAGAAGAAACCAACTCCAGCCACAGTCAAGCCCCTGAGAATAAAATAATCCCTATCTGTGACTTGGGAGCAAGGTTTGAACGTTCGCGCGTCTAAGCGAACATTCAAACCGCAGCGACGAAAGTCACAGATAGGGATTATTTTATTCTCAGGGGTCGTCTGTCCTGTATCTTAATTAAAGATTTTCAGAATCCATCATCATTGCTGCATCCTCTGACTTCTGACCACGCATTTCTTCTTCCATAGAAGCTGCATCGTAGTCAAATTCGTCTGCTTCTTCGATCTTGTTGACAACTTTTCCTGTATCAAGATGAAGGTTACGATACTTCTTTAATCCTGTTCCGGCTGGAATCAGTTTTCCTAAAAGTACGTTTTCCTTAAGACCAATTAATGGGTCAATCTTTCCTTTGATTGCTGCATCTGTAAGAACCTTTGTTGTTTCCTGGAAGGAAGCAGCAGATAAGAAAGAGCTTGTTGCAAGAGAAGCCTTTGTGATACCGAGAAGTGTCTGCTCTGCTGTTGCAGGCTCTTTTCCTTCTGCAAGAAGTCTTTCATTCTCATCCTCTAATTCAAGGATATCAATGAGTGCTCCTGGTAAGTACTGGCTATCTCCAGCTTCTTCAATACGAACTTTCTTAAGCATCTGGCGAACGATAATCTCGATATGTTTATCGTTGATATCTACACCTTGCAGACGGTATACACGCTGTACTTCACGCATCATGTAATCCTGAACTGCTCCTGCACCTTTGATTCTTAAGATGTCATGAGGATTTACAGAACCTTCTGTCAGTTCATCACCGGCCTCTAAGTAAGTACCGTCAAGAACTTTGATACGGGAACCGTAAGGAATTACATAATTTCTTGTTTCTCCGCTATCCTCATTTACTACAGTGATTTCACGTTTTTCTTTTGTTTCTTTTACATCCGCACGACCAGCAATTTCAGTGATGATGGCAAGACCCTTAGGTTTACGTGCCTCGAAAAGCTCCTCGACACGAGGAAGACCCTGTGTGATATCATCACCGGCTACACCACCGGCATGGAATGTACGCATAGTAAGCTGTGTACCAGGCTCACCAATGGACTGAGCAGCAATAATTCCGACTGCCTCACCAACCTGTACTGCCTGACCAGTTGCAAGGTTGGCACCGTAACATTTAGAGCATGCACCGTTATGGGACTTACATGTTAACATTGTTCTGATCTTAACCTGCTGATATCCTGCGTTTACAATTGCTTTCGCACGCTTTGGAGTAATCATGCAGTTCGCTTCAACAATGAGATTACCTTCTTTATCTTTGTAATCTTCTGCTGCATAACGTCCGCTGATACGATCCTCTAACGATTCGATTGTTTCTTTTCCATCCATGATAGCTTCTACATACATGCTTGGAATCTTGTTTGTTCCTTCGCAGCAATCCTGTTCACGAATAATCAGTTCCTGAGATACATCTACAAGACGTCTTGTCAGATAACCGGAATCGGCTGTACGAAGGGCTGTATCGGAAAGTCCCTTTCTGGCACCATGTGCAGAAATGAAATACTCCAGTACGTCAAGACCTTCACGGAAGTTGGACTTGATAGGAAGTTCGATAGTACGTCCGGATGTATCGGCCATCAGTCCACGCATACCGGCAAGCTGTTTAATCTGCTGGTTAGAACCACGGGCACCGGAGTCAGCCATCATGAAGATGTTGTTGTACTTATCAAGACCACTGATCAGTTTATCTGTAAGTTCGTTATCGGCAGCGAACCATGTCTGTACTACTGCTTTATAACGTTCTTCTTCTGTCATGAAACCACGGCGGTACTGTTTTGTAATGTACTCAACCTGTTTCTGAGCTGCTGCAAGGATTTCTGGTTTTTCTTTTGGTACGGTCATATCGGAAATAGATACACTTAACGCACCAATTGTAGAATACTTATATCCAAGAGCTTTGATATTATCAAGAACCTCGGCAGTCTTAGTTGTACCATGTACGCTGATACAACGGTCAAGGATCTGTTTTAACTGTTTCTTACCACACTGAAAATCAACTTCTAACTTTAAGAAGTTATCTGGATCAGAACGGTCAACAAAACCTAAATCCTGAAGGATGATTTCGTTGAAAAGAAGACGTCCCATTGTACAATCTATAATACGGCTTCCCATTGTTCCGTCTGGTCTCATACCTCTTCTCTTTACTTTGATTCTGGAATGAAGTGTGATTACCTTGTTCTCGTAAGCAAGATATGCTTCATTTTCAGACTTAAAACATTTACCTTCACCCTTAGCTCCTTCTTTTTCCATAGTCAGGTAGTAAATACCAAGGACCATATCCTGAGAAGGAACGGCTACTGGAGCACCATCAGATGGTTTCAGTAAGTTGTTTGGAGAAAGTAAGAGGAAACGGCACTCAGCCTGTGCTTCCTGGGAAAGTGGCAGATGGACAGCCATCTGGTCACCATCAAAGTCGGCATTAAACGCTGTACATACTAATGGATGTAACTTAATCGCTTTACCTTCTACTAATGTTGGCTCGAATGCCTGAATACCAAGACGATGCAAGGTAGGAGCACGGTTTAACATAACCGGATGTTCTTTGATAACATCTTCGAGTACATCCCAAACTTCTGGCTGTAACTTTTCTACCATCTTCTTGGCAGACTTAATATTATGAGCAAGACCGTTTGCTACAAGTTCTTTCATAACAAATGGTTTGAAAAGCTCGATAGCCATCTCTTTTGGAAGACCACACTGATAAATCTTAAGCTTTGGCTCTACACAGATAACTGAACGTCCTGAGTAGTCAACTCGCTTTCCGAGAAGGTTCTGACGGAAACGTCCTCCCTTTCCCTTGAGCATGTCTGAAAGAGACTTAAGAGCTCTGTTTCCTGGACCGGTAACAGGACGTCCACGACGGCCGTTGTCGATAAGTGCATCGACAGCCTCCTGAAGCATACGTTTCTCGTTACGAACGATGATATCCGGTGCTCCAAGATCAAGAAGTCTTCTAAGACGGTTGTTACGGTTGATGATTCGTCTGTAAAGGTCGTTAAGATCACTTGTTGCGAAACGTCCTCCATCGAGCTGAACCATTGGACGAAGATCCGGTGGAATAACAGGAATAACTGTCATAATCATCCACTCAGGCTTGTTTCCTGACTCACGGAAAGCCTCTACAACCTCAAGTCTCTTGATGATACGTGCACGCTTCTGGCCTGTAGCATTCTCAAGCTCTGCCTTAAGCTCTGCCGAATCCTTCTCGAGATCGATTGCTGCTAAAAGCTCATGGATAGACTCAGCACCCATTCCTACACGGAATGCTGAGCGGCCATAAGTATCGCATGCCTCCTGGTACTCTGACTCGTTGAGAATCTGCTTGTATGCAAACTTTGTCTCGCCCGGGTCAAGCACAATATATGAAGCAAAGTATAGTACTCTCTCAAGTACACGTGGAGATAAGTCAAGGATGAGTCCCATACGTGATGGGATACCCTTGAAATACCAGATATGAGATACAGGAGCAGCAAGCTCGATGTGTCCCATACGCTCTCTACGAACGCTTGACTTTGTGATTTCTACGCCACATCGGTCGCAGACAACACCCTTATAACGTATCTTCTTGTATTTACCACAATGACACTCCCAGTCCTTCGTTGGTCCGAAAATCTTCTCGCAGAAAAGACCGTCTTTTTCAGGCTTTAATGTTCTATAGTTAATAGTCTCAGGCTTTTTAACCTCGCCATGTGACCACTCTCTGATCTTTTCAGGAGATGCTAATCCAATCTGAATCGCATCAAACTGCATTGCCTGATTATTTTCTATATTATTTGTTTCTGGCATTTTGGCACTCCCTTCTAATTATTCTTCGTCATCAAGAACTTCATCAGCAAAAATATCGTCATCCGCTGTCTCAGGAGACTCTTCCTCTTCTATGTCAACAAGCTCTTCGTTGTCATCAAATTCTTTCTTTGAGAAACCATGCTCTGCGAATGACTCACTGTCCTCGAATGCATAGTCCTTATCGTTTCCGATAATTGAGTTGATATCTGTATTACCGTACTCACTTGTCTCGATAAGCTCAACCTCTTCTCTGTTCTCATCAAGTACCTTGACATCCAGACCAAGTGCCTGAAGCTCTTTGAGAAGTACCTTGAATGACTCTGGAATACCAGGCTCAGGGATATTCTCACCCTTGATGATAGCCTCGTAGGTCTTGACACGGCCAACAACATCATCGGACTTCATTGTAAGGATCTCCTGGAGTGTATATGCAGCACCATATGCCTCAAGAGCCCAAACCTCCATCTCTCCGAAACGCTGTCCACCGAACTGTGCCTTACCACCGAGTGGCTGCTGTGTAACTAATGAGTAAGGACCTGTTGAACGGGCATGGATCTTATCATCAACAAGGTGATGCAGCTTAAGGTAATGCATGTGTCCGATAGTTGTCTTTCCATCGAAGCACTCACCTGTTCTACCATCACGAAGCTGTACCTTTCCATCCTTTGAAATCGGAACGCCCTTCCATAAGCTTCTGTGAGCTCTGTTTGTTGAAAGGTATTCCATAACGTCCTCACGGAGTGTATCAACATATTTATCGTAGAAGATTTCAGCATCTGCGCTCCAGTATGGATGCTCAGCCTGTAAATCCTTTTCAAGCTCTTCCTTATCGAACGGAAGATTTACGTAATCATTTGCAAGCTCAAGTGTATCCTCGATATCTACCTCGTTTGCTCCATCAAATACAGGAGTTGAGATATTGAAGCCAAGTGCCTTTGCAGCGAGACTCAGGTGAATCTCAAGGACCTGACCGATGTTCATTCGTGAAGGAACACCGAGTGGGTTAAGTACGATATCCAGTGGACGTCCGTTTGGAAGGAATGGCATATCCTCAACAGGAAGCACACGGGAAACGACACCCTTGTTACCGTGACGTCCGGCCATCTTATCACCGACAGAGATCTTTCTCTTCTGTGCAATGTAGATACGTACTGACTGGTTTACTCCCGGAGAAAGCTCATCGCCGTTCTCTCTTGTAAATACCTTGGCATCAACAATGATACCGTAAGCACCATGAGGCACCTTAAGTGATGTATCACGAACCTCTCTTGCCTTCTCACCAAAGATGGCACGAAGAAGTCTCTCCTCTGCTGTAAGCTCTGTCTCACCCTTTGGTGTAACCTTTCCTACAAGGATATCACCGGCACGAACCTCTGCACCTACACGGATGATACCTCTCTCATCAAGGTCCTTGAGTGCGTCGTCGCCGACACCAGGGACATCACGTGTAATCTCCTCAGGTCCGAGCTTTGTATCACGTGACTCTACTTCATATTCCTCGATATGAACTGATGTATACACATCATACTCTACGAGACGCTCTGAAAGAAGAACGGCATCCTCGTAGTTGTATCCTTCCCATGTCATGAATCCGATAAGCGGGTTCTTTCCAAGAGCAAGCTCTCCCTGACTTGTTGAAGGACCGTCTGCGATAACATCGCCTGCCTTAACCTTGTCACCCTTAAATACGATAGGTCTCTGGTTGTAGCAGTTTGACTGGTTAGAACGAGAGAACTTTGTAAGGATATACTCTCTCTTGTTTCCGTCAGTCTCTTTTATGATAATGCGGTTTGACTCTGAAGATAATACCTCTCCGTCTGCCTTTGCAACTACGCAGACACCTGAGTCAACTGCGGCCTTCGTCTCAATACCTGTACCAACTACAGGAGCCTCTGTGGTCAGAAGCGGAACGGCCTGACGCTGCATGTTTGATCCCATGAGGGCACGTGTAGGGTCATCGTTCTGCAAGAATGGAATCAGCGCTGTAGCTACTGAGAATACCATCTTTGGAGACACATCCATATAATCAAATGCTGACTTATCGTACTCCTGAGTTTCCTCTCTGTAACGACCTGAAACTGAGTTACGTACGAAATGTCCTTCGGCATCAAGCTTCTCATTAGCCTGTGCTACGTGGTAGTTGTCCTCCTCATCGGCTGTCATGTATACAACCTCTTCTGTGACTACCGGGTTCTTAGGATCAGTCTTGTCAATCTTACGATATGGAGCCTCTACGAAGCCATACTCATTGATTCTCGCATAACATGCAAGTGAGTTGATAAGACCGATGTTTGGTCCCTCAGGAGTCTCTACAGGACACATACGGCCGTAGTGAGTGTAATGTACATCTCGAACCTCGAATCCGGCACGGTCTCTTGAAAGACCACCAGGTCCAAGTGCTGATAAACGTCTCTTGTGAGTAAGCTCTCCAAGAGGGTTATTCTGATCCATGAACTGTGAAAGCTGTGAAGAACCGAAGAATTCTTTAACAGCGGCAGTTACAGGCTTTATATTGATAAGTGACTGAGGTGAAATTCCCTCTAAGTCCTGTGTAGTCATTCTTTCACGAACAACACGCTCCAGTCTTGAGAGACCGATACGGTACTGGTTCTGTAACAGCTCTCCAACCGCACGGATACGTCTGTTTCCAAGATGATCGATATCGTCATCTGTTCCTGCGCCCCACTCTAAGTGCATATTGTAGTTGATAGTTGCGAAGATATCCTCTTTAGTAATATGCTTTGGAATAAGGTCAGATATATCTCTCTTTATAGCCTCGATTCTGTCCTCAAGAGAATCATACTCCTCGAGAATCTGAGCGAGTACCGGATAGTAAACAAGCTCAGTAACACCGATAGACTTAGGATCCTCAAGCTCAGGAATCCAGCTTCTGATGTCAACCATCATAGAAGAAAGAATCTTGACATTTCTTGTCTCTGTCTGAATCCATAAAGCAGGAACGGCAGCGTTCTGGATCTGTGTAGCAAGCGCACGGTCAACAACAGTACCTGCCTCAGCGATAACCTCACCTGTAGAAGGATCAACTACGTCCTCAGCTAAAACCTGTCCACTGATACGGTTCTTTAAAGCAAGCTTCTTATTAAACTTATAACGTCCTACCTTGGCAAGGTCATATCTTCTAGGATCGAAGAACATTGCTGTGATAAGGCTCTCTGCACTCTCAACTGAAAGTGGCTCGCCCGGACGAATCTTCTTATATAACTCTAATAAACCAGCCTCATAGCTTCCCTGTGGCTCACGCTCTGTGATTGCAGGGTCCTTGCTGAATGATGCCTGGATCTTTGGCTCATCTCCGAACATATCGAGAATAGCCTGGTTTGTACCTACTCCAAGTGCACGTAAAAGTACTGTGATAGGTACCTTACGTGTTCTGTCTACTCTTACATAAAAAACGTCGTTAGAGTCTGTCTCATACTCAAGCCATGCACCACGGTTTGGAATAACAGTACAAGAATACAGGGTCTTTCCGAGCTTATCATGAGCAATTCCGTAATAAATACCAGGAGAACGAACTAACTGACTGACAATAACTCGCTCTGCACCGTTGATTACGAATGTACCGGTCTCTGTCATTAAAGGCAGATCACCCATGAAAATTTCATGCTCATTAATCTCATCTGTCTCTTTGTTGTGAAGTCTGACTTTAACCTTTAAAGGAGCTGCGTATGTTGCATCTCTTTCCTTGCACTCAGGAATTGTATACTTTACATCATCTTCGCATAATGTAAAATCTACAAAATCAAGACTAAGCTTTCCGCTGTAATCTGTGATTGGAGAGATATCCGCAAAAGCTTCCTTGAGACCTTCGTCTAAGAACCACTGATAAGAATCCTTCTGGACCTCAATCAGATTTGGCATCTGCAGAACCTCTTTTTGTCTTGAGTAACTCATACGCATGCTTTTTCCGGATGTGACCGGACGTATTCTGTTTTTCTCCATTGACGTTTCACCTCTCGTTTTTATTTTAATCTAGCAAGTATCTAGATAATGATTCAAAAACCACCCCAGTTACTATATCTTGTGGTTTTTCTCTTGTGCACATATTTGCGAATGCATTTTAGTGTAATTTACCTATTGACAAATTTGCATCATTTAAAAAATTGCATAAAAATGCCACTGCACCACAATAGTGCAACGTATACTATACAACAAATTACTGACAATTGCAAGTACTTTTTTTATTTTTTCATTCGCCGTCGGATAGGCTACGGGCAGAGGTCCCAAAAATGCTCAGGCATTTTCGGGACGCGCTCCGACTGTCGCGCAATAAAAACATAAAAAAGAGCCAAGGCGCAAATAGAATTTGCCCTTGGCTCTTTTTTATGTTTTTACTCCGCTCGTAGCCTATCCGACTATTTAAGAGTAACCTTAGCACCCTCTGCCTCAAGTTTAGCCTTAGCATCCTCTGCTGAAGCCTTGTCAAGCTGCTCTTTGATAACCTTTGGTGCGCCATCAACAGCGTCCTTAGCCTCTTTAAGTCCAAGACCTGTGATCTCACGAACAACCTTGATAACCTTAACCTTGTTTGGTCCAACCTCTGTAAGCTCTACGTCGAACTCAGTCTTCTCCTCAGCTGCTGCTCCGTCAGCTCCTGCTGCTGCAACTACAACACCTGCTGCTGCAGAAACACCGAACTCTTCTTCACAAGCTTTTACTAAATCATTTAACTCTAATACGCTTAACTCTTTGATAGCATCAATAAACTCTGCTGTTGTTAACTTTGCCATTATAATTTCCTCCATTTAAAAATTTAATTATGATAATAAGGTTCAAATATAATATTTGAATTATTCTGCTGCTGGAGCTTCCTCTGCAGCATCCTCTGCTGGTGCTGCCTCTACGGCTGCATCTGCAGCGCCACCCTGCTCTGCGATCTGATTGAGTACACGAGCAAGATTTGTGATAGGTGACTGAATGCTTCCAAGTAATTTTCCAAGAAGCTCATCTCTGCTAGGTACAGCGGCGATTGCCTTCATACCCTCAGCATCATAAAATGTTCCCTCAACTACACCTGCTTTAATCTCTAAAGCCGGAGCTGTTTTAGCGAACTTAGCTAAGATTCTAGCTGGTGCTGTTGCATCCTCTGTTGATACAGCGAATGCGCTTGGTCCTTCAAGGACATCCTTTAATCCCTCGAACTCTGTTCCCTGGATTGCACGGTTTACTAAAGTATTCTTGTATACCTTGTAAGTTACACCGGCTTCTCTTAACTGTTTACGTAACTGAGTATCCTCTGCTACTGTGAGTCCTAAGTAATCAACGACTACTACTGACTGTGCACCATTGATAACACCGGAAATCTCATCTACGATTGGCTGTTTAAGTTCTACCTTTGCCACGATTCATTTACCTCCTTTTAGATTTTCGCATAAAAGACATGAGGTATTTGATTTATTAATCAAAGAAACCCTCCTGCCTGTCGACAGAAGGGTACAAGTCAAAATTCAAGATAAATCTCGAAAATTCCCTCGGTAGGTTCTACGTTTACGCCTTGCGGCACCTACTGTCTTCGGCAATATGCATTGCAATTATATCAAACTATATTACGGATGTCAATTACTTTCCGCAAAACTTTTGCTTGGCGTTTGATAGGTCTTGTAAATTGTTTTACTGTAACTGTTTAACTATCTTACTGTGTAATCTTAACCACGTTTAACTTAACGCCAGGTCCCATTGTAGATGTAAGAGTTGCGCTCTTAATGTACTGACCCTTTAAGCTAGCAGGTTTTGCTTTATTAATTGCACCCATAAGAGACTGGAAGTTGTCGTTTAACTGCTCGTCTGTGAAAGATGCTTTTCCAACTGGCACATGGATAATGTTTGTCTTGTCCAATCTGTACTCAATCTTACCGGCTTTGATATCGTTAACAGCTTTTGTTACATCCATAGTAACTGTTCCTGCCTTTGGGTTTGGCATTAAGCCCTTTGGTCCAAGGACACGTCCTAAACGACCAACAACACCCATCATATCCGGTGTAGCAACAACAACGTCGAAATCAAGCCATC
>OLPL01001978.1_pt1 | contig 11265 bp, 9 predicted proteins | sample 1673211 | NCBI WGS metagenome assembly OLPL01 (sample SAMEA3136766, study PRJEB25190) | human gut metagenome | reverse complement strand
TGGTCACGGCGATGGGGCAGATGTTCTACTCGCTGTCCATCGCCATGGGCATCCTTGTTACGTTCGGCTCTTATATGAAGAAAGAAACGTCTATTGAGAACTCTACGCGCAATGTAGAGGTTTTCGACACCGCCATTGCCATTATGGCCGGCCTCATGATCATCCCGGCGGTCTTTGCGTTCTCCGGCGGCGACCCGAACACCTTGCAGGCGGGCCCGTCATTGATGTTCATCACGATTCCGAAGGTGTTCGCCAGCATGGGTCTCGGCACGGTGGTTGGCATTCTGTTCTTCGTGCTCGTGCTGTTTGCGGCGGTCACAAGCTCTATTGCGCTGACGGAAAGCGCCGTTTCCACGTTTGAAGATGAACTCCATTGGAACCGCAAAAAGTCGACCGTTGTCATCGGCATCATCATGCTCGCGCTCGGCACGCTGTCTTCGCTCGGCTACGGCCCGCTCGATGCCGTAAAGATTCTCGGCATGCAGTTCCTCGATTTCTTCGATTTCTTAACGAACTCCGTTATGATGCCGATTGCGGCTATTGCGACTTGCCTGCTCGTTTCCCGCGTGATCGGTGTAGACCGTATTGAAGAAGAAATGACGCAAGAAGGCGGCACGTTCCGCAGAAAGAAAATCTTCGTCATGATGATCAAGTATCTTTGCCCGGTCTTTGCAGCCATCATCCTTATCAGCTCTGTCATGAACGCATTCGGCCTGATCTCTATGTAAGCATTTTGACCGGCGCGACGAAAGCCGTGCACTTCGATGATGCCGCAAGGTGTCATTTTACCAGACGAAAGAAATAACAGAATAGAATGAGCGAGGCCCCGGCGAGCGTTTTGTCATGCTCGCCGGGGCTTGTGTTTGTTGTGCGTTATTTCAGAACTTTTTCGTAGGCAAAGCGGTCTGCGCCGTCCGTAAGGTGAATGATGCCGCAGCGAATGTAACCGTTCTTTTCGAGCGTGTGCTGCATGATGGTGTTGCCGGGATGCGTATCGCATCGCATGGAGGTGATACCCGCTTCAAGCGAGAGTTTCGCGCAGTAGGTCATCAAAAACGATGCCGCGCCGCGCTTCTTCGCATGATTTGCCGCCATAATGCGGTGCACGATGCCGTAGATTTTGTTTTCTGTCTGCCACGCGCCGTTATAAATTTCGTGGTATGTCGGCTCGTCGCCCACATACACGGCGGCACTTGCAAGAATATTGTTTTCGTCGTCTATCACAACACGGCAGATTTTATTTTGAATGTCCTCACGCAGGGTGTTTTCGTTCGGGTAGCCGTTTTGCCACTGGTCGATGCCGAGCGCCCGCAGCGAAGCTTTCGCGTTTTCCAGCATCTCAAGCAGATAGGGCAGGTCACAGAGCTCTGCATTTCTGATCTTCATTTTCTTTCATCCTTTCCCGTTTTGCCGCGCAGAATCTGCAAAAAATCCCATGTGCGCGTTACAAATATGAACATATACAAAATTATACGATTTTTTGCTTGCCTTTTCAAGGGAAAACGTGTATAATACTAAAGTACGCGGTCAAGTATGTTCCGCGCACGGAAAAAGCCAAGGCGGTTGGAATATACCGTGGAATATGCGAGCGGACAGGTCTGCGCGGCGAGACACCGTGAACCATGTCAGGCGGGGGACCGAGCAGCATTAAGCGGATCGTCTGGTGCGATGCAGGCTGCCTGTCCGTTCACATATTCTACGTTCCAATCGTCTTTTTCTTTTATCACCCACAAAGAAAGGAGCGCCGCCGTTTGTATAAAGCGTTATACAGAAAATATCGTCCGCAGCAGTTTTCCGATGTCGTCGGTCAGCCGCAGGTGACGGTCACGTTAAAAAACGAACTGATGGCCGGGCGCATTTCGCACGCATATCTGTTCACCGGCTCGCGCGGCACGGGAAAAACGACCTGCGCAAAAATTCTGGCGAAGGCGGTCAATTGCTTGGATCCCCAAAACGGCGATCCATGTGGCAAGTGCGACGTGTGCAGAGGACTGGATGACGGCTCTGTTTTGGACGTTGTAGAGCTGGACGCCGCGAGCAACAACGGCGTAGACAGCATCCGCGCGCTCATTGAAGAATCCAACTTCACGCCGACTACGGCGAAATACCGCGTATATATCATCGATGAGGTGCACATGCTCTCCGTTTCGGCGTTCAATGCCCTCTTAAAAACGCTCGAAGAACCTCCCGCACACGTCATTTTCATTTTGGCGACGACCGAAGTCCATAAGCTGTTGCCGACGATTTTATCGCGCTGTCAGCGTTTTGACTTCCGCCGCATCGCACCGGAGGACATCGCAGGGCGCCTTGAGTGGGTCTGTACGCAGGAAAATGTGACAATCGACCACGATGCCGCGATGCTCATCGCCGTTACGGCAGACGGCGGCATGCGCGACGCGCTTTCCATTTTGGATCAGTGCATCGGCCGCAGCGACGGGCACGTGACGTATGGGCTCGTTGCGGAAACGGCGGGCCTTGCGGGGCGTGGGCACTTAATTGAACTCGCCGAGTGCATTCGCACGGGCGACCGCACCGCGGCACTCGAAAAGATCGACGCGCTGTATAAGTCTTCCAAAGACATGGGCAGGCTGTGCGAGGAGCTTGCGGGCTTTTTCCGCAATTTGATGCTCATCAAAACGATGAAGGACGCAAGCGGTCTTGTAAATGCCGTTGGCGAAGAGCTGGAAGCCATGACCAAAACGGCGCTTTCCATGGAGCTTTCAACGATTCTGCACGCACTCGATGCGTTCCAGTCCGCACGGTCGCGCATGAAGACTATGAATAAGCGCACGGAAATGGAAATGACGTTTATCCGTCTTTGCACGCCGGAAATGGATACCTCGCCCGCAGCACTTTTGCGCCGCATTGAAGCTTTGGAGCGCGGCGGCCTGCGCCGTCCCATCACCCCGGCACCGAGTGTACCCGCGGCCGAAGCACCGGCAGCACCGGTACAACAGCCCGAGGCACCACAGAACAACGCACCTGTGCAGCCCGCGGTAAAGGACAAGCCGCAGTCCACAGAGGAGCTTGCAAAAAATGCGCAGCCGTTCGACGGCTGGCCGGACATTATCGGCTATATGGAAAATTACTCAAAGTCGGTGGCGTCGGCATTCAAGGGTTCAGCGGCGTACATCAGCGGCGACTACATGCTCATCGAAGCGCCGCAGATTGCGTTTGATCTCTTGAAACGTGCCAGCCAGAGAGAAAAGATCCGCGAAGCCATTCAGCAGGTGACCGGGCGTGTGTATAAACTCGGCCCTTATAAGCCGCCCGCAGCGGACGGCGAAAAACCGAAAGATCCGCTCGACGCCTTTTTGCACGATATGCGCGAAGCCGGCGTGGAGATCGAAGAAAAATAAATTTAAAAACCACACAGCCTGCAAATAAAAAGTCAAGGCTAAAATGAAAGAACTTTGAAAATTTTATACAGGTTGAAAATTAGACATCAAAACAAGACCACCACACCAGTGCTGGTCTGAAAGGTATAGTAGATAATTAAGATTCTGGAAGAGATGCAAGATATTCTTTCACTCGTCCATAGTAGATGCGTAGAAACTTGTTAGCACCGGCAGTCATATAGACATAATACGGTTTCTTTTGAGCCCGTTTTTTGTCTAAGAACTGATACACAGGATCATCTTGTGGATGTGTTTTGATTAAGACATCCATTACCTGAAATAGTGTTTTCCTGAGGTCAGAAGAACCTCGTTTTGAAGTTGGAACACTTTTCTGTTCATAAGAGCCGGATTCGTTAACACCAGGGTCTACACCGGCAAAAGCAGTAATGGCACCCTTGTGAGTGAAACGGGAAACATCACCAATCTCAGCCATCAGTTGAGGACCGAGTGACGTTCCAACCCCTTTCATTGCCATAACAACGGGATACTCCGGAAGCTTGGATGCAGTTTCGTTCATGAGAGTGCGTAGCGACTCAACAGTAATAGAAGCACTGTTAAGTTGGTCAACTGCCTGCTTGATAATAAGCTTTGTAATGTCATCCTTAGGAAGTACAGGAACAAGCTCCTTTGCTTTTCCATAGATTTCTTCAGCTTTTGACTTGCTGAAGTTGTACTTCTTGCGTTTGCACCAGTTTTCATAGTGATCAATAAAAGCGTTTATGGACATTTTACGGACACAGTCTACATGCCAGTATGTAGATGCAAAATCGACCCATTTCTGGCTGCCGTCACTACGTGCAGGACTGTCAAAATAAGTATTAACACCAGGATAGGTTTGGTCAAGGATGCCGATAAGGTTATTCTTCATAGCCGTCTTGTGCTTCATGTAAAAGCCAAACTGACGGTTCATGGTTTTGAGTTGATTGCGTAATTCATCCATAACGCTATACTGTTTCAGATTTTGCCACTTGTCAAGTGCATATCGGGCAATTTTAACAGAGTCAGCTTTATCTGTTTTGACTTTACGAAGGGAATCGTTATCAAAATCCTTGATAAGCTTTGGGTTAATGGCACTAACGAAAAGATTTGCTTCGGAAAGTTGATGGGCAAGGACTTCGTAATAGCGTCCGGTATGCTCCATTACAATTCGGGACTCACCTTCGATAGACTTGATAAGTTTTACAAGCGAATTGATGTCACTGGATGTGTGTTTAATTTCAAAGGGTGTGGAAACAATTTCGCCAAAAGGCCGCATAATAGCAACCATACTTTTACCTTTTGAAACATCGATACCTACTGCGTTCATAAATTTGTCACTCCTTAAGATTATTGCAATGGATAAGTACCAGTTTTACTCATTGCCTATTCAATCTACTGTGGTGTGACACGAATGCACCTAAGGTGATTCAACCTGCATAAAACGAACGCTGCGAATGAGGAGCTGGTTATCAGTCTGTGTTACGGACGCGAAGTCCAAGAAAGGAGAAGATATCCAATTGCTACCTACATTCTAACAGCTTAAGCAACAAGATGGATAATTCCTTACTGGCTGTAAGGGATATTAACCATAAATATATTGTAGTAGTAAGGAGTCTTAACTATGAAAGCACGTTTACCGCAGGGTATGGGCGGCGGAGGAGCCGCAAATTTGCAGCAGCTTGCACGCCAGGCACAGAAGATGCAGGAGCAGATGGAGCAGATTACCACGGAACTCGAAGCGAAGGAATACACCGCGGCCGCAGGCGGCGGAGCCGTTTCCGCAACCGTAACGGGCAAAATGGAAGTAAAGAACATCGACATCAAGCCGGAGGTCATCGACCCTGATGATGCCGAGATGCTCGGCGACCTCGTCGCTGCTGCCGTCAACGAAGCACTGCGCGCAGCCGCAAACGAGAAAGAGGAGAAGCTTGGCGCAATCTCCGGCGGCATGAGCCTTCCGGGCATCCTCTAATGGCCGGTTATCACGTACCGCCGCTCGAACGGCTCGTCGATAAATTTGAGAGCTTGCCGGGCGTGGGGCATAAGTCTGCACAGCGCATTGCGTATGCCGTGCTCAACATGGATAAAGCGGATGCCGAAAGCTTTGCGCAGGCGATCATCGACGCGCATGAGCAGATCCATTACTGCTCCGTGTGCTGCAATTTGACGGACGGCGACCTTTGCCCCGTGTGCCGCGATGAAAGCCGCGACCGCTCGGTTATCTGCGTGGTGGAAGACCCGCGCGACGTGTTCGCACTGGAGCGCACAAATGAGTTCCACGCGACCTATCACGTGCTGCACGGTGCCATTTCGCCGCTTGGCGGCATCGGGCCGGATCAGCTCAAAATAAAAGAGCTTTTGCGTCGCGTGCAGGACGGCACCGTGCAGGAGGTCATCATGGCGACGAACCCGACCGTTGAGGGCGAAGCGACCGCCATGTACATTTCGCGCCTGTTAAAGCCGCTCGGTATCCGCGTAACGCGTCTTGCGTACGGCATCCCGGTCGGCGGCGACCTCGAATATGCCGATGAAGTGACGCTTTCCCGCGCCATTGAGGGCAGACAGGAGCTGTAAAATCGGTTTCGCGTTGACAAAACCGCGAAAGTGGTGTATAGTAAATCACACACAAAGCAGAAGGAGGCAGGCCAAGTGGCAAAAACAGAATTTAAAACGATTGCCCAGAACAAAAAGGCCTACCACGACTACTTTGTGGAGGAGACCCTTGAAGCGGGCATTGAGCTTTGCGGCACAGAGGTGAAATCGCTGCGGCAGGGCAGATGCAACTTAAAGGACGCGTGGTGCTCTGTTGTGGACGGTGAAATGCTCTTAAACGGCTGCCATATCAGCCCGTATGAGCAGGGCAACATCTTTAACCGCGATCCCATGCGGGTGCGCCGTTTGCTCATGCACAAGCGCGAGATCATGCGGCTTTTTGGCCTTTCCAAAACCGTCGGTTATTCGCTTATTCCGCTTTCCGTGTACTTTAAGGGTTCGCGGGTGAAGGTGCAGGTCGGTCTGTGCAAGGGCAAAAAGCTCTACGATAAGCGTGCCGATATGGCCGCGCGTGATGCTCAACGCGATATTCAGCGTGCGCTGAAAGAGAAAAACAGATAAAAGCGGTAGCAATATCGCTTTTTATATGGGGATGTAAAGGTTTCGACGGGGACTGGAAGCCCTGGTAAGCGAGTAGCGGTGCGGGACCGCTATAAAATCCGCAAACTTAAAATTAAACGACAACAATACAGTTGCTGTTGCTGCTTAATTAAGCAGCCGTTCTTACCCGTAGGACCGCGGACGGGATAAGAGCGTCACTTAGCGGTGCACGTGAACGGGCCCACGCCTTTAAGCCCGTCATGATCTAAAGGCTACTGATGCGCAAAGCCTGCTGTTCGGCGGTGCGCGGAGGGAATGTCAAAAGAGCCGCTACACTCGTAGAAAGCCCCGGTAACCGGTTTTCGGACGCGGGTTCGATTCCCGCCATCTCCACCAAACAGGTATTGGACGAACACCTATTTCTTCAGCGGTGGTTTCGCCGTAAAATGTTCGCTCTGATCCACAACAGAAAAGCGTCGTCTTAGGAGTGATCCCGAGGCGGCGCTTTTTCTTCGGCTGGTAAAGCAAATGGCAGATGCTGAGGGCATTACGGAAACGCTGAAAGCCAACGACCAAATGGAATGGGTCGGGCGGATGAATTCCTGCCGAGACCGTGCATCCGAAACTGTCTATCACCAAGTAATCTATACAGTACGATCACACAGATAAATGTTAATCGTATTGCAAGATATTTTTGACAGTTTGATATCATAAACATCCCCATTTCCATTATGATTTTTATATATTTATTGTTGATTTTATCGAAAGTTCATTGTATACTACAAAGTTTTATTCTATATATGGACAAAGGATTTTTATGGGTGTATACTATTATAGTATTTACTAAAAATATAGTATTTACTAAAAAGCAAAGGAAGGAGGAAATAATACTATGCGCGATGTTCTGCGGGAAGAAAAAAAATTTCTGCTTAATCAGGCAGAAGCATTAAAACTTCGGAATTATTTGTCAAACGTGGTTCATACTGACTCACATAATGGACCGAATGGTTATCCGGTACGTTCTTTGTACTTTGATTCTTTGTCAAATCGGGATTTTCAGGAAAAGGAAGATGGTCTGGAGTTAAGAAGGAAGTTTCGTTTGCGGGTATATAGTCCTGATGCGGATTTTGCACTGTTTGAAATGAAGCAGAAGCAGGGACCTTATCAGCGGAAGCGATCATTAAGATTATCCAGAAGGGAAGCGCAGGCTCTCATTGAGGGTGATTATTCTGTACTTTTAAACAGTGGCAGTGAGTTTGGACAGGAATGTCATTCAATTATGGAAATGTGGGCATACCGTCCTAAAACAGTTGTAGAATATGACAGATTTGCATTTATCGCGCCGGAAAATTCTATTCGAATAACTTTTGATTCTGGAATACGGGCTAATGAAGTAAATTTCAATATGTTTGATAGAAATCTGGTGTTAAATAGTGTAATGTCTCCTTTTGCTACAGTGTTGGAAGTTAAATATAACGGTTTTTTGTTAAGCTATATCAAGCATATGCTTCTGCCCGTTCAGAAAAGCGAGCTTTCCGTGAGCAAATACTGTATGGCAAGACAAATTGGCTGTGACTACAGATTTTAGGAGGAATGGGAATGAAAGAGACAATTTATAACCTGCTTACCCAGCAGGGGGATATGACCTGGCAGCAAATTACAATGCATATTCTGGTAAGTGCTGTTATTGGTCTGCTTATTTTTATTTCATATGTGATCTCACATAAGGGAACGATTTACAGCAAAAAATTTGGAGTAACACTAGTCGTTCTGACGGTTATGACAGGAACAGTTATGACTGTCATAGGAAACAATATTGCATTGTCGCTTGGTATGGTCGGTGCATTATCTATCGTGCGTTTTCGAACTGCAATAAAAGATTCCAGAGATACTGTATATATTTTCTGGACGATCATTGTGGGAATATGCTGTGGAGTTGGAGATTATCTGGTTGCTGCAGTAGGCAGTTCTGCTATTTTTCTTATCTTTCTTATCGTGGGAGCAATCCGCAGTGATAACCGTATGCTTTTGATCATCCGTGCAAAAAGAAGCCGCTGTGAAAATATAGAATCCCAGGTCTTTCGTTATTTTGGGACTGGTGCCGTTCTTCGGGTAAAAAATACGACAGAAGAGAATGCTGAGTACATTTATGAATTATCCAGAAAAATACTGGAAAAAGTTCAGAAACAGCATCCGGCTTTAACAGATGATTTCTATAACCTTGGACAAATCGAAAGTGTTAATATTGTAGCTCAAAGCGATGAGATTTATAACTGATATGAAATATAAAATAATAGGATTTACATGCTGCTTTGCGGTTATCCTGATTGCTGTTTTTGCGCCATTGCTTTATCAGGACTATCAAAAAACAGAGAGAATTCACCAGCATGAACAGGAAATTCCGCAGGAACCATGTACGGATCCTGCGGATGGCGGTCTGTGTACATATCTTCCGATTGTCAAAATTGATACAGATGGGGTGGTGATCCCGGGAAGACCCATTAAGGGTGATGGGAACAACCGCATCTATACATGTGCTGCTGATGGGGAAACTACAATTGCTGCTCAGATGGATATAATCGGAAATGACAGCAAAGAGTACCATCATGCAAATGGAACGGCAGATGTATCTTCTGCAATCCGCATACGAATGAGAGGTAATTCCTCAAGAGCGTTTGATAAGCCAAGCTATGCCATCAGACTTGTAGATGAAAAAGGGGAAAACAATCCGCTTTCCATTATGGGAATGGATGCGCACCATGAATGGGTATTGTACGGCCCCTGGCTCGATAAAACAGCCATACGAAATTATATGTTTTACAATCTTGCCGGAGAAATGATGTCTTATGCGCCAAATGTAAGATTCTGCGAAGTAATTCTTAATGGTGAATATGAAGGTCTATATGTAATGACTGAAGTGATAACCGGCGGAAAAGATGGCGCCAGGCTGGGACTTCGTGTAAATGCCAAGAACAGCACATTTTCCGGATACCTGCTTCGCCTGGATCATCAGCATGCGGACGAAGAAGCTTTAAACAGCTTTACAACGTATACCTACAAAACCCCCTTCCAGCTGCAGATAGAATATCCCGGAAGCAGGAACAGGGATGCCGGACTGACAGAAGAAATCCGGCAGGATTTTTCAGATTTTGAAAAAACGCTGTATTCATATGATTATGACAGGGAAAAACATGGCTACACTTCTATGATAGATGTAGACAGCTTTGTAGATTACTTTATAATCAATGAGCTTTCCAGTAATGCAGATGCCGGAAACTATTCCACTTATATTTATAAGGGAACAGATAATCTGTATCGTATGTGTGTATGGGATTTTAATAATGCCTGCAATAACTATTTCGAGGAGGAACTTCCTTATACAGGATTTTTCCTGAACAACCGATTATGGTTTGAAATGCTTATCAAAGATGAGGATTTTACTGAACGGATCATCCAGCGATATCATTCCTTGCGAAAAGGTCTGTTAAGTGAGGAATCACTTTATCGTTATATCGATGAAACCCTTGATTTTATTGGACCCGCTCTTGAAAGAAACGATGCACGATGGGGAAGTGTGGAACAGCAGGCAAAGGGACTTCTGGTTCCGGTATCAAGAAATCTGGACAGCAGATCTGCCGCTGAAGGACAGTTAAAAGGTTACTTGCGAAACAGAGGAGAATGGCTGGATGAAAACATTGAGACTCTGCGTCAGTATTCAGCATCCTCCCGTGTAAAGCAGTATAATGAGGTTAATGATTAAAATATGAAACGATTTATTATCGGCATATCTGCCATCATTCTGCTTCTATTTATTGGATTTATAGCTGTGTTTTATGGCGGATTTTATATGGACTCAGACCGGGACAATCATATAAACACATTTGTCCGGACTGAGAATAAAGAGATACTTATAAAGGACAAAGATAAGTGGAAACCATTTGAAGTCAGGGGAATGGATATGGGAAGCGGTATTCCTGGTGAATGGTCTACAGATTATGCGATCACCAAAGAAACCTATCTGCACTGGTTTCAGCTGATCCAGGAAGCAGGAGCAAATACGCTGAGAGTCTATTCTGTCCAGAATCCGTCTTTTTATAAAGCGTTCTATGAATACAATTCCCAACATGAGGAGCCGTTATATTTACTTCAGGGAATCTGGGTAAATGATTATATACAGAACTCCAGAGTGGATGCATATGCCGACTCCTTTGCAGGAAAGCTTCTGGATAATTGCCTAGTCACTGTAGATGTGATCCATGGAAAACGACTGATCATCAATAATGATGCAGATACAAGTACAGGACTTTATTTACACGATGTCTCGAAATGGGTGCTGGGATATATTATCGGAAATGGATGGGAAGATACAACAGTTGCATATACAGATGAGAAATATCCGGATATGGAACCTTATAAAGGAACCTATCTTACTGCTTCAAAAGATGCCTCTGCCTTTGAATCCCTGCTTGCAGAAACAGGTGACAGGATGCTACACTATGAATCAACAAGATATGATGAGCAGCGTCTGATCTCCTTTTCCAGTGGAAATGCAACAGATCCCTTTGATTATCCTAAAGAGATTGCAGAATATTTCCGAAAATGTGCCCGGATCGACACAGAACATATAACTGCAACTGATAAATTTATATCAGGTCAGTTTGCCAGCTACAGTGCATCTCCCTATGATCAGGATTACCTTTCCTGTATGGAATACACAACATGGAACAGCTTGTCTGATAAAAAGATTGACTTTAGTGACTGTATCACTCCTGACGGAAAACGGAATACTTATCGA
>OLPL01001976.1_pt1 | contig 11271 bp, 8 predicted proteins | sample 1673211 | NCBI WGS metagenome assembly OLPL01 (sample SAMEA3136766, study PRJEB25190) | human gut metagenome | reverse complement strand
GGATGTTTTCTTCGGCGGACAGCGTCGGCACCAGATTGAACGATTGGAAGATGAAGCCAATCTGCTCGCGGCGCAGGTCCGTCAACTGCTTCTGGTTCATGGAGGAGACCTCGAGTCCCTCCACGATCACCTTGCCGGACGAAGGGGTGTCGAGCCCGGCCATGCAATGCATGAGCGTGGACTTGCCGGAACCGGAAGGGCCCATGATGGCGGTCATTTCACCGCGCTTGAATTCCACATTCACATGATCCAACGCCATCACTTCGTTGTCTTTTGAGCCGTAGACCTTGGTCAGGTCGATGGCGCTGGCCACAATCCCATCATCGGGGTTTTCGGCTGTCGGATGCTGTACGTCATGAATGGAATGACGAGTCATAATACCGCCTGTTCGTAAGATGCCTAATCGTCATCAGTCTATCGGTATGGGGACATAATGGAATCGTGCCATCGCGTGAGATGACATTCGATCGCGCTGCGGAATGGCATTTATACGGTGTCTGCGTGGTGTCTGTTCATTTCAGACGAAGCGGAAGGTGGTTTGCATGTGTTTCGATGATGCGTTGGACGGATTCGACGCCTATCTGAAAGCCAACCGAGGGTTGAGCGCAAACACCCGTAGGGCGTACCGCAGCGATGTCGAGGAATGCTTGGTGGCGTTGCGGAAACAGGGTTGCGTGGATTTGAATGAGGTGACCATCGAGGATTTGCGCCTGTGGATGGCCAAATCGTCCAAAAATCACGCACGCAGCAGCATGGCGCGCAAAACCGTCGCCGTGCGTGGATTCTTCGCATGGGCGTACGACCATGACATGGCGTCCGCCAACCCGGCGGCTTCGTTGCAGACGCCGAAAATCCCCGATACGCTGCCGGCGGTATTGAACGAAACGCAGGCGCAGCAGCTGATGGACCGCGTTGATGAGGACGGCATGGAGGCGCGATCGCAGGAACCGAATATGAAAAAACAGGCGATCGCGCTGCGTGACGCGGCCATGCTGGAACTGCTCTATGCCACCGGCATGCGTGTGGCGGAACTGGTCGGACTCGACGTGGCCGACGTGACATTCGGCAACCGCACGGTGAAAGTGACCGGCAAAGGCGACAAGCAGCGTGTCATGCCATTCGGCGCACCAGCCGACAAGGCCTTGCGCGATTGGCTGGAACATGGCCGTCCCGTACTATGCGGTGACATGTCGGACGACGCGTTCTTTTTGGGATCGCAGGGCGGGCGGATCGGTCAACGTATGGTGCGCAAGGTGGTGCACGACCGGGCACGGGAGGCCGGCGTGCCTGACATCAGTCCGCATGCGTTGCGCCACAGTGCGGCGACCCATATGCTCGACGGGGGAGCGGACCTGCGTGAGGTGCAGGAGATGCTGGGGCATTCCTCGCTGAAGACCACACAACGTTACACACACGTGTCCATCGAACAGTTGAAGGCACGATACGGGCAGGCGTTTCCACGGGCGTGACGCGGATTGGCAAAGTACGCTGACAGCGAACGGATATGTCCGCGTCCGTCCATACGCACGATGCGGATAAGTTGTTCCGGCGATAAGAGGGAAAAACGGATTGTTTTATCAGATGATGAGTTTTGATTTGGCTATTTTGCATGGGCCTCCCTCGGATATGGAGCGGTTGTCCCTCAATCGAGTGATAATGAACCCACCATCAGAACGAAGACGGACGTTGATGCCACGGTATTGACGCCCGCCTTCTTTTTGAACAGGGTCTTACGGCTCTGGAAATAATGGATAAGGAGAATATGAATTCCATGAAGAAGAAAGCTCTGGCTTTCGCTGCGGCCGCATGCGCATTCGGCATGCTGCTCAGCGGTTGCGGCTCTTCCAACGGTGACTCCACCGCTGACAAGGGTTCCAACGTCATCACCGCATACAATTCCGAACCGCAGAACCCGCTCATCCCGGGCGACTGCAACGAGACCGGCGGCGGCAAGCCGCTCGACCTGCTGTTCGCACGTCTGATTTCCTTCGACGCCAAGGGCAACGCCTCCAACGAAGTGGCGGAGTCCATCAAGTCCAACGATGACGCCACCCAGTACACCATCAAGCTCAAGGATGGTTGGAAGTTCACCGACGGCACCCCGGTGACCGCCGAATCCTTCACCAAGGCATGGAGCTACACGGCCAACGCCAAGAACGCACAGCTCGGCTCCTCCTTCTTCTCCACCATCAAGGGCTACGACAAGCTCCAGGATGGAGACAAGCTCAAGGGCGACGAACAGCTCGAGGGCCTGAAGGTCGTCAACGACCATGAATTCACCGTCGACCTGAACCGTTCCGACTCCGTGTTCGCCATCAAGGTCGGCTACACCGCATTCGCTCCGTTGCCGGAATCCTTCTTCAAGGATCCGAAGGCCTTCGGCGAGAAGCCGGTCGGCAACGGCCCGTACAAGTTCCAGTCCTGGGACCACGACAACCAGATCGTGCTGGTGAAGAACCCCGACTACAAGGGCAACCGCGTCGCCAAGAACGACGGCGTGACCTTCAAGGTCTACACCAAGGATGAGGCCGCCTACGCCGACATCCAGTCCGGTTCCCTCGACGTGATGGAGTCCGTCCCGGCCTCCGCCACCAAGACCTTCCAGAAGGACTCCACCGTACAGGCCTACAACAAGGCCGGCTCCGTCATCCAGCAGTTCACCATCCCGGCCAAGCTGAAGCACTTCGAAGCCGACACCGAGGAAGGCACCCTGCGTCGCCAGGCCGTCTCCATGGCCATCAACCGCGAGAACATCTGCAAGAAGGTGCTCAACGGCACCGGCACCCCGGCCGCCGACTTCACCTCCCCGCTGACCCCGGGCTACTCCGATTCCCTCAAGGGCTCCGGCAACCTGAAGTACAACGAGAAGAAGGCCAAGGAACTGTGGGCGAAGGCCAACGCCATCAGCCCGTGGACCTCCGATGACAAGTTCACCTTCGCCTACAACGCCGATGGTGGCCACGAAGTCATCTACACCGCCGTGGTCAACTCCATCAACAACGTGCTGGGCGCCGGCGTGGCCGCCACCAACCCGTACCCGACCTTCAACGATTTCCGCACCGCCGTGTCCGACCGCAAGGTGAACGGCGCGTTCCGTAGCGGCTGGCAGCCGGATTACCCGTCCGCCGAAAACTACCTGGTGCAGAACTTCGCCTCCGCCGCTGCCGATGGCAACGGCTCCAACGATGGCGACTACAAGAACCCGGAGTTCGATGCGCTGTGCGACAAGGCCGCTGCCTCCAAGTCCGTCGCAGACGCCAACAAGCTGTACCAGCAGGCACAGGAAGTGCTGCTCAACGACCTGCCGGCCGTTCCGCTGTACTACGCCAATGCCTATGGTGTGGCCTCGACCGGTGTCTCCGGCTTCGAGATGAACTGGCAGAACCTGCCGGTCTACGAGAACATGACCAAGTCCGGCAAGTGAGCCGTTCTCTGATTTTGATTTCGTAGGATCGACATGAAGGAAGGAACGGATTCGAATATCCGTTCCTTCCTTTCCGCGTAATAAACGGGGCTTCCATCGGAGGTCCATGACGGCTGGACATGCGACATCAACAGAAGATGTCCGCGCGTGGGGTATATTTTCAGCTGTCTTTCATGAAACTGCAATATAAAGCACTGTGGTGCAGTATCACTGATACGTAACGGGGCAAGCGCCGGCCGCCCCGGGCCTCATGTCCTATACGCGTGAGCGTAGGGGACGAAGCCGCAAACGGCTGGCGAACGAGTGAGTAATCAAAAGGAGAAACCAATGGGCAAGTATCTTCTGCGACGCATTCTGCAGATGATCCCTGTGGTTCTCGGCACGACGCTTCTGGTGTATGCCCTGGTGTTCGCGTTGCCGGGCGACCCGGTCAAGGCGATGTTCGGCGACAAGCCGGTCAACGAAGCGGTCGCGGCCCAGATCCGTGCCGAATACAATCTGGACAAGCCGTTCATCGTCCAGTATCTGCTGTTCCTGAAGAACGCGCTGACCCTCGACTTCGGCAAGACCTTCTCCGGACAGCTTGTCATCGACGTGATCGGCCGCGCCTTCCCCGTGACCATCAAGCTCGCCCTGATGGCCTTCGTGTTCGAAGCGGTTTTCGGCGTGATCTTCGGTGTGATCTCCGGCCTGAAGAAGGGCAAGTGGTGCGATACCGTCATCCTGATCTTCTCCCTGCTGCTCATCTCCGTGCCGACCTTCGTCACCGGCTTCCTCTGCCAGTACTTCCTCGGTGTGAAGTGGCATCTGCTGCCGGTCACCGCCGGAGCGAATCCAGGATTCCTTGATCTGCTGATGCCGGCCATGGTGCTTGGCTCGGTATCGATGGCGTACATCATCCGTCTGAGCCGTACGGAGATTTCGTCCAACATCGCCCTCGACTATGTGCGCACCGCGCGCGCCAAGGGCATGGGCAACAAATCCGTCATGCTGCGCCACGTGCTGCGCAACTCCATGATCCCCGTCGTCACCTATCTGGGCCAGGATCTTGGCGCACTGATGGGCGGCGCGATGATCTCCGAAACCATCTTCAACGTGCATGGCATCGGCTACCTGACCTATCAGAGCATCCTCAAGGGAGAAGGCAACCTGGTGGTGTCCATCGTGACGCTGCTCATGCTGATCTTCGTGGTTTGCAATCTGCTGGTCGACATGCTGTACGCCGCGCTTGATCCGCGAATCCGTTACGCGTGAGTCGAGGGAGGGAACAAGAAATGACCGAAATGAATGAGACCAATCCTTCCACCGTGCTTCCGGGACAGGAACGCTATGTGGCACCGCTCGATGAGACGCCCCTGAAGGCCGTCGACTCGATGGACGAATCCGCACCGGCTTCGAACATGTGGGCCGACGCATGGCGAACCCTGCGTAAGAACCCGCTGTTCATCATCTCCGGACTGCTGATCATCTTCATCGTGTTCGTGGCGCTGTTCCCGAGCGTGTTGACCAAGCAGAACCCGAACTACTGCACGCTCGACAATTCCCTTGAGCCGGCTTCCTCAGGCCATCCGTTCGGCTTCGACCTGCAAGGTTGCGACGTATACTCCCGTGTGGTCTACGGCACCCGCACCTCGCTGAGCGTCGGCGTGTTCGCCACACTGCTGGTGGTGCTGCTCGGAACGCTGATCGGCGCAATCGCCGGCTTCTTCGGAGGATGGGTCGACGCCGTGCTGAGCCGACTGACCGATATCTTCCTCGCGCTGCCGATTCTGCTTGGCGCCATCGTGGTGCTCCAGATGTTCAAAACGAGCAGCTCCATCTGGAAGATCATTCTGGTGATGACGCTGTTCGGCTGGACCTCCGTGGCACGAATCGCGCGAGGTGCTGTGATGGAAGCCAAGAACCTTGAATTCAACACGGCGTCCACCGCTCTGGGATCCACCCCGATCCGCAACCTGTTCCGCCACATCCTGCCGAATTCGCTGGCTCCGATCATCGTGGTCGGCACCACCTCGCTGGCCACCTACATCGTGCTCGAGGCCACGCTGAGCTTCCTGGGCGTCGGCCTGCCCACCACCACGGTCAGCTGGGGCGGAGACATCTCCAACGCGCAGTCCATCCTGCGTACTGACCCGATGGTGCTGTTCTACCCGTCCGCCGCGCTGGCCATCACCGTGCTGGCATTCATCATGATGGGCGACGCCGTCAAGGACGCGCTCGATCCGAAGAGCCGTACGGCCTGAGTGTAAGTGAAGGGATATTCGATGACTGAAATGAATACCGAGAACAACCTCGAGGCCATGCAGCGCGCCCACGGGCCGCTGTTGGAGGTCAAGAACCTCCAGGTCGACTTCACCACCGATGAAGGCAAGGCCGTGCATGCCGTGCGCAACTCGTCCTTCAGCGTGTATCCCGGCCAGTGGGTGGCCATCGTCGGCGAATCCGGTTCCGGCAAATCCACTTCCGCCATGGCCGTGCTTGGCCTGCTTCCGGGAACCGGCCATGTGGTCGGCGGCTCCATCAAGCTTGATGGCCAGGAGATCTCCGGCTTCAAGCAGAAGGATTTCGACAAGCTCCGTGGTAGCAAGATGGGTCTTGTCCCGCAGGATCCGATGAGCAACCTGAACCCGGTGTGGCGCATCGGCACCCAGGTCAAGGAAGCGTTGGTGGCCAACAACATGGACATCGACCACGAAAAGCGTTCCGAATTCGCCAAGGCCCTGGCCGGTGACGAAGTGGAGCTCAAGGGCAATGACGATGAGACCTTCCTTGGTTCCAAGGAACTGCCTGATCTGATCGCCGCGGCCAAGGAGGCTCTTGTCAAGATCGGCAAGAGCGGTGACGAGCTTGACAAGATCATGGCCCGGTTCGCCGAGGAATGGGTTCCGGGATCCGAAACCCGCTGGCGTGTGGCCGATGGCCTGATCAAAGCCGGGGTGAAGGACGATGACGCATGGTACATCGCCAAGAAGTATGTGGTCGGCTCCACCATGGACGACCGCATCGCCGGTCTGCTGTCCGAGGCCGGTCTGCCTGACGCCGCCACCCGTGCCCGCCAGTTCCCGCACGAATTCTCCGGCGGCATGCGTCAGCGTGCGCTGATCGCCATCGGTCTGGCCTGCCGTCCGGAACTGCTCATCGCCGACGAGCCGACCTCCGCGCTTGACGTGACCGTGCAGAAGAAGATCCTCGACCATCTGCACATGCTGACCGATTCCCTGGGAACCGCGGTGCTGTTCATCACCCACGATCTCGGTCTGGCCGCGGAACGCGCCCAGCATATCGTGGTCATGTACAAGGGCCAGGTCGTGGAATCCGGTCCTTCACTGGAAGTGCTGCAGCATCCGCAGCATCCGTACACCAAGCGTTTGGTCGCCGCTGCGCCGTCCTTGGCATCGCAGCGCATCATCTCCGTCAAGGAACATGGCGGCGACGCCACCGCGGTCATGGAGCACGCGGTGAACGAGGATTCCCTGAAGAAGGGCGAAGCCATCATCACGGTGGATCACCTGACCAAGGAATTCAAACTGCCGCGCAAGAAGGAGATGTTCAAGGCGGTCGACGATGTGAGCTTCTCCATCAAGAAGGGCACCACATTGGCCATCGTCGGCGAATCCGGTTCCGGCAAATCCACCGTGGCCAACATGGTGCTGAAACTGCTTGAGCCGACCGCCGGCACCGTCACCTACGACGGCAAAGACATCTCCGGATTCAAGGGCAAGGAGTTGCTTGACTTCCGACGTCATGTGCAGCCGGTGTTCCAGAACCCGTACGGATCGCTCGACCCCATGTACTCCATCTACCGGTCCATCGAGGAGCCGCTGCGCATCCACGGCATCGGAGACAAGAAGAGCCGTGCCAAGCGTGTGCGCGAGCTCATCGACATGGTGGAACTGCCGGAATCGGTGATGAGCCGTTATCCGAACGAGCTTTCCGGCGGCCAAAGGCAGCGCATCGCCATCGCGCGCGCCATGGCCCTCGATCCGGATGTGATCGTCTGCGACGAGGCCGTCTCCGCATTGGACGTGCTGGTGCAGGACCAGGTGCTTCGCCTGCTCAACGACCTGCAGGCGGAAAAGGGACTGAGCTACCTGTTCATCACCCATGATCTGGCGGTGGTGCGTCAGATCGCCGATGAGGTCGTGGTGATGCAGCACGGCAAGCTGGTGGAGCATGCCACCACCGACGAGGTCTTCGACCATCCGAAGAAGCAGTACACCCGCGACCTGCTGGACGCCATCCCGGGCGGCAAGCTGCAGCTCGGACTCGACTGATCGCGTCAGCCATCTGGAAAACCTCCCTTCCCACAAGGGAGGTTTTCTTGTATTCCGGCTAGGCTAAGGCGCTATGACGATCACAATCACGACATCGAATGTGAATGGAATCCGCGCGGCGAAACGCAAAGGCATCGAGCAATGGGCCGCGAAGAACACGCCGGACGTGTGGTGCATGCAGGAAGTACGCGCCCCGCAAAACGAAATCGACCCCATCTTCGACGAATTCGGCTTCGAATACGCGACCGCCGGACGCATCGCCGACCAAAGCGGGCTTGATCGCATGAACGAGATCTGCCGTATCAAGGGACGCGCCGGCGTCGGTCTGCTCTCCGCGCTGCCCGTCATCGACAAACGCTACGGACTGCCGGGACTTGCCGAGGACGTCGATTCCGGTCGTTGGATCGAAGCGGATGTGAAGACCCCGCAAGGCTACACCGTCACTGTCGTATGCGTGTACGTGCACGCCGGCAACACCGACGATCCGGAGAAAATGAAGCAGAAATACCGTTTCCTCGACACCATGCTGGTACGTATGGGACAACTGCGCGATGAAGCGGCGCACGGCGGCAAGCAGGCGGTATTGTGCGGCGATTTCAACATCGCGCACACGCCGCTCGACATCAAGAACGCGAAAGCCAACGAGAAGCACGCCGGCTTCCTGCCCGAGGAACGCGCCTACGTGGACAAATGGCTGGGGGAGTTGGAATTCGTGGATGTGATGCGTTCCCTGTGCGGAGACATCCAAGGACCGTACACCTGGTGGAGCCAGCGGGGCCGCGCCTTCGACAACAACGTCGGCTGGAGGATCGACTACCAGTTCGCCACACCCGAACTCGCCGAAACGGCCCGCGGATTCGTCATCGACAAAGCTCCGACCTACGACCTGCGATGGTCGGACCATGCGCCGCTGAGCATCACCTACGACGTGTGAGTTTTTGCGGCCGTCATCCGGCCAATGCCGGGCAACGGGAGACACACTCCGATTCCCAGCCCGTATTAAGCATGGGTGCTAGGCTAGTCACGGTTGCAACCGTAATGAAATGAGGAACATCATGGGACTGTTTGGATTCGGCAAGAAGAAGCGTCAGAGCGAGGAAGCCGCTGAAGCCGCCGCCGAAGAGAACGACAAGGCCGATGAGGCCATCTCCGAAACCGCCGAGGCGCCCGCCGGTGGAATTCAGGAAACCATCCTTCCGGAACCGTCCGATGAGTACGACGGCCGTGGCGATGAGCACGGTCCGTGGGACGTCGACGACGAGAACGTGCCCGACTATGACGAATACCTCGACATGGGCGCCTACTATCTGCCGTTCCTCCAAGGCATCGAACTGCGCGTGAAGGCCAACCGCGCCACCCAGCAGGTGCTCGGCACCACCATCACCTACGGATCCTCCAGCGTGGAGATCGAAGCCTTCGCCGCGCCGAAGACCATGGGACTGTGGGATGACGTGCGCGCCGACCTGGTTGAGGCCAACAAAGACGCCAAGGAGACCGACGGCGTGTTCGGCACCGAACTGACACTGCCGGTCGTGGTCAAGGGCGGACGCAAGGTCGTCACCCGCATCGTCGGTGTGGACGGACCGCGGTGGATGCTGCGCGGCATCTTCTCCGGCAAAGCCGCCACCGATCCGGACCACGCCGAAACCAAGGCGCTGAACCAGCTTTTCTCCAACATCGTCGTGGAACGCGGCGAGGACCCGCTGGCCCCGCGTGACCTCATCCCGATGCATCCGCCGGTCGCCCCGGCCGAACGCAAGGCCGCCAAGGAAGCCGCCGAAGCCGAACAGGCAGGCAGGACGATGGACATTCCAGGCCAGCCGAAGGGACCGTTTGACTCCGACCAGCAGGTCGAGGTCAAGACCACGTTGTCGCGTGGACCGATGTTCTCCGAAGTGCGCTGAGCGAACGACGACCACGAAAACACAAACGCATGGCTGAAACCGAAACCAAGAAAAGAACCGGCCTCGGCGCGCTCGCCGACGCCGGCGATGCCGACGATTTCTCCGTCATCGACGCGATCGGCGGTCCGCGCGGCGTCGTCGAATCGATGCTGCCGGGCGTGGTGTTCGTGGTGATGTTCGTCATCACCTCCGACCTGCATCTGACCATCGGCGTATCCGCAGCCCTCGCCGTACTGCAGGTGATCGTCCGCCTATGCCAACGCCAATCCGTCATGGGCGCCGTCTCCGGCCTTCTGGCAGTCGGCATCTGCCTGATCTGGGCATGGAATAGCCACGAGGCGCGCAACTACTACATGTTCGGATTCCTGACCAACGCCTTCTACATCGTGCTGCTCGCCATTTCGTTGATGGTACGTGTACCGGGACTTGGCTTGGTGATCGAATTCATCCGGACACTGCCAACCGAGCATCTGCGCGCATGGCTTGCCGATTGGCGTGGCGACAAGGCATTGAACCGCGCGTACACCATCATCACCGCGTTGTGGATCGGTGTGTTCTCACTGCGACTGGTGGTGCAGGTGCCGTTGTACCTGTCCAACCAGGTCGGCTGGCTCGGCACTGCACGTCTGCTCATGGGCATTCCGTTCTGGGCATTGGCGTTTTGGGTGAGTTACCTCATTATTGCCACGCCGATGCACCGGCATAAGGTCGCGGCTAAGAAGATACAGACTGAAGTCGCTGTTGATGCCGAACTCGAACCGAGCGCAACCGGAAAGGACGATGATGCAAGCTGAAGTTCGTATCGAACGATACGCCGACCAAGGCCGCTGCGTGGCCCATATCGACGGTCGTGTGGTGTTCGTCCGCTTCGCCTTGCCCGACGAACTCGTGCGAGTCGAGCTTGACGAGCCCCACGACCGGGACGACCGGTTCTGGACCGGCGAAGTCGTCGAGGTTCTTGAGCCGTCTGAAGACCGAGTCACCCCGGCATGGCCACTTGCCGGTCCCTTGGCGATGGGCGGGGGAGTGGGCGGCGCGGATCTCGTGCACGTCTCTTTGCCCGGCCAGCTCAAGTGGAAGGCCATCACCGTCTCCGAACAGATGAGCCGACTCGGCCATATCGACGTGGCCGTTCCCATCGAGCGCATGCCCGGCGACAAGGCAGCCGGCGGCCTCAATTGGCGTACCCGCATCGAAATGATTGCCGACGACAACGGCATGCCATCCATGCGCCGGCGCGGCACACACAACCGCGTGGCCATCGACACCATGCCGCTTGCCACGCGCACGCTGCTGGACGTCGCCAAGCGCGAACACGTGTGGGAGGGCGGCTTTGAACCCGGCTCCCAGATTCGTCTTTCCGTGCCCGAACCGCGCGGCGAGATCGTCGATACCGCGGCAGCAGACGACAATTACGCCGTACTTGTGGACGGCGAACTGCGCGCCGGCTCCCAGCTGCTCACCGAACAGGTGACCATCAACGGCACGACCTTCGACTATCAGGTTGACGCCAACGGTTTCTGGCAAGTGCATCGCCAAGCGCCGATCGCCCTCGGTACGCACGTGATCAACCTGGTCAACGGGCAGCTGCAGTCAGCGGCGGACGCCGTAATCTGGGATTTGTATTCCGGTTCCGGCCTGTTCACGCTGCCGTTGGCCACGTTAAGCG
>OLPL01001970.1_pt1 | contig 11292 bp, 9 predicted proteins | sample 1673211 | NCBI WGS metagenome assembly OLPL01 (sample SAMEA3136766, study PRJEB25190) | human gut metagenome | reverse complement strand
AAAGGAGGAAACATCAAAGACAAAAGAGACCTATCACAAGGATGACAAAGGACTACCACCTTCCAAGACCAAGCCACCATCTTCAAAAAAGTGAAGCAAAAGGAAGAGGAAGCAGATTCTATCATATCGCCTGCATGACCTCCTACCTATCTGTTAGAAGGTAGCCTACCCCCATTGCAACTCTCCAAACTTCTCCAAAAAGATAGATATAAAAAATCAGCCATCAGGCAAGCATCTGCGATACCTATTTATCCGGCATAACCTTCCTGTTATGCCGGACGGCTGCGCCCTAAGAAAGCAGCCGAACCGAGGGGAAGAAACCCTAGATAGAGCCTCTCCCCCACTCCCTGCTAAAAGACAAAACCAGCAAACAAGTCCAACTGCAGGGTACCAGAAAGCCGACCCTTTAACTTCTTCACAAGTTTAGCTGCTTTCTTGTCTTCCTGTAGAAATCTGACCAGGCTATTGATAGCCGTATCATGCGCCTCATTCTCAGAACGAAAAAGACCGGTAAAAAGACCTGGCAAGAAAGACCATCCCCTGGTTCCATAGCTTACAAAAACCCCATATGTCCACAATCCATTGGGATGCTGCAATGTTCTAATTTCCAGGTTTTCCTCAATCTTCTCTACTTGAGTGCGTGGTTGCAAGTAGGAAAGTACGTCAACCCAAAGATACTCACTGAGTTTAAGTTCAGAAGGAGCACGGACATACCCCAACTGCTTGAGCTTTACATAATCACGTCTGGCAAACTCTATATGCCGATTTCTCATACTTGAGTTGTCTGATGCAAAAAGACCTTCCAACTCCAAAATTTCATCATCTAAAATGTCAGCCATGTTGAAAAAGTTGTGGCAAGGTGGTTAGCCTTGCCGTTTCCTTCTTTAATCTGTAACTCTATAATAATACTGTAGCTTAGCCCCTTTGAGATTATCCTCTGCGTAACAAGCTGCTGCATGATAATACTTATCATAAAGTTTGGCTAGCTCCATGTTTTTTTCATACCACTGGGCAATCTTATGATTCAACACCATAACAAGTTCAGTAATGTAAACACAATTGTCTTTCCATTCATTGAACGCACGATGGAATGTGTCTGTAACAGCATCCCCTCCAAAAGCATCAGCAATGGAGAAATCCTGCCAAAATGTGGTACGTGGCTTGTAACCTGTCTCACTCTCGATGTTCCACATGGGAACCTTGATTTGAATTGTCTCTGTCATGTTCTTAATCCTTTAAAGTTCAACTTGAATTTATTCTGGATTTCAGATTCACAGCCTTTTTAAGACTTTTGCTATCGTAAAATCCGAGTTTTTTTTAAAGTCATTCCGGCATACCCGTCATCACTTTGCCTTTTTACGTGCTTAAAAGATGGAAGGCTCAAGAAGTCAGAACACCAAACAATCAGCAAAGAATCTTTTCAGGAATACCCAATCTCTGATTGTGGAAGGCTGCTTGAAAAGATTCTCTGCAGATAACAGAAATGTGGTGTTTGGTATCTGACAAGCCTGCCATACCTTTGCACGTCAAAAAGCAAGTGATGACAAGTAAGTCAGACAGAAAAAGCACGAGGTTTTATAACCATAGCAAAATTACCTATAGATATGATACATAGACAAACAACGCAATAGTATAAAAAGTTAATTCTGTTTACATTAGAAAAAAACAAGGAAACATCAGTACAGCTTAAGACAAAAAAAAAGCCATTGCCTAAGATCCAACAATCTCAGTCAATGGCCAACCCTATTTCTTAGCAGGCATTTTACTTAAATGCCTGAATATACTGCTTTAAAGCATCACGTAATATCTCTTCACAACTCTTTTTTGTCTTAATCTTAGTTCATAGTCTTCATCAGACAAATAAGTCTGAACACCATGCATAGTGGCTCTTTTCTCTGCAAGAGACATCTTCTGTTTCTTAACAGCAGTATGCTGTAGCGGTACTGATGGCATGGATTGAAAAACAGGTTTAAAAAGCATGAAGTTTTAGCAGTAAAGTTTAAATTAATTATCCATTGTTGTCAATTTTGCAGAATCTTTAGTCAAAATTGGCAAAAACTGTTTATTCCAAATCTACAAACCGGGTTGGCACGTAACTTGCTCCTACATAGAGTGAAAGCCGAAGCCGAAAGGGCAAGGGGAACGACAAGAACCCTAAGTAATGACAGTTGAGGGTTTCTAGAAATCCTTGAGCCTCGTAAGCCGAAGCAATCGTTATTAAAAAGGATAAATTAAAAACAATGAGAAATCCCGACTGAGCCGGAAGGCGAAGAGAGGACGAGAAAAATAGAATTTGGAGGTTTTACATTATGTTGTTAGCTCGTAGAAATAACAGTGTTTCAAATTGGTTGAACAGTTGGTTTAATGACAACTTCTTTGATACAAACTTGATGCCACGCATGAACGCAACAGCTCCTGCAGTCAACGTCAAGGAAAGTGCTACAGCTTATACGATGGAGGTTGCAGCTCCTGGTTTGAAGAAAGATATGGTCAAGATGAACATCGATAAGGATGGCTATCTGAATGTATCCATCGAGAACAAGGATGAGAAGAAGGAGGAGAAGGAAGAGCATTACTTGCGTCGTGAGTTCTCTTACAGCAGCTACTCTCAGAGTTATGCTTTGCCAGAGGATGCTGATCAGGAGAAGATTTCCGCTGAGGTCAGTGACGGTGTCTTGAAGATTGAGATTCCTAAGATAGCCAAGGAGGAGAAGAAAGACGATGTTAAGCACATTGAGGTTAAGTAATCTTTCTTGAAGTGCTATGCAGCTTTCAAGATACATTCATTGCATCGAGAAAATAATTAAAACTGGGGGCTAGTCCTGATTATGGGGCTAGCCCTTTTTTGAATATATGAATTTAATTTTGGAAAGGATCAAGGATGATTAGAATATTTATTTCACTTGTTTTCTGTCTGATGTCTGCCTTTGCCTGTGCGCAGTCAAACCAGTCAGATAATATGTATCAATGGGGAAAAAACAAGGCCAGCGAGCAGTTGGTCAATGGTCTGAAGTCACGTCAGAAAACTCTCTGGAAAGAACAGCGCGATTTGCAAAACCGGATAGATAGTGTATATTGGGATGAAGCATTGGATGCAATTAAGGATACTACCTTTACCTTTGAAGCTGACAAGGTAGTTTTCCCGTATGGGCAGATTGCCTATGTTAATTCCAACACCAATTTCGTTTCCGTCAATAAGGACGATGCTGTTGTGCAGGTTGCCTTCAATGTACCCTTCTCCGGACCTAATGGCATTGGTGGAGTTACGGTTCAGGGAAGCGTAAGTGGATACAAAATTCAAACAGACAAGAAAGGGACTACACAAGTAAGTATGAGTGTTACTGGTATTGGTATCTCTGCCCAAATCTGGATTACCATGTATAAGGGAAGCCATGAAGCCAGTGTGGAAATTCTGCCTAACTTCAACTCTCGTAGGCTCACCCTTAATGGAGTCATACTACCTCTTCACAAGAGTACTGTATTTCAAGGGCGAACATTATAACAAAGAAGCCTGCTGACAATTATAGCCAGCAGGCTTTTTGCTTTCTTCGTCTTTCTGTCCCAAAAACTATGATTTCATGTCCAAAACTCTTCTTCGCCAGTGGGTTGCATCTTGCCCCCCCCCGCACTTTGGGCAAACAGATTGCATAAAGCGTGCAATCGTTTGCACAAAGAAATGTAACCTTTTTGAAACTTTTTCTTGCTTCGTATTGGATTTTCTCTTAAGTTTGCAGCCGAAAATAGATGCCAACTAACAAACGAAGGCTAAGTTTAATATAAACGAAACCAAATATAAAAGTAAAGATATGATGAAGCAAACATTCATAAAATCAGCTATGTTGCTGCTGCTGATCCTTTCAATGGCAACGACGCGAGCGCAGGAGGTCGCTCTGAAGACCAACTTACTGGGATGGGCTTCCACATCTGCCAACGCCGGCATCGAAATCGGCACGGGCAAGAAAACAACCTTCCAACTCTTCGGCACCCTGAACCCCTGGAAGTTCTCGGGCGACAAGAAGATGAGATTCTGGAATGTTATGCCAGAATACAGATGGTACACCTGCCAGAAGTTTGGAGGCCATTTCTTCGGAATTCATGCCTTAGGCGGTGAATACAACATTAAAAACATTGACATGCCCTTCGGCATCCTGCCGAAAACTCTGGAGGGCAGGCACTATGAAGGCTGGTATGTAGGTGGAGGCCTCACCTACGGCTATCAGTGGCTACTCAATAAGCACCTCAATTTCGAAGGGTCTATCGGTTTGGGATATGCCTACAGTCCTTACAAGCTTTACGGACGATGCGAAAAATGTCTCGACAAAGACCACCGCAACTATGTGGGCCCTACAAAAGCCGCACTATCTCTCATATACGTGTTCTAAGAATTTAATTTAACTGTAGTTTTAAACTGACAATAAAAACACGTAATAACTTAGACAGAATACAAAAAAAAATAGGGAAATCATAATATGGATAAAATGAAGCTTTATGCGGTCATTTCGCCCCTCTGCATACTCCTTTCTCAGGGCATCATGCCTGCTCAGGCTCAACAGCTGGCAGGGGGTAAGATTCAGGTAGAAAGCGTCTTGGCACGCAAGAACGGCAACCGGATGGACGTTGCCTTCCGTATGAATCTGAACGAATTGAAGATGAAATCAGAGCAGCAGATTGTTTTCACACCGGTAATGGTAGGAACTGATTCTATCGCTCTCAACCCTATCATCATCCAGGGTAGAAACCAGGCTGTAAGATACCGCCGACTTGCCGACAGCAAGAAGAATCCGCAGGCACAGGTTCTTACCCGCAAGAACAAGACCAGTCAGCAGGTTTACTTCGCCCAGTCTGTTCCTTATCAAAAATGGATGAAGAAGTTCAAACTCTCGGTGAAAGAAGATCTCTGCGGATGTGGCAACCTGATAGAACAGGACAATACGCCGATTGCGGATATCGACCGTACACCGAAGATTACGAAGGATTTCTTTGTGCAGCCGAAGGCGGAAGCCAAGAAGGTGAGAGCCGAAAAGGGTGAAGCCTATCTCAGCTTTGTGGTTAACAAGAGTTATATTCTTGCCAACTTCCGTGAGAATGCTACTGAGCTGAAGAAGATTACTTCCACCATCGACCTGGTGAAGAACGATAAGAACGTTGAAATCACAGATATTGATATCCATGGTTTTGCTTCGCCTGATGGTTCGTATGCCAACAACAAGCGCCTTGCCAACAAGCGTGCAGCTGCCCTCCGTAAATATGTGAGCAGCCTCTACACCTTAAACAGCAAACTCTTTACCTATCAGGCTACACCGGAAGACTGGGAAGGATTCAAGAAGAAGATCCAGGCTAGTCATCTGGCTGATAAGGAAGCAATTCTCGAGATAGCTAACTCCTCGCTGGCTCCCGACGATAAGGACCTGAAGATCAGAAAGCTCCATCCGGCTAGTTACCGCTACATCCTGGATCATATCTATCCTCGTCTCCGTCATAGCGACTATACGGTAACCTACACGGTTCGTCCGTTCAGCATCGAAGAAGCCAAGGAGATATTGAAGACCAAACCACAGCAGCTTTCTCTGCAGGAGATGTTCCTGGTGGCACAGACTTACGAGCCGGGTTCGCCAGAGTTTAACGAGGTATTCGACATCGCCGTCCGCCTCTTCCCAGATGATGAGACAGCGAATCTCAATGCCGCCTGCACCGATTTGCAGAAAGGTGATCTTACTTCTGCCGAAAAGCATCTTGCCAAGGCAGGCAACTCGAAAGAGGCAGAGCGTGTAAGAGATGTCTTCAAGCAGATAAAGGAATTGGAATAACAGAAAATTAGAGAATAACGATTATAAACAAGCTTAACTTTCAAAGATTATGAAGATTAAACATTTATTTGGCTTGGCTGTCATCGCAGCTATGACAGCAAGCTGTTCAAGCAATGAGGACCTGGGAACCGCAGGTCCAGGTACTGGTACTAATGAAGCAGGTGTTGGTTATGCAATTTTCACCATCAACTTGCCTTCGGTAAGTGGAACTCGTGCAGCAGATGCTGGTGGTGCTGAAATGAATGAAGGCACAGAAGAAGAGTATGCTGTAAAAAGCGCAACTGCCCTCATCTTCCAGAAGTATGGTTCAGATGAAGGCTCTTACAAGTTTGTTGAGAGCGTAACTTTACCTATAGATGGATGGAAAGACGATCCCACAGATGGTATCACAACTACTTCTAAAAAGCTGGTAGCAAAGCTTACTAATGTGGATACCAAGAATGATTATAGTGTTTTGATTTTGCTTAACAATAAAAATGTTAATTTGCCTACTGTAGGTCAAAGTTATAATGATTGGAATAGCAAAAACATTTTGACTCCTTCAGTTGATTGGACTGGTTCTGATGGCTTCTATATGGCTAATGCTCCGTTGAAAGGAAGTGCTGCCTCACCTGCAACTTTGGTTCCTATTGACAAAAATAAAATATATGCCAGCGAGGCAGAAGCAAATAAACCTACTAACGATTGTGCCGCAACAGTTTATGTAGAGCGTGGAGTAGCAAAGATGACAGTTGCTGCCCCTGGAACAATAACTGTTAAGGACAAGGCAACCACAAAGCCTACAAAGAGTCAAGTAACATTTAGCAATTGGGCTTTGGATATCACAAACAAGAAGACATACGCTGTTCATAATATTGATGGCTTAAGTTCTGATTTTAGTACTATTTGGAACACAGATCCTTCCAATCGTTTCATAGGTACTAACAATCGAGTTTATTGGGGTAAGGATCCTAACTACAATTTGGATCATCTCAATAAAACAGATAAAGAGGCAGAAAGAGAGAGAGAATTCAATTTCATCAATGCTACAAGTGGAATCAACAAAACCTTCACAGAGTCAGCATATTGCTTAGAGAACACCTTCAACTTGGCAAACATGTATCAGGGTCAGACAACCCGCGTTATCTTCAAGGCAACATATACTCCTAAGGATGATGTAGGCAATCCCCTTGCAGAGCAAGATGGAACATTCTACACCATCGGTAATATGACAACTATCCTGAAAGAAGCAGACTTGAAGAAAGCTGTAGATGCAGCAGCAACTTCAGTTCTCTCAGGTTGTACAGTTGACTATACAAATCTCAAGACAGAAGGCTCTCATGTGATTACCTTGGCAGATATCAAGGATTCTAATGGTACAACTCTTGTTGCCGATAAAGATTATAATGGTAAGACAGGTACAGAAATCGTTAAAGAGATTAATGATAAACTCGGCTTGATTGATGGAGCAGGACATGCAGAAGCGATGGTTGGTATCAATACATACGCAAGGGGTGTTACATATTATATCGCTCGTGTTAAGCACTTCGGCTCATTGACTCCATGGAACTCAGGTGAATCTTATGGAACAGATAACGGTAAGTATCTTGGCCGTTATGGTATGCTCCGTAACAACTGGTATGACTTGACTGTTGGCAACGTCTATGGTCCTGGCTACCCTGGTGTACCTCCAGTAGACCCAAATCAGCCAGATGATGAGAATGAGAAGTATCTTAGCGTCAGCGTAAAGATCCTTTCTTGGGCTAAGCGTTCAGACACAGTCGATTTGTAATCCATTACACATTATTATATATAGCTCAGCCGCTCTAGCGCTAAGGAGCGGCTGGCTATCTCGGAAAAATAAGAATCTATTTATACACTTTACTTTTTCATAAAACAGATAAGCATCATGGCAAACAAGAAGTTTAACAGTTGGATCAAGAATATATGCATGGGATGGGGCTTCATCATGGCCGGCAGCCTGCTAGCAAGCTGCAACGACTTGATGCACGACGACCTGCCTCCTTGTGACATGGGTGTTGACTTGCAGTTCAAGTACGACTACAACGTGCAGCGTGCCGACATGTTCAAAGATCATGTGGGCGGACTCTGCGTATTCGTATACGACGAGCAGGGCAACTTCATTGCTCGCCATGATGCCTATAACGATGCGACATCACAGCCGCTCAAGGACCCTAACTATGCCATGCGAATCAATCTGGAACCGGGCAAATACAGATTCGCAACCTTCGCCTTCCAAAAGAAATACGAAGATGCACTTGCGCAGCCAGGTGCCAAATTCCAGATAGCTCTGCCACAGCAGGGTGACAACATCACCTCCCTCCATGCCCGTCTCGACCGCGAACAGGGCAAGGTAAACAACCAGAGCCAACCGCTTGATACACTCTGGCAGGGACTCAGCAACGAACTGGTTGAAGTAAAAGACCTGCAGGTTACACGCCATACCATCGGTCTGGTTCGTGATACCAAGCAGCTCACCATCAGCCTGCATCAGACCGACGAGCCTGCCAACATCAATGCCGATGACTTCAGTTATCAGATAACCAATGCCAACGGCGATATCAGTTACGACAACTCTCTCCTCCCCGACGAGGAGTTGACATATACCCCATACTACACCTGGACCACTGAGTTTAAGGATACCGAGGGCAATGTAAAGGAGCGCACCGCTCATGCCGCCCTCATGTTCTCCCGACTCATCTGGCATCCGGCAGAAGAAAACGACAAGAACGCCATCCTCACCATCACGAACAAGACTACTGGCGAAGAGGTGGCACGCATCAATCTTGCAGACTTTCTGGCTCAAGGCCGTGGCGCCTTCGAAGCCCGCCATTATTCAGAGCAGGAATTCCTGGACCGAGAGTACGACTACAAGCTCGACTTCTTCCTCCAGGGCAACCAGTGGAAGTATGTGCAGCTCAGCATTTCCATCCTGGATTGGAGCAAGCGCATCCAGCGTGTCGATTTCTAACCGTTTCAGGTGTCAGAGCCCCTTCCGGGCATTTAGCTCATAAGAGTATTTGACTTTAAAAATTAGAAACAATGAAAATACGAGATTTCATTTTAAGTTTAGTTAGTTGGTTTATATTGTTGGTTACAGTAAGTTGCTCTGACGAACTTGGAGGCGAGCGCACTCCCATTTCGTCAGAAAGCAACTTGCATGTACTCGTGCCAACCGTGCTCAGCAGCCGCGGCACCAATCCCGACGATGCTTCCGGCCTTCCTACCTATAATGCCACGGTAGATGAATGCCAGATCAACGACCTGACCCTCTATGCTTTCCCTACAGGAAATGAAGGCAAGCTCCTGATAGAGACGCTCCCTGCCCCACTGGCTTCGATGATGCTGGAGCAGCATGTAGCTAACTATCAGCTCAATATCGAGCCGGGCACTTACCATATCTATGTGGTTGCCAATATGAACAAGGTGTTGAGTGGTCAGACTATCAAAACTGAAGATGATCTCAAAAATATAGTACTGAACTATGTAGCTGGAACAGAACCGGGAATGCCGGTTTCTACAAACATCCCGATGATTTATGAGCCTAAGGATGTGAACGGTAATATCATCGATACAAAAATAGAAAAAAGTGGTAAGAAATATACCACTGTGGCAGCTAACCTGAAGTTTACATGCGTAAAGGTTAAGCTCAACCTGCTCTTCGACCCTACTGCTGAAGGTTCTGCATTCAATGGTAATAACTATAGCATCAAGGATATTCTGGCTCAAAAGCTTTCTCCTAGCACCACGCTGAGTTGGAATGGAGCATTTAGCAATTCTAATGTTAGCACAGATTATGCCAACGGTTTTGAAAATGAAGTTTATGCAACTTCTTCTGAGGCAAGCAATAAGGGTGGTTATTATAAGGCGGGAGACTGGACAGAGGAAACAGACAATGCCAATGTGAATAATAAGAACATCATCACCCTTGTTCAGGGTGCTACTCCTACAGCTGCTCCACAGAATGCCGCCGATAAGTGGCTTTTCCAAGGCACTTACTATCTGCCTGAGCGTTATATCGCCGATGCCTCTCAGCAGTCTACCCTCAAAGTTAATGGCTTTGTGAATGGTAGCTTTGAGAACAACTATACGATTAAGCTGGGACATCGCCCAACTTCCACCGAAGTTCCGACCTTCCCTCGTGGCACCTATTATGAGATTATCGGCAACATCAAGAGTCTGGGAAACATGACTCTCGACTGTAATGTGAGCGTAAAGGACTGGACTCCTGTAACGATAGATGCCGAATTCAACCATACTACTTTGTGGGTAAGCAAGACGAAGGCGAGCGTAACATCTACAACGACAGACTCCATCGACTATGAGTCGAACGTAATGCTGACAAATGCAGATTTCGGTTGCGATGAAAAGGTAACAACATCCAGTGGTGTGAAAGATGTGATTGTGTTGAGCAAGCTAGATGCAGTGAAGAATCATAGAATCACATTCAAAATCAACGAGGACATTAAGTTCTCCGACTATAATGGAAAGCACCAGGGTACGGCAAAGGTTTGGATTAAGGCTGGTAACATTAAGAAGTATCTCGATGTAACCTATGATGCCTCTCCTTATTTTGAGGTAAATCCACAGGAAGTAACCATCTATTGGGGTAGCGACTACAATACCAAAGTGGTACAGTTTAAGACCAACCTTGGCGGTTTGGCTTTCACCGGTAACACCTCTTCCACCGTAGGTAAGTCAACCATTCAGGCATCTTGCGATACTCCTGATACCCGAGAAGGAACCTTCAAGATTAAGGCAACCAGTAACCCTGTTACCACGACAGTACATTACCTCACTGTGCAGCCAAAGGAATCTGCAGAAGGCTTCAACTTTGTCAAGAAAATCAAGGTAACGGTAAAGCCTGCAATGGGTAAATATCGTATCAACTTCCGTGCCATCAACGACCGCGCACATTATGAAGGAGGTAATAGTAATAGAACTGATAATTATGAGGGTACACTTGAAGAAAATAAGAAAGAGACTTATAGTGGAACTGAAGGAAATACCAACTGGGCAGATGGATGGTATGATTTAAAGGATAAGGATGACCGAGTTTACATACCTAGCCCAGGCTCTCATTATACCTATGTCTATACCCAGATTGGTGAGACAACCGGAACTGAAGCCAACTCTAAAGTTTGGAAATTTACAGAACACTGGCCTGGTGATAAAATGGTTGCGGATTATACGAATGTGGGTTGGTATTACGTGGACTTCGAAGAGAATGCCAAGTCGAAATATACAGAGCATGGTGCTACGGGAGAAAAGACCATCAAGCCTGGTGAAACATTGATTATATTCAGTAACAATACCAATAAGGAACTAGGTTATACGCTTCATCGTTGCACTCACCACTTGGAGCCGGGTATTCCTCTCTTCGACTATGAGGATCGAGAGGGTTGGATTGTCTATGATCCAACATCAGATCCTACTTGGAACATATATGATGCCATGCCAACTATTGAGAACATCAACTTTACCA
>OLPL01001966.1_pt1 | contig 11297 bp, 9 predicted proteins | sample 1673211 | NCBI WGS metagenome assembly OLPL01 (sample SAMEA3136766, study PRJEB25190) | human gut metagenome | reverse complement strand
GTAGGAGTCCAAAGAGGAAGGGAAACCGCAGGTGTCCCTTCCTTTTTGCCCCCGCCGTGGGTACGGCGTCACCACCGCCGCGGGCGCGGCAGCCCCCCGCACACTCCGCAGAGCGCAACTTTCCGCGATTTCAGTTGACAACTGCCCGCAAAAGTGGCATAATAGATACGCAATACAGAAAATGCGATGAGGAAACGAGTTTTCCATCCGCCGTTCTTCAGAGAGAGGACATTCGCTGCAAGTCCTTGTCCGGTGCGGAAAACAGCCACTTCCGAGCAGTCTGCAACTGAAACAGACCGTCCGATCCCCGATACCGGATTACCGAGATGGATATGGCATACCCATATTCAAATCAAGGTGGTACCGTGGAAGCATGCTTTCGCCCTTGAAGTCCGGGCGGAGGCTTTTTTCATTTTCTGTTTTATTTCCGTAAATTCTTTTTTGGAGGAATCAATTTATATGCAGTACAGAGGACTCAACGAGCTGCGCGAGATGTACCTCAGTTTCTTTGAAACCAAGGGTCATCTCCGCCTGCCGAGCTTTTCGCTCATCCCGCAGAACGACCCGTCGCTTCTGCTCATCAACTCCGGCATGGCGCCGATGAAGCCGTTCTTCACCGGCGAGCAGGAGCCGCCGCGCCACCGCGTTACCACCTGCCAGAAGTGCATCCGCACCGGCGATATCGAGAACGTTGGCAAGACCGCCCGTCACGGCACCTTCTTCGAGATGCTGGGCAACTTCTCCTTCGGCGACTACTTCAAGCGCGAGGCTATTCACTGGAGCTGGGAATTCCTGACCAGTCCGGAGTGGGTCGGCATTGACCCGGATCGCCTGTATCCGTCCATCTACGTTGACGATGACGAGGCATTCGAGATCTGGAACAAGGAGATCGGCATTGCACCGGAGCGCATCTTCCGCTTCGGCAAGGAGGACAACTTCTGGGAGCATGGCTCCGGTCCGTGCGGCCCGTGCTCTGAGATCTACTACGACCGCGGTCCTGAATACGGCTGCGGCAAGCCGGGCTGCACCGTCGGCTGCGACTGTGACCGCTACATGGAGGTATGGAACAACGTATTCTCCCAGTTCGACAACGACGGTCACGGCAACTACTCTGAGCTGAAGCAGAAGAACATCGACACCGGCATGGGTCTGGAGCGTCTGGCGTGCGTGGTACAGGGCGTTGGCTCTCTGTTCGACGTTGACACCGTGCGCAACATCACCAACAAGGTTTCCGAGATCGCCGGCAAGCACTACGGCGAGAGCGACAAGACCGATGTTTCCCTGCGCGTTATCACCGACCACATCCGCTCCACCGTTATGATGATCTGCGACGGCGTTATCCCGTCCAACGAGGGCCGCGGCTACGTTCTGCGCCGCCTGCTGCGCCGCGCCGTTCGTCACGGCAAGCTGCTCGGCATTGACAAGCCGTTTATGTCCGACGTTGCTTCCACCGTTATCAACGAGTCCGGCGGCGCATATCCGGAGCTGGTTGAGAAGCAGAAATATATCCACAAGGTTATCGAGAACGAGGAAGCCAGCTTCAACAAGACCATCGACAGCGGTCTGGCTATCCTGAATGACAAGATTGCCGCTTCCGACGGCAAGGAGCTGTCCGCTGCGGACGCATTCCAGCTATACGACACCTACGGCTTCCCGATCGACCTGACCCTTGAGGTACTCGAGGAGCAGGGCATGACCACCAGCCGCGAGGAGTTCGACCGCCTGATGAACGAGCAGCGCGAGCGTGCCCGTGAGGACCGCAAGAAGATGGGCGACCTCGGCTGGCAGAGTGAGGATCTGGGTCTGGACAAGTCCATCAAGACCGCATTTGATGGCTACACCACCCTCGAGGAGTCCGCAAAGATTCTGGCTATCGTAAACGAGGGCGAGGTTTCCGGCGCAGCTGCCAAGGGTGAGAAGATCACCGTTGTACTCGACCGCACCCCGTTCTACGCAGAGATGGGCGGCCAGATCGGCGACCACGGCGTTATCACCGGCAAGAACGGCGCTATGGCCGTTTCCGATGTTCAGAAGACCAAGGACGGCAAGTATATGCACATCGGCGTTGTCACCGATGGCGAGCTGTCCGTTGAGGACGAGGTTACGGCTTCTGTTGATGCGGCTTACCGTCAGGCTATCTGCCGTGCACACACCTCCACCCACCTGCTCCAGAAGGCGCTCCGCACCGTGCTCGGCGACCATGTTGAGCAGGCAGGCTCCTACACCGCAAACGATCATATCCGCTTCGACTTCACCCACTTTGCAGCGCTGACCGCTGAGGAGCTGGCTAAGGTCGAGGATATGGTTAACGATGCGATTCTGGCTGGCAGCCCGGTTATCACCGAGGAAATGAGCATCGACGATGCCAAGAAGAAGGGCGCTATGGCACTGTTCGGCGAGAAGTACGGCCAGACCGTCCGCGTGGTACAGGCCGGCGACTCCATCGAGCTTTGCGGCGGTACCCATCTGGACAACACCGCGAAGGCCGGTTCGCTCAAGATCATTGGTGAGGCTTCTGTTGCCGCAGGCGTGCGTCGTATCGAGGCCGTTACCGGCAAGGCTGTCCTCAAGCTGATGAACGACCGTCAGGCTGTTCTCAACGAGGCCGCTGCTGCACTCAAGACCAATCCGAACGAGCTGTCTGCCAAGATTGAGCAGCAGGTAAACGATATGCGTGCTCTCAACAAGAAGCTCGAGAAGATGGGCGCAAAGGTCGCTGCAATGCAGATGGTTGACCTGTTCAACGTATCCCGCAACATCAAGGGTGTAGAAGTGGTTGCCACCAAGCTGGATGACGCATCTGCTGACATGCTGCGCACCATGGGCGATGACATCAAGGGCAAAAAGGACAACATGGTTGCTGTTCTCTCCGCAGTCAACGGCGACAAGGTAAGCCTGCTTTGTGTCTGCGGCGCTGAGGCCGTCAAGAAGGGCGCACACGCCGGCAAGATCATCAAGGAAGTTGCCAAGATCGTTGGCGGCGGCGGCGGCGGTCGTCCGGACAGCGCAACCGCAGGCGGCAAGAATCCGGCAAAGCTGGAGGAAGCACTCGAAGCTGTCAACAACATCGTTGACGCAATGCTGTAAACCGTAAATCAGGGCAAAACCGCGGGAAATCCTCCCGCGGCACACCCATTCAGAAAGGAGCGATCATTCCATGGAAGATTGTCTGTTCTGTAAGATCATCGCGGGCGATATCCCGTCGAGCAAGGTGTACGAGGACGACCTCTGCTACGCCTTCAATGACATTGACCCGCAGGCTCCCACGCATTTTCTCGTGATCCCGAAGCAGCACATCAAGTCTGTGGCCGCCGTTGATGCGTCCAACAGCGCGATTGTAGCGCACTGCTTTGAGGTCATTGCGAAGATTGCCAAGGAGCGCGGCATGGACAGCTTCCGCGTGGTCTCCAACATCGGAGAACAGGCGGGTCAGAGCGTGTTCCATCTGCATTTCCACGTTCTTTCCGGACGGGATATGACCTGGCCGCCGGGCTAAACCTTCTTCTAAGGGGGACGCTGTCCCCCTTAGATACCCACAAAGTTCCGTAGAAACTTTGTGGGATATCCCCCTCTCGTCCGCACAACGGACGAGGCCGTGCCGCTGCGGCACGGGCAGTGGAGAAAAAGTCCGGCAGAGCCGGACTTTTTCAGGGAATTGAATCGGCGTACTGCGGTACGCCGCTGCCTGCGCTTGCGCGAACGGCAGAAAAAAGGCACACCGTTTGGTGTGCCTTTTTGTATGCGTTGGTTTACGTTTTGCTTATTTCTCAGATGATAATACCCTCGCAATGGTCGATTTCGTGCTGGATAATCTGTGCGGTCCAGCCAGTGAAGGTTTTCAGTCTCGTCTGGAACTTTTCGTTCTGGTACTGCACCTTGATGGATTGCCAGCGACGCGTTTTGCGCGTGCCGGTCAGCGACAGGCAGCCCTCCTCGGCCTCATAGCCGCCGGACTGCTTGACAATTTGCGGGTTGAACATCACCATGTACGTTCCCTCGTTATCGAACGCGATGATGCGCTTGTTCACGCCGATCATGTTCGCCGCCATGCCGACACAGCCGTCCTTGTGCGCTTCGAGCGTTTCCAGCAGGTCGGTTGCGGTTTGGATATCGTCCGGCGTGGCCTGCTCGGCCTTCTGCGCTAAAAATTTCTCGTCTTTGCAGATTTCCTGAATCATATTGTGCTCCTTATTTATGTTTGCGTTCCCAGTCGGCCATAACGGCCAGCTGCTCCGGTGTGTGGAACCAGTGCTCGCCTTGCGGCACGATGATCAGCTCCGCACCGGATTGTGCCGTGTAAGTGCGGATAGTCGCCAAGTCGGTCATGCTGTCATTTTCGCCGTAGAGAATGTACTGCGGGCAGTACCAGTCCTTTGCCGGATGCGCACGCACCCAGCAAAGGTAGTCCCACGAGAGCATATCCCCTTCCCTTGCGGGATACATGCCGCGCTCGCGCAGGATTTTCTCGGTAATGCCTGCCGCGCATATTCTGTCGCAGATCAAGCGCTCCATATCCACGATGGGCGACACGAACAACGCTTTTTCCGGTGCGGCAAACGCCAGCCGCGCAAAATACGCCCCGATACTGGTCGCGCGCACGTTTGTCGCGCGCCAGTGTGCTCTTGCGTAAGCCATCACGCGGGTGAGTTCAGGGGCGGCTGTCCATGGTGCAAATTCCTCATCCCGGTTTTGGCGTGTGCCGTGATTCGGCAGGTCGATGGACAAAACCTGTGCGTCCGGAGACACGATTTCGGCAAACGGCAGGGCTTCTTCCTTACAGCCGAATTGTCCGTGAACGAACAGCCACAGCGTGTCCGACGGCTCGCCGTACAGCACCGCCGGTGTGTTTTCGATGAAGAGTTGTTCGGTTTTCATGCGTTACCCTTGTCTGCCAGCCAGTTCAGCGCGCACCATGTGTGCAGTGCTGCGCCGCGCGGCAGGATATCCTCGTTGAACACGACCCTTTCGTTGTGCATCGGCTCACCGAACGCAGGATTTTCCTGTTTGGTGCCTGCACCGATGAGCAGGTATGCGCACGGTAAATCATAGGTGTAGGACGCGAAATCCTCCGAGCCCATGCCGCCCTCGTCCAGCCGATAGACCAGCTTTTCACCGAACAGCGCCCCGGCAAGGTCTGCCATACGATTGGTCAGCGCAGCGTCATTCCTGAGCGGCGGCGCGGACGCGATCTCTTCCGTGACGGCTGTGCCGCGGAACGCCTGTGCAGTGCACCGGGCGATTTCCCCGATGCGGGTGAAGAGCTGTGCGGACAGGTCGCGGTCAAAGCTGCGGATGGTGCCCTCGAGCACCGCGGTCTGCGGGATGATATTGGGCGCCTCACCGCCGGTCATGCGGCCGATGGTCACGACAGCAGGCGTTTTTGCGCCGATCTCGCGGCTGATGATCTCCTGCAGCGACAGGTAAATGTGGCTTGCGATATTGAGCGGGTCCACGCCCTTTTCCGGCATTGCGCCGTGGCATCCAACGCCGTTTACCGTAATGCGGAACAGCGTGCAGCCCGCCATAAACGTGCCGCGTCCGCACAGAACCAGTCCGGACGGCGTGCCCGAATTGACGTGCAGCGCAAAGCCTGCCTGCGGTGCCGGGTCTTTCAGCACGCCCGCCGAGAGCATGGCCTTCGCGCCGGTAAAGCCCTCCTCGTCCGGCTGAAACACCAGCTTGACCGTGCCGTTCAGCTCACCTTGGTACTCGCGCAGCAGCTTTGCCGCACCGAGCAGCATCGCCGCGTGCATGTCGTGGCCGCAGGCGTGCATGCAGCCGTTCGCGGATGCAAAATCCAGTCCGGTCTGCTCGGTCACGCGCAGCGCGTCCATGTCGGCGCGCAGGAGCAGACAGCGGCCGGTCTCGGTGCCGGTTATCTCCGCGACGACGCCGCCTGCCAGCTCGCGCGGCTGATAGCCCATCTCAAGCAGGCGTTTTTTGACGCAGGCTACGGTGTTCGGCAGGTCGGTGCCGACCTCGGGTGCAGCGTGCAGCGTCCGCCGGTCGCGGACAATATCCTCTCGGATGCGCTCTGCCGACGCAAGCACCTGCTCCGCCGTTATGGTTAAGGTTTGTGACATAGTTGTACCTCCCTTGTTGGTGTTTCTGTATTGCCTTAAGTATACCATAAATTGCAGAAAAAAACCGCTCTGTTTTTATTTGGCGCAGCCATTTCCCGTATTTGCCTTGACGAAACGCGCTGTAAATTGTATCATATAGGTATATCATTGTGTCCACATGGCAACTTGGCGGCAGCGTGACAGGCTGAGGGGAAATCCGCCGATGTCATCCAGATGCAACGCAAACAAAGGGAGTATGTAGGTATGAAAAAAATTCTAAACAGCCTGCCGTTCAAGCTGCTGCTTGGCGTTGCGGTGGGCATCGTGCTCGGTCTGGTGGCGAACGAGGCCGTGATGAACGTGGTCGTAACGATCAAGCAGGTGCTCGGTCAGATCATCACGTTCTGTGTGCCGCTGATCGTTATCGGCTTTATTGCGCCGTCCATCACCAAGCTGGGCCACAACGCATCCAGAATGCTGGGCATTGCGCTCATTATCGCGTATGTGTCGTCGGTCGGCGCAGCGCTGATGAGCACGGCAGCCGGTTACGCACTCATTCCGCACCTGTCGATCGTATCGCAGGTTGACGGTCTGCGCGAGCTGCCCGAGGTACTGTTCCAGCTGGAGATTCCGGCGATCATGAACGTGATGAGCGCACTGGCTCTGTCGCTGATGGTCGGTCTGGCTATCACCTGGACCAAATCCAAGATGATGGAGTCCCTGCTTGACGAGGTGCAGAACATTGTCCTCGCCATCGTCACCAAGATCATCATCCCGATTCTGCCGTTCTTTATCGCGTCCACCTTCTGCGGTCTGGCGTATGAGGGCACGATCACCAAGCAGTTTCCGGTGTTCATCAAGGTCATCATCATCGTTATGATCGGTCATTATATCTGGATGGCGCTGCTCTATGGAGTTGCGGGCGCGTACTCGGGCAAGAACCCGATCGAAGTAGTGAAGCACTACGGTCCGGCGTACATCACCGCAGTCGGCACGATGTCCTCCGCTGCGACACTGGCAGTTGCTCTGCGCTGCGCAAAGAAATCATCTGTACTGCGTAAAGACATGGTCGATTTCGGTATCCCGCTGTTCGCCAACATCCATCTGTGCGGCTCGGTGCTGACCGAGGTTTTCTTCGTCATGACAGTCTCGCAGATTCTGTACGGCAAGATTCCGTCTGTCGGAACCATGATCCTGTTCTGCGTGCTGCTCGGCATTTTTGCCATCGGCGCACCCGGCGTGCCGGGCGGTACGGTTATGGCTTCGCTCGGTCTGATCACCGGCATCCTGCTGTTTGACGGCACCGGCACCGCGCTTATGCTGACCATCTTTGCCCTGCAGGACAGCTTCGGCACCGCCTGCAACGTCACCGGTGACGGCGCGCTGACGCTTATTCTGACCGGCTACGCGAATAAGCATCATATCGCGGAGGAAAAGCGTGAGGTTGAGGCAGCGGAAGTTCAGTAATCAAATGAGAAAAGGAGTCCGCTTCTGCGGGCTTCTTTTTGTACCGAGAGAAATGAGGTGTTCGGATGAGGAAAGCGTATTATGTCGCGTGCGCTTAGTGTATGAGCGGATGTTTCTGCACGGAGAGCGTGTTTGCAGCGATTGTGATCGCTGTGCTGATCGGTTTTCTGCTCTCGCGTTGCGTGACACGCACGCCTGCGTTTCGTCCGGTCAAAGATTCGCTGCTGTGGCTGGGTACGGTTCTGGCAGCGCATTTGCTCGCGGATTGGCTGGGTCTGCCACTGTACATCGCGCCCCTGTGCGATGTGGAGATTCAGGAATCCGGGGCGCTCTCTGCTGCTGACGGATTGCTCGTCTTGATGGTAATGGCCGTGTTTGCGATGGGTTCTCTCAGCGTGTATGCGGTTTCGCTGGGGTTGACGGTGCGGTGGCGCTCAAAACAAGCGGCATGACGCAAATTTCCTTCAGGAATTTTCACAAAACACTTGACTTTTCCCTCCGGATTTGGTATCCTATTTAGGCAAGGTTTGATAGACCGTTGCAAATCCGGGTGTAGCGCAGCTGGTAGCGTGCTTGACTGGGGGTCAAGAGGCCGCAGGTTCAAGTCCTGTCACTCGGACCAGATAAAGCCGTTCTTTCGTTGGAAAGAGCGGCTTTTTTGCAATTTATTTGGCGTTTTCAAAATCCTGAAAACTGCATTAAAATCCAAGCTGAAACAAAACGGATGCCTCTCCAGGTACAGAGAAGCATCCGTTTTTGCAATTTCAATTATTTAACAGAAAACTATAACCGCAGCACACAGCAAATCACGAAGCGACGATCACACGGATTTTTCCGCCGTTTTCCGCTGTTTTATTGGCGTATACGCGGAAGCTCGTGTAGTTGGATTTCGCCGTCTGCAGCGAAACAAACCGGTTCTGCTCCGAGACGTAAACGCCGATGTTCTCTGCCAGCTCGTAATAGCCGTCCTTGGTGCGGACACCGGAGGAACCGTCAAATGCCGACGGCTTTACCGTGTCGATCAATGTCAGCTTGAGCGTATCCAGCGAGGTATTGACGATGCTTTCATCGGTTGAGTACCCTCTGGGGACTGCAATCGGTACACCGCCCAGGCCGCGCGGCAGCGTGAGTACACGGAATGTGCTTTCCTCCTGTTTGGCTCCGTCCCAATGGCGGAGCACAACATATTCCGGAGAATTGCCCTCTTTCTCATCCGTCTTATCCCGCTTGCCATAGCCAATACCATAAATCCAGCTTTCCCCGGTCACATCGCCCAGAACAATATTCGTAACCGTACCTGCATTATCCTGCACGGTATACTTAATCTGCGAAGCCGGAACCGAGGTCAGGTCAATATCGCTGACGTTGATCGCGTTCAGCGGTGCGCCGGAGAGCACCTCCTCATACACGCGCACCTTGGAGGAAACGGCGTTACTGCCCAGCTTGCCCTCCGCAACAGACCAGTTGCCGGCGGTCTTTCCGGAGAGCGTGCGGCGAATCAAATCCGCATTCTCGCCGGACTGGCTGACCGTAACCAGACGACCAAGTAAACTCGAAGTAATATCTTGACCCGAAATCGGATTTATTAACGGTGTAATCTTAATATCCCGCAGTGTCAGACCGTTTGTCAGCGTGACCGTGGCCTTTCCCCCGCCAATCTTGGTGACAATGCCCTGCATCTCCGCGCTGACATCCTTTTTCGGGTACGCAGCCGCAACATTGCCGTCCGCGTCAAACAGCAGTGTGATGTAATCGTTCAGCTTCATATCCTTGAACGTTGCCGCCGCCTCGGAGGAAACCTCAAAGTCCTTTCCCAGAATCTTCACCTGAGAGGGATGGCTGTACGTTGTCGAGTCGGTCTGATATTTGCCGCTCAGTCTGGTATCCGAAACGATCGCCTGCCGGTTTGCGGCATCGAGCGTCACAACATCGTACTTTTTCAGCTTGCTCGCGTCGATCTTCGCACCGTTTTTGATGATCGTATACTCCGCCGGAATCCTGCGCGAGGTCGCCAGACCGTAAACGAACGAGTGCGTATTGCCTGCCGTTGTTTTCGGCAGGACTGCCATCAGCTGCAGCACACCGTACTCATTGTAGTACAGGGTCAGTGTATCTCCGCTCTGCAGGTTCGCCCATACATTTTCATACTCATTCATGGCATGGTCGCGGCTGATATACAGCTTGGTCTTGCGGTCCGGACGCAGTGTTCCGTTCGCGGTAACGATACGATCTGCTTCCGCATTGACAACCTCATAGGTTTCAGTCTTGTTGCCGTTCGGAATCACACCGACGGCAACCTTGCTGCTGCCCTTGCCGATAACGATCGTGCCGTACACGCCGATCATGCTGCTGTCCAGCGTACCGGCGGTCTTGCGGGGCGATTCCGTATCCACAACGCCGTCCTCATAGAACAACGCCGCATCCGCAGCAAGAGCGCTGTATGTTTTTCCGGTCTCAAGCAGAATGCAGTCCTTGACCGTCGAGGACGCGACCTTGTCGAGCAGTGTGCTGCCCTCTTCTCCCTTTTTATCCGTATTCAGAGCGTTCAGCAGAAGCACCGCCGCGTCTCCGCGCTTGACCGCGGCACGCGCATCCGTAATCGTGACGCCGTCCGTCAGACCGATGGCCTGTGCCTGCGCGATATAGTCCGCAGGCCAGAACGGACCGACGTCCTCCTCTTTATAGCCCAGCATACGCAGCAGCATGGTGCAGACCTCGCCGTAGCTGACAATCTTATTCGGGCCGAAGCTGCCGTCCGCATAGCCGCGGATGATGGCCTTTTCCTTCAGCTCCGGATGGCGTACTGCCGCGTTGATATACGGCGCTGCCCAGTGCGAATGCTTAACATCCGGAAAAATCGTGTAGCTGGCATACGGACTTACATCCGTCACCCCCATAGCGGTAACCGCCAGCTTGCAGAACTGCGCCCGCGTCAGCGCCTTGCCCGGCGCGAAGCTGCCGCCGCCTACGCCCTGCATGATACCCAGTGCATCCAGAACGGCGGCCGTCTGCTGGAACAGCTGCGTCAGGGCCGTCAGTTTGATGTTGTGATCCTCTGCAGCCAGCTGGAAGATATGAGCGGGCTGGAGTTTTTAATGAATATCCGCAGCATGGATCCCAAACCGAATGTTGTTCTGTTTGATGAGGGCAGGCGGCAGAATGCGAGTGCCATTTGTCTGGAATCGGGCGATGGATTCTGCTATGTGGGCCATGCCGAACTGAAGAACCTGCTGTGGGAGCTGTACCGCCTGCCGGGACGGCAGAGCCAGCGCATGGAACGCAAGTGTCAGGAACTGTACGAGGGCTGGGGCATCCAGCTGCCGGACGTGAACTGCAACTATCTTTCCTGTGCGGTGGGCGTGGTGTACGGCACCAGCCAGAAGCTGGCCATCCGCAAGGAGATCCTGCAGGCGGTCAGTGAGCAGTATGGTGTTTCGGTCTCGGCCGTGGACAGCGGTATCCGGCGCATGATCGACCAGCTGGAAGCAAAACCGGCCGAGGGCTGGACGCAGTTCAAGGCTGAAAGCGGCTTTGAAGCGGAAAAGCCCACTACGGGCAAGCTGATCTATGCAATCAAACGGTATCTCATCCAGCAGAAGAGCAGGGAATAACGCACACAGTCTTGGAGGCGGTAGCAATGGAGCAGGCACAGCAGAATACAGCGCAGGAGCTGACGGCGCAGGCCATCCCGCAGCAGGCGGTGGAGGATGCCTGCTTCCATTCGCTGGGGCTGATCGGGCGCAACTGCGAGTATCTGGAGCAGCATCT
>OLPL01001965.1_pt1 | contig 11299 bp, 7 predicted proteins | sample 1673211 | NCBI WGS metagenome assembly OLPL01 (sample SAMEA3136766, study PRJEB25190) | human gut metagenome | reverse complement strand
GTCGATCGCGTGCCCCTGTTCGACCAGGTGCTCTCCGGCCCGGACGGCGGCCTCGAAGCCGGACGCGGCGCTGGCCTTGGCGATGACGCGGAACGTGGTCCTGCGTGTCTTGGCGTCCATGCGGTCGATGGCGATCCTGAGTTTGTCGGGGAAATCGTCACGGATGGTGGAATCGGTCCATGCGTGGGTCTTGCGGCTCAACGCGGGCAGGAGCGTGGCGGGGTTGCGCACCGTGGCCGGCGAATCCCCGTACACGCGCGGCAGTCTGGCACAGGTGCGTCCGTCCTGGGTGCGGATCGTCACGTCGAACGCGCGCAGACCCACGTCGAGAGTCCAGCCGCGCCACGAGGGGCCGGCGAGGTAGTAGTTGCCGTCGATCTGCACACGCCCGTCCTTGTCGGCCTTCCTCACCTCCCAACGGATCGCGTCGTACGGCTTGGCGGGAAGCGGCTGCATATCCATCTTCTCACCGGCGAACAGGCCGTCGATCGGCGCGCCCTTGCGGTAATGCGTCTCCTTGGCCATCGCGTCGCAACGCTCCAGCATGTACCGGGTCAGTTGGCCGTGGGACTCTGCGTTGAGCATGGGCACCATGATGTTGCGGCGCAGGAACCCGACCGCGTTCTCCACGCTGCCCTTCTCGTTGCCCGAGTTCGGGTTGCAGAACCTGGTCTCCAGCCGGTAATGCTCCACGAACAGTTCGAACACGTGCACGACGGTGACCTTGTCCCACGCGATCCGATGGCCGGCGCCGGTGGCGTTGTCAAGCACCAGCGTCAGGGGGACCGCGCCTATGTGCTCGAACACCGTGCGCAGCCCCGCGCACACGCATTCGGCGTTCTCCCCGGGCAGGGCCACGCAGTAGCGCATGTTCGAATACGGGAACGTGACGACCAGGCAATGCACGTCGACCCGGTCCCCGCCGACCACGGCCTGCGCCATGCCGAAATCGACCTGCGCCTCGCCCGGATGCCACTTGAGCTCCAGATACCCGTCCGACGGGAGGCGATGCTCCTCGCGCCACCGTTTCACGTACCGCTGCACCGGCGAATACGAGCCCTCGTAGCCCTTCTCCGACACGAGTCTGTCGTACACGCGCTTGGCGGTGTGCCGCTGCTTGCGGGGCATGAACCGGTCCGCCTGCAGCCACCCGTCCACCGTCGCCCTGAACGGATCGAGCTTCGACGGCCGCGATACGGAGCGCTCCGGTCCGGGAGAGCAATCCTCCCTCCCGGCGTACTTCGCGACCGTGTCGCGGGCCACGCCCACCTCTTTCGCGATGCTCCTCCATGACATGCCATGCGCGTCAAGCACCCTGATACGTTGTTGTACGGACACCGGTACCGTCATTCCTTTCCTTTCCCGAGAAAACCGAACGGTTTGACTTTCAACTCGGGAAACTAGTCCAGGCAGGACGGGCCGGTGTTCGTTTCTCACCACACGCTGAAGTGGACCAGAACCTGCCGCTCACATGGAAGACATCCACACGCTCACACGGCCCACTTTCTATTGAATAGACACACTCCAAGGAAGGATTCACCGACAACATGAAACGTCTGGCCGAAGAGGACGATGCCGTCCGACTCGTCTCGTTCGATGATGAAGCCTATGTTCGGTTTACCGTAACCCGAGGAGGGTGTTTCCGCGGGGTGCCCCCCTCCTTGTAGGATATGGGGGTATGGCTGATGAAGTTTTCTCTCCGAAGAACGTTATTGTGACCGGTGGCTGTGGTTTTATCGGTTCAAATTTCGTGCATTACGTGTATGACCATCATCCTGATGTGCATGTGACGGTCCTGGATGCGTTGACGTATGCGGGCAACTTGGAGAACATCCGTCCGATCCTGGGCGATCGTGTGGAGTTCGTGCACGGCAACATCTGCGACGCCGAGCTGCTCGACAAGATCGTTCCGGGCCATGACGCCATCGTGCACTACGCGGCCGAGTCGCACAACGACAACTCGATCGCGAATCCGGAGCCGTTCCTGAAGACCAACGTGGAGGGCACGTTCCGCCTGTTGGAGGCGGCCCGCAAGTACGATGTGCGCTACCATCACGTGAGCACGGACGAGGTGTACGGCGACCTGGCCCTGGACGATCCGGCCAAGTTCACGGAGGAGACCCCGTATCATCCCTCGAGCCCGTACAGCTCGACGAAGGCGAGCTCGGACCTGCTGGTGCGTGCCTGGCACCGCACGTTCGGCATCCGCGCCACGATCTCGAACTGCTCGAACAACTACGGCCCGTACCAGCATGTGGAGAAGTTCATTCCCCGACAGATTACGAATATTCTCGCAGGTATCCGTCCGAAACTATACGGTACTGGTTCGGCGGTCCGTGACTGGATCAGCGTGGAGGACCATTGCACTGCGGTATGGGCGATTCTTACGCACGGACGAATCGGCGATACGTATCTGGTGGGGGCGAACGGAGAGATGAGCAACATCGATGTGCTGCGCATGATTCTGGAATGCATGGGACAGCCGTCAGACGCGTTCGACCATGTGAACGATCGGCCGGGCGGCGATAAACGCTATGCGATCGATGCAACGAAAATCACGCGTGAGCTTGTTTGGCGTCCCCGATTCACCGATTTCGCCGAAGGACTTGACGAGACAATCCAATGGTACCGGGAACATGAGGACTGGTGGCGTCCGGATAAGGACGCCACTGAAGCCAAATACCGTCTCCAAGGCCACTGAGCGAGGCCCCAACCGGAAGAGTTGTGGAGCGTTCGCCGTGTATTCGCATGCGGCAAAGGCCAAAAGCGAATACACGGCACGTGACTCAGTCCCTGCGGAACAGGTCCCTTGTGTAGACCTTGCCCGCCACGTCCGTGAGGTCATCGTTCCAACGGTTGGAGATGATCACGTCCGCTTCGCGTTTGAACGAGTCCAAGTCGTGCGTGACCTTGCTGCCGAAGAAATCGGGGGCGTCGAGCGTCGGCTCATAGACGACGACCTCGATGCCGCGCGACTTGATGCGCTTCATCACGCCTTGGATGGCGGACTGACGGAAATTATCGGAACCGCTCTTCATCGTCAGACGGTATACTCCCACCACAGGTTTGGCGATGCCGTTCGCCTTGGCCCGGTCGACGAGCTCCTCGATTTCGTAGGCGATGAAGTCCTTACGTGTGCGGTTCGACTCCACGATCGCCTCGATGAGGTTCTGCGGCACCTTATCGTAATTGGCGAGCAGCTGCTTCGTGTCCTTCGGGAGGCAGTAGCCGCCATAGCCGAAGCTTGGGTTGTTGTAATCGTCGCGGATACGCGGATCCATGCACACGCCCTTGATGATTTCGTGCGTGTTGAGACCGCGGCTTTCCGCATACGTGTCCAACTCGTTGAAATAGGCGACGCGCAACGCGAGATAGGTATTGGCGAACAGCTTGATCGCCTCCGCCTCAGTGGTACCGACCACCAGCTGGGGGATGCCCCTCGACCCATCCGGGTTGACGCGGTCCTTCTCCTCCGGGGCGGCACCGTGGGCGAGCAGGTCCACGAACGTGTGCGCCGCCTGCACGGCCTCCGCATCATCCTGCGGCGCGCCGACCACGATGCGGCTCGGATGCAGATTGTCGTACAGGGCGTGGCCCTCACGCAGGAATTCCGGAGAGAACAGGATACGGTCGTCGTGGAACCGTTCGCGAATCTGCTGGGTGTAACCAACCGGAATCGTCGACTTGATGACGATCCATGCGGTTTGGTCGTACTTGCGGATCGCCTCGATCGCCGCCTCCACGCTGGACGTGTCGAAGTAGTTCTTCTGGGCGTCGTAATTCGTCGGCGTGGCTATCACTGCGTAATCCGCTCCCGTATACGCCTGTTCCGGGTCGAGCGTCGCCTGAAAGTCCAACGGCCGCTCGCCGGACCGGTCCGCATCGAGGAATGCGGTGATCTTGCTATCCACGATGGGGCTCTTGCCGTTGTTGAGCAGCTCGACCTTCTCAGGCACGATGTCCAACGCGTGCACCTCATTATGTTGCGACAGCAGCAACGCCACCGACAATCCGACGTAACCAGTACCGGCAACCGCAATCTTCACGGGACACTCCTTCTACGATGCGCTACACGCAATTCTAACTACGATTAGTGCGATGCGCAGTCGCCTGCTACTCCTTGCCGACGCCCAAGAGGAACGGACTGGCCGGCAGATTCACCGAGTTGTACAGCATGCTGGAGCTGTTCGGCGCAAGACCCCACAGGTAACACACTTGCGAGATCTTTGTCACCTCATCGGAATGAACGATTACCGTATTGCCCTGTATAGAAGCGTGAGCAGTATAAAACACGCCGTCCTGGCCGGCGACCTCGAAGCCTTGAAGTGGGTTGGAAGCACTCTTGACGAGATTCGTTGCCGTCGCCTTCGTGATGTAATTCGGGGTCATTGCGCGCAGTCCTTTTGCTGTGCCTTCCGCGAATGTCACAGTACCGGTGGAAGCGTCTTCCTCCATCGCCGATGCCCGTCGCGCCAACGGTCCGGCACCGTCGATTCACTCGATTCCCTTGAATCGGTCATCGCCAACCATTGTGTCGCCATACGCGCGGCGAGAATGTCTTTGCCAAGCGGATGGATGACCTTCGACGTACCTTTGTCCGTGTCGATCGAAACAGTCATCGCCAGATGCTCCGTCGTGTTCACTGCCGCACTGTCCAGCACGTCGAGCTGCGCCTGCCGAACGATGGGCGCGTATAGGGTTCCCACTCGAGTATCGTGCGAGCTGTACGCATAGGAACGGCAAATCATCTTCTCCGAATACCGCACGGTACTGGTTGATGAGCACGGCGAAATTACTTTTCATAGCGCAGCGCCGTAGCTTGGGTGGCAGTATCGTCTTCGCCTTGGTGCCACAACACGCCGGCGACACGATATCCGGTCAGCGGTATGACGTGGTTGGCGTAGATACTGCCACCTTTCATATGCAGTGCGATGCCGGTGCCACCCCATGAAATCTGGATGATACCGACAGGCACATTCGGATGTTTCGCCCGCAGTTGCGCGGCGAACAGTTGCGGCAGGTAACCGAGATATTGCGCGTCGGAGCCGGTCGCGGGTGCCCATTTGGTCGCGCTCACCGACCTAAGCGGCAGCGTGACGCTCAGTCCGTTGGCGGATGATTTGTTGGAGCCGCTGGCTTCGGCCGTGCCGGATGCGGCGCATCCCACAAGCATGGTCATACCGACGAGCAACATGATGGCGGCGCACGTTCTTCGCGCCACTGCGAGCGCTCTCATACGAACCATCACGTGGGGGCAACGCACGGATAGCATCACCTGACAAGCTGATTCTTCCGTTCATGATCCAATCACTCATTCGTCTGCCGATTTGTATACTGACTGGTATGTTACAGGCACAAACTTCAGGTTCGGCCACGACGTTCGGCGCGGCCTCCACAGCCCAGCAAAACACGTCGGAAACGCCGGATGACGCATGCTGGGAAACGGTGAACAGGGTCGTTTATCCTTTGCATGATGCCGATCAGACGATGCCGTTGTACGCGGTGAACTGGCATCCCGCGTATTTCGATCCGAGCGTGTTCGACGAGCGCGAGAATCTGTACAGTGCGAATCCGAACGGCATGACGCGTTCCGAGCTCGCGCGGCTCATCGCACAGGGGCGGCGTACGGCGAGCGAGGAGCCGCACGGCTTCGCCGTCGATTCGCGCGATACGGTCACATTAGCGGCGGGCACGCACCTGTCGTGCTGCACGTACTTCAACGCGTTCCCAGCCGGATACTGGCGGTATTGGACGCGGGTGAGTAACGTGCGGTTCTCCGCGTGGACGTCGGGCAAGGGCACGGTGACCGTGTTCCGTTCCACGGCACGCGGCCTGGCGGCACCGGTGCAGTCGTTCTCCATCGACACAAAACATGGCGACGGAGGCACGCAGCGCGTCGAGGCGTTGCTTTCGTTGAAAGGCATGCTGGACGGCGGCTTCTACTGGTTCGACGCTCGTGCGGACGAGGATGCGTCACTGACCGTGGGCGGCGCGGTCTGGCAAGTGCCGGCCTGTGACCGTCGCACGCCGCAGCCGGGTACGGTGTCCGTGGCGATTACCACGTTCAACCGTCCGTCGTATTGTCTGGACCAGTTGCGCGCGATTGCCGGAGAGCCGGAGCTGCGAGTCCGGCTGGATACCGTGTACTGCACGGATCAGGGCACAGATCTGGTATGCAATCAGGATGGTTTCGCCGCGGCCGCCGACGATCTGGGCGGTCAGCTCACGTATCTCCAGCAGGCGAATCTGGGCGGTTCCGGCGGGTTCTCGCGCGGCATGTTCGAGACAGTGAAAGCGGGACGCAGCGACTATACGCTACTGCTCGACGATGATGCGATCAGCGAACCGGAGTCAATTCTGCGCGCAGTACAGTTCGCGGACTATGCGGCACGCCCCGTGCTGGTGGGCGGCGGCATGTTCCATATCGACCACAGGACGGTGCTGCACGTGCAGGGCGAACGATTCGACCCACGTTCGATGTGGATGTACCCGTCGCGAGGCGCGGAGTTCAACCATGATTTTCGCTCGGAACCGTTGTCGGACAGCCCGGCCCTACACAGCGTGAAGTTCTCCGATTTCAACGGCTGGTGGTTCTGTCTGATTCCCACGGAGACGATGCGCGCCATCGGTTTGGGTCTGCCTGCGTTCATCAAGTTCGACGACATCGAATACGGTGTACGCGCGAAAAAGCATGGGTTCCCGACGGTGAGTCTGCCCGGCGTGGCCGTCTGGCATATGGGGTGGCACGACAAGGATCCGGCGCGTAGCTGGGAGGAATACTTTCAAGTGCGCAATCGGTGGGTGTGCGCGTTGCTGCACTATCCAAATGCCGGCAAAGCAAGCGTGTTTCGCATGCTGTATGAGGAAGCGAATCTGGGACTGCGCATGTTGTATTCGGGCATGGCGTTGAGCCAGATGGCCCTCGCCGATGTTCTGAAAGGTCCGGCGTATTTCGTGGATTCGCTGCCGTCGAAGCTGGGCGAGGTACGCAAGGCGCGTTCCGGTTTCGCGGACAGTACCACGTTCACCAGCCCGTTGGATTTACCTGAGCCTGGCGATCATGCCGAACGCGACTGGGCGCCACAGAGCGCACGCGATGTGACAAAGCAAGGTATGAAGGCTGTGTTCGCTGCGCTGCGATCCCGCGTGGACGGTTCCAAGGACGAGGCCCCACAGGTGGCGGTTCCGGCACGGTTCTCCATCTGGCCATCATTCATCGGCGTGCGTTCCGCCTTGGTCACTTCAGCCGATGGGGATTCGGTGGCATGGTTCCGTCGCGATAGCAAGCTCTACCGCCGCAACATGCGCGTGTGCTTCGGCCTTGCATGCAAACTTGCTCGTAACTGGAAACGCCTGTCACGCGAATACCACGAATACGGCGTCGCTTCCATGGACACGTGGGAGCACATCTTCAAAGAAGCAGAGTAGCCGGAACGATAACACGGTGAGAATAGGAATGCCCGTTGTCTTTGGCCACATCGGAGACCAAAGACAACGGGCATTGCCATGTCAACCGGTCAGTTCACTCTGGTTCAGGCTTCAGGCCGCTGCGGGAAATCGACCTTCGGATTGAACGTGATGGCCTTGAGCAGCTGACCGTAGATCTTGCGACGCAACGGCTTCGCGACGCGGCCGCGGCGCATGGCGTTGTGCACCACGAGACAGAAGTAGAGGTACTGCCACACATTCCTGTGATGCAGACGATAGGAGCCTTCGTTGCGGGCGCCGTAGGAGAACTTCCACACGTTCCTGTCGTTTACCATGGAATAGTTGACGCCTTGGTTCATGCCCATGTCGTGCAGCACAATGCTGTCAGTCACTTCCACGCCGGGGCACGACTGTGTGATGCGCAGCGTGTATTCGGCGTCGTCGAACCAGATGAAGTACTCCTTGTACGGCAGGCCGAACGCCTCCATCACCCAACGCGGGATGAGTACAGACACGAACGAGCAGGAGGTGACCATGACCAGATTGTCGTAGCCCATGGCCTGCAGACGTCCCCAATCCCAAGTAGGGATAGGGTTGTTCATTTCGGAGATGGACCCGTCGATGAACTTGACCATGGAGCACACGTACGGTACATCGGTGCCAAGTCCGGCGACCGCATTGTCATAGCCTTCGAGCAGCTTCGCCAGAGCGGCGGGCTGCGGGTAGCCGTCATCGTCGAAGATCCACACGAAGTCGGCTCCGAGTTCGTAGCCTTTGCGCATACCGGCGGAGAAACCGCCTGCACCACCCGCATTCTCCGTCAGCGTAACGATGGTGATACGGACCTTGTCCTTCAACGTGAAGTCGCGTTCGTATTCGGCAAGATATGCAGCGGTATCGTCCGTGGAGGCGTTGTTGACGATGACGAGATGCTCAGGCAGTCGCGTCTGTGCTTCCAGTGATGCGAGGACGTTCTTGAGTTTTTCAAGACGGTTGTAGGTGACGACGATTGCGGCGACCGTAGAGGTATTTGCGGATGGCATGGCTATTTGTTCCATTCGTTGAGAAGCTGGCAGAACAGACTGTTGGCGGTTTGTTTGTGTGAGAAGGTTTCAAGGCGGTTCTTCTCGACCTCCCACAGTTTGTGGCGGTCCATCTCATTGCCGTTGAGATGCATGAGCGCACGTTTCGCGTCATGGATGAACGAGGAGGTCATTCGGCGCAGCAGTCCCTGCGACGGCACGAGGGTTTCCTGAGATCCGACGTTCGCGGAGAGCACGGGGATGCCAGCACTAATGGCTTCGATTGTGGTGAGCGTGATGCCCTCGTTCACGGAGGATACGAGCAGCACGTCGGCATCGGCGTAGGTACGCGATACCGGAATGCTCATGGGACGGCGTTCGATGACATCATCAAGGCCATAGCGTTTGATGAGCCCATCGGTGAAGCTGTCCATATCACCACTGCCGTGCATGATGAAATGGTATTGGCCGGGCGCGGCCTGCTTCATTGCCTTGGCGACGAGAATGAACGCGTCGGGGCGCTTCTGGCGGGACATACGGCCGACGAACGTTGAACACCCTCGGGTCGCGGCGTTCCGCATAGCTCACGTGTTCGGAGTCGGCGGTGAGTCCGACGAGAGGCGCGTCGACGACTTTGGAGGCGGGGATGTGGTGGATGTCTTCCATCCAGCGCTCCAGCTGCGGGGAGATCACGTGATGCAGGTCGATCCACTCGTCGTGCGCGAGCGATTCACGCGGGAAGCCGCCTTGGAACATGTATTCCACGATGTGCAGCGAATCCACGATCTTGACGTCCGGGAAGTACTTCTTCACCCACCAGGCATTGTCGTACATCCACTGGCAGTGGTGAATCATGATGCCGCGGATGTCGAACTGTTCGAACAGGGCGCGAAGAATCGGGACGTCACCGACGCGGTACTGCAACGGCTGAGTCAGGGGAATCACGAGCGCGCCATCGCAGATGGGATCAGTGATCCATGGTTGGTGACCGTCGGAGTCGGTAAGGACGATGGGCAGGAAGCCTGCTTCTTTGGCGAGCTGAATGGTTTCCATGCCCCAGCGTTCCGCACCTCCGGCTTGGAGCCAGTGCATGGCGACGATAACGGCCTTGGGCGCGTCGAGAATTCGAGTACCCGGCTTAATCTCAACCCATGGATGATGGTTAGCTTCGCTGGCATTCGCCGCTTCAATGGTGAGCGGCTCATACAGTCGCACATTATTCCGAGCCTTCCGCTCTCGTTCCGCTCGTTGCAGTTCACGGATACGGTCAAAGGCGACGGGCCAGCGATATTCAAGTTCGTTATACAGTTTAACGGCACGACTCGCGTTGGGCGCATGTTCCCAGATGTCTTCATCTGTAGCATCATCCGGCGTGAGCAGGATATAACGATCATTGCGATCGACGAGCTGCTCATCCCCAGCAAAGTAGTGAGGAGAGAATACCGACTGCGCGTTCACGGTAGAAGTGGCATCGAACTCTCCAATGGGCTCGCGCCCATCATCCGACGTACATGAACCTCCGAGGGTGGACGTATCCGTCAGACGGGGATACTGCCATTTCTCACCCATGTAAATCCGGTAGTGTAAGGTCCGGCCGGGTTGAATGAGTGAGTGGTAGTTGACCGCCGCCACAACAAGTTTGCGTTGACGGTTGCTCAGCGAGTCCAAAAACTCACATGCGTCTTGATCTAGTTGAGAGAATCGGCACATGAGTTTCATTGTACGCACGCGGGGCGAAGTACGACCATCTACTACCGGCACACGGCCGACGAGCTCGACCTGCCGGACGAGCTGTGGGAACTGGTGCGCGTCAAGGCCAACCTGCTCACCCCATCCAAGAAACCCATCGCTCGCGACAGTGAACCCGGCCAAGCCCGTCCGCCGCATCCACGATATCCAGAACCGGCTCGAGACCATGGCCGCGCCACGCACCGCAAGGCTGGCCAGACGTACGGGCCCGGACATGGCATACTTGAACAAGACGCTCGCAGGGATCGCGGGTGTCGAACCGGAATACAACGAAACCCCCACAAGCCGACAAGGAATAGGATTACACGCTCACTTTCCGATGAGGCACTCCGACCGTGCAGCTTAAGTGGAACTTACTGCACAGATTCATCTTGCTTCATATTGCTGACATAGCCATCAAAACGATTAGCAAACAAATCCGGAGAATCCGAATACCATCTATTGAAATAATCTTTCAAAGTCATAATATCTTCGGCTTCAATAGGGGACACTCTCTCATAAACATGAACTACGACAGGGCCGTCAAACTGAAACGATCGACGTTCAACATAATGACGCCCAAGAAAACTAGAGGAATCCTGCACCAGACTATTGAGTGCAACAACAACTCTTTCGTTCTCTTCATTCATGTGCAAGGAAACTGGAGTAGATGTAACAACAAAACGAGCATCAAAGAATTCAGTATTAAAACCATCACGCGAATCGACATCAGCTGCAATAACAGGAAAAGCTGATCCTACTACATCCGGAAGCAAAGTCGTATCGGCAAGAGAATAGTTTAAGTTAGCACTCGCAGCAGCAAAATATACCGCTTCTCCATTCACGGTCTGCTGACGAAGGTATGTAATCAACTCACGTTTCTGCGTAACATCATTTTGCTTGATAGGACGAACTACACTTTGCTTACCCAGCAGAAGACTAATCTGAGAAGGAACAGACACAACAGAAAACCCTTGCAACAAGGAAACGACTGATAGAGCAACTACTATTAGATTAATGACAGTGCGCACATCACCATTCTTCAACAGATTTACGCATGAAAAGAATGGAACCGAAGAAAAAATTTCAATAAAAAAGAGAATAACATACCAATGCTGTTC
>OLPL01001961.1_pt1 | contig 11306 bp, 16 predicted proteins | sample 1673211 | NCBI WGS metagenome assembly OLPL01 (sample SAMEA3136766, study PRJEB25190) | human gut metagenome | reverse complement strand
GCGCCCACGGGGGCTCCGTCTCGCTCGCCAACAGCCCCTCGGGCGGCGCGGTGGCTACCATCGCGGTCCCCCTGTGCGGGGCCTGACGATTCAGGCCCTCACACCGGCGTGGCTCGCAACCAAACGCTTCCATCTTGAAATACGGGGAGTAAATAGCGAAATCGCAGGTGAAGGGGAGTAAAAGGCGAAAAAAAGCCCCCGTCCCAGCACGGGAACGGAGGCTCGATAATCGGATTTACCCACCAATGTCGCTGGTGGCTTTGCCGTGACTCTCGTACGAAACGAAACTCAGGAGCACAGTACGGCACTCAAAAGAGCAGGTCAGGACCCTGTCGGCTTACTCCCACTCAATCGTTGCATTGCCCGTTTTCATTTAGTCAGCAGGGCAGGTGAGCTGGGACTTTCTCTACTCTCCTATCTCGAAAACCGTGTAGTCACCATGTAGTCACTTGGGAAGAGTTATTTCACCCGACCGAAGAGTAACATGTATGACCTACGGAAACGCAGTTCGATTGCGCACAACTGACTACATGAGCTGAAACGGCGCGAATGGGGTGGGGCGCTCCCCGACCCAAGAGTGAAAAATTGCGAGTGAAGAGTGACAGCGCTGAACTAGGGAAACGCACATACTCACATCTTGGGTGACTACATTGACCGCATATCCACAAAGCGGCGTCTTGGGCCTATGCTTCTTCACTCTTCAAGCGCTTGATAAACGCCTGGATCTCATTTTCCCGCTGCTCTGTCGTGAGTGTTTTAGCCATTTCAGTTAGCTTGTCCTGTCTTCTGCTCGCGTACTCTACAAGAAATTCTGCATATCTGGATGCTTTCGCACGATGTTCCTCCGGAATGTCGTCATCAACCTTAAACGCATCGGTATCTATGGTCGGATTTTTACCAGGTGCCTCATTCTCATCTGGCGCTGCATCCTCGTCAGGTGTTGCACCTTCGTCAGGTATTGCGTTCTCCACAGGCGAAGTCACCCAAAGCAGAAAGTCTGCATACTGATTTGAATTCGAAAGGTCATATGCGGCATTGTTAATTCTGATGACTATATTGCCAGCTTCATCACACGTAATCATCTCTCGTCACCTACCTGAAAATTATATTTATTTAGACGCATCTTTAGATACCGTTCGCCGCCATCGAGGACATCGGCAATCTTCTGCTTTATCGCTACATCGTTCATTGCGCCGTGAGCGTAGCTGAAATTATCATCGTCGTTTTCGCAGACGATGACGTTACGCGCGTCGCCGTTGACGATGACTGGCGCCGAATGGCTTACTACGAAAAGTTGAATATCGAACTTTAGCTTCTTCAACCTGTCAATTAAGAAATCTTTTATGGTCGCTACGTCGAGATTGTCTTCCGGTTGGTCTAGAACGATGTACATCGATTTCCCCTCGATGACCTCGTCGTTCAGGAACAGCTTCAGCAGCGCCTGAGCTTTTGTCCCAGGGGACATGTCGTCCACCTGTTTACCATTAACCGTTATGCCCGTTTTCAGCCTATCGGACTCGGCAACCGCATTGTTAAGCTGAGCGAAGAACCTTTCATAATGCTCTTTGAGATTCTGCTTAGACATGCCCCTGAACTTGGTTCCGTTGAATCTTGCGTGCATCTCATTGCTGTCGTATTTATGCAGAAAAGCCTCAACAAGCGTCTGGGGATCTCGGCTGGATTGGCTGTTTAGGAGCTCGCCGAACTTATCGTCGAATGTCGTCTCTTCGCTATAATCCATGGTGATGACGATGGAGTCTTTGCCATCCTTAAGTTCAACTGGTTTTATGGGGCTATGCATCTTCTCGTAGGCGCTTCGAGCCTCATTGTTAAGCCATTCCAGAGAAAACCTGATCTCGGTGAGGTCATCAAAAAATGCGGCTACTTCACGCGTTTTCTCGCGGTACTGCGTAAGTGCTGTTGAGTCGCTTTCGCTGTTGTATTCGCGAGCTGTGGAAAAGAACTCCGTTATTAGCTGCTCGCGATTCTCGAACCAGTCAGAATCGATATCTTCCAGAAGGGTAGATAGGCGATTGGTCTTTCTCTTCAGTTTTGACAGCTCCCCCTCGATGGAACGCGCTTCAGTCTCCAGGGAGGCGAAAAGTTCTTTATCCTCGGGATAGGTGTTTTTAAACGATATGGAAGCTGATGTTTTTGATGCAGTCTCCAGAGATTCCAGCATCTCGCCCAAATCCGTCTTGGCCTGATTGATTTTGAGAATCTCTTTGTCTGGGCGCGAAGGCATTGCGATCGAGATACCCGAAGGGACTTCACTGTCGAGGTGGTCCATATGGATGAAGCCTGAACTATATTTTGTGTTGAAGGCGAGCAGCAGCTTCTTCTCAAGTTCGATGACGTCATTAAGACGTATTTTCGCCTTCTTCGACTCGCTTTCCGCAGACTGCTTCAGTGGCGAGATTCTCTCGTTCAAAAATGGAATTTCCTCGTATTTGCCGTCCCTAAAAATACATTCGAGCTCACCTTGACCAAGATACCGGCACTGCGGATGGTCCGTCGACGGCGTACCTCCATAGGTCGTGAACTTGACACTGTCTGAATCCACAAACTTGGAATATGTGTCCAATCCCTTTCCGGCTAACAAGCTGGCAAGCAGAGTCTTGCCGCTTCCTCGTGAGCCAACAATTCCGTTGTACCCCGGTACGAAGGGCAGTGTGGATGTGTGACGGCTACCATCGTTGTGAATCACATCAAAGGACACTGATTTTAAGAATCCTGCGGTGTTTGTCTGGGGCAGCGCTGGAAATTGGTCCGAAGTTCTAATTCGACTTTCTGGGTCGCTTATTGCAAGCAGGAGTGATTCAAGGTCGCCATCGAAGTCTATCCAAGTGAACTTTGATCCGATTTCGTCGAGTGCTTTTGCATCACTAAACAGAAGCGCAGCGACCGTGGTGTTGAGTTCATGCGCCAGACCTTTTGAGATGTGCTTTCTGCTCTTCTCTCCGCCTTCGACTGCCATGGCATGGCTGTAGTAGAAGAGCCTATCCTTGTAATCCAAGTTTGCTTGTGAGCTATTCGGTAGGTACTGGGACAGGCTTCTGTCTTTATTCTCGTGGGGAATGAAGAAGTGCTGGAGCGCAGATGCTTTCTCCTGAAAGTCTTCGAGGTAAATTGCGATTCCTTCAGTCTGCTTGGAGAATGCCTTGCTTGGCAGCAGGGAGAGGCTTTCTGCAGTCAGTCCGTCTGGGGAGCTAGGGTCGCTCAATATCGCATCTATAAATAGGTTTTTGATTATGCCTGCCATCTCAGCAGCCTTGCCCATGTCAAACCAGACGATGGCGTGGAAGTAGTCACCTTTCTTCCCATTGCCGAGGGTGAGATGATACATGGCTATTGTCGATGGTTTTAGCTTGATATTGATTTCGACACCGCCGATAAGCGTCTTTCCATTTGCGTTCGTCTCGGAACGCAGCCGTCCCAACAATTCGACATTAATGTTGTTGTGATCCGTCACTGCCAACACATCGAGATCGCTATTCAGCACCTGCGACAGGAAAGACTCTTCATCGTAACTTCTGCTGTAGCACGAGCTTGAATGCACGTGCATATCGCTTTTTTGAACGTTCCCTTTGAGAGCCTCGCCACAGTTGTCATAGCTACAACCTTTCGTAGCATTCCTAGCATTTATGCGTTTATTTTCTCACTGCAAAACGAATAGCGGAGGCGCGCGCACTGGAATAGTAGTGACTTTGTGTTGCATTCGTCGATAACGCTTTGCGTAAACCCTTCACCAAACCATGACCTAGCGGGGCTTAGCGTGGTCTAACACCCCGCGTGGCTTTGCACATACAACTCTCAACAGGCATCTCTCTACTTGCTACGCCGAATAGACGCGACTCTTTGGGCCTCGTTGCGACCCAAGAGCACCAGATGCGAGACGAGAGGACGGTAGGCCATCCCATGAAAGACGACATCCTCCAGATGCCACGCGACGCGTTCTCGGCACGCACTGGAATATCGGATAATGATGCCGAAAGCCACGAGAATGTCGGGGCGGAGATACGGGGATCTGCTGCCTCCTCGACGTCCGAGACGTACGACCTGCCCGACGGCCTCATGGACGTGCCGCAGGTCGCGGAATACCTGCGCGTATCGAAGACGTCGGTCTACAAGCTCATCGAACGGCAGAAGATTCCCGCCATAAGGATTGGGAGACTTCTGTGTGTAAGGAAAGACGAGCTAGACGAGACGCTGCGCGCCATGGGCAACGACATCTGATCGGGAATCCCATGGCCACGCGCCCCCTTGCGAGAAAAACTCACCATAACGCCACAACCCCAGGGCTCTTGGCCCACTCGAGCTCGCCTCGTCGCCTGCTGCCCCGTGCTGGTCGCGGGGAGGACGCAAGGCGAGCAACCGTGTGTTTCGTCAAAAGGATTTGAGCAAAAAGAGCATCAGAAATTGAGCAGCCTGAGCATCGGAAGCGCGCACGCTTTTTGAGCGGCTAGCCCTCCTGCATGAGGGCATGACGGACGCGGTAGGACTCGCCACGGAACTGGACGAGCCTCCCGTGGTGGACGATGCGGTCGATCACGGCGGCGACCATCTGGTCGTCCCCGAACACCGACCCCCACCTGCTGAACTCCAGATTCGTGGTGATTACCACCGACTGACTCTCGTATGCGTCGGCGAAGACCTGGAAGAGCAGCCTCGCCCCGTCCGCGTCGAGTGGGAGAAACCCGAGCTCGTCGATGACGAGCAGGCGGGCCTTGCCGATGAGCGCGGCATCCCGGTCGAGCCTCCCGTCTCTTGCGCCCCTCCCGGAACTGTCCACATCAGTGTAGCCAATCCAGCAGGTAGAACCTCTCGCCGTTCGCCCCACTTGCCAGAGCGGTCCTCTCGCTCGAGAACGACCGGATCTCCCTCTTGAGCCTCGAGAAGGCCCCCTTGCCCTCAATTCCAAACTTCTGCGCGAGCGACTCAAGCTGCCAAAGCAGGTCGTACAGCCCCACCGTAGGCAGGAGCTCAGCCCCGTACGCCTTCTCGAGCATCGTCCGCTCGAAGCGGTCGTATGCTTTAATTGCCTCGCCGTAAGTCAGCGTGGTCCCGATCGAGGGTTTTTTATTCATCTGCATCGATTCTCCTGTCTGTCGATTAGAGGCTGCTCGCCTCGCAGAGTGCTTCCGTATTCGCCGCGAAGCGCACCCCTCCAGAGATGAGCTCGATGGGATGTCCGGATTTGACCAGGTCGCAAATGGCGTATATTCCATATCCCGCTACCCCGGCAATGGAAACGACGAGGCATCCAAGAAGGCCAGCTTGGGCTCCGGTGATGCCGCTCGTCGCGTCGACGAGGGATTTGAACGCGCTCTGGCAATTAATGACCTTCTCGTTCACGGCATCAATCGTCGCGTCGCTTATTGCAATGGGCCCCATCGTGTTTTCGGTCATCCTTACTCCTTTTTTGTAGTCAAACTGTGCCTTCCGCATCCAACAGCTAGGCTCTTTATCCTTTCTTTGCATGCAGGAATAACCCGCCCGCGCCTATTGCCAAACCAGAGATGACAGCCGCCACGGCGGGTACCCAGCTAGGCAGTTGCGAATGTCGGGCATGGTTATCGAGCGTTGTCGGAGAATCAACTTCGTTGCGACCAGCCGCTATTGATTTAGCAGCGGCCTTTGCGGTCTCGGCATCGACCAGATCGAGGAAATCCTCGAGCTCGCTTTTTACACGGTTTTCGTCAAGCGGCATTGGAAACTCTGCCGCCGCCTTTCGTGCGAGGAGGACGGTCTTGATGCGAACCATGTCCTCCCAAGACAGCTTCTCGTCGCATCGGTTTGCGTCTTCGATGCTGTAGACAATCTGACCACAACGCATCACGGGGACTCGATGGAAGAGATCGGTAACACTTGCCCCGTTATTCACGAAAAGAAGCATGCCATGCACGTCCTCTTCGCTCATGCAGCCGTCAGAAGAGAATTGAATCGCATCCCAAAGGGCATGCATCTTCTCACGCATTCGCTCACCGACGTTGTAGGAGCGAATGCCGCAGCGCAGGATTCCCCCATCGTCTATCACGACGTCGTTTCGATAGTTCTTTACCTCGATCACGTATACGCCCGGACAGGCGATTAAAACCTGATCGTATTCCTCGAACGAGTCTCCATTCGGAAGCGCGATGTTGGAAAGTAGCAGGCTATCGCCGCGAAGACATTTGAGACTCTTTGCGGCGAGAAGCTCGCCGCGCTTCCCGTTGATCAGCCCGCCTATGGTCGAACTGAGCTTCTCTAGATCCCGAATGAGGACGGTGTAGGTGTCCTCTCCCTCCAACCCAAGGTCGTGGGCCTTGCTTCGCAGGTGGTCGATAAGGTCGTAGGTACGCAGGCTCTCGCTGTACGAGGTTTCGAAAACTCGCTCCAGAAGCAACCCCTCATGACTCTTGAGCTGATCGAGAATCTCCTCGTTGGTATAGGTCTTGCTCATCTAGCACTCTTTGTCTACTTGCTCTCTGCCTGTTAGTATGCCTCGTAGAAAAGCAGAATGATAGAATTGATTAACGGTAATATCCCTAGATTCAATTGTTGGTTAGTCATTTAGGAGGATATTTAAGATGAGTGGTCCGAAGGCGGAAGTTCTGCAGTCAAACAAGGCCGTGAAGCCAAGGCTTAAAGCGTGGCGAGACAATCTCCTTGGACTCATGAAGGAGCAGGGCCTAACGCAGAATGATCTCAAGAATCTGATAAACGATCAATTCTATGGTGGGAGCGATCGGTTTACGCAGAAGAACGTCAGCACGTGGGTCAATGCTGGCCTTCCTGACAGGAAGGGCCATGTGCGGCCTTTTCCCAAATTCGAAATCATGCTTCAAATCGCCGCGGTGCTCGAGGTCGATCTCGGCTATCTCATAGGCGATATCGAATGCAAGACCTACAAGGCGCAGGATGCCCATGAGTACACGGGGATAGAGGAATCCGCCCTCGAGGAAGTTCGCAAAATCACGCATTTCGAACGCAGGTACCACCTCGGAGAAAGCCGGGGCTCGAACAGCGCAATGATAAGCGAAATCCTAAAATCGCCCATCCTCCCAGAGCTTCTAGATGAAATGGCGTGCTTGGTTCGGCTAAATGACAAGAGAGACGATATAGAGGAGGCCGTCGTTGCAGAATACGGGGAGGAACTCGTCAACAGGGCCTTTAGGTATCGCGACGACTTTGTCGCACCCGGGCCCGACGCACCTGAGGAAGAGCTTCATGAGGCAGAAGCGATCAACGAGGCCGTTTTTGAGTCGGCCGGGGTATCGCCTGAGGAGCGGCCACGATTCATGGAGGCGGTGAAGGCGATTAGCAAGGCCATCGACGACTGCTACGACGAGGAAAACCGCCTGGTTCGAGACGAGAGCGCAAGTCGCTATATGGTTCAGAAAAGGTTCGGGGAAATCGTCGAGTTGATTGCGCCCTCGCGTTTTACAAAATAGAGCACAAGGCCCTTTAGCTCGACTTATTGCTTTTAGAGCCCCGCCACTCGTACATCCCAGCTTGCCCAGACAGCCCTCCCACAATGTACGTATCCCAACGGATGGGTACCATTAACTGGGTGCACCTGGGGCAACGGGCTGAAAACCCGCGCGAGGTCGCTCGCATAACATGCAACATCAAACACGACAAAAGAGGCGAACGACAGATGCTGGACCCCGGACGACAGCACCGCGAAAGACGAGCATTCCGACCACAACCGAACAACTCCAGCTATTAGGCAGCGCCCGCATGGGCGCCTTTTACTTTTCAGGGACTTAGCTCGCAGCTAAGGCATGCGGCTCATGGCCGTTTCGTGAAGACCCGACCAGCTCGACACACCTCGACCCATCTCCGCTCGCGCCGTGCTCACCAATCGACATCAGGCGGTTCAATCGTCGTGCAGACGAAAAGGCACACGGTGTCGTGCGGTGTGCTCGCGCGGTGCCGCACGGGAAGATTGGAGGAACCATGGCACGCACAGCCGAATGCGCCGCGTCCGAGGGCAACCAAGATCGCGACGAATGGATGACGGTAATCGAGATGCAGGAGTACATGAGGGCGAGCCGAAACAAAGCATACGACCTCATCTGGTCGGGAGAGATCGACTCGTACAGGCTCGGAAGGAAGCTCCTGGTGTCGAGGGCGTCAGTGGACGCCTACATCGAGTCGAGGAGCGGCAGGAAATGACGGCGGCGACCGCCCCGGGAGCCGCCCGCGGCCGGGCACGCGAGGGAGCCTCGAGACGAGAGGAGCTCGAGGACGACCATGACCAAGAGCACTAGCAGGAGCCAGGTGAGGCTCATCGCATCGACCAACGCGATATTCGGCGCCGACGAGGCGTGCGCGATGCTGCGCATCAGCCGCGACGCAATGTACCGGCTCGCCAAGGACCCCGACGACCCGTTCCCGATCCGCTACATCGGCGGCAAGACGCGCGACGGCATCGTGCTGCACGACGAGCTCGTCGCATGGGTCGAGCGCAACAGCGTCGTCGGCTCGCCCAGAAGGGGCTAGCGCCGATGGCGGCCGCAGGCCCGAAGGGGCGCGACGGCCCCTCCCCGCGCGAGTTCACGGCGGTACGGCACTTCATGATGGCGGACCTGGGCCTCTCAGGCCTTCCCCTGCTCGTCTATGCGCGCATCTTCGGCTTCTGCGACGGCGGGTGCGACTACTTCGAGAGCAAGGGCAACTTGGCCCGCTTCCTCAACGTGCAGGAGCGCAGCGCCTACCGCGCCATCCGCGACCTTCTTGACCAGGGCCTCATCGAAGAATGCGGCGTGCACGCCCCGGCGCGCGGGCACGCCACCAAGCGATACCGCATCGTGCGCGAGAGGCTGCCGCCCGGAGCGCTGGCAACCCCTGACGATTCGTCAGGGTTCCCGGCGCGAAAGGGTGACGAAATGACAGGGTTCGCAGCCCGAACCCCTGACGAAATGACAGGGAAACCCCTGACGATATGCCACCCAATAAGCAAAAGGGACAACAAGGACTTCAGAAGATAAGGAAGGGGCGCCCGATGGACCGAGCGGGACTCATCACCCTGGAGCAGGCCCGGGCCGCCGGGCTCTCCTTCGACGAGCCGGAGCCGAGGGCGTGCCCGCACTGCGGCGCCGCCCTCGAACCGCTCGGCGCGGCGCTGGCGGGCAGGGTCGCCTGGGTCTCCGCGGCGCCCTGCCCGTGCGAGGGCGCAGCCAGCGAGCGGGAGGCCGAGGAGCGAAGGCGCGCGGCCCTCGCCGCCAAGGAGGAGGCCGCCCGCCGTGAGAAGGCGCTCTCGCGCGCGGGCATCCCAAGGCGCTACTGGGCCGCCGAGGCAGACCGCCCCGAGTTCGCCGAGTACATCGCCTCGTTCGCCGGCAACGGGGGCGCCGGGCTCTACATACACGGGGGCGTCGGCGCCGGAAAGACGCACGCCGCCTCCGCCGTGGCCAGGCTGTTCGCCGAGGCCGGCTACGACGTCGCCTTCACGACGGCCAAGGGCATGCTCGAGCGCGTGAAGGCCACGTTCGACGAGGGCGGCACCGAGGCGGCCGTCGCGCGGTACGCCAAGTGCGACGTCCTCGTGCTCGACGACCTCGGCAAGGAGGACGCGACCGAGTGGTCCGTCGGCACCGTGTTCAGCGTGCTCGACGCGCGCTACGAGGACATGCGCCCGACCATCGTCACGTCGAACTACGCGCCCGGCGCGCTGGCGGACAGGCTCGCAAGGCGCGGCGAGCGCGTAACGGCAGAGGCGATCGCGAGCAGGATCTCCCAGACCTGCAGGACCGTCTACCTGGGCGGAAGGGACAGGCGCCGCCTCGGCTAGCTTGTGCGCTTCCCGTGGAGGCGCGGACGGCTCGACCCAGCTCGACCCATCGCAGGCGGCCCCGATGCCCGCCGCAATCGAAATCGCTATACACGTCTTGGGCGGCGCCGACGCGCCGGCACGCACGCCTGCTCCGACTCGCACCGTGCCCCCATCGCGAGGACGCCGCCCGCCAAGCAACAAACGAAAGGCGGAGGGCCCATGGACGGCTTCGAGAGGATAACCGGCCGCGAGCACGACGGGCTCGTGGAGAAGTGCCAGGAGAACGGCTGGCTCAAGGTCGGCGGCTTCGACTGGCAGGACGACCCGTTCCTCGAGGAGTACCCCTACGAGTTCTCCCGCACGGACAGCGTCGACAGGCTCCGCGAGGCGCTCGGCTCGGGCAACTGGGCCATACGCCAGGGGTTCTGCTACCGCGACCTCGCGTTCATCCAGCAGGTGAACGGCGGCGACGAGTGGTGGACGCTCAAGCGCGACGGCGACGCGTGGACCGGCTTCGAGAGCTGGAGCTTCGGCGCCATCGCCCAGGAGCCCGAGCGGTTCGAGCGCGCCATGCGCGACATGTGCGAGGCGACGCCGGAGCAGTGCCGCAGCGGCGAGTGGGCCCATCTGCACGAGAAGGCTCCCGAGCCGCTGGCGCAGCGCGCCGCGTCCGCCCGCGAGGCGAGCCGCGCGCACGCCGGGCAGGAAGCCCGCGCCCCAATGGCGCGCGAGAGGGCCGTCGGGGCCGAATAGGGACGACCGGGGCGCGAAGGCGCCCTTTTTCATCTCGACTGGAAGGGAGGCGCGGGATGGCGAGCGACTACGGGGACGAGGCGGGCGGCAAGCTGCTCGACTGGATGCTGAGGATCGGCCGGGAGGCCGGCGCCGAGGCAATGGCGCGCAGCGCGAGGGAGCTCTCCGAGCGCCTCGCGGGAATCCGCGGGACCATCGCCGGCGGGCGCGCCGAGCCCATCGCGGCCGACGGCGTGCCGGCCTACGCGAAGCTCAGCCTCGAGGAGCTCTCTGGGCTTCCCGAGTACGCGACGATCAAGGAGGTCGTCTCCGACAAGCTGCGCGCCGCGTCGGTCGAGCACCACATCATCCCCGGCGAGGGCCGCGACTGGCTGCTCTTCAAGGTGGAGGACGCCCCCGAGGTCGACGAGGCCTTCCGCCAGCTGGAGCAAGAGACGGGAAAGGCCGCCGATCGCGCAAGGGAGCGGCTCTCCGAGATCGCCGAGAGGCGCCAGGCGCCCGAGCGGCTGGCGGAGCGCGCCGAGCGGGCGCGCGAGGCGTCGAGGGCCCACAGCCAGGGCATCGGCCGGGACCGCGGCCCGCGCCAGATCGAGGGGCCCGAGAGATGAGGTGGCAGGCGGCGGCCGCGCTGGCCGCGGCGGCGTTCGCCGCGGGAGACTTCGCGGCCGCGGCAATCGCGGCGTCGGGCACGAGCCCGATCCTCGACCCGGAGGCCGCCATGGCGGCGATCCCCGCGGCGTGTTAGCGCTAATCTAAAATTGACCACTTTCGCAAACGCATCTCGCCGAATGCG
>OLPL01001950.1_pt1 | contig 11342 bp, 10 predicted proteins | sample 1673211 | NCBI WGS metagenome assembly OLPL01 (sample SAMEA3136766, study PRJEB25190) | human gut metagenome | reverse complement strand
CTCGCCAGCTCCCCTAATAGGGGAGCCCTTGGCAAAGAGGGCAGCTCCTGCGAATCTGCCTGAAAAAACAAAAGCCCTCAAAGCAATATGATATCGCATATCACTTCGAAGGCGGTTTTCAAAATCGCGGTTCCACTTCTGTTTGTCGCTCAAAGCCGATAACGGCGGCTGCCGCGCCGCGATACTCCCCAGCAGGTTTCCCGCGGCGTGCTGCCCGGGCGCACTTCACACACGCTGCTGCAAACAGGCTCCCAGCCAACGGCCCGTTCTCTCTGTCCAGCTCACCTTTGCGCTACTCTGCCCGGGTAAACGCATTTTTCCTGATACATCTGTATTATAGCCGGGCCGGGGGGAGAAGTCAAGCAGAACGCAGGCGCTGGCATTTCAGCGGCAGCTCTGCGCCGATTCAATCGATCTCGTGCTTTTTACAGAAGTGCTTGCTGGCAAAGTACATTCCCGCCCAGATGGCGATGGCAAGCACGAGGTAGAACGGGTTCTTCATGGCAGACACCAGCGACTGCCCGAAAAGGGCCATCATGGCCACCATCACGCCCTTGCCCAGCAGCATGGTGACAAGGTAGCGCTTCTCGTCAAAATCAGAGATGCCAAAGGCAAAGTGCATAAAGGACGAGGGCGTAAAGGGCAGGAGCGACAGCATGAACAGGGACGCTGTGTCGAACCGGCTGACCCATTGCTCCGCCTTTTGCAGCTTGGCCGAGCGGCGGGCAAATTTCCAGAAAAAACGCTTGACGACACGCCGCCAGAGCAGGAACATCACAGTGCCGCCCAGCATCACCCCGGCCCAGCTGTACACAAAGCCCAGAAGCCCGCCGTGGGCCGCAACATTCAGCGCCACAATGGCGATGAGCGGCAGCGGTGGAAAAAAGGATTCCACCATCGCAAGGATCACGGGCGCAATGGGGCCAAGGTCGCCAAAGCCTTCCAGCAGGGCCTCCCAGAATTCCAGCGTTCCCAGCTGGTGGAGCCAGCCTATCATCGTCATTTCCATCCCGCGTGTTCCTTCCCTCTCATTTTTCTTTAGTATATCCGGTTTCTATGACACGCCCGTGAACAAAATACGAGCTTTTTTTGTCCTATCACCTATACTACGAGACTGCGGGGGCCTTTCCTGCACAGGGCGGGGATTTTTATGCTTTTCCGGCGGCTTCAGCGGCGGCCTTTTCGGCCCGGGCCTGCATCCGCTCGATCTGCTGGGCGCGCATCCGTTCCCAGCGGGCAAGCCCGGCTTCGTCCGGGATCTGGACGCAGCGGGCAAAGCTCCAGTGCAGGCCGTCCCGCCGGGCCAGCTTATAGCGCTGGAATACGCCCTTTCCAACCTCATTGCCGGTACCGGCGCAGGCAGGGCAGACAGACAGAGTATACCAGCCGCTGTTGCCCTTTTTCAGCCAGATATCATCCGGCTGCAGATCCCCGCCGCACACCGGGCAGCTGGCAGTGATGATCTTTGGGTCGCTGCGCCAGGTGGACTGCTCCACATAGCCGCGGAACACCCGGAAGTCCCGGTAATCGCCGGGGGCGGGGCAGAGACTTGCCCGCAGAGATTCCTCCTCGGTGGGGTAGGCCGCCAGACCCGCCCGCAGGTCAAGCTTGCGGCAGACATCGGCGGTGTAAAGGGTATCGGACAGGGCATCGTGGAACGGGCGCTCCATCGGGATGCCCATCCGGGTCACAACGCTTTCCAGCGTCATGCCCTCGCCCTCCTTGCGGGGGTGCTCCCGCAGGAACACCTGCTGCAGGTCGTACCACACAGTGGGGCGGCTCTCGTCGATGTTGCACAGGAACAGGTTCTGCTTGAGCACCGGCACGTCATCCATGCCCCACTCGGCAAACTCGGCATCCGGGCCGCACCACTGCATAAAGCGGCGCAGGCCCTGCACGATGGGCTCGCCCTTGTCCAGATCGGCCTGCGTCAGGCCGGTCACCTTGGCGATATGGTGCTGCAATTTGCGGAAGATGCGGGGACGCAGATGGATGGAAAAGGTGTCCAGCACGTTGGCATCCTCGTCGATCTTCACGGCACCGATCTCCACGATCTCGCCCCGGAAGGTCTGCTGCACGCCATGGTAATTAAAGGTATACGGCTGGTAGCCGATGTTCCATTCCAGATCAAATAAAACCAGATTGCGCGGCATTGTTTTTTATTCCTCTCGTAAAATAAACTTCTCCACGGCCTCGGCCACGCCGTCGTGGTTGTTGTCGGCGGCGGTGACGTAATCGGCCACAGCCTTGACGGCATCCTCGGCATTCTGCATGGCAACGCCCACCCCGGCATAGGAGATCATGGAGCGGTCGTTCAGGCCGTCGCCGCAGGCCATCAGGTTCTCCCGGGTCAGGCCCATCCGCTCCAGCAGGGCGGCAAGGCTCCTGTCCTTTGCCACGCCCAGCGGCACGGCCTCGATGAAGAAGGGGCTGGAGGGGTACAGGTCGATCCGGCCCGCAAACTGCTCCTTTCCGGCGGCGCAGACAGCATCCCGCCGGGCAGGGTCGAGGGTGATGAGCATTTTGCAGATCGGATAGTCCACATAGGAGGCCAGATCATCCACATGGATCATCGGCAGCTTTGTGGTAAAGCACTCCTTGTTTGCCCACACGTCCTGATCCCGCTCACACACGATGCCCTCGCTGTTATAGGTCAGGATGGCCACATCCTGCCGGGCTGCAAATTCGCAGAGCTCCGGGACGAACTCCGCTCCCAGCTGCACCTGATACAGGGCCTCGCCGGTCACGCAGTCCACGATCTTGCCGCCGTTGTAGGCCAGCACACAGCCGCCCTTTTTGTCCAGCCCCAGCTCCTTTGCCAGCGGCAGAATGCCCGCTGTGGGGCGGCCGGAGGCCAGCACGATGGTCACACCCTGTGCGGCGGCGGCATCCAGCGCCGCGCGGGTGCGGGGGGTAACGATCTTTTCGTCATTGGTCAGGGTACCGTCCAAGTCCAGAGCCAGCACCCGGATATTCGATCTTGCCATGATTTTTATTCCTCGTTCTCAGGCAGGGGCTTCCCGCCGGATATTTTATTACTTACCCATCTATTTTACAATGCTTTCCCTTTTCTGTAAAGCAGGAAACGTGCGCCCCGCCCAGGAGCACACAAAAAGCCGCCCGGCGAGCAAAACCGGACGGCTGAGAAGGAAGAAAACGCTGTGTTACAGAATGTCGATGTATTCACCGGCCAGCGCTTTGTTCATGCTGCGCACGGCGCAGAACTTGCCGCACATGGAGCAGGTGTCGCTGTGGTCATCCTCAGGCAGGCGGGCATCCCGGATGGCCTTGGCGGTCTCGGGGTCGAGAGCGCAGGCGAACTGGGCATCCCAGTCCAGCACGCGGCGGGCATCGCCCATCTTGTCGTCGATATCCCGGGCATGGGGGATGCCCTTGGCGATATCGGCCGCATGGGCGGCGATCTTGGAGGCCACGATGCCCTGCTTCACATCGTCCACGTTGGGCAGAGCCAGATGCTCGGCGGGGGTGACATAGCACAGGAAGGCTGCACCGCTCATGGCGGCAACGGCACCGCCGATGGCAGCCGTGATGTGGTCATAACCGGGGGCAATGTCGGTAACGAGGGGTCCCAGCACATAGAAGGGAGCGCCCATGCAGATGCTCTTCTGCACCTCCATGTTGGCGGCCACCTGATTCAGAGGCACATGGCCCGGGCCCTCCACCATGACCTGCACGTTGTGTGCCCATGCGCGCTTGGTCAGCTCGCCCAGACGCACCAGCTCTTCGATCTGACACACGTCGGTGGCGTCGGCCAGACAGCCGGGGCGGCAGGCGTCGCCCAGCGAGATGGTCACATCGTGCTCGGCGCAGATCTCGCAGATCTCGTCAAAGTGCTCGTAGAAGGGGTTCTCGTTGCCGGTCATGCTCATCCAGGCGAACACCAGAGAGCCGCCGCGGCTGACAATGTTCATCTTGCGCTTGTGCTTGCGGATCTGCTCGATGGTCTTGCGGGTGATGCCGCAGTGCAGGGTGACAAAGTCCACGCCGTCCTCAGCGTGCAGGCGCACCACGTCGATGAAGTCCTGCGCGGTCAGGGTGGCAAGGTCGCGCTGATAGTGGATGACGGAATCGTACACGGGCACAGTGCCGATCATCACGGGGCACTCGTGGGTCAGCTTCTGGCGGAAGGGCTGGGTGTTGCCATGGCTGGACAGGTCCATGATGGCTTCCGCGCCCATATTGACAGCGCTCATCACCTTTTCCATCTCCACGTTGTAATCCTTGCAGTCGCGGGAAACGCCCAGGTTCACGTTGATCTTGGTGCGCAGCATGGAGCCGATGCCCTCGGGGTTCAGGCAGGTGTGGTGCTTGTTGGCGGGAATGGCCACCTTGCCCTCAGCCACCAGCTGACGGATCTCCTCCGTGGTGCGGTATTCCTTTTTGGCCACGATCTCCATTTCCGGCGTGACGATGCCCTTGCGGGCAGCGTCCATCTGTGTGGTATAGTTCTGCATGGTACTTTCCTCCAAATGACAGTTTATCTCTGAACAGCAGGGTGCTGGTCATACAGGGGTAGGGGCAGGCAGCCGTCATTCAGAAAAAACAGTACGCTCTGGATGCCGGCACCTGCGCAAAATACGCTTTTCATGTTGGTTTTCTCCATGAATTTTGTAACGCGGCCCAAGGTGGTGCCCCCGGTTTGCCGCGGGATGACAGATTATTTTACGATCTGCTCCGCCAGTGCCTTCAGCTCCCTGCACTCGGCCTCGATGTCCTCCGCGCCGAAGATCGCGCTGACAAGGGCCACACCGTTCACGCCGGTGCCCTTGAGCCGGAGCAGGTTCTCCTTGTGGATGCCGCCGATGGCCACAACGGGGATGTCCACGGCATCGCAGATGGCTTTCATCATGCCCTCGGGCAGAACGTCCACGTCCTCCTTGGTGTGGGTAGAGAAGGCTGCCCCCACGCCCAGACAGTCGGCACCGTGCCGGACGGCCTCCAGGGCCTCCTCCACGCTGTGGACGGATACGCCGATCATCATCTCATCGCCCACGCGCTGGCGCACCTGAGCAGCGGCCATATCTTCCTGCCCCACATGGATGCCCTCGGCGTGGCAGCGGATGGCAATGTCCACGTTATCGTTGATGAAAAAGGGCACATTGTATTTTTTGCACAGATCGTGGAGCTCAAACGCCTCCTTCAGGAAGGCTTCCTCGTCCAGCTCCTTTTCCCGCAGCTGAACACAGGTCACGCCGCCCTTCAGGGCGCTCTCCACCTGCTGATAGAGGGTCTGGTCGCCCACCCAGGCACGGTCGGTGACGGCGTAGAGCCGCATATATTCTTCAGCGCACTTCATACTTGGCACCCTCTTCCAGCTGAGCCGGAGTCATATTGTAAATGGCATCAATGATGTAATTGCGGTAAGTTGCGTTGCCGTCCAGCGGGGTCAGCCGTGCATGGGCGATCTCGCCCGCAAGGCCCATGGCGCAGACGGCGGCAGCCGCAGCCTCCAGCGGCTGGCTGGGGTTGGCGGTGATAAAGGCCGCCGTCAGGGCAGAGAGCTGGCAGCCCGTGCCGGTGATGGCACTCATCATCGGGTGGCCGTTGCGGATGCAGTAGGCTTTTGCCCCATCGGCCACGATGTCAATGGCACCGGTGATAGCCACAACGGCACCGGTCTTTGCGGCAAAAGCCTTGGCAAAGGCCACCGCGCCGTCCAGATTTTCCTCGGTGACCCTGTCGGCCACATCGGCATCCACACCCTTGGTGGTGCCCGCACCGGAAGCCAGCGTCTTTACCTCGGAGATATTGCCCCGGATGACCGTGAACCGCACCTCGTCCAGCAGGCGGTAGGCCGTCTCGGTGCGCAGGGCGGAAGCGCCTGCGCCCACAGGGTCCAGCACCACGGGGTGGCCCAGTGCATTGGCCTTTTTGCCTGCCTTGAGCATGGATTCAATGGTGCGGCTGTTCAGGGTGCCGATGTTGATGTTCAGCCCGCCGCAGATGGTGGTGATGTCCTCCACCTCGGCGGCATCGTCGGCCATAATGGGCGAAGCACCGCAGGCCAGCACCATGTTGGCGCAGTCGTTCACGGTGACGTAGTTGGTAATATTATGAACGAGGGGGCTTTTGGCGCGGACATTGGCAAACTGCTCTGCAAACATGACGCACCCCCGTCAGGAAAGGCGGCTCTGCATGGAGCGCAGGGCACCGGAGTGCTGCAGGCTGTACACCAGCACGCCCGCAATGATGGAACCCACGGCAGTGGAGATGAGGAAGGGCACGATGTAGGCATAGAACGCGATGTCACCGGCGCTCTTGCCCATCAGGCAGATGGCCACCGGGTAAGCGCACAGGCCGCCCAGAATGCTGGTGCCGAACACCTCGCCCACCAGGGTGGCGATCAGGTTTTTGGTCTTTGCGTAGACCAGGCCGCAGAGCAGGGCACCGAACATGCTGCCCGGGAAGGCCATCAGGCTGCCCAGACCCAGGATATTGCGGAGCAGCGAAGCCACAAAGGCCACGCCCACGCCCCACCAGGGGCCCAGCAGCACGGCGCAGAGCACATTGACCATGTGCTGCACAGGGGCGCACTTGCTGCCGAACATCGGGAAGCTGAACACACTGCCCACCACGCACAGGGCGCAGAACATTCCAGCGAGAGCCAGCTTTTTCACAGAGAATTTTTTCATTGGAAACTCCTCTTTCTCAAAAAGCGGTCGAGGCTTGCTGGCCTCCTCTCACGCCGGAACACGGCTTCCCATCGCAGTTATTTCAAGGCTCAGGGCGCTCCCCCTCAGCCCGGAGCCGCCCGTTGCGGCGGCTTGCGGCAACAAAAAACAGGAGACACCACAGCGGTGCCTCCTGCAAAAAATCATTTTCCTATGACTTCCTACGGCGGCATTATCCGCATCAGGTCAAGGGTCGAAGTTTGGTTACTTCCTCTCAGCCCGCCTTACGAGCTCCCCTGTGTTTTGTTTTTCGTAGGGTATTGTACACCCGCCGGGGCAAAAAAGCAAGAATAAGTTTTTCTTTCGCCTTTTTGCCGCCTTTTTGCCAAATCGCTTTTACAATTTCCCGGATTATGTTATACTTGTCCCAAATTTCGCAGCGCCCGGGGGGAGCCACTCCCCGCTTTGGGGCACTGCCCGGCACAAAAGGAGATTGAAGTTATGGGTCTCATCAAAGCAGCTCTGGGCGCGGCATCCGGCGTGATGGGCGACCAGTGGAAGGAATATTTTTATTGTGACGCTCTGCCTGCGGAGGTGCTGGCCGTCAAGGGCCAGAAGCGGACCAATGGCCGCTCCGCCAACCGGCACGGCAGCGAAAACGTCATCTCGGACGGCTCTGTGATCGCCGTGGCCGACGGCCAGTGCGTGCTGATCGTGGAGCAGGGCAAGGTGGTGGACCTCTGCGCCGAACCCGGCGAGTACACCTACAGCACCGGCACCCAGCCCTCCCTGCTCAGCGGCGGGCTGAAGAACATCGACAGCGTGTTTGCCGAGCTGGGCAATCGGTTCAGCTTTGGCGGGCAGGCCGGTTCCGACCAGCGCATCTACTATATCAATACCCGGGAGCTCACCGGCAACAAGTACGGCACCCCCAACCCGGTGCCTTTCCGGGTGGTGGACCAGCGCGCCGGTATCGATATCGACATCGGCATCCGGTGCTTCGGCGAGTACAGCTACCGGGTGGTCAACCCCATCCTGTTTTACACCAATGTCTGCGGCAATGTGGAAAACGCCTACACCCGCGACGCGCTGGACAGCCAGCTCAAGACCGAGCTGATGACCGCCCTGCAGCCCGCCTTTGCCCGGATCAGCGAGCAGGGCATCCGCTACTCCGCCCTGCCCGGCCACACCGCCGAGCTGGCCGAGGCCCTGAATCAGGAGCTGAGCGCCAAGTGGAGCAGGCTGCGCGGCATCGAGATCGTCTCTCTGGGCGTTTCCGGTGTCAAGGCCAGCGAAGAGGACGAGCAGATGATCAAGGAGCTGCAGCGCAGCGCGGCCTTTATGGACCCCACCCGCGCCGCCGCGCATCTGGTGGGCGCACAGGCCTCCGCCATGCAGGCTGCCGCCTCCAACACCGCCGCCGGTCCCGCCATGGCCTTTATGGGGATGAACCAGGCCGCTGCAGCGGGCGGTGTCAACGCCCGGGATCTCTACCAGATGGGCGGCCAGCAGACCGCCGCGCAGCCTCAGGCCGCACCGGCCGCTGGCTGGACCTGCAGCTGCGGCCACACCGGCAACACGGGCAAGTTCTGTGCCGAATGCGGCAAGCCCCGGCCCGAAGCCCCGGCTGTCTGGGTGTGCAGCTGCGGTGCAAAGAACAGCGGCAAATTCTGCTCGGAGTGCGGCAGACCCCGGCCCGCCGCCAAGTGCGCCAACTGCGGCTTTGTGCCTGCCGACCCGGCCAACCCGCCCAAGTTCTGCCCCGAGTGCGGCAAGCCCTTTGGGGCCTGAGAGGGGTCTGACGCATGGCTGAAAAGACAACGAATTATCAGTGCCCGGCCTGTACCGGCCCCCTGCACTACGATGGTGCCAGCGGCAAGCTGGTCTGCGATTACTGCGGCTCGGCCTACGACGTAAAGGACATCGAGGCCCGCTACGCCAAAAAGCAGGCCGCTGCCGACACTGCCGCCGAGGGCGATGCCCAAAAAGCCGCCCGCCTGCCCCGGCAGGACAGCCCGGTGTGGAGCGAGGCCGAGGCGGAGGGCCTGAACAGCTACTCCTGCCCCACCTGCGGGGCCGAGCTGGTCTGTGACGAGACCACCGCCGCCACCACCTGCCCCTACTGCGGCAACCCCACAGTGCTGGGCGGCAAGCTCTCCGGCAAGCTGAAGCCGGAGTACATCCTGCCCTTCAAGCTGGACAAAAAGACCGCCATTGCCCAGCTGACCAGATATTACAAGGGCAAGGCCTTCCTGCCCAAGGCGTTCAAGAGCCAGAACCACATCGCGGAGATCCAGGGCGTATATGTCCCCTTCTGGCTCTACGATGCCAAGGCCGACGCGCGCGGCCGGTACGAGGGCCAGAACTCCGAGAGCCACCGCGAGGGTGATTACATGGTGACCACCACCCAGCACTACGATGTGCGCCGCGAGGGCTCGGCCGCCTTTGCCAAGGTTCCGGTGGATGGCTCCAGCAAGATGCCCAACACCCACATGGATGCCATTGAGCCCTTTGATTACGGCGACCTGAAGCCCTTCTCCACGGCCTACCTGCCCGGCTATCTGGCCGACCGGTATGACGAGGATGCCGATGCCTGCGCCGAGCGCGCCTACCGCCGGATGTACAACTCCACGGCCGATGCGCTCCACGCCACCACCGGCGGCTACAGCGAGATCCACCCCATTTCCGAGAACATCAACGTGGATATGACCCACGCCCACTACGCCCTGCTGCCGGTCTGGATGCTCCACACCCGGTGGAAGGACAAGGACTTCCTGTTCGCCATGAACGGGCAGACCGGGCGGCTCATCGGCGACCTGCCGGTGGACAAGAGCCGGGTGGCCGCGTGGTTTGCGGGCATCAGCCTGCCCCTGATGGCAGTGCTGGCGTTCCTGCTGTTGTTATAAGGGGGGTGGCAGAATGAAACACACTGCAAAACGCTTTGCCGCCCTGCTGGCCGCTCTGGTGCTGGCGCTCTGCCTGAGCATCCCCGCCTTTGCCGCCGCACCGCTGGTGCGGGACGAGATGGGCCTGTTCGATGCGGATACTTACAGCCAGCTGGAAGCTTCCGCCGAAGCCGCCAGCGACGGCCACGACTGCGACGTATATTTTCTGGTAGTGGACAGCATCGGTGACACCGACCAGCGCCAGTACGCCAAAGATTACTACCTTGCCAACGGTCTGGGCAGCGGCTCTGAACAGAGCGGCATCCTTTTCCTGCTGGCAGTCGGCTCCCGCAAGTATGTCACCATCACCTACGGCGGCGGCGTGACAGCCTTTACCGATTACCGCATCGAGCAGATCGAAGATGCCGTTGTTCCCTATCTCTCGGACGACGACTGGGCCGAGGCCGCCTCCGAGTACCTCTCCATGTGCGCCGACACGCTGGATTTCTACGCCGAGCACGGCGAACCGCTGGATGTTGACAACGACACCAGCGGCTGGCCCATCCTGCTCCTCATCGTCATCGGCGTTCCCATGATCATTGCCGGTATCGTCTGCGGCGTGCTGTACAGCCAGATGAAAACAGCCCGGCTCAAGACCGAGGCCAACGATTACATCGGCGCAGGCTTAAAGCTGCGGGTGCAGGTGGACAACTACACCCACACCGACCGTGTGCAGGTCTACGACCCGCCCCACGAGGAGAGCAGCAGCTCCGGCGGCTCCTCCGTGGACAGCGACGGCTTTGGCGGCTCCTCCGGCGGCTCGTTCTGAGCGCCCTTTTCTCCAGCAATAAACCACCGGTTCTGCCGGTGGTTTTCGCTTGTTTTTATTTCCGTGCAACATGCAAAAGAAAGGAAACCCAACGAATGTCAAAGAAGATCACCGCCCTGATCCCCGGAGCCGCGCTGGCACTGGGCATCGCCTGCATCGCCAAGTGGCTGGAAACGCTGGAAAGCAGCGCCGGGCTCCACCTCATTGGCGCATCGGTCATCGCCCTGTTTATCGGCATGGCCATCAATGCGTTTTTCCAGCCCAACAAAACAACCGCGCCGGGCATCAAACTCACCTCTAAGAAGGTCCTGAAATTCGCCATTGTCCTTCTGGGTGCCAGCCTGAATATCCGCACCGTGCTGACCGTGGGCCGTTTTTCGCTGACGGTCATGCTCTTCACCCTGGCCACCTGCTTTGGGCTGGGCGCGCTGATCGGCAGAGCGCTCGGGCTCAACTGGAAAACCAGCAGCCTGATCAACGCCGGAACCGGCATCTGCGGCGGCTCTGCCATTGCCGCCATTGCACCGGTGATCGAGGCCGATGACATGGACATCGCCTACGGTATGTCCGCCACCTTCCTGTTCGATACGGTGATGATCGTTGTGTTCCCGCTCCTTGGCCGGTGGCTTGGGCTTTCCGATGCCGCATTCGGTCTCTGGGCCGGTACGGCGGTCAACGATACCTCCAGCGTCGTAGCCACCGGTTACGCTTTCAGTGAAGCAGCCGGTGACTTTGCAACGATGGTCAAGCTGACCCGCACGCTGGCGATCATTCCGGCTGTTCTGGTCTTTGCCGCCATCAACCTGCACCTGAAAAAGAAAGAGAGCGCCCAGGCCAACGGTGTCAAGGTGAGCATCCGTTCCATTTTCCCCTGGTTCATCCTTGCGTTCCTTGCCATGTCCCTGCTGACCAGTCTGGGCCTTCTGCCCGCCGGGCTGGTTTCCGGCCTGAAGACCATCAGCAAGTTTCTGATGGTCGCGGCCCTGGCGGCCATTG
>OLPL01001941.1_pt1 | contig 11417 bp, 9 predicted proteins | sample 1673211 | NCBI WGS metagenome assembly OLPL01 (sample SAMEA3136766, study PRJEB25190) | human gut metagenome | reverse complement strand
AGTCCTGCATCCTCGCGCAGAACACCTTGCGGCAGCCCTATAGCTTCCCTGTACTTCATTATAGCGCAGGCACAGGGCAAAAGAAAGGGCGGGCCGCAAAAATGTTGCCGTGCCGCTGCAATCTTGACGCCCGCTCCCTCGTACTTTACAATGAATACGAAAGGGGTTTTTACCATGTCCCGTGATTCCATCAAGATGGTTGCCATGCTCACCATGCTTATCAACCACATTGCGAACGTCTTTCTGCCCGCCGGGCAGCCGCTGACAAATCTGTGTCTCTGCATCGGCTACTTTACCGCCGTGACGATGTGCTTTTTTCTCGTCGAAGGCTACGGCTGCACCCGCTCCAAACGCCGCTACGCCGGGCGGCTGCTGGGGTTTGCCGTGCTGGCGCAGCTACCGTATCAGCTGGCCTTTCCGGCAAACGGCATCGCCGGGTTTGTGCAGTTCAACATGCTGTTCACGCTGCTGCTCTGCTTTCTGGTGCTGCTGGTGCAGGAGAAGATTCAAGACCGCGTGCTGCGCAGCGTCTGCATCGTGCTGCTGATCTGCGCATCGCTGTTCTGTGACTGGGCGCTGCTGGCCCCGGTGTTCACGCTGCTGTTTGCCTGGGCCGGGGGGAACCGAACGCGGCAGAAAGCCGCGTTCGGCGCGGCGGCGCTGCTCTACGGCGGCATGGCCGGGCTGGGCAGCGGGCAGGTGTGGGAGGCCGTCGGCTGCGCTGTGCCGATCCTTGTCTCCGCGTTTGTGATCCTGTACCTGTACAACGGCCGGCGCGCCGCCCGCGGGCGCACGTTTTACAAGTGGTTCTTCTATGCCTTCTACCCCGCGCACCTGCTGGTGCTGGGGCTGCTCCGGCTGGCTGTATGATTTTTGCCGCGCCGGGACTTGACGCCCGCACCGCTTGTGTATTATAATGGATAAGTTATAAGAACGAGGTGTTGCGCAGTTGGTAGCGCGCGTGGTTTGGGACCACGAGGCCGCAGGTTCGAGTCCTGTCACCTCGACCAGCAAAATGCCGTAGATTCGTTAGAATCTACGGCATTTTCTTTTTCAAGTACACTTTAGTACACACTTGCCCATTTTCTCTGCAAGCTGTGTACTAAATCATTATACGCATCAGGCCGCGCTTCTTTCAGCGCATCCGTAAGGTCTACATTTGACACTGCCCGTAAAAAGTCACTGCCGCCAACAGCGGCCCTCACAGGAGGCTCTGCGGCTTCGTAGTAGCGCACCGGATCTTGTTCCATATTTTCGTGATCCGCAAACTCCTTTATAAACAGTTCGCACCTCTTGACGTGCGGGGGCAATTATAGCATACTGGAAGGGAAAAGCAGCTAAGCAGGGAAACAGCGGGTTGCTTTTCCTCTGCCCGCCTTTCCGCTATAATAAAAGCAACGGAGGTGACCCTGATGGAAACAAAAGATGTGATTTTACAGCTGCGCACCCAAAAAGGCTTGTCCCAGGACGAACTGGCCGAGCGTATCCTGGTGACCCGGCAGGCGGTATCCCGCTGGGAAAACGGAGAGACCGTGCCCAACACCGAAACGCTGAAGCTCCTGTCCAAAGAGTTCGATGTATCGATCAACACGCTGCTGGGCGCACCGCGGCAGCTGGTGTGCCAGTGCTGCGGCATGCCGCTGGAGGATGCCATCATCAGCCACAACAAGGATGGCTCCCCCAACGAGGACTACTGCAAATGGTGCTACGCCGACGGCACCTACACCTACAGCAGCATGGACGATTTGATCGACGCATGCGTCCGGCACATGACCAACGAACACTTCACCGAGGAACAGGCCCGCGCCTACATGCGGGACCTGCTGCCCACGCTGGACTACTGGAAACGCTACGACGAGCTGAGCGACAACGGTCAGTTTGAGGCGTTCAAGCGCCAGCTGATGCAGGAGATCAACGACCTGCACGTGGAGGGCCTGCCCAAAGTGGAAAAGCTGAACGCACTGGTGGGGCGGTATGTGAACCTGGCCTATCCGCTGCCCAGCGGTGCGGCGGTAAATTTTTTGAACGACCAGACGACCTATCTGGGCACCCAGCTGGAATCGGAGTTCGGCGGTGAGCGCTGCTTTGGCGTGCTGGCCGGGATGGATTTTATCCTGATCTCCACCTACGGTCCCGAGGGCGAAGCCCCGGAACTGGTGCTGTACAAGAAACGTTAAGACGCCTGCGTGCCGCTTGATAAAATCACGAAAACATGAGGACTTTAAGCGATGAAACAGAAAATCAAAGTGCTTTTTATCTGCCACGGCAACATCTGCCGCAGCCCAATGGCCGAGTTCGTGATGAAGGACATGGCGGCGAAAGCCGGGCAGGCAGAACGATTTGAGATCGCTTCTGCGGCGACGAGCACCGAGGAGATCGGCAACCCGGTCTACCCGCCTGCACGGCGCAAGCTGGCCGAGCATGGCATAGGCTGCGCGGGAAAAACCGCCCGCCAGATGACGCGGCAGGACTACGAGCACTACGATCATCTCATCGCCATGGACCGCAGCAACCTGCGCAACATGCAACGGTTTGTGGGCAGCGACCCAGCGGGAAAGGTGAGCCTGTTGATGGACCACACCGTCCGCCCCGGCGATGTGGCCGACCCGTGGTACACCGGCGATTTTGACGCCACCTGGCGGGATATGACCGAAGGGTGCGCAGCGCTGCTGGAAGAATTAAAGAACAAAATATAACGCAAAGGGAGCTGCCCCGGCGGGGCAGCTCCCTTTGCTATGTTTATGAAAATCAGGAATCCGAATCCAGCTTCAGCACGGCGGTGAAGGCCTCGCTGGGCAGGGTCACGCTGCCCAGCTGGCGCATCTTCTTTTTGCCTTCCTTCTGCTTTTCCAGCAGCTTCTTCTTGCGGGTAATGTCGCCGCCGTAGCACTTGGCCAGCACGTCCTTGCGCATGGCCTTGACGGTCTCACGGGCGATGATCTTGCCGCCGATGGCGGCCTGCACCGGGATCTCGAACAGGTTGCGGGGGATGTTGTCCCGCAGCTTTTCGCAGATGCGGCGGCCCTTGGCGTAGGCGTTGTCAGCGAAAACGATCATGGACAGCGCGTCCACCACCTCGCCATTGAGCAAAAAGTCCAGACGAACCAGCTTACTCTCGTGCCAGTCCTCCCACTCATAGTCGTAGCTGGCGTAGCCGCGGCTGCGGGACTTGATGGCGTCGAAAAAGTCGTAGACGATCTCGCCCAAAGGTATCTGGTAATGCAGGTCCACGCGCGTTTCATCCATATACTTCATGTCAATGAGCACGCCGCGCTTGGCCTGGCAGAGGTCCATCAGCGGGCCGACGTAATCGTTGGGGGTGTAGATGTGGGCATTGACGAACGGCTCCTCGGACTTGACGATGCGGGTCGGGTCGGGGTAGGCCGAGGGGTTATCGATGACCTCTACCGTGCCGTCGGTCAGGGTCAGGCGGTACTGGACGCCCGGCGTCGTGGTGATAAGATCGAGGTCAAACTCACGCTCCAACCGCTCGGTGATGATCTCCATGTGCAGCAGGCCCAGGAAGCCGCAGCGGAAGCCAAAGCCCAGAGCGGCACTGGTTTCCGGCTCAAAACTCAGCGATGCATCGTTGAGCTGCAGTTTTTCCAGTGCGTCTTTCAGGTCTGGGTAGTCGGCGCCGTCTGCCGGGTAGATGCCGCAGAACACCATCGGGGTGACGGTGCGGAAACCGGGCATCGGCTCCGGCGTTGGGTTATTGGCCAGCGTAACGGTATCGCCCACACGGGTATCCCGCACGGTCTTGATGCTGGCGGTCAGGTAGCCGACCTCGCCAGCCTCCAGCTTCTCACAGGGACTCAGCTGAGTGGCACCCATGCGGCCCACTTCCACCAGCTGGAACTCTGCGCCGGTGCTCATCAGACGGATGGTATCACCGGGCTTGACGGTGCCGTCAAAGACGCGCACGTAGACGATAACGCCCTTGTAGCTGTCATAGATGGAATCGAAGATCAGTGCTTTCAGTGGCTTGTCGGGGTCGCCGGTGGGGCCGGGAATATTGCGGACCACACATTCCAGCACGTCCTTAACGCCGATGCCCAGCTTGGCCGAAACACGGGGTGCTTCCATGCAGGGCAGACCGATGACGTCCTCGACCTCTTTTGCCACGGCGTCGGGGTCGGCGCTGGGCAGATCGATCTTGTTCAGGATGGGCACCACTTCCAGGTCGTGGTCCAGCGCCAGGTAGCAGTTGGCCAGCGTCTGGGCCTCCACGCCCTGGCTGGCGTCCACCACCAGCACCGCGCCTTCGCAGGCGGCCAGGCTGCGGCTGACCTCGTACTGGAAGTCCACATGGCCCGGGGTGTCGATCAGGTTGAACTCGTAGGTCTCGCCGTCGTCGGCCTTATAGCGCATGGTCACGGCGCGGGCCTTGATGGTGATGCCGCGCTCCTTTTCCAGCTCCATGTTGTCCAGCACCTGGTCCGTCATGGTGCGCTTGTCGACGCTGTCGGTCAACTCCAGCATGCGGTCAGACAAGGTGGATTTGCCGTGGTCAATGTGGGCAACAATGCAGAAATTTCGGATATTTTTGCGGGCCATCAGGTTTCCTCCAAATCGTTCCAGATCTTACAGACGGTGCCGTTTTCTTTATATACGCGGGGCACGCGGCGTGCCAGGCCGCATACGATCTCATAGTTGATGGTGTTGGTCTTTTTCGCGATGGTGTCGGCGGTATCCTCTGCACCGGGGCCAAATACCACCACTTCATCCCCCATTTTTACCTCCGGGATGTTGGTAACGTCCACCAGCGTTTGATCCATGCAGACACGGCCCACCACGGGGGCGGGACGGCCGTGGATGCTCATAACGCCCTGGCCCTGCCCACCGGACAGGGCGCGGGGATAGCCGTCAGCATAGCCGACACAAACCGTTGCCACCCGCATGGGGTGGTCCGCCGTGAAGGTCCGGCCGTAGCTCACACATTGGCCGGGCTGCAGCTCTTTCACAAAAGTGACGATACAATGCAGAGAAAGGGCAGGCTGCAGTTCCGGGAAGTGGGCATCCTCGCTGGGGTCCAGCCCATACAGGATAATGCCTGCGCGGGTCATATCCCGCCGCCATTCCGGGTGGCGCAGCTGTGCGGCCGAATTGGCGCAGTGCACCGTGCCGGTGGCATAGCCATCCGCCTGCAGGCGGTCCACCACGCGGGTAAACAGGTCGTACTGCTCCTCTGTATAGGCCAGGTCATCCGGTGCATCGCTGTCTGCCACGGCAAAATGCTGGAAGATGCCGCAGATCGCAAGGCCCGGCAAAGCATACAGCGCCTCGACCTCACGGATGGTCTCCTCGAAACCCGAGCGTACCGCAAAGCCGATGCGGCCCATACCGGTGTCGATTTTAATATGAACCTTTACCTGCACCCCAGCCTGCACAGCAGCGGCCGAAAGCGCCTGGGCGTACTCCGTGGAGAAGCAGGCGGTGGCAATATCATCCTCCGCCAGCGTTGCAGCGTGGGCAGGGTCGGCATAACCCAGGATCAGGATGGGTATCGTAATGCCATAGTGGCGCAGATGATGCCCCTCGCCCAGGCTGCTTACCGCAAAACCGGCAACGCCTGCCTGCTGTATCGCCTTGGCGGTGGCTACGTCACCGTGGCCGTAGGCATCGGCTTTGACAACGGCGCAGACCGGCCCGCCGACCGCCTGCCTGATGTATGCGAAATTGTGTCGCAGTGCATCCAGATCGATCTCAGCCCAGCAATGTTTTTCAAACTTCATATCCATTCGCCCCTTTATAGCCTATTCTCCCCGTCCTACCCTTTAAAGATTTATTATATCACACTTTCCCTGGCTGTACAATGACAGAAAATCAGCTTTCCGCGTCGGAATCGGTCTCCGACCATTTGCCGTGGACGCGCTGCACGCCCACCACACGCAGTTTGGAGTGGAGGAAGTGCTGCTCGCGATACAGGCTGAAGTAGCTGGACATCATGTAGGAGACGGCACAGACCAGGGCGAACAGCTCAATGTTCTGCCCGCCGAACACCTCGATGGCCAGGCAAATGGACGCCAGCGGGCTATTGGTACAGCCGCAGAACAGTGCCACCATGCCCAGCGCCGCGCCCAGGCCGGGGGCCAGCCCCAGCAGCGGGGCCACCGCGCAGCCAAAGGTCGCGCCGGTGAAGAAGATGGGTACGATCTCGCCGCCCTTGAACCCGGCCCCCAGTGTGATGCTGGTGAACAGCATCTTGAGCAGGAAAGCATACGGCACCGCCTGCCCGGCGATGGCGGCTGCAATAACATTGGCGCCCGCGCCGTTGTAATCGGTGGTGCCCAGCAGGGTGGTCAGCGCGATGATAAGTGCACCGCCGACCACCACCCGCAGATAGACATTGGGGAACAGCTTTTTATACAGCTTCGGCGCGGCGTGGATCACCTCACAGAAAGCAATGCTCAACGCGGCCAGCAGCAGGCCCAGCAGCAATACGCGGATCAGGTTGCCCGGCGTAGGGGCGGCATAGTCGGCCACCGCAAAGGCGGTGGGGGCCAGCCCCATGCCGCTGCTGATCCACACGCCGATCAGCGCCGAGATCAGGCAGGGCAGCAGCGCTGCGTACTGCATGGAGCCGACGTCAACGACTTCCAGTGTAAATACGGTAGCGGCCAGCGGCGTACCAAATACAGCGGAAAACGCCCCCGCCATGCCGCACGTGGTCATCAGGCGGCAGTCCCGGGCCTCCAGCTGCAGTCTCCTGCCGATCTGCCCGGACAGTGACCCCCCCAGCAGCAGAGCAGCGCCCTCACGGCCGCTGGAACCGCCGAACAAATGGGTGATGACGGTGGTTACAAAGATGAGCGGGGCGGTACGCAGGGAAAGCGGCTTATACTCCCGCACCGCGACAAAAATTTGGTTAGTGGAGCCGCCGCCATCAGGGTCAAAATGCTGGTACAGGAACACGATGACCAGGCCGCCCAGCGGCAGCAGATAGATCAACCGTGGGTCAGCCGTGCGCAGGACGGTCGCTTTGTTGAGCGCCAGCCCAAACATTGCGCCAAACGGCCCCACTACACAGCCCACCAGCGCAGCCAGGATCACCCATTTAAAGCAGACATACAGGTACCCCAGGCTGCTGCGCAGATACCGCAAGATTTTTTTCATAGACGACCTCCCCAAGGCAACAAAATACACCCCCGATTATACTCCCGCCGGGGGAAAAAGACAACATCTGCCAAAGCAGGACTGGCGTTGCCTGTGCGCTGCCAGCCCCGTTTGACTTGTTTACAATATGCGTTGTTACGCCGTCACCGGCTGCTGATCGAAAATCTTCATCGATTGTTTGTAGCAGTGGATGAAGTAGATAATTTCGGCAAAGCCCGTCAACGCCCAGGAGCAGGGGTAGAGCAGATACAGCGCCGGAATGGTGTGGAAGCAGGCGAAGATCGTGTAGACCCATGCCACGCGGAAGACGCAGGACCCCATAATAACGATAATGGTCGGTACCACGGTTTTGCCAAGGCCCCGGGAGGCGGCGATGGTGCAGTCCATAAAGGCAGAGATGCAGTAGGCCAGGCCCATGACCATGATGCGCTTCATGCCGGCGTCGATGACGTCCGGCTCGGTGGTGAAAAGCGCGAGGAACTGTCGCCCGAAGAGCAGCAGCCCGCCGCCCAGCACCAGGCCCACACCGAAGCCGTAGGCCAGGCTGATGAAGTAGCTTTTCTTCACGCGGTCGACCTTGCCCGCGCCGTAGTTCTGGCTCATGAAGCTGGCACAGGCCATGTAGAAGGCGGCCATGGCGTCGTAGATCATGGCGTCGGCATTGGCAGCGGCCGAGTTGCCCTTGACCATCAGCGAGTCAAAGGAGTTGACGCCCGCCTGGATGAACAGGTTGGCGATGGCAAAAACTGCGTTCTGGAACCCGGCAGGCACACCCAGCAGCAGGATGCGCTTGGTCATACCCAGGTCCAGCTTGATAGCGTGCAGGTCCAGTGCGTAGCAATCCTGCACTTTGGTCAGTGCGCGCAGAATCAGCCCGGCAGACACGCACTGGGAGATGGCACTGGCCAGCGCCACGCCCATAACGTTGAGCTGGCAGACGATAACGAAAAACAAGTTGAGGACAATGTTCAGCGCACCGGCGATGGACAGGTAGACCAGCGGCTTTTTCGTGTCACCGATGGCACTGAACACCGCGTTGCCGAAGTTATACAGCGCCAGGGCAGGCATACCCAAAAAGTACACGCGCAGGTACAAAATGGCACCGGGCAGCAGGTCCGGCTTGGTGTTGAGCAGTTCCAGCAGCGCAGGCGACCCCAGCAGGCCGACAAACAGCAGAATGACACCCGCAATAAAGCTGATGATGAGTGCCGAATGGACGGTCTTTTTGACATCGCCCGGGTGCTTGGCGCCGTAAAAGCGGGCCACCAGCACGTTGATACCGTTGCTCAGGCCGATCAAAAAGCCGGTGAACAGCGTGACAAAGATACTGGTGGACCCCACCGCGCCCAGCGCCGTAGACCCAGCAAACCGCCCGACGACCGCCACGTCTGACATGTTGAACAGCACCTGCAGCAGGTTGGACAGGGCCAGCGGCAGGCTGACGAGGAGGATCTGCTTCGCCAGCGGCCCCTCGGTCAGGGTTTTTGCATTTTTCATGGTTCCGATTTCCTCAATTTTTCCTTACACAACACCCCCGCATTGGGGCGAACATTCCTGATTATAGCAAGTTTTTATGCCTTTGGAAAGAGGTTTTTGCCAGATTTTGGCGGTTTTTAAAAAGCAGCAAAAAAAGAACCGCCCGGCGCAAAATCGGGCGGTCTTTTTTATCTGCAAAATCAGGGAAAATCAGGCTTCTTCAGCCTGTTTTTCTTTTTGGGCCTTGATGACTTTCAGGCGGCTGAATTCTTCGCGTTCGCGCTCGCCCAGCACCTCGTCGATGGACTTGATGGTCTTTTGCATCTGGGGGATCTGGACGTTGCCCAGGGCGTTAGCACGCTTCTGGGTCTTTTGGATGGCCTCGGCCAGGCGGATGACGCTGGTCTCCACTTCGGTCAGCTCCACCGTCAGGGTCTTGACCTCGTTGAATTTGAGGTAGGCCACATCCAGCGTGCCGTTGGTGGACTCCAGGTCATAATAAATGCCCAAAGGCGAGGTCGTCTGCAGCGAGAGGGTGGGCAGTTCCACGCCCATGACGCTGCGGGTGCTCAGCCGCAGGCCGTGCTCTACGGGCACGCCGCCGGCGTACTCCCCCACCGAGCCCAGCATGATGTTGGCTTTCTGCAGGGCGTCATACGCCTCGGCGTAGGCAGCCGAGATGCGGTCCTGGATGCCTGCGGCGCGGTCGATGAGCTGCATCATTTCGCGCACAAGGATGTTGCGCTTGCGGTCCATCAGGTCATAGCCCTGCTCCGCCAGCGCCAGGCTGCGCTTGGTAGCCATCAGGTTTGATTTTGTGGGGAAAACCTGCTGTGCCATGGTAAACTCCTTTTATTGCTTTGCGTGCTTGGCAATGCGGGCCTTGGCAGGCTCGTAGTACTTGTCCAGCGTAGCATCATCGCAGCGGTCCAGCGCGGCGCGGGGCAGTGCAGCCAACAGCTCCCAGCCCAAGTCCAGCGTTTGCTCCATGGTGCGGTCGGTGTTGCCCTGGCCGATGAACTCCTGCTCAAAGGCACGGCCAAAGGCCATCAGCTGCTTGTCGGACTCGGAAAGTTCTTCCTCGCCGATAACGCTGGCCAAAGCCTTAGCATCCTGCACCTTAGCGTAGCAGGCAAACAGCTGGTTGGACAGGGTGACATGATCCTCGCGGGTGTAACCGGCGCCGATGCCGTCCTTCATCAGACGGGACAGGCTGGGCAGCACGGAGACCGGCGGATACAGGCCGGTGGCGTCCATACCACGGTCCAGCACGATCTGGCCCTCGGTAATGTAACCGGTCAGGTCGGGGATGGGGTGGGTGATGTCGTCGCCGGGCATGGTCAGGATGGGGATCTGGGTGACAGAACCCTTGCTGCCCTTGATGATACCGGCGCGCTCGTACAGGCTGGCCAGGTCAGAATACAGGTAGCCGGGGAAACCCTTACGGCCGGGGATCTCGCCCTTGGAGGAGGAGAACTCGCGCAGAGCCTCGCAATAGCTGGTCATATCGGTCAAGATGACCAGCACATTCTTGTTCAGGTCAAAGGCCAGGTACTCGGCCACCGTCAGGGCGGCGCGCGGGGTGATGATACGCTCGATGATGGGGTCGTTGGCCAGGTTCAGCAGCATGACCACGCGCTCCATCGCGCCGCAGCTCTCGAAAGACTCCCGGAAGTAGGCGGCAACGTCGTTTTTGACGCCCATAGCGGCAAAGACAATGGCGAAGTCCGAGCCATCGGCCACGCTGGCCTGACGGACGATCTGGACGGCCAGCTCGTTGTGCTTCATGCCGGAGCCGGAGAAGATGGGCAGCTTCTGGCCGCGGATCAGCGTGGCCAGGCAGTCGATGGAAGAAATGCCGGTGTGGATGTAGTTACGCGGATACACACGGCTGACGGGGTTGATAGGTGCGCCGTTGACATCGCGGCGGGCGGTGGGGTAAATGTCACCCAGACCGTCGATGGGGCGGCCCAGACCGTCCAGCACACGGCCGGGCAGCTCGGGGCTGAGATCCATCATCATGGGATGGCCGGTCAGCACCGTGCGGTTGTTGACCAGGCTTAAGCCGCGGGTGCCCTCGAACACCTGGATGATGCAGCGGTCGCCTTCGACCTCAACCACACGGCCCACGCGGGTGGAGCCGTCATCCAGATGCAGCTCGGCCATTTCATCATACTGCACGCCTTTTACGCCGTCCAGCACGACCAGACTGCCGTTGATTTGGGAAAGTCCGATATGTTCCAGAATCATGTTATTCCCTCCTCATCAGCCCTGGGCCACGGCGGCCAGCTTGGTGTCGATTGCTTTTTGCAGCTCGTCCAGCTTGCTCAAATCGTCGTTGGGCACGGTATACTTCATCTGGACCAGCTCGTCAAACAGGCCGGTGGCCAGCAGACGGCTGACAGGCACCTGCTTGGCGACGAGTGCGGCGCACTTGTCGTACAGGTACAGAATGGTTTCCATCATTTTCAGCTGCTTTTCCAGCGGGACGTAGGTGTCAACCGCGTGGAAGGCGTTCTGCTGCAAAAATCCGACGCGGATGACGCGGGCGATCTCAATCGTCAGCTTCTGGTCGTCGGGCAGCACGTCAGAGCCGATCAGCTTGACGATCTGCATCAGATTGTTCTCCTGCAGCAGCAGGTTGGCGATGCGCTCACGGCAGGACATGAAGTCGTGGCCGACGTTGTCGTAGTACCAGCCACCGAGGTCGCCCAGATACTCGCTGTAGGAGTCGTTCCAGTTGATGGCGGGATAGTGGCGGGCGTAGGCCAGCGACTTATCCAGCGCCCAGAAGCAGCGGGTGAAACGCTTCGTGTTCTGGGTGA
>OLPL01001935.1_pt1 | contig 11446 bp, 7 predicted proteins | sample 1673211 | NCBI WGS metagenome assembly OLPL01 (sample SAMEA3136766, study PRJEB25190) | human gut metagenome | reverse complement strand
GGTGGCCTTGTGGATGCGGTCCAGAGCCTCGAAGTCCAGGCCCTTCCAGTTTGCGGGGTAGACGCCGTGGATGTTGCCGATGCCGGCAGCCAGGAAGTCGATGCCCAGATCGGTGATCTTTGCGCACTCAGCGGGGTCTGCGATCTCGCCAGCGCCCACAACGCCGTCCTCAACGCCGCCGATGGAGCCGACCTCGGCCTCGATGCTCAGGCCCTTGGAGTGTGCCAGAGCGACCAGCTCCTTGGTCTTTTCCACGTTCTCCTCGATGGAGTAGTGGCTGCCGTCGAACATGATGGAGGAGAAGCCGGCCTCAACGCAGGCCTTGCAGCCCTCGTAGGTGCCGTGGTCCAGGTGCAGGGCAACGGGAACGGTGATGCCCATGGTCTCCACCATGGAGCTGACCATGGCGGCAACGGTCTTGAAGCCGGTCATGTATTTGCCTGCGCCCTCAGAGACACCCAGGATAACGGGGCTCTTCATTTCCTCGCAGGCGGTCAGGACTGCCTTGGTCCACTCCAGATTGTTGATGTTGAACTGAGGCACACCGTAGTGGCCATCACGTGCTTTGATCAGCATTTCGGTTGCATTTACCAACATTATTCATTACCTCCGCAAAATCATTTTGGGGTGAAAAAGCCGTTTTGGATACAAGATTGCGCATCCTTTAACGAACCTAAGGGTAGTATACCCCAATTACAGGATAAAATCAAGGCGGTTCCCGCGGCGTTTTCAACACAAATTCACATTGGGCATTTTGATGTTGGAGATTCTGGCAAAAACCACTGGATCTCTCTTCAAAAAATTGTCATAATTCCGACTTGAATTTTACAAAAAGTACGGCGAAAAGTTTGCGTGTCGAACCTGGGAGGTTGAAAACTCGGTGGAAACTGTGGAATTCCACCCGGAAAGTGGGCGTACAAACTTGATTTTTGAACATTTTCCACCGGGTTTTCAACATGTGGAAAAATTTGAGCCGAATTACCGATTGTATAGCCTGCTGAATGTGGAAAACTTTTGCCTTCGGCAAACATTGCGAAGAATGCCGGGGTATGCTATACTTTAGAATGTATCAGTGTCAAAATATAGTAAAACTGAAACAGAACGAAACCATGGCGCGGCTCAAACGGCCCGCCTTGCCATAGAATGGAAGGAGAACACATCAATGGACGAACAGAAAATGCCGCGCCGCCCCCGCCGCAGCAGCACGGAGGAGCAGCCCAAGAATGAGAGCCTGGTCTACGGCAAAAACCCCGTGACCGAGCTGCTCAAGAGCGGTTCCGGCGTGGATACCGTGCTGATCGCGGAGGGCATGGCCCCCGCCGTGGCAGCTTACTATACCGCCATGGCCAAGGAGGCCGGGGCCACGGTCAAGCGGGTGCACCCCAACAAGCTGCGCCTGATGACCGGCACCGAGAGCCATCAGGGCGTGGCCGCCTTTGCCAGCGAGATCGAATATGTGACCGTGGAGGACCTGCTGAACGCTGCCAGAGAGAAGGGGGAGCCTCCTTTCCTGGTGCTGAGTGACGGCATCGAGGACCCCCACAATCTGGGCGCAGTCATGCGCAGCGCACTGCTGTGCGGTGCCCACGGCATCGTCATCCCCAAGCGGGGCGGCGCGTCCGTGACCCCCACCGTTATCAAGTCCAGCGCCGGTGCGGCCGAGCGCCTGCCTGTGGCCCGCGTGGCCAACATCGGCGAGACCATCCGCCGCCTGAAGGATCAGGGGGTGTTCGTCTACTGTGCCGATATGGACGGTGTGCCCCTGCGCAAGAACAACCTGACCGGCCCCATCGCACTGGTGCTGGGCAGCGAGGGCAGCGGTGTATCCCAGCTGGTGAAAAAGCTCTGTGACGGTGTGGTGCGGCTGGATATGGCCGCTCAGGGCACCGGTGTGGACAGCTTCAATGTCTCGGTGGCGGCTGGCATCATCCTGTACGAGATCCAGAGCCAGCGCGCCGCAGAGTAAGAAACAGCGGCCAGACCGCCGTGACCAGAACAGGGAGGGACTAGGATGCCAAAGGATGATAAGCGCAAAGAGCTGACACAGGAAGAGATCGATGCGCAGAACGAGAAGTTCCGCACGTTTTTCAGCACCAGCGTGGCACAGGTGCCCGAAGAGATGAAGCGCCGCGATGAGGAAAAGGAGAATACCGGCAGCCTGCTGGGCAAGTTCTTCCACCGCGAAAAGGACAAAGAGGAGCCAGCCGCCGCCCCGGCCGTGCAGAATGAGCTGCCGCCCACGGGTGAGATCGTGCTGGGCCATGAGGAAGAAGCCGAGGCCGGCCTGGAGCTGGCATTGGAGCCCGGAGAGCTGGAGGAAGCAGAGCCTGTGGCTCTGCCCACTGCGCCGGAAGCCCCCGCAGTACCGAAGCCGGAACCCCGGCCCGCACCCCAGCCCGAGAAAAAGCCGGAGCCGCCCCGCCGCCAGGAACCCCTGACCCCGCAGGAGCAGCAGGAGGATGCAGAGATGGCCGAACTCAAGGCCATGCTCTATGGCACCCCCAAGCCCGCCCCGGTGGAGGAAATGCAGGATGCCCCCGAAGAGGTGCTGGCCGTGGAGCCGGAAGCTCCCGCAGCGCCTGAGGGCCCGGCCATCCCCATGGTGTTTGCCGAGGATCAGTCGGTAAAGCAGGCAAAGTCTGCCCCGGAAGCCGCGCCAGAGGTTGAGCCGGAACCGGAAAAGGCTTTCCAGTTCTTTGGCAAGGGCGCGGACGAGAACGAGCCGCAGGCCCCTACCCGCACCGAGGCCCCCAGCAAGGACGACAGCATGAGCCTGCCGCTGATGGGGCTGGAAGAGGACGAAGCACCCGCCCGGCCTGCCGCCCCGGCAGAGGAGGCCCCGGCCCAGCCTGCTGAGGAAGCGGCCTCTGCTGCGCCGGAGGCTGAGGAGAAGCCTGAAGAGGAAGCCGAGCCGGAAACGCCCGAGCAGGTGGGGGAGAAGCTCCGCCGGATGGGCGCGGAGCTGACGCTGCGGTGTGTGCTGGAGGGCATCCTTGCCGTGGTACTGCTCCACTTTGGCCTTGTTGCCGAGGGGCTGCTGGCCCCTGTGGCCTCCCTTGACCCCGTGATCGCCCCGGCGGCGTTCTATGCCGCCAACCTGCTCTTTCTGGCCGGTGCGCTGGCTGTGGGCTGGCCTGTCCTGCGGGATGGCTTGCAGGGCCTCAAGGGCCGCCCCAGTGCAGACACCATGCCGGCGCTGGCCGCCTGCGGTGCGCTGGTGCAGGCTGCGGTCGCCCTGCTCAATGCCCAGAGCTATCAGAACTCCAGCTGGACGCTGCTTTCCGGCGTGGCCGCACTGGGCCTGTTCCTGGCCCTGCTGGGCAGCCGTGTCCTGCTGACTGCCGTCAGAAACGGCTACGACCTCGCCGCCCGATCCCCCGAGGGGCTGCAGGGCGCATTCCGTGTCCGGGATAAGGACCTGATCCGGGTGCTGGCCCGGAGCCTGGATCAGAAAGACCCCTGGGTGCTGCTCAGCCGCCCTGTCCAGTGGGACGAAGCACTGGTGGAGCAGAGCTTCGGGGAGCGCGCCAGTGAGCGCCGCGCCCGCAAGACAGCCCTGATCCTGCTGGGTGCCGCCGTGCTCAGCGGGCTGGTGTTCCTGCTGTTTGGCGGCGGGCCCAACGGCATGGCCGCAGCCCTGACCTCCATGCTCTGCATGGGTGCACCGCTGTCCTCTACCCTGGTTGCGGGCATCGCTTCTCTGCGCCTGCAAAAGACCGCTGCCGCCGCCGGTGCCGTGGTGCCCGGCTGGGCTGCCATTGAGGAGCTGGGCGGTGTGGACACTGTGCAGGTGGATGCCGACGAGCTCTTTACCGCCGACAGCGTGAATCTGGAGGATATCCGCATCTTCAAGGGCGGCCGTATCGACCGTGCCATCCTCTATGCGGCCAGCATCCTCAACCACAGCTGTGAGACCCTGCGGGGGCTGTTCCGCCAGATCATCGAGGACCGCACCGAGATCCTGTACCCTGTGAAGGACTTGGAGGTCCACCACGGTCTTGGCTTTGCCGCCTGGTGCGATAACAACCGGGTGCTCATCGGCAACCGGCTGTACATGGAGCGGGAGGGGGTGCCCCTGCCCGAGCAGGAGTACGAGGATGAGCACTCCCAGAACGGCGCGCTGCAGATCCTGTATCTGGCTGTTTCCGGCAGCCTGCACGCCATGTTCGTGCTCCACTATGTGGGCGGCCGCAACGCCGCCCGCGGGCTGGAGGTGCTGCAGCGGGAGAACATCCGCCTGCTGGTCACCTGCGAGGACCCCAGCCTGACGGCCCGCCACATCACCGAGGCTTACCATCTGCCCGAGGGGATGATCACTCTGCTGGATCAGGAGCAGTGCAGCGCGCTGACCCCTGCCCAGCCGGACGAGACGGCCCGCTGCTGTATGCTGCATGATAAGGGCTTTGCCAGCCTGATCGGCGGCCTGCGCGCGGCGGAAAAGGCCCAGAACGCCGAGACGAGCGCCACCACGGTGCAGATGGTCTCGGTCTGGTTCTCGGTGGTCATCGGTGTTCTGCTGACCTACGCGGGCAGCATCGGCACCCTGTCGGTGGCCGCTGTCCTGATGTATCAGGCGGCATGGAGCGCTTTGAGCATTGCGGTCTGCGCCCTGAAACAGCATAACTGAGAAATATTCTCAAAATAAATAGGAATTATTCTTGATTTCAATTCGGAACTCTGGTATAATCAGTGCAGAAGGAACGCCCCGGCGGTCACCGGCGGCGAAATGATACACCGCACAAACAAAGGGAGAGCATGAATATGGAACTCAAGGGTACCAAGACCGAGAAAAACCTGTGGGAAGCCTTTGCAGGCGAGAGCCAGGCCCGCAACAAGTATACCTTCTTCGCCAGCGTGGCCAAGAAGGAGGGCTATGAGCAGCTGGCAGCGATCTTTGAGGAGACGGCTGCCAACGAGAAGGAGCACGCCAAGATGTGGTTCAAGGCCCTGAACGGCGGCTCCATCCCCGATACCATGACCTGCCTGGAAATGGCAGCCGGCGGCGAGCACGACGAGTGGACCGAGATGTACCCCCGGATGGCCGCAGAGGCCAAGGAAGAGGGCTTTACCCAGCTGGCTGCCCTGTTCACCATGGTGGCGCAGATCGAGAAAGAGCACGAGGAGCGCTACCGTGAGCTGGCCGAGAACCTGAAGAACAACAAGGTTTTTGCCCGGGAAGAGCAGCAGGTCTGGCAGTGCCGGAACTGCGGCTACACCTATATCGGCAAGTCGGCTCCCCTGAAGTGCCCGGTCTGCGCACATCCCCAGAGCTACTTTGAGCTGAAAAAGCACAATTATTGATCCTGTCCGGAACGCCGCAGCTCCCACGCCGGGACTGCGGCGTTCTTTTTGCACAAAATTTTCCGGAAAAACTGGTATAGTCCACGAAATCGGGTGCGAAAGCACAGCACTTTGGGCGAAAAACTTGACCCACATTGGCCGGACGTGTAAAATGAATCAGTAGTGAGAAAAATCATGGACGCGAAATTTTTCCATGTGTGCGGCATTCCTTTGATCCCATGGGATGAAACAAGGAGGGAAGTTCGACCCAATGAAATGGAAATTCCAAACCGCGGGGCGGCTTCTGGCCCTGCTGGCTCTGAGCGGGGCCCTGCTGGCTGCCCCTTTGCCCGCGCAGGCCGCGCCCGGTGTGCTGACAGGCCTGACCGGAACCGGCTCCAAGCTGGAACTGGAGCTGACCGAGATGGAGCTGGAGATCACCGATGATGACCCCCGCCCCAAGGGCTATCTGTACACCAGCGGACAGAGCGATTATTACTTCATCGTCTGGATGAGCAGCAACTCCAATGTTGCCACGGTGGATGGCGACGGCAAGGTGACGGGCCGCAATGCAGGCACTGCCATCATCACCGCCATCTCCGACCACGGCGAACGCGCCGCCTGCAAGGTGACCGTGACCCGCAAAAATGAAGAATCAGCCAGAAAAAAGCCCACGCTGGATACCACCAGCCTGAGTCTTGTGCTGCAGTACAATGACCTGCACCCCACCCATCAGCTCCAGCTGACCAACAGCGACCACTCCTTCCTCTATGTCTACCAGTGGATGAGTAGCAACCCCGAGGTTGCCACAGTCAGCGATAAGGGCCTTGTCACGGCTCAGGCGGCGGGCACCACCACCATCACGGCAATGGTCTCCAACGGCCAGGCTTTGCGGTGCAGCGTCACGGTGACTTCGGATATCGGCAAGGTGACCCTGAACAAGAGTGACCTGCTGCTCCGCACCGTGGGCACCCAGGAGCGTCTGACGGCCACCGTTGCGGTGGAGGGCGGCGGCAGCGTGCCCATTACATGGGTCAGCAGCAACCCCGGTGTCGTTACCGTGGATGCGGATGGCGTGGTGACCGCCATTGCCGATGGAGAAGCCAAGGTCACGGCTCTTTCGCCCGCCGGACGCTTTGACGTGTGCAGCGTTGTGGTGGGCATGGCGGCGGAGAAGTACGAATCTGAAGCCGACCTTGCTGACGAGCTCAAGCTCCCTGATCCCTACGTTGCCGTAAGGCTGAATAAACTGGCATAAAGAAAAAGCACCCGCCCATGGCTGTTTTTGACGGCTATGGGCGGTTTTTGCGTGTATGGAAACGGATGCGCTGGGAAAAACTTGCCGAAGAGGAATTTTTTGCAAAAAATATTTTGCGTCGCATGGTGTGGTGTACCTGACACATCCGGCCGCCTCCGGCAGGTGAAAAAGGACAAAATGGCCCGAACGTTGTTTAAGACAGGGGGCGGATGCCCCACGGAGCGGCGAAATCTCTGCAAAAAAGGCGGCTGTCCGGCTTGGATGACACATTTAACAAAAATTTGACGTGAAGTGATTGAATTTGCAACTCTTGACAGAAGGCGTGACAAACCATTATCCTTTTATCAGAGGAAAGTATTTTATGTCGCCAGACGTTGGAATGCCTGGTGTACAAGTGTGTGTCAGGAGGGAAAGAATATGACCAACTACCGGAACCGAATCGGGGAAGCCATTGCCTTTGCCCGGAACGTGGCGGGCAGATCTCAGCAGGAGCTTGCGGATATGCTGGGGCGGGACAAGCGCACCATTCAGAAATGGGAGCGGGGCGAGATCCGCATTGCGCTGGAGGATTATCTGGATGTATTCGATACTCTGCACCTGCCGGTGGGGCCCTATGAAATGTGGATCCGGCATCCGGAGCTTTTTCCGTGCGGCATGGAGGATATCAAGGGCTTCAGCACCGAAAAGAAGCGGAGGGTACTGGCGGATTATTATCTGCATCAGGCTGCACCGCTGGAGATCGAGCAGGAGTATTACATCCTGTTCGGTGACCACGGCAGCAACAGCTGCGGCATCCGGCAGGAGCAGCTGGCCAACCTGCAGACTCCGCTCCGTGACCGCAAACGGATCGTGAACCAGATCATCGACAACTACTATGAGGCCCGGGCCATCGGACATCTGACCGACCCGGAGGGCCAGCAGCCAGTGATGCCCATTCTGGAAGCCTGCTACGATGCCAGTGCACGGAGCGTGGAAGCCAACGAGAACCGGTACAGCATCGGCAGCATCGAGGACTATCTGGACGATGCGGCAAAACCGGCAGAAGAGTGAACCGAACAGCAGACGGCCATGTGCAGCCGCCTGCTGTTTTTGCGTGCGGCCTGCCTGCGGGAAAATATTGTGAAATTTGCGGATTCCTGCTATACTTATCCTATTGACGAAAAAGAAGGGTGAGATAAATGGCATACAACATGGGCGGTCGGCGCTTCCGGCCGGTGGGCAGCGGAAAAAAGCGGACTGCGCCGCAGTACGGGCCGGTGGGCACAGGCTGCCCGTTTGTGGAGGAGGCCGTGGCGCGGCTGTACCGGGAGCAGAACGAGGAACATTTCTGGAGCCTGATGAACGCCCTGAACTATGCGCTGGAATTGCAGACCAAGGTACTGGTGCCGCTGGATGCGGCGGTGGACCCCCAGAGCGGGGCCGCCCCCTGGGCGCATCTGCCCATCCCGGAGGAGCGGGCTGAGGGCCTGCCGCCCTGGCTGCTCCACGCCCGGAAAGAGCGGCACTATCTGCCGCTGTTCACCTCGGTAAAGAACGCCGAGGCGGAAAAGGCCAGCGCAACCCGCCCCATGGTGGAGCGCAGCCTGCGCAGCGCCATGGAGTATGCGCTGGAAACGGACGGCATCGATGGTGTAGTGCTGGACCCGTGGACAAGCTCTGCCACGCTGGATGTCTCCCTGCTCAGCGGGCTGCTGAGATCGGAGCGGGGAAGCGACAACCCCGGCGCTCAGGAGCTGGAAGCCGGGCACGCCGCCGCCCGGGCCGGAGATTGGCCGGAGGCAGCGGCCAGCTACACTGCCGCCGCCGAGGCGGGCAGCGCAGAGGCGCTTTCTGCCCTGGGGGACTGCCTGTATTATGGCCGGGGTACCCGGAAGAATAAGACCCAGGCCCGGCGGATGTGGAAAAAGGCCGCGCAGGCCGGGGAGGTTCAGGCCATGATCGCCCTGGGGGATGACTGTGCCGCATCGGGCGGGGAGATGGCGGAGACCCTGCAATACTACCGCCGCGCCCAGAGCGCTGCCCGGGAGGTGCCGGACATCGCCTACACCCCGCAGGTCTGCCTGCGTCTTGCCCAGTACGAGACCCAGTACCTCTCCCGCAAAAAGGCGCTGCTGCAGGTGGCCGAAGCCGTGCAGGGCTTTCGGATCCTGCAGGCCGAGGGCGAAACGGATGCTGCCGACTGGCTGCGGGAGGCTGAACTGCTGACCGATCAGCTGCTGGCCGACGATAAAAACGCCTGAAACACAGTTTCTTTACATTTGTTCTAAGAAATCGTCATAGGAAACCGGTAAGATATTCAAGGAAATATTCTGCGCCGAAGAAAAGAGGACAAGCACTATGAGCAAAGTGATCGGAATCGACCTTGGCACCACCAACTCCTGCGTGGCGGTGGTGGAGGGCGGCAAGCCTGTGGTCATCACCAACGCCGAAGGCGAGCGCACCACCCCCAGCGTGGTGGCCTTTACCAAGGATGGCGAGCGTCTGGTGGGCGGCGCGGCAAAGCGCCAGATCGCCACAAACTCCGGCCGTACGGTGTCCAGCATCAAGCGGTACATGGGTTCTGATTACCGGGTGCATATCGATGGCAGAGACCTGACCCCGCAGGAGATCAGCGCCATGATCCTGACCAAGATCCGCCGCGATGCCGAGAGCTATCTGGGCGAGCCGGTGACCGAGGCCGTTATCACGGTGCCCGCCTACTTCGACGACAGCCAGCGCAAGGCTACGCAGGATGCAGGCCGCATTGCAGGCCTGAACGTGCTGCGCATCATCAACGAGCCTACTGCTGCCGCTGTGGCCTATGGTTTGGATAACGAAGCATCGCAGAAGATCCTCGTCTACGACCTCGGCGGCGGCACCTTTGATGTGTCCATCATCGAGATCGAGGACGGGACTTTTACGGTGCTTGCCACCGGCGGCGACACCCATCTGGGCGGTGACGACTTCGATCAGCGCATCGTGGAATATGCCGTGGCCGAGTTCAAAAAGTCGGATCGCATCGACCTCTCCCGCGACCCGGCAGCTATGGGCCGGCTGAAAGAGGAAGCCGAAAAGGCAAAGAAGGAGCTTTCTGCCGCGCCGTCGGCACAGCTGAACCTGCCCTTTATCGCAGTGGGCAAGGACGGCCCTCACCACTTGGATATCTCGCTTTCCCGCCCGCAGTTCGAAATGATGACCGGCGACCTGCTGGCCCGCACAGTGGCTCCCGTGCAGAATGCGCTGCGGGATGCAGGCATTTCTGCCAGCCAGCTGGGCAAGGTGCTGCTGGTGGGCGGCAGCACCCGGATGCCTGCGGTGGAGCGTCAGGTGAAGGAGCTGCTGGGCTGCGAACCCAGCCACAGCCTGAACCCGGACGAGTGCGTGGCCATGGGTGCCGCCGTGCAGGGCGGTCTGCTGCAGGGCGGCGGCAAGCTGGCCGGTGCCACCAGCGCAGCGGCGCAGGGCCTTGTGCTGATGGATGTGACCCCGCTGACCCTGTCCATTGAGACGCTGGGCGGCGTGGCCACCCCGCTGATCACCCGCAACAGCATGATCCCCACCCGCAAGAGCCAGATCTTTACCACGGCCCGCCCCATGCAGACCAGCGTGGAGATCAACGTGCTGCAGGGCGAGCGCCACTTTGCCCGCGACAACAAGAGCCTGGGCAAATTCAAGCTCACCGGCATCCGCTCCGGCTTCTCCTCCAAGCCCCAGATCGAGGTCACCTTTGACATTGATGTGAACGGCGTGGTCAAGGTGTCTGCAAAGGATCTGGGCACCGGCCGGGAGCAGAACATCACCATCACCGGCAGCACCAACCTTTCCGAAAACGAGATCCAGCGCGCCATGGCCGATGCCGCTGCCTACGAGGAGGAGGATACCCGCCGCAGGGAGCGGCTGGAGCTCCACAACCAGGCCGAGATGCTGGCTTACAAGGTGGATGAAGCCCTCTCCAAGTGCAAAAAGGAGCTGGACAAGGACGAGAAGAACCGAGTCAGAAACGACCTTGCCAGCCTGCGCCGCTGCCTGCGCAAGGATAAGCCCGAAAAGATGAACGAGACCGAGGAAGCGAACCTCCGGCAGACAAAATCCCAACTGGAAGCCAGCGCCAACCACCTGATGGTGCTGTACAGCACGGAGCAGGATGCCGGCCGGCAGTAAGCGGGCAATTCCCTACTGAAAAACTTCGTTGAAAGGGTTGACAAACCCGGAAGAGTGGGGTATTATGTATGCAATATCACAAAAATGGCTGTGAAGAGAAGAGTAGGTTTTCGCATTGATCCTTCCAGAGAGCCCGGGCGGTGGAAAAGGGCAGGAAACAGGGGACTGAAAATGGTCTCGGAGCCGCGGGGGCGAAGTGCAAGAGTGCTAAGCCTGCGACGGGAGCGCCCGTTACAGCGTCCGGTTGTCGCGTTGCAAAACGCCGCAGCAGTGAGGCTGTCTCTGTGAGGGGACAGTAAACCAAGGTGGTACCACGGAAGTTTTACGCTTTCGTCCTTGTGGGTGTATGCCCGCTGAGGACGGAAGCGTTTTTTATTTTGCTTCCGGTGCAAAGGGTGCGGATTGTGCCGCACCGCACAAAAACATTTTTGTAAAAGTAGAGAGGGAAAACAAAATGTCTAAGATCACTCGTCGTAATTTTCTGAAAGTTTCCGGCGTGGCCGCTGCTGCCGCTGCCCTGACCGCCTGCGGCGGCTCTTCCTCCACCGCAAGCTCCGCCGCTTCCGGCGCTGCATCCTCTGAGGCTGCCTCCACCGCTGCCAAGCTGGACAAGATCAAGGTCGCCGTTCCCAACGACACCACCAACGAGGCCCGCGCTCTGACCCTGCTGGAGAAGAACGGCTTCTTCAAGCTGAAGGCTGACGCCGGCCTGACCGCCACCAAGAATGACATCGAGGAGAACCCCCTGAATGTCACCGTCGATGAGGT
>OLPL01001934.1_pt1 | contig 11452 bp, 9 predicted proteins | sample 1673211 | NCBI WGS metagenome assembly OLPL01 (sample SAMEA3136766, study PRJEB25190) | human gut metagenome | reverse complement strand
GAGTGCAAAAGTACTAACTATTTTTCATTCCACCAAATCTTTTCGCAAAAAAGTTGCTTTTTTAGTCAGTTTTTAACATCTATAAAGACTTTACACAATAGATTTTAACTGCTTACATTATTGTATATATGCGCTTGCCTGTGCACGCACTTAGGCGTATACGCAAGCGCACAATATAATTTAGGTTATAATGCTTTTTAGTTAATTTATATTTAAAAATTGACGCTTATCCGTAGCCATTAACTTTATTTCGCTGACAATATTTTAACGGCTTATACATCAAGGATACTGATTAGACAGGGATTCTCAGAAATTTCCATAGAAAGAAATCATAAAAAAGAGGACCCTCTAAAAAAGATACCCATTTCGGAATAGAAAACAAACACTTAAAATATGTAAAAACGGGTTGAATTCTTAAAATATGTTTCTAAAAAGCGAAAAACACCCTTCACCACCCTTCACCCGTAACTATTTGACACATAAAACGTTAAATAAAAAGGTGAAGGGTGAAGGTTTGAAAACTCTTTTTTATATATACGCGCGGGTAAAGGAAAAATCCATTTTTTCATCTTGCTGGTTTTTCGGTTTTTCCAAAAATCCTATAAAAAAGAATATAATATAAGATTTAAAATATACCCTTCACCCTTCACCTCGTCACCACAACCCAGTTTCCATATCTTCGTCATCGGATTACCTACATTTGTCTTCTGGGTTTATCCTTCGGAGATATTCAGCTATCTTTCGGAGATAATTTCTTATCCTTCGGAGATATTCTGCTATCTTTCGGAGATATTATCTTATCCTTCGGAGATATTTTTCTGAATGATTCCATGATATTTTTCGCACTTTATTTCCCGAATCCACGCAAATCGCACAAATCGCATAGGTAGAAAACGGAAAAGACGTATCTTTGCATTCGAAATAAAACGAATAGCGTATGAGACTGGTAGAAGAAAGAGAAGATAAGAGATTAAGATGGCAATGGCAGATCAGTTTCAACCGCAAGGAGGCTGGCATGAAGTCAGACATCACCATCATTCCCAGCGGCAACTATCATATTCTGATAAAGGGTCTGAAACAGAACGACATCATCAGAATATACGGAGCCTCAGGTGTCCTGGCACTTCAGAAACAGGCAAAATCTGATACAGAACTGCTTCGCTCACCAGTAAATGGAACTGTAGCCGTAGAGGTAACACGTGGCAGAAAACAGATAGCCGTAAAGAAGACAGCCCTTAAATAAAGGAATGAATGACGTAAAATTACGGAATAAATGTTAATAAAGCGCAGAGATTATCGTTCGTTTCAATAATTGGCATTATCTTTGCGCTTATTATATTATTCAATAGACCATAAATAACAAAAGAAAATAGAATTATGACAGAAAAGGAAATGTACAATCTGATAAATAATCAGAACAACCAGCAGAGCAATGGCTTTGCTGTTAATGAGAAAGAGCGAGGTATAAGCGGTGTTTTCTCTGCTTTGATGCGCAAAGTGTATACATGGATGACCTTAGCACTCCTGATTACGGGCGTTACTGCCTATGGTGTAGCTAGCAGTCCTACCCTGCTGATGACCTTGATGACAAGCCGCGGCTTGCTCTTTGGCTTGATTATCGCAGAGCTCGCTCTGGTATTTATCATTACCGGTGCCCTACAGAGACTTTCCCTGACTACGGCCACCCTACTCTTCATCGTCTACTCGGTTTTGAATGGTGCCATGCTTTCATCCGTATTCGTAGTATATACGATGACCAGTATTGCCAAGGTATTTTTTATTACAGCCGGCACATTTGGAGCAATGGCTTTCTATGGTTACACAACCAAGAAGGATTTGACCTCTTTAGGAAAAATACTCTTCATGGCGCTGATTGGTCTGATTATCGCTACCATAGTAAACATGTTCTTGAAGAGTTCGGGATTTGATTACATTTTGAGTTACGCCGGCGTAGCCATCTTCGTTGGCTTGACCGCTTGGGACAGTCAGAAAATCAAGCAGATGCTCCAGACACAATACGACATGAGCGAGGGCGCACAGAAACTGGCACTCATCGGAGCCTTGACCCTGTATCTCGATTTTATCAATCTCTTCCTCTACTTGCTCCGCATCTTCGGAAGCAGCAACAAGGAATAATGAAAACGAGAACCGGGAATAAAGTAAAAAAACAAAGAATAACATACATAACGAGAAAGGTTGGCTTGCCCTCAACGGGTTGGCCAACCTTTATTTTTTTAATTCCTAGAAAAGGTAAATGCTAGAGTTATATTCTCTTCAAAAAATTCTATGGTGCAAAGATAGAAAAAAATCGAGAACCATGGTTTCAAAATAGTAAAAATAAGTTTCAAATAGACAAAAAGTGTCTTTTGACATTTTTCAGTGTGCCGCTGATTTTTATAAACTACCTATACACCAACAACTTATGCATTTACTCTATATTTATTAGGAGAGCAACCAAAAGAGGCAAAAAAAATACTCTTCTAAACGTAGAAATAGAATTGAATCCCGATTTGATGGCGATTTCCGGCAAAGGATAGTTCGTTGACTTCAACAATTTCTCTGCATATTATATACGATAAGTATTCACATAATCATAAAACGTCTACCCATTCTGCCGGTTAAAATAGCGACTCAGATAAGTACGGTTCGTACCAGCAGCCAGCGCCACATCAGACAATTTCAGTTTCGGATTGAGATAGATTTAATCTTCCTCGAACAACCGCTGCACCTCAGCAGCCATCCCCGAAACATCAACTTCGTTCTGCTCTAACGGTACAATTTCAATATCGCTCAACTCTTCTATCACTGACTCATGCCTATAAACAAAATAATCTATCAGCATCCAGAGTATCAGAGAGCTTACCATATAGATATTGTCGTAATCCACTTTAATAACGAAACAGCTCAGCATCCATAAATGGCTCCCCAGACAGAAAGCACATAAAACCAGATGATATTATGGGTAAAAATATAGAACACCGGCAACAAGAGGAAAGGCAATTCCAGCATTAAAGCTTTCAGCCATCTGAACCAGCCCGGCTTCACCAGGTCCATCAACACAAAGCTGTAGAACGGAATAATCATCATATCCAACGAAGACGTAAGATACCACGCATGCTCGTTGTCAAAACCATAAATCAGAAAGAAAACCATGTCCTTTACCAACTGCAGGTCGACCACGATCATGAGCCACATAATCATCCGAAAGAGCATCTCCTTTCCTTTTCTCCAAAACAGGAAAGCCATCATGGAGAAGAACATCATGCTCATACCATAAATAAAACTCGTTACCGAATCCATGTCTACTTTCTATATAAATAAACAAAAAGGCACACCTATGGAAAGATATTCTAACATTCCAAAGGTGTGCCATGATATAAATTAATGCCTTATATAATAAGGTGTAGTATTAAATGAAATAACCTAATTAGTCGATTTCCTCATCGGCCTCGTAACCACCCATCTCACGGATAGCATTCTTCAGCATCGTGTACTGCTGGTAGAGATGGTTCACAGGCTCTTCACCCTTAGTATAATCGTGCATAGGTGCCTTGAGGAAGAAACTCAAGAAACGCTGGATTCCGAAACGGCCTGCACGAGCTGCAAGATCGCTCAACAATGTAAGGTCGAGCAGCAATGGAGCAGCAAGGATAGAGTCACGGCAGAGGAAGTTAATCTTAATCTGCATTGGGTAACCCATCCAGCCGAAGATATCGATATTATCCCAACCCTCCTTGTTATCGTTACGAGGTGGATAATAGTTGATACGTACCTTGTGATAGTACTGAGTATCTTCATCGTTACCATGACCATAGAGATCTGGCTGAGCTTCCGGTTTCAGGATTGTCTCAAGAGTAGAGAGTTTACTAACCTCCTTGGTATGGAAATTAGCTGGTTCATCGAGAACGAGACCATCACGGTTGCCGAGAATATTGGTAGAGAACCAGCCATTCAAGCCGAGACAACGGGTACCGATTATAGGAGCGAAGCCACTCTTGACAAGAGTCTGGCCTGTCTTGAAGTCCTTACCGGCGATAGGCATTTTGGTCTTCTCTGCGAGTTCCCACATAGCAGGAATATCAACAGTTGTATTAGGAGCACCCATGATGAAAGGAGCACCCTCTGTCAAAGCAGCATAAGCGTAGCACATGGATGGAGCTACATGCTGACGGTCGTCAGCCTTCATTGCAGCCTCAAGTGCTGCCAATGTACCATGAATCTCCATATCTACAGGAACGTAGATTTCGGTAGATGCTGCCCAGATAACAACGATACGGGCACAACCGTTCTTCTCCTTGAAGTCGCGGATATCCTGACGAAGAGCCTCTACCATCTCCCAGCGGGTCTTGCAATCCTTCACATTATCGCCATCAAGACGCTTTGCATAGTTCTTGTCGAAAGCAGCCTTCATTGGTACTACCTTCTCCAACTCCTCGCGTACAGGATTGATATCTTTCTCCTTCAATACCTCAGCATACATAGCTGCCTGATAAGCATTCTGCGGATAAACATCCCAAGTACCGAATACGATATCATTAAGGTCTGCAAGAGGAACGATGTCCTTGTAGTGCAAATATTTCTTGTCTGCACCCTTGCCAACACGAATCTTGTCGTACTGAGTCATTGAACCTACTGGCTTAGCAAGTCCCTTACGAGTCATGAAAACACCGGTCATGAAGGTAGTAGCTACTGCGCCACAACCAACAACCAAGATTCCCAGCTTACCTTCTGCTGGTTTAACATTCATTTTTTCCATCTTCTAAAGGTTTATTTTATATTAAGTTGATTATAATCTAAGAATTGTGTCTGCAAAGATAACAAAAACTAATTGAACCGATGTGGTTTTCGTAGACTTTTTTTCAATAATTTACAATAATTAGCTTAAAATGGATAAAAAGGCTATTCTGCATCAAAAGCCAAGTGTAAAATATTTGTATGAAAGAAGGTAATACATGCATATTTATTCCATGTTTATGCATAACAAAAGACAAAATAATGTTATTCTATGCATTTTTCTTTCATTTTATTTGGTTATTTACAAAATATATTGTAATTTTGCAGCCGTTAAACGAATAAAAATACAGCATATGAAGGCAAAGAATAGCAGATTGGAAACTTTGAAGATGCTTATATCAAGTCAGGAGTTGAGTTCGCAAGACCAACTTTTGGAGGCTCTTCACAAAGAAGGCTTTAAGATTACGCAAGCTACATTGAGCCGTGACTTAAAACTGCTCAAAGTAGCAAAGGCAGCATCTTCGAGTGGAAAATATGCGTATGTCCTGCCCAACGATACATTATATAAGAGAGTATCAAACCATATTCCAGTGAGCAAGATGATGGTGAATACCGGATTCCAATCAATCAACTTCTCCGGGAACATGGTCGTGATCAAAACCCGCCCGGGATATGCAAGCAGCATTGCCTATAACATAGACAATAGTGATATTTCTCAAATTCTTGGAACCATCGCCGGTGACGACACGATCTTCCTGGTTAAAAAGAAAGGTACCACAGAAGAGGAAATCATCAATGCACTAGCAGAGGTAATTCCTGACGTTCACCATAAATATGTATAAGGTGGTTGAATTTTTATGCAAAACATACACCTTATTATATATAAAGAAAGAATATTAAAGCAAAAACATTTTAAGATAGAAGAGAAAAAAATGGAAGAAGCAGAAGTTAAAGTAATGGTGGCTGACGAAAGTCACATCAAGTACATCGACACCATTCTGACTACAATTGCAGAAGCTGCAAAGAAGCGTGGTTCTGGTATCGCCAAGCGTTCACCAGAGTATGTTGCCACCAAGATGCGCGAAGCCAAGGCGGTCATCGCACTCCAGGGCGAAAAGTTCGCAGGTTTCAGCTACATCGAAACATGGGGCAACAAGCACTATGTTACCACATCAGGTTTGATCGTTCACCCAGACTTCCGTGGTTTGGGATTGGCTAAGCGCATCAAGAACCTTACCTTTACGCTTGCCCGACAGCGATGGCCTCATGCCAAGATTTTCTCTTTGACATCCGGTTCGGCTGTCATGAAGATGAACACCCAGCTGGGTTATCTTCCTGTTACTTTCGCCGACCTGACCGATGATGAGTCATTCTGGCGTGGTTGCGAGGGTTGCATCAACGTGGATGTCCTCCATCGTACCAACCGCAAATACTGCATCTGCACCGCCATGCTCTTCGACCCAGAGGAGCATCTGCCTATCAAGCTTCCTCAGGAAGTGATTGAGAGAATCCGCAAGATTGACGGTCCTTCTGCAGAAATCTAAATCCTTATATATAATAAGGTGTTGGCAAGAATGCCATCTAAATATTATTCATCCATATTAAACATAAAATAAAATGGCAAATAAAAAAGTTGTAGTCGCTTTTAGCGGCGGTCTCGATACATCATACACAGTAATGAAGTTGACCCAGGATGGCTGGGATGTTTATGCAGCATGCGCTAACACAGGTGGTTTCTCTGCCGAGCAGTTGAAGACCAACGAGGAGAACGCATATAAGTTGGGCGCCAAGGCATACGTCACTCTCGACGTTACCCACGAATATTATGAGAAATCATTGAAATACATGATTTTCGGTAATGTGCTCCGCAACAACTGCTACCCTATTTCAGTATCTTCAGAGCGTATCTTCCAGGCTATCGCCATCGCTCGTTACGCCAAGGAGATTGGTGCAGATGCTATCGCTCACGGAAGTACAGGTGCCGGCAACGACCAGATTCGTTTCGACATGACCTTCCTGGTAATGGCTCCTGGTGTAGAGATCATCACATTGACTCGTGACAAGGCGCTTTCTCGTAAGGAGGAGGTTGATTATTTGAACGAGCACGGCTTCTTTGCAGACTTCACCAAGTTGAAGTATTCTTATAACGTAGGTATCTGGGGAACCAGTATCTGCGGCGGTGAGATTCTCGACCCAACCCAGGGTCTTCCTGAGGAGGCTTACCTGAAGCACGTTACTGCCAAGGAAGAAGAGGCTGAACTGAAGATTACCTTCGAGAAGGGTGAGATTGTGGCTGTCAACGGCGAGAAGTTTGATGATAAGATTGCTGCCATCCAGAAGATTGAGGAGATTGGTGCTTCTTACGCCATCGGTCGCGACTGCAACGTGGGTGACACCATCATCGGTATCAAGGGTCGTGTAGCTTTCGAGGCTGCGGCTCCTAAGCTCATCATCGAGGCTCACCGCCTGTTGGAGAAGAGCACATTGAGCAAGTGGCAGCAGTATTGGAAGGATCAGGTAGGCAACTGGTACGGAATGTTCCTCCACGAGAGTCAGTACCTGGAGCCAGTAATGCCGGATATCGAAGCGATGCTGACTTCTTCTCAGCGCAACGTAAACGGTACAGCCATCTTGAAGCTCCGTCCATACAGTTTCCAGACTGTAGGTATCGATTCACCAGACGATTTGACCAAGTCTAAGCTCGGTGAGTATGGTGAGATGCAGCATGGTTGGACAGCAGAGGATGCGAAGGGTTTCATCAAGGTAAGCTCTACCCCACTCCGTGTTTATTATGGTATGCACCCTAACGAGGAAAGATAAATTATGATTAGAGTAGGTATTTTAGGAGCAGCTGGTTATACAGGAGGTGAGTTGATTCGCCTTCTTATCAACCATCCTGAGGCAGAGATTGTATTCGCCAACAGCGAGAGTAACGCCGGCAACCTGGTGGCTGAGGTTCACGAGGGATTGTATGGCGAGACCGACTTGAAGTTTACCGCCGAGATGCCTTTCGACCAGGTAGATGTTATCTTCTTCTGCTTCGGTCATGGCAAGAGCGAGGCGTTCCTGAAGGAGCACAATGTTCCGGAGAACGTGAAGATTATCGACTTGGCACAGGACTTCCGTCTTGCCCCAGAGACTGTGGTTGCCACCCAGCAGCCAACCCCAGCCGCTCACGATTTTGTATATGGTCTTCCAGAAATAAATGAATCAAAAATAGCCGTAGCTCAGCACGTGGCAAACCCAGGTTGTTTTGCAACCTGCATTCAACTTGGTTTGTTGCCTGCTGCTAAGATGGGCCTCATCAACAGCGATGTTTCTGTTAACGCCATTACCGGTAGCACCGGCGCAGGTCAGAAGCCAGGCGCCACTACCCATTTCTCATGGCGCAACAACAACATGAGCATCTACAAGGCATTCAACCATCAGCACGTACCAGAGATTCGTGAGAGTCTGAAGCAGACACAGGGTTGTCTCGATGCAGCCATCGACTTCATCCCTTACCGTGGCGACTTCGCCCGTGGCATCTTCGCTACAGAAGTGGTGAAGACCGACAAGCCAATCGAGGAAATCGTAGCAGGTTACAAGGAGTTCTACAAGGATGCCAAGTTCACCCACTATGTGGATAAGGCAATCGACCTGAAGCAGGTGGTGAATACCAACAAGTGCCTGGTTCATGTGGATAAGTATGGCGATAAGCTCCTGATTACTTCCTGCATCGACAATCTTCTGAAGGGTGCCGTAGGTCAGGCTGTTCAGAACATGAACATCATGTTTGGTCTCGACCAGACAGCAGGTTTGAAACTCAAGCCATCAGCATTTTAGATAAAAGAATTCGGAAGAACGGATGAAAAATCATTCGTTCTTCTATCATAAAAAATAGTTTGTAATAAGATAACTCTATGAGTTGTCTTTCTTAAAACATAGATTTAACATGAAACTTTACGACGTATATCCTCTTTTCGATATTAATATTGTAAAAGGTAAGGGCTGCAAGGTATGGGACGACAAGGGGCAGGAATACCTCGACCTCTATGGCGGTCATGCCGTTATCAGCATCGGTCATTGCCATCCTCATTATGTGGAGATGCTCACCAACCAGTTGAACAATCTGGGTTTCTATTCCAACTCTGTCATCAACAAGTTGCAGGTGAAACTCGCTGAGCGTCTGGGCAAGATTAGCGGTTATGAAGATTATCAGTTCTTCCTCATCAACTCAGGTGCCGAGGCAAATGAGAATGCCTTGAAGCTGGCTTCATTCACCAACGGAAGAACCCGCGTGCTTTCTATAGAGAAGGCTTTCCACGGCAGAACATCCCTTGCCGTAGAGGTAACAAATAATCCTAAGATCATCGCTCCTATCAATGATAATGGTCACGTAACCTATCTTCCTATCAACGATTTGGAGGCATGGGAGAAGGAACTTGCCAAGGGCGATGTATGTGCTTGTATCATCGAAGCTATTCAGGGCGTAGGTGGTTGCAACATGGTAACTCCTGAGTTTGCTCAGGGATTACAGGCAGCCTGCAAGAAATACGGCACCTTCCTGATTTGCGATGAAATCCAGTGCGGTTATGGTAGAAGCGGTAAGTTCTTCGCTCACCAGTGGTTGGGCATCAAGCCAGATCTCATCACCGTTGCCAAGGGTATCGGTAATGGTTTCCCTATGGGTGGCGTGTTGATTTCTCCAGAGTTTACTCCTGTATATGGTCAGCTGGGTACTACCTTTGGTGGCAACCACCTGGCATGTACTGCCGCTCTCGCCGTTCTCGATATTTTCGAGAAGGAGAACCTTGTGGAGAATGCGCATGAGGTTGGTGAATATCTCATCGCCAAGCTGAAGGAGTTGCAGAAGCGCAACAGTCACATCACAGAGGTTCGTGGCCGTGGTTTAATGGTAGGAGCCGTACTCGATATTCCTCACAAGGAAGTTCGCAGCAAGCTCATCCACGAGCAGCACTGCTTCACCGGTTGCGCCGGCACCAACATCCTTCGTATCCTCCCTCCATTGGTATTGACCAAGGAAAATGTAGATGACTTCATCGGAAGATTGGAAACCGTATTGAAGGAAGTATAAACCCATTGAGATAAGAATATAAAGAAAACTCAACCCATAAAAGAAATAGGAATCACTCCTATCGTGAGCAGCAAGCCCTTTGCGGTTTGCTGCTTTTTTGTTCCCCTTATAGGAAATCATCTTAAATGTCTCTACTTTCGAATAAAAGTAATAAAAGATATTTATAGTCGATTCAGCTCTGCATTACCGACACCAGTTCCTTTGTACTTGCTACGTGTGGTATTGAACTTATAGCGAAGGGTGAGTTGCAGGTCTCTCGTACCTCGCTTAGATACTTGCAAAAGTTCCATCTTTTGGTTATAGAGCAAGTCGGCATCCCAACATTTATAAAGCAGGTCGTTGCCTTTTATTTCCAAGGTAAGGGCATCCTTTAGGAATGACTTACTGATGCTGACATCCAGTACATGCTGCTCTTTGGCAAGATATACGTTCATCGTGTTACCCTTGCCGACCACCTCATATCCATCTTTCTTCTTCACGATGCTCGGCACATGCTTCAATACATCTTCTGCCGTACCCATCTTGCCAAGCACGGTTCCTGCCACATTGGTCAGCTACGATGCGACACCATCTCCTTAATATATTCATGGTATTATTGTATTCTTGCAGCAAAAGACTGAAAAACATTGAAATAGCAAAATCTATCACATTTTTATGAGGGACGTTTTGAAAGATTAACACACTTTTATGAGGGACTTTTGGGGCTACATATACACTTTTATGAGGGAATTTTTGTTATGCTATCAGGTCAGGAGGGTCTCAATGTCAGCCTTTCATTGCTCTAATTCAGGTATTCCAATTTACCTGTTGTTCAGATCTGGTTGCTTTTAAGTTTCAGGTTAACAAGAAGGCTCAAAACCACATTTCTGTTTACCTTCAGGAATGTGTCTTTGAGTCTTTTCATATTTTACTACTTGAACAGCAGTACAGATGCGGCGTTGAATATTTCCGTAGCCATTCTGTTTACTGTATCGTACATCAGCTTGTTGAGCTTGTCATCATGACTGGTCTTTTTCTCAGGGTGAAGTTGCTCTACCTTTTGGTTGTAGAACTCTGCCCATTTCTGTGCCCAAGCGAAGAGCTGCTCATCTACTGGTTCCAGGTTATGTTCGTTGCTTCTCTTTTTGAGTTCCAGGAGGTGAGCGATCTTTGCTTTCATGTCAGTATGCTCTACAGTGGCATTCACCAGTTCTGTGAATCTTACAGGAGGGATGGTGCCTTTGTCAGATAACCATTTACAAACAAGGATACCTCTGAGGTAGTAGAGGAATCTCTTCAATGGCAGTCCATAGTCCTTGATGTATCTGTCATTATGCTTCTTGTAGATATGGTTATAGTAGAACATGGCTTTCTCCTTGTTGAAATATTGGTTTTCCATTTGGCGGATCTCGTTGATGAACGTTTCGTCCATTTGGTAGATGATAGGAGAGTGGAGCCATTCAAAGAGTGAAGGGTTGGAGCTTTTGAAGAGGCGCAGGGCTTTCTTCAGATCCCAGCCGGACATGTCTGTTTCATCAGGGAACATCTGCTCGATGGTATCCTTTTGCTCTTCGATATGGAAGTACCACTCTGGTTCATTGACGTAGATGAAGCGTACATCCCAATCGCTGTCAGGAGATGAGAAGCCCCATGCCCTGCTGC
>OLPL01001921.1_pt1 | contig 11533 bp, 11 predicted proteins | sample 1673211 | NCBI WGS metagenome assembly OLPL01 (sample SAMEA3136766, study PRJEB25190) | human gut metagenome | reverse complement strand
GGAGAGGCATTGTTTCAGCTGAGCCTTGAAGAAGGCAAGGTAGAACAGTATGCCGATGAAGTAAGAAGCATCAAAGAAGCCATTGCTGAGAACCCTGAATTCATGGTTTTACTGGACCATCCTCAGATTACGAGGGAAGAGAAAGTGGAAGTTATGAGAAACTGTCTGGATGGCAGAGCCTCTGACAGTGTGACCGGCTTCTTTGTTACCGTTATTCAGGCGGGAAGACAGCATTTTCTTATGGGAATGATTGATTATTTCTTGGATGCTGTCAGAAAGTATCAGCATATTGGCATAGCAGATGTGACCAGTGCCTGTGCATTGAGTGATGCGCAGAAGGCGGCCGTTGAAAAACGGCTTTTGGAGACAACGGGTGATGTCTCCATTGAGATTAATTATCAGGTAGATCCTGAGATCATTGGAGGATTGGTTATCCGGATCGGTGACAAGGTTGCCGATAATAGTATCCGGACCCAGATCAATACTCTGACGAAGGCTATATTAAACAGCTAGAAAGAAGGTGCCAAAAGCTCCATGAATTTAAGACCTGAAGAAATTAGTTCAGTTATTAAAGAACAGATTAAGAGATATAAATCAGAACTTGAAGTATCAGATATTGGTACAGTTGTTCAGGTAGCGGATGGTATTGCGCGTATTCACGGACTTGAGAATGCGATGCAGGGCGAACTTCTTGAATTCCCGGGTGACGTTTATGGTATGGTCATGAACCTGGAGGAAGATAATGTTGGTGCCGTTTTGCTCGGCAGTAACAGAAATATCAATGAGGGAGACGTTGTTAAGACAACAGGACGAGTAGTTGAGGTACCGGTTGGTGACGCAATGCTTGGACGTGTTGTCAATGCTCTTGGTCAGCCAATCGATGGCAAAGGCCCTATTGATACCAATGCTTTCCGACAGATTGAGAGAGTAGCCCATGGCGTTATCGAGAGAAAGAAAGTCGATACACCGTTACAGACAGGAATTAAGGCGATTGACGCCATGATCCCGATTGGCCGTGGTCAGCGTGAGCTGATCATTGGCGACCGTCAGACTGGTAAGACCGCTATTGCTGTTGACGCCATTCTGAACCAGAAGGGCAAGGACATGATCTGCATTTACGTTGCCGTGGGCCAGAAGGCCTCCACGGTGGCGAACGTGCAGGAGACGCTGGAGAAGTACGGCGCGATGGATTACACCATCATCGTCAGCGCTTCTGCTGCTGATTCTGCTCCGCTGCAGTTCATCGCCCCGATGGCCGGTGCCGCTATGGGTGAGTACTTCATCTACAACGGTGAAGACGGCAAGCCCGCAGGTCCGGAGAACCCCGGTCGTCACGTTCTGATCGTGTACGATGACCTGACGAAACAGGCTGTGGCCTATCGTCAGATGTCGCTAACCCTGCGTCGCCCGCCGGGACGCGAAGCTTACCCGGGCGACATCTTCTACCTGCATTCGCGCCTGCTGGAGCGTGCTGTGAAGATGAACGAGCAGAATGGTCTCGGCTCCATGACGGCTCTGCCGATCATCGAGACCCAGGCCGGCGACGTTTCCGCCTACATCCCGACGAACGTCATTTCCATCACCGACGGTCAGATCTACCTGCAGACCGACCTGTTCTTCCAGGGTCAGCGCCCTGCAGTCGACGTGGGCATCTCCGTGTCCCGAGTCGGTGGCGCTGCCCAGACGAAGGCCTTGAAGAAGGTCTCCGGCACGCTGAAGATCTCGCTGGCGCAGTACCGTTCGCTGGAATCCTTCGCCATGTTCGCTTCCGATCTGGATGCGGCTTCGAAGGCTCAGCTGAACCGTGGTGCCCACCTGACCGAGCTCCTGAAGCAGCCGCAGTTCTCCCCGTATTCGATGGAACAGGAAGTCGTGTCCGTGTGGGCCGGCACCCATGGCAAGATGGATGACCTGCCAATCAGCGACGTGTTGCCGTTCGAAAAGGGCATGCTGGATTATCTGGATCACAACACCGATATCCTCAAGACCATTCGCGAGACCGAAGACTTCACCGCCGACACCGAGGCTGCCCTCGACAAGGCCGTGGAAGCGTTCCGTGAGACCTTCGTGACCAGCGCGGGCAAGCCGCTGGTCGAGAAGAAGCCTGACGAGAAGCACACCACTCCGGTCGAGCAGGAAAAGATCGTCGCAGGAGAGAAGTGATTCATGGGCTCGCAACTCGCATTGAAATCTAGGATCGCCTCCACCGCGTCGCTGGAGAAAATCTTCAACGCGCAGGAGATGATCGCGTCTTCGCATATCGCCAAGGCACGTGACGTGGCCTTGAACGCGAAGCCGTATACCGATGCGATTTTCGACGCCGTGCAAGCGCTGGTGGCCCATACCCATATCGACCATCCGATCGTGAAAAAGAACGAGGACAACCCTCGCGTGGCTGTCCTCGCTCTTACCTCGGATCGTGGTATGGCAGGTCCGTACACCTCCTCGATCATCCGCGAAACGGAATCGCTGTTGGCCCGACTCGATGAGCAGGGCAAGCAGCCGGAACTGTATGTGTATGGTCGTCGCGGTGTGACGTATTACAAGTACCGCAACCGTGATGTTGCCGGCACTTGGGAAGGCGATACCGACCAGCCCGGCGTGGAAGTCGCAGAGTCCATCTCGAAGGCACTGTTGGACGCTTATATGAAGCCGGCGGACCAAGGTGGAGTCTCCGAACTCTACATTGTGTTCACCGAGTTCGTGAATATGGTGGTTCAGAAGGTGCGTGTGCTGCGCATGCTACCCGTTGAGCTCGTGCTTCCGGAACAGCCGGAATCCGGTCCTGTGCCGGAATCCGATGCCGATGCTGCGACTCCTCTGTATGCGTTCGAGCCAAGCGTTGACGAAGTACTCGACGCGATTCTGCCGAAGTACATCCAGTCCCGTATCCATGAATGCCTGCTCACCGCAGCGGCATCCGAGACTGCAAGCCGACAGAACGCCATGCACACGGCTACAGACAACGCTCGCAGCCTGATCGATGAACTGACTCGCAAGCTTAACGCTTCGCGTCAGGCATCGATTACCCAGGAACTTACCGAAATCATCGGCAGCGCTGATGCGCTGAACAAGAAGGAAGAGTAGGAACGCATATGGCTGAGAATCAGACCACAGCGGCTCCCGAGACGGCTGCAGAGCCGACCGCTGGACGCGTTACGCGTATCCAGGGTTCGGTTATCGACGTCGAATTCCCGGTGGGCCACCTGCCCGACATTTACAATGCACTTACCGTTGAACTGGCCAACACCGGTGTCCACGAAGAGGGCGAGACCACCAAGAAGATCACCCTTGAGGTTGAACAGCATCTTGGCGATTCCACCGTGCGTACCGTCGCTCTGAAGCCGACTGACGGCCTCGTGCGTGGCGCCACCGTGTATGACACCGGCGGCCCGATCTCCGTGCCGGTTGGCGATGTCACCAAGGGCCACGTATTCGACGTGTCCGGCAACATCCTCAACAAGAAGGCCGACGAGACCGTCACGGTCACCGAACGTTGGCCTATCCACCGCAACCCGCCGGCATTCGACCAGCTGGAGTCCAAGACCCAGATGTTCGAAACCGGTATCAAGGTCATCGATCTGCTGACCCCGTACGTGCAGGGTGGCAAGATCGGTCTGTTCGGTGGCGCAGGCGTCGGCAAGACCGTGCTGATTCAGGAAATGATTCAGCGTGTGGCCCAGAACCACGGCGGTGTGTCCGTGTTCGCAGGCGTCGGCGAACGTACCCGTGAGGGTAACGATCTGATCGGCGAAATGGACGAAGCTGGCGTACTTGAGAAGACCGCACTGGTCTTCGGCCAGATGGATGAGCAGCCGGGTACCCGTCTGCGCGTGCCGCTGACCGCACTGACCATGGCAGAGTACTTCCGTGACGTACAGAACCAGGACGTGCTGCTGTTCATCGACAACATCTTCCGCTTCACCCAGGCTGGTTCCGAGGTATCCACCCTGCTCGGCCGTATGCCGTCCGCAGTGGGCTACCAGCCGAACCTGGCCGATGAGATGGGCGCGCTGCAGGAGCGCATCACGTCGACCCGTGGCCACTCCATCACCTCGCTGCAGGCCATCTACGTGCCGGCCGATGATTACACCGACCCGGCCCCTGCGACGACCTTCGCCCACCTGGACGCAACCACCGAGCTGTCCCGTGACATCGCCTCCAAGGGCATCTACCCGGCAGTCGACCCGCTGAGCTCCACTTCGCGAATCCTTGATCCGCGTTACGTGGGTCAGGCGCACTACGACTGTGCAAACCGCGTCAAGGCGATTCTGCAGCGTAACAAGGAGCTGCAGGACATCATCGCCCTGATCGGTATCGATGAGCTCGGCGAAGAAGATAAGACCACTGTGAACCGTGCTCGTAAGATTGAGCAGTTCCTTGGCCAGAACTTCTACGTCGCCGAGAAGTTCACCGGCCGTCCGGGCTCCTACGTTCCGGCGGACGAGACTATCGAAGCATTCACCCGCATCTGCGACGGCGTGTATGACGACGTTCCGGAGCAGGCATTCTCCGGTATCGGCGGCATCGACGACCTCGAGAAGAAGTGGCACGACATGCAGAAGGAATACGGTGCGTGATGGCCGGATCGACTATGCAGGTGAACATCGTCGCCGCTGACCACCCTGTGTGGCACGGCACGGCGAAGTCCGTTACCATTCCTGCCTCCGAAGGCGGAATGGGCATCCTGCCCGACCACGAGCCTGTGCTGACCGTGATCAAGGAAGGAACCATCGTTGTGGTGGATCCTGAAGGCAATCGCCTCTCCTTCGAGGTGACTGACGGCTTCATCTCCTTCGATTCGAACAAGCTCACCGTCGCGGTCGAGCGTGGAACCAACGTGAAGCGCGCCGAATAAGCCGTTTCCGCTTGACGTAAGGTGGCCCGGTAATCGCAATATGTTTTGTATTGCGATTACCGGGCCGCTTTTGTCTTTTACGTGGCTTTCCGCCGCCGCGAATACGTATGCCGTACGTACGGCGACGCGCATGGTAGGGTAGTGCCTCGTGCGAATTATTGTTGCTGACTGCTCTGCCGAATATTCCGGACGATTGAACGCCTCCCTGCCGCTCGCCAAGCGCGTGCTGCTCATCAAGGCGGACAACAGCCTGCTGATCTTCTCCGAACTCGGCTCATACAAGCCGCTCAACTGGATGTCCGCGCCATGCAGCATCAGGGACATCACCCCCGACCACGCCGATGACGACGTTGATACTGAAGTGCCGCAAAAGGTGATCCGCGCGTCGGCCAACAAATCGAACGACGTGCTGGAAGTGACGTTGCAGCACATCTATTCGGACGAATCGTACGACCTCGGCGAGGATCCGGGCCTCATCAAGGACGGCGTCGAAGACCATCTGCAGAAGTACCTGGCCGAACAGATCGAACGCATCGGCAAAGGCGCGAAGCTCGTGCGCCGCGAATACCCGACAGCCATCGGACCGGTCGACATCATGGCGATTGACGGCAACGGCGAGCACGTGGCCATCGAAATCAAGCGCAACGGCGGCATCGACGGCGTCGAACAGCTCACCCGCTACTGCGATCTGCTCAACCGCGACCCGCTGCTGGCCCCCGTGCACGGCATCTTCGCCGCGCAGACCATCACCCCGCAGGCCCGCGTGCTCGCGCAGGACCGCGGTTTCAAATGCCTGCTTTTGGATTACGAGGAGATGAAGGGCACTGAGGACGATTCTTTACGGTTGTTCTGATTCTTTCGGTTCCAACTCTGGAAATCGCGGCAACGGAGCGTTATCTTCGTTGTTCCTCGGTCGACGTACCTTCGTACGCCTTCCCTCGGTACGCCTCGATACCGCACGCGTTGCCGCGATTTCCCCTAGGACTTGCATGCATATGAAAATAGCCTCCCGAGGGGGAGGCTATTTTGTTTTTGGAGGAACCTATCAGTCGGTTCAGCGGATCAGTAGGCGGCGAGAATGTCGACCACGAAGACCAGCGTGGAATTCGCCGGAATCTTCTCCTGATCCTTGTTTCCGTAGCCGAGGCTCGGCGGCACCACCAGCAGCACCTGGGAACCGACCGTGTGGCCTGCCAGACCCTGCTTCCAGCCCTTGATCACGCTGTCAAGCGAGAAGGCGGAGGACTGTCCGCGGTCCCACGAGGAATCGAACTGCGTGCCGTCAAGCAGCCAGCCGGTGTAGTGCGCCACCACGGACTGCGTATCCTTGACCACAGCGCCCTTGCCCTTGATGAGGTCCTGGGAAACCAGGGAATCGGAACCCTTATAGCCGTTCATGTCGATCGACGGCTTGCCGTCCTTGGCGAGCGTCACCTTCGGCAGGTCGGCCGGAACGCCCGCGACCTTCTCGCCGGTGGCCTTCTTCAGGTCCTTCGACTTGGACACCAGCGTGAGTACCATGAGATACGAGGTGCCGGAGGAATTCGAGTCGTTCACGCCGAACGCCACGGTGGAATTGAGCTTGAGGCTCTTGAAGATCTTGTAGTAGTTCTCGGTCATCTGGCTGGTATCCGAGGTGACTACGGTGGAGCAGTCGGGGGTGTTCTTCTCCCACGTGCTGGCCAGTTCGGAACCATCCTTGACGCTGATGGCGATGCCCTGCGAGCAGACGCGGTCGCCGTCCTCGATCTGGGCTCCGTCGCCCTTCTGCAGCACCACGTAGCTGTTGTCCTCGACCGTCATCGGCGTCTTGAACGAGACGGTCGGCTTCTTGCCGAGCTCGCCCTTGGCGGTCACGCCGGCGATCTGGTGCATGCCGATTTTTTCGGAAGATGAGGAGGAATCCGAGTTCGACTTGTCGGATTTCGCGCTGGAATTACCGCCGCACGCAGTGACGCCCAGGCACATGACCGTTGCGCAGACTGCCGTGACGGCCTTGGAAAGAAGTGATTTACGCATAGGGCCAACCATAGCGCAAAGCATGATTTTCATGTTTTTTTCAGGCTTGTGCAAACGGACCCTGTAGAATGGAAAAGCTATGACTGTATTGCAGGAAGAACAAGAGAAGCCGCAGATCGAGACGGGCCCTACCCGGCATGCGAAGATCATGCGTGGCATCGTCACGCCTATTTTCGGCTTGCTTGCCATCGCATGCGTCGTGTTTGGCGTGTTGAATTCAACCGTCTGGAAACCGGACAATGAGATCACCGCCGCCGCTCCGGTGAACGGTTCGGAATACGTGGTCACCGATCCGAACGTGCTGCAGCTGGTAGACAGCCGCGTCAATATTTCGGCCAAATCCCGTGACAAGAAATCCAATGTGTGCATCGCCATAGGTTCCGCGCGCGATGTTGCCGGATGGATTGCGGGAAGCAAGTACATGCGCGTCTCCGGTCTGTCCGATTGGACGACGCTTTCCACCATGAAGGTCTCCGCGCAGGGAACCGCGGACAATTCCCAGAACCAGGTGGCTTTCAAGGACTCCGACATGTGGCGCACCATCAAGTGCAATGACGGTGCCGTTGATATGCAGGTCAAAGGATCGAACAGCAATAACGCCGAGGATGTTGTGGCGTTGATTGATTTCGGCAACCGCAAGGGAGATACGGTCACTCTGAATTGGGACCGTCGTAACCTGCCGAATTTCGCCATGCCGTTGTATCTTGCCGGCGGACTGCTGGCGATTCTCGCCGTGCTTTCCGCTTCCGTATTCGCCATGCCGCCGCATAAGCGCCGCAACAAGCGCGCTTTCGCCATGGTCGAAGGCGTTGGCGTCAACGAAGGCGATGAGAACGAGGTTTCGGCTTGGGTGAAGAACGCCGAAACCGCCGCCAGCAACAGGGCACGGAGCAGGTCGCGTCACGGCAGGCGTCGCCATGCGGAACATCGCACCGGCGGTCGTACGTCGTCGTTCGAGGAAACGCAACAGCCCGTCATCGTCGATCCTGTGGCACGTAACCTGGTCGCCGACCAGCAGAACACGATTGCGGAAAGCCAGCCGACTGTGTCCGAATCGACCGTATTTGAATCGACGGCGGGCGAATCGTCTGTTGACGACGAGGCGACTTCCGTGATCTCGCAGGATGAGCTTGCCGCGTATTTCGCTCGTCTTGCCCAAGAGGAGGTTCAGACGGAAACGCAGGAAGACGGCCAAGAGGAGGACCAGTGATGAGGAAGCGTAGTCAGGCGATTATCGCGGCCATGCTCGCGCTGGGAATGGCCGTCGGCATGTGCGGTTGCGAAGGCCAGCTGCCGACCCCGAAAGCCACCACCCGGCAGGATGCGCCGAACTTGAGCGCCAAGCAGGAGCAAAAGGTCCGCACGAGGATTCTCAAAACGCTCGACCAGTGCAATCAGAACCGTGACACTGATACGTTGCCGACGATTCTCGAAGGTCCGGAACTGGACATCCGCACCAGCGAGCTGAACGTAGCGAAAGCCGCGGGCAATCTTGACCGTAAGACCACCATCCCCACGGATCTGGCCCAGGCCGTGATCTCCACGGATGCCGGCTGGCCACGGTCCGTGTTCTCCATCACGTCCACAACCAAGGACCAGCAGTCCAAGCGTCTGCTGGTGTTCAGGCAGGATTCCGCACGCCAGAACTACAAGCTGTGGGGTGTGGCGCGACTGTTCTCCGGCGTGAAGATGCCGAGTTTCGAAATCTCCAAAACCGGCAGCGCGCAGGGAACGCCTACGGACACCGGTCTGGTCATGACGCCGAAAGCGGCGGTGGACGCGTATGCGGACCTGCTGCAGAACGGGGCGAACAGCAGGTACGCCAGCAAATTCGCGGATGATGATCTGCGATCGAAGCTTGCCGATCTGACTGCCCAGGTGCAGAAGGCCATGGAGCTTAACGAAGGCACGCAGCAGCAGACCTTCGAACCGGTCAATGGAGCCATCAGCGTCATGCGTTCCGCGGACGGCGGCGATCTGGTGGTGGCGCAGATCAACTCCGAATGGACGCGTTCCGCCGGCGCTGGCCGTGAATCGCAGCCGGCCTCTGACGCGGAAAAGGCGCTGTTCGGCAATGGCAAGGCCACCAGCACCATGAAGACGAGCTATGTGAACGTCATCGCGCTGTATGTTCCGCCGGCGAATTCCGGGCAGAAAATCACCGCGGTCGGTTCCGAACGCCAGCCGGTGAAGGTCGAAGCGCTGTAAAACGACGGGTCCTTGGACGCGCATCGTCGGCGGTTTTCCGCCTATCGCGCATCCGTGGGAATGAAAACCGGGAAATCGTTGTTGGCACCTATAGTTGGTGCCAGCAACGATTTCGTGTTTTTGGAGGCAAGTATGGCAGAGCAGCAAGCGTTCCATCCGGGTGTTTCATTGGCGGGAGCCGTTGATCTGGAAGCGCTTAAGCATCAGGTGAAGGCCGAGCCGGGGCAGGCGGGCGGCGCTCCGGCGGCTGGCGGATATGTCATCGACACCACGGAGAACACGTTCCAGGCCATGGTGCAGACCTCCGCCACGTTCCCGATTCTGCTGTTCCTGTGGGTGCCGACCGACGACCGTCTGTTCGCCATGGCACGCGCATTGGGTGACGCGGTGAACAAGCTCAACGGCCAGATCCAGCTGTCCCGCATCGACATCGCATCCAATCCCTCCATCGCACAGGCGTTCCAGATTCAGGGCGCGCCGGCGCTGTTCGCGTTGATCGGCGGCCGTCCGATGCCGATTCTGCAGGGCCTTCCGTCCGACGAGGAACTGCAGCAGATCACAGACGTGGTCGTGCCGAAGCTTATCGCCGCCGCACAGCAGGCCGGCGTGACCGGCACCGCTCCGTATTCGGGCGATCCGGATTCCGACGCGGCCAATTCCGCATCCGCCGGCAGTGTGCAGGATCAGGTGCCGCCGGAACATCAGGAAGCGTACATGCTGGCACAGCAGGGCGATTACGCCGGTGCCGCCGCCGCGTACGAGAAGGTTTTGGAAGCCGATCCGAACGATACGCGCGCCGCCCGCGAACGTGCGAAGGCGCTGCTGCTGGCCCGTTCCGCCAATGCGGACGTGCGCGTGGTGCGTGCCGCTGCCGCCGACAAGCCGGACGATGTGGACGCGCAGCTTGCCGTCGCCGACATCGACATGATCGGCGGGCAGATCCAGGACGCGTTCGACCGTCTGCTTGATTTCGTGGCGGCGGGCCACAAGGCCGACATCGAGCCGGTGCGCCAGCGTCTGCTCGAATACTTCACGATCCCCGAGCCGACCGACGAGCGTCTGAAGCGCGCACGTCGTCGCCTCGCCACCCTCATGTACTGATTCGTTTATTGACTTAGGTACCGTTTTAGGTACCGCTCAACCGTAGGCTGACAACCAAATCGTTCTTTACGGCCTACGGTTGTTTTTTTTTAAAAAAGACTTATTCCATGCGATTGGTGCCGAAATAGTCAAGGAATTGCGGTCCGTCCGCTTCCAGTTCGGCTTCGAATTCGGATTTCCATCGTGAGTATGGATTCGCTGCAAGTCCTTCATTGCTGAACCGCGATTGGTCGGTGATTTCGGTGGTGCAGAATTTCGGGATCACCAGATTGATGACGGGTCCGATACGTTCCGCTTCCGCAATGATCAGGGGAGCGTTGGTGCCGCCGAATACGTCGATGTTCCAGCCATCTTCGTCGATCCAGTCGGTGAAACGGTTTTTGATGGTTACGTGTCCGCCGCGTTTGATGAGCTCTCCTGCGATGCGCGAATCCAAGTCTCGGCTCGCCTCATAGCGCGTGCCTCCTACGGACGGCCCTTTCACGGTGACTGATCCAAGCTGGAATTCGTCGCGATACTTTTCGAGCACGGCCAGCGGGTCGAGGTCCGGAGTCATGGCGATGCGAACGGACTTTGTTTTCAATCGTACGCGCAACGCGTAATTATCCTGATGAACGTAATAACTTTGCACGATTAATGTCGGACTGTCGCTGTCATCCAACTGCGTTGGCAAAGCACGGCAGAAAAAACGGCGCATGTATTCGAAATCGCCTATATTTCTGCCTGAATCCTCAACCATATTCTCAGTCTAGTGGAAAATACGCGGTAAATGACGTTATTGTGCCGCAAATTATGACGTAATACTCTTCGTTCCCCGTTCTATACTCGTCACCTCCCCTTCATAGTTGGGTATGTTTCCGAAAACCCATTCAGGCTTACTTTGCCAACATGATGATTAAGATTCAAAGACCATTTTTCCGTAAAAAGTGTCGCTTTCATCTCAAGGCAGTGTAAAGTAGGTTGACGCACGGGTTTGTAGCTCAGTGGATAGAGCGTCTGTCTCCGGAACAGAAGGTTCCGGGTACATTTTGCGTTCGCATGTCTTCTCAGCCCTACGGCTGACTGGGATTACGAGCTTGCTTGAAAACTGAAAAAATCGGTCTTAATAACAATTAATAACAATGACCGCATCACCTCGCCACCTTCGCGGTGGTGTAAAATGATGATGACTTGGGTTCGTAGCTCAGCTGGATAGAGCGTTCGCCTCCGGAGCGAAAGGTCGAGAGTTCGAATCTCTTCGAGCCCACGGGTGCCCCGTCCTGACGTTGTCAGGGCGGGGCTTTTGTCGTTTCAGTTCAGAACTGAAAGATCCGCAAACTGTAGGATGTAAAATACTTACTGGTGGAA
>OLPL01001920.1_pt1 | contig 11534 bp, 10 predicted proteins | sample 1673211 | NCBI WGS metagenome assembly OLPL01 (sample SAMEA3136766, study PRJEB25190) | human gut metagenome | reverse complement strand
CAGGTAGAAGTATCTTTTTGTGTTTCAGCGGCAGAGTCGCTCTGCGGGCTGCGCGCGCATTTTCAAGGTTTGGAATGGGAGCAGGATGAGGACGGGCTGCAATATGTGACGCGGAAGCTGGAAAGATCGAGGAGGTAAAGGCGCATGGATAGGATCAAGGAAAGTTTTGACAGTCTCCCCATCGCGGCCTGCTTTTTCGATAAAAACGGCGTGGTGCGGCTCATCAACCGCCGGATGCTTGCTATTACGAACTGGCTGCAAAAAGGCGGTATACAATCGCTGGCAGAGATGCAAAGCGCCCTGCAGGCGCCGCCGGCAAGTGTGTGCTGTCTGGATCCGCACCTTCGGATTTACCGCTTTTCGGACGGAACAGCGCTGCGCTTTGCGCAGGAGCAGATCACAACAAAAGCAGGTGCCCGATATACACAAATCACTGCCGCAGACGTTACGGAGCTGATTCAGAAGCAGAACCAGCTAAAAGCGGAAAATGCGAAGCTGGAGAAAACAAACAAGCGGCTCAGGCGGCTGCTTGCGCAGATGCCGGAGATCATCCGGGAGGAAGAAACGCTGGCCATGAAGCTGCGTGTGCACGATGACATTGGACACAGCATCCTCGCGACGCGGCGCGTGTTGCTCCAAAACACAGACCAGAAGGAAATTCGTGCAACCGCAGCGTTGTGGGAGCAGTCCATTTCAGTGCTTTACCGCTCCAGTCAGATGAGAGCGCAATCCGAACCGTTGGAAGCCGCAAAAGAACGAGCGGAAAAGCTTGGCGTCAGAGTTCTGCTGGCAGGAGATGAGCCGCGAACGCAGCGTATGCGCGCACTGATTGCACTGGCAATCAGCGAATGTGCATCGAACTGTGTCCGTCACGCCGACGGAACAGAGCTGTATGTGTGCTTTTGGCAAAAGCCGGACTGCATAGCGGTCTCCCTAACCAACAACGGTGCGGCACCAAAGGGGAAAATCACAGAAGGCGGAGGTCTTTCTATGCTGCGTCAACGCATAGAAGAATCCGGCGGCAAAATGGAGATTCAGAGCGTCCCTCGCTTTAAGCTGATGCTCAGTTTGCAGGAAAAGGAGGAAGCAGCATATGAAGGTGATGATCGTTGAAGACCAGACCATGATTCGCAGTCTGTTGGAAAGCTATTTTCGCGCCGAGGACGGATACCGGATCACGGCGTCCATTCCAGGCGCGAAACAAGCAGTCGAGATGTGCAGGACAAATTCTGTCGATCTGATTTTGATGGATGTGCAAACAGAGAACCGTGAGAACGGGTTGATTGCTGTTCGCCAGATTAAAGCCATACAGCCGAAGAGTAAAATCATTGTTGTGACTTCGCTGATCGACGGCGCCGTTCTGGATGAGGCAAAGAAGGCTGGGGCCGACAGCCTGTGGTACAAGGACTCGACGCAGAAGCGCTTGATGGATGTCGTCCGGCAAACACTGGAGGGTGAACATATTTTTCCGGACGCACCTCCGACAGTTGAGATCGGCATGGCAAAAAGCACGGAATTTACAAAGACGGAGCTGAAGGTTCTGCGGCATCTGCTGCGGGGACTGTCTTACACGCGCATTGCGGCAGAGATGGGCTGCGAGATGTCAACGGTCAAATTCCATGTGTCAAATATGCTGCAAAAAACCGGGCTGGAAAACAAGCTTCAGCTTGCGCTGGCCGTCAGCGACGTCAAGTTGATTGCCGATCTTGCGGAAGAGTGATGGGATTTGATTTTCAGCTTGTACAGCCACGCAAAAAACACGAACCCCGCCGCAGAATTGCTCTGCAGCGGGGTTCGCTTATGTGCTGAAGCAGCCGAAAAGCCTTATTTCAAGCGGTTTTCGGGCATAGAAAAAACCCACCGTAATTCTATCAAAATTACGGTGGACTTTTGGCGGAGAAGATGGGATTTGAACCCATGCGCCGGTTACCCGACCTACTCCCTTAGCAGGGGAGCCCCTTCACCACTTGGGTACTTCTCCATGGTGAATATAAAAGAAAAATGTGGCGGAGAGGAAGAGATTCGAACTCTTGGTCCCTTACGAGATCACTAGTTTTCAAGACTAGCTCCTTAAACCACTCGGACACCTCTCCATTTCAGAACAAGTGGTATTATAACACACAGAGCATGCTTTGTCAAGCACATTTTTTGTGCATTTTACAGAGCCGACTTGACTGTTATTAATTATACAAAAACTGAGTAGGTTTGTCAAGCCCATAATGGAATTTTGACCGTTTTTTTCCAAAAACAATAAAACAGCCAAAGAAAAGCGCTTGCAATGCGAAAAAAAATGCCGTATACTGTTTATGAAAAACAAAAGGAGTCGTTGTGAAAATGAGCAAGGTTGAATTTGATTGCGGTAAATGGCTGCAGGAAGCCGAAGAATTTGCACTGCCGAATTGGAGCGCCCTACCCTCTATTCCCCTTTATATGGATCAGGTGATGATGTTTACAGGTGAAGCGCTGTCTCTTTTTGAACGCGATGAAAAGCAGAGTTTATTGACGAACAGTATGATCAATAATTACGTGAAAAGCGGCGTTGTGGATCATCCCGTGCACAAAAAGTACAGCAAGGAGCATCTTTCTAAGCTGATGATGGTGGGCTTGCTGAAGCAGGTGCTTTCCATTCAGGATATTGCCGTGCTGTTTTCCGGCGATGAAGACGCGGAGCAGCTTTATAAAGACTTTGCGGCGGCGCAGAGCGGCGCTTTGCACGAGACGGCAGCGGGCGTGCACCCGGAAAGTGACGCAGCGGCCTTGCGTGCAGCGGCGTTGAAGCTTGCAGCGGAAGCTACGGCGCGACAAGCGGTTGCCCAGCGCATTTTAATGGCGCTGTCCGACGAAAAAAAAGTCAAGAAATAATCAAATTTGTAACGAACAGAAGCCTGCATGGCACATAGAATGTTCTATTCAAAAAAGGATGGGATATGATGTGCGATTTGCAGGCTTTTCCTATGCGCTCCGGCGACCGATTGCTATAAAGTGCAGCTGTTGCTCTAAAAATACGGAATGTCCTCCTCTTCCACGCGCTGTACTTCGGCAGTGACGTGAAAGGTAATTTCGGCTTTTGAGAGCTTTTCTGCGCGGCTTTCCCCCATTTCACGCCACACATTTGGCGCGGTGCGGAAAATGACTTCGCTGAGACCTGCGGCATCGGCTCCGTTTGCGTTTTTGAGATAAGCGACGATGCGTTCCTCAGTGCAGTTGGCAAGGGCAGTCTCAAAGCGCGGAAATGCTTCGTTTCCTACGTGCTTTGCGGTATTTGTGACGGCAGAAACTTCGGCGATAACATGAATTCTGGCGGTAAACTTGGGCTGTTCTGCTGTGCCTGTGAAGATAATGTTGCTGTTTGTGCTGCGGACTTTAAGCGATACCGTGCCGAAAGCTTCGTCTTTTACGGTGAATTCGCCGCCCGAAAGTGTACCCTGCAAGGCACTAAGCCCCTGTGCTTCCGTCGGCGTGAGCACGGCGCACAGGCGGTTGCTTTGCAGGACGGCTGTGCCGACGGGCGTGGGCAAATCATCGGCGCGCAGAACGGGCAGCGCGGCAGTGGTGTTTACGCCGTAAAGACCGTTTACAAGCTGCAGCAAATTCACGTCTGCCGCGACCCCGCTGTATTTTGCGCCGTTTGAAAGCTGCATGAAGCGTTCGGCGGTGAGATCCGTTTGTAACAGGACGCTTTCGGCGGTATCTTCTGCGAGGAAAACTTTGGCGGTCGGGCGGGAATCGTAGTGGCGGATAAAGAAATCCAGTTGTTCGGCGATACCGCTTTCTGCGCATTGCATACCGAAAAGGATGGCGGCGTTGTGCGAATACAGCGGCGTGCGGCCGCTTTCGAGCGCGATTTGACTGAGCGCTTCGGGGACGGTATCGCCCTCACCGGAAAAGGTGCTCTGCCCTCCGTCCTCCGTCGTTTCGGAAGCGAGCACCGTCACGCGGTAGCCGGTTGCCGTGCGGTCTACGCCGATTGCGCTGATGAGCAAGCGCTCGTAAAGCTCCGGCGCGCAGCCCGAAGCAGTGAGCGTCAAAATAAGCGAAAGTAAAACGGATGTGAGTGCTTTTTTCATGCGGCGCGTCTCCTCTTCTTTTTGATGCAGTCGAAAAACCAAAGCAAACTCGGCAGCATAGCGCCGGTCAAAACGGAAAACGGCAGCAGATACGCGGTGCGGAACACGGCCCCGATGCGTGCGGCGGAGTCTGTGAGCCATAGGGACAGAACTGCTGTCAGAGCGGCTATGAGTGCCGTCAGCCACGCGCGCGGGCGTGTCGGGATAGGGGTCATGCACACGGCGATGCAGAATAATCCGCAGGCAATACGCACGATGAGCGCCATCATGCTGATGCCGATAAAAAGCGCGTCCAGCCGCTGAATGCCGGCAATCTCCGCGATGGAAGCGAGCGTGTATGCGGGGAAAACTTGCAGCGCGGCGTACTCGCCGAGACACGAGACGATGAAAAACAGAAGCACACCCAAAAACACGGTGATGCCGCCGTTCCAAACGACAAAGCCGAGCACGCGGTGACTTTTACCGCTTTTTGTATCCGTATTTGTGAGAAACGGCATCAAAACGGCAAACTCGGCAAGCGAAGAACAGCGCGCTGTGAAGACGAGAAACCCCTGTACGGTTTGGTCTATGCCGTCATAGAAAAGCGGCATGAGATAATGCGGCGTGACGTTCGGCGAGACGGCGAGAAAAATCATCCCCATGCCGAGCATGAACAGCGTGAAAATGCATACCGAGGCGCGCGAGACGGTTTCTATACCGCGAATGGCACCATAAAGTGCGATGCCGAGCACGACAAGGACGATGGAAAAACGCGAAGCGACGGGGTCTGTAGTGTTGACGAGCAGCGTCAGAAAAAGCGAAAGACTGAAAATGTTCATCACTATAAAATAAAGCGCGTAAATTGCGGACATCGGTACAGAAACACCGCGGCCGAAGTTATTCTCTGCGATTTGCAGAAGCGATGTTTCCGGGTGGCTTTTGTGCAGCACGAAAAGCGGCAGAGAAAACACCGTAAGGTACAAAAACAGCCCGAGCGAAGAGAAAATACTTTCAATCAAATTGCTGCCGCCGACAGTTTGCACATTGATTGTGATGCTGACGATGACACGTGAAAGAAACAGCATAAGGTAAAGCTGCAAAGCACTGATCTTGGTTTTCACAGGTGCTTTTCCCCCTTTCCCGCGCCGGGCATGTGTTGTACGGAGGCATTATGACGCACTAATCGTTTCCATCCCGCGCGTACAAGCACATCCCGCATGGCGGAAAGCCGAAATGGTGCGACCGGGGCCAAAAACGGCACGGAAAAACTTGTTTTGCCGCAAAGCTCGAATAATAAAAACGTAAAGCCTGCAAGCACGCCCCACACACCCCATATACCGCCCACCAAAATAAAAATAAGACGCAGTACAGCCATGGGCTCGTATAATTTCGGAACCGTGTACCCGGTAATGACCGTGACGGCGATGACGACGAGCGACGGTGCGCTGACGAGCCCTGCGGAAACGGCGGTCTCGCCGATGACAAGACCGCCCACGATGCCGACAGAGCTGCCGAGCGGTTTCGGTACGCGCAGTCCGGCTTCGCGCATCAGTTCATACATAAAGTAAAGCAAAATCGCTTCTAACATGACGGGAAACGGCGTACTGCGCTCTGCCTGTGCAATGGTAACGAGCAGTGTTTCCGGCAGCAGCTCCGGGTCGTGTGCGGCGATGCCGACATACAGCCCCGGCAGAAAAATCGCGAGGAAAAACGCGATGTATTTCAGCCAGCGCGTGAACGTAGCGTAAAACGGACGGTTTGCATAATCGTCGGCGGTCTGAAAGTTTTCAACGAAGAGATACGGCACGTAAAGCGCTGTGGGCGTGCCGTCTATAAGCAGCCCGATGCGCCCCTCATGCAGTTTGCCGCATAAGGTATCGGGGCGCTCGGTAAAACCTACGCGATCAAAAATCGCGGGACGCTCCAAGTAACCCGCCAAATATCCTGCTGCGAGCACGTCTTTTAGATTACATGCGGAAAGCCGCTTTTTGAGTGTGTTAATGATCTTCGGGTCCGCGATGTTTTTTAAATAGCACAGCGCAGCCGGTGTTTGGCTCTCTTCGCCAACCGTCACCTTTTCAAATTTGAGCTCGGTCGTTTTGAGACGGCGTCGTAAAAGCGAAATGTTTGTCTGGTAGGTTTCCACAAAGCCTTCGCGGGAGCCGCGCTGCATAACTTCCGTATCGGGCTCATCTACCCCGCGCGCAGCAAAGCCCTGCGTGCCGAACGCGAGCGCTGTCGGACAGTTATCGAGCAGCAGCACCGCAAAGCCGTTCATCATGCGTTCGAGCACTTCGCTGACGGTGGAAAGCTCGGCTTGCTCTACGGCGCACAGCACGTTTTCTTCGATAAACAAAAGCGTTTCTTTGCCGTTATCCGTCGGAATTTTCGCGCGCATCAACGGATTTAAAATGCTCAAAGTAATGTGCTGCTTGCTGACGAGCCCGTCCATGGTGAGCAGCGCGGCCGGTACCGTGCCGACCATAAATTCGCGCTCGATATAATCCATGGCGTTTTCAAATAATCCATTTATATATGTTACGTTTTCCTTTAAGTGTTCAGATAAGTTTTCCATTTGCAGTTTCCTTTCCGCATGGTTCTCCTGTGTAGATTTTACAGAAAGGCCGTATTTTATACGCCCGAAGACGCATAATAGCGACGAAGACATACGGAAAGGAAAACGCCATGTTTATTTCGTTTGTGCGCACGATCATCTTGTATTTTACGATTATTTTGGCTGTTCGCGTTATGGGCAAACGGCAGATCAACCAACTGCAAACGAGTGAATTGGTCGTGACGCTGCTCATCTCCGACCTTGCGGTGATCCCGATGCAGGACAGCGGCCAGCCGCTTTTCAGCGGGCTCATCCCCATTTTGGTGCTCATTGCGCTCGAGGTGCTCGTTTCGGTTTTTATGCTCAAAAGCAGCCGTTTTCACCGTTTGGTGTGCGGCAAGCCGGTCGTCATCATCAAAGATGGGCGTATCATTCAGAAAAACATGCAGGAGCTGCGCATGAGCGTAGAAGACCTTTTTGAGCAACTGCGGCAAAAGGATGTTTTTGTGCTTTCAGATGTGACATATGCCATTGTAGAGACGAACGGCACGCTGAGTGTCGTTAAAAAAGCCGCCGTCGATTACCTGCGTCCGAGCGATATGGGCGTGAAAGTGAAAGACGAGGGCCTTGAAGTCGTTGTGGTGAGCGACGGAGACCTTTCTGTGGGCTCTATGCACTTGTGCGGCAAAAATGAAGAGTGGATACACAGCATATTAAAAAGCGAAGCCGTACCGCTTCCCGAAGTGTTTATTCTAACGGTAAACACAGCCGGACATTATACGCTCATTCGGCGGGACGGCAGCCTAAAAAAGGGAGTGAAAAAATGAAGCGCATGGCCTTTTCAATCGTTTTGGCGGTATTTGCTGTGGCGGTGTGTATCTTTGGTTACTGCAACACGGCAAGATCTGCGAATACACTGATTGTGTCCGCGGAAAATATCGACCGGCTGCTTTCCGACGGTGAAGCGGAAAAAGCCTTGGAGGAAAGCCGAAAATTGCAGGCAGACTGGGAGAAAATACACGATAAACTGTGCGTTTTCCTGCCGCACGAGCATTTGGAGCCGCTGGAAAACATTTTTGCCGTGCTGCCCTATTATATTGAGCAGGAGGAGGTGTCCTTAGCGCGCGCCGAATGCCAGATGGTGAAAAACACGGCGGAGCACATTCAAAAAACAGAGCGCATCGCATTTGAAAATGTGTTTTAAAGCAAAAAACAGCAGCCCCATATCGCGTTGGGACTGCTGCTACATAATCTGAATTTATCGGTTGCGCTCGGCCTTGATCTTATTGAGCTCGTCCATGAACGTATTGATGTCTTTGAATTCACGGTAAACGGAAGCAAAGCGAACATAGGCGACCTCGTCGACCTTCTTGAGCTTATCCATGGCATAAGTGCCGATGAGCGTGGACGGCACTTCGCGGTCGAGCGAGTTTTGCAGGAGCGTTTCAATCTCGTCTACGATGCGCTCCAGTGTTTCAAGCGGTACGGGGCGTTTTTCGCAGGCGCGCAGAAGGCCGTTCAACAGCTTGTTGCGGTCAAAAGCCTCGCGGGATTTATCTTTTTTTACAACGACCACCGGCACAGTCTCAATGACTTCATAGGTCGTAAAGCGTTTTGCGCAGTTTAAGCACTCACGGCGGCGGCGAATGCGCTCCCCCTCATCGGTTGGCCTGGAATCGATGACCTTACTTTCACTGTATCCGCAATAGGGACATTTCATGGAAAACCCTCCAAAGTTCTAACACACCAAATCTGTCTCTTAAAGTAGTGTTATTATACAACAGTTTTCGGGGAAAAATCAAGCGAAACCGTATACTTTTTTCTATTTTGACCTTAAAATCGGAAAGAAACGTCAAATCTCTGCGATTTTCGCCCGCAGGGCGTGATTTTGTCTCGGTTTTTGCTTGATTTGAAAGCTATCTTTCGGTATAATAAAACGGAATATGAACCGAGGAGAACAACTATGGCAATACTTACGGTGAACAACATAAAAAAGATGTTCGGCACCGATGTGATCATTCAGGATATTACATTTGAAGTGCAGAAAGGCGACCGTATTGGCCTTGTGGGCATTAACGGCTCCGGAAAGACGACGCTTTTCAAGGTACTGAACGGAGAATATACGGCGGACGAAGGCACCTTTACCCCGGCGCGCGAAACGTCCATCGGCTACATGGAGCAGCATGTTTGCCGCGATATGGAAAAACCGGCGTTTGACGAAGTGATGACGGTGTTCGCGCCGCTGCTCAAAATGGAAGCAGAGATAGAAGTGCTCACGACGAAAATTTCGGAAATGCCGGAAAACCTTAACGAGCTTATCGAAAAGCAGGCGGAGCTAAACGATCGTTTCATCGCAGACGGCGGCCTCACCTGCCGCAACCGTGCAAAAAGCACACTCATCGGCCTCGGCTTTGCGCCGGAGCAGATCTATGCTCCTATCGGTGTTTTGAGCGGCGGACAGAAAGCGAAAATTCAACTCGCAAAAATGCTGCTCGGCGAATCGAATTTGCTGTTGCTGGACGAGCCGACGAACCACCTTGATATTCCGTCTGTTGAATGGCTGGAGGATTTTCTGAAGAATTATAACGGCTCGTACATCGTTATTTCGCACGACCGTTATTTCCTTGATGCTGTGACGAACCGCACATTTGAGATTGAAAACACGCATTTGACAGAATATAAGGGCAATTATACGAAATATTTGCAGCTGAAAGAAGAAAACCGCCTTGCGATGCAGCGCGTCTACGATAACACCCAGCGCGAGATCAAGCGCATTGAGGGCATCATTGAGCAGCAGAAGCGGTTCAATCAGGAGCGCAACTATGTGACGATTGCGAGCAAGCAGAAGTCCATTGACCGCTTGCAGGCGACGCTTGAAAAGCCGGAGGATGATCCGGATACCATCAAATTTCAGTTTAAGGCGAGCCAGCGCGGCGGCAATGATGTTCTGGAAGCGGAAGAGCTTGCCCTCTCATTCGGCGACCACAGGCTCTTTAAAAATGTGAATCTCGATATCAAACGCGGCGAAAAGGTGTTCCTCATCGGCCCGAACGGCTGCGGAAAAACGTCTTTGCTGAAAGTGCTGTTGCACATTTATAAGCAAACCTTCGGCGATTTCCGCTTTGGCGCGAATATCGACATCGGCTACTACGATCAGGCGCAAGGCAATTTAGATGAGAGTAAGACGGTCATCGATGAGATCTGGGATCTGCACCCCTACATGACGCAGACGCAGGTGCGTAGCGCATTGGCGGTGTTCCTTTTTAAAGGCGAAGACGTGTATAAGCCCGTGAAAGGGCTTTCCGGCGGCGAGCGTGCGCGCGTGCTGCTTTTAAAGCTGATGCTTTCCAAAGCGAACCTTTTGATCCTCGATGAACCGACGAACCACCTCGATATCGGCTCCTGCGAGGCGCTTGAAAACGCACTTTTGGGCTATGATGGCACGCTGTTCGTCGTTTCGCATGACCGTTATCTTATCAACAAGCTTGCGGATAAAATCTACTATCTCACCCCTTCCGGCACAACGCTGTACCTCGGCAACTACGACGCATATCTTGAGGCCCGTCAAAAGCAGGAAGCCGCAAAAGCCGCTGCCGAAGCGGAAAATGAAAACGCTGTGCCGAAAGCCAATACAGTCTATAAGCAAAAGAAAGAGCGTGCCTCTGAAATTCGGAAGCGCCGTGCCGCACTTTCGAAATGCGAGCGCGAGATTGAAGCGGCGGAAGCGGAAATTGACACGCTGAACGAGCAGCTCTCCAACCCCGAGACGGCGAGCGATTACGAAAAAATGATGGAAATCACGAATAAGATCACTGAGCAAAAGGCGCTTGCGGACAACCTGATGAACGACTGGACGGAGCTGACGCTTTGGCTGGAAGAAAACGACGTGTGACGAAAGGAAATTGAAATATATGATGAAAGCAAAGGTCATCACCCTCGGCTGCAAGGTGAACCAGTATGAATCGGAAGCGATGCTCTCTTCCCTTTTGCAGCACGGCTTTGCCGCAGCGGAGGACAAGGAAACGGCGGACGTCGTAATCCTCAACTCCTGCACGGTCACGGCCGAAAGTGACCGCAAGGTGCGGCAGATTTTTCGCCGCGCGAAAAAAGATAACCCGGATGCCGTTATGGTGTTGACGGGCTGCATGGCACAGGCGTTCCCGGAGGACGCAAGGCGGCTGGAGGAAGCCGATATTATCCTCGGCACCTCGAACCGCAAGCGTCTGGTGCCGGATCTGTTGGCGTTTCTTTCTGCACGCCAGCGCATCATCGACATTGCGCCGCACACGAACGACGAAAAATTTGAGAATCTCAATGTGGAGAATTTTACGGGCCGCACGCGTGCATTTGTGAAGATTGAAGACGGGTGCAACCGCTTTTGCTCATACTGCATCATCCCCTATGCCCGCGGCCGTGTGCGCTCGAAGCCGCTTGAAGACCTCAAAGCGGAGCTTGCGGGGCTTGGCGCGAACGGCTACAAAGAAGTGGTGCTTACAGGAATTCATCTCAGCTCCTATGGAGTGGATTTTCCTGAGGACAAAAAAGAATCTGTGTGATGCCATTGAAGCGGCCTGCGCTACGCCGGGTATTGAGCGTGTGCGCCTCGGCTCCTTGGAGCCGGAACAGCTTTCGGAAGACGTGATCCGGCGCATGGCAAAGCAGAAAAAGCTGTGCCCGCAGTTCCACCTCTCCTTGCAAAGCGGCTGCGATGCGACTTTAAAGCGCATGAACCGCCACTACACCGCAGACGAATACCGTACCATCGTGCGCAACCTGCGCGCAGCGTTTGAAAATGCTGCCATCACGACGGACATCATGGTCGGCTTCGCGGGCGAAACGGATGAAGAATTTGCGGAATCTTTGGCGTTTGCAGAAGAGATCGCATTTGCGAAAGTACACGTGTTTGCCTATTCCCGCCGCCCCGGCACCCGTGC
>OLPL01001915.1_pt1 | contig 11556 bp, 7 predicted proteins | sample 1673211 | NCBI WGS metagenome assembly OLPL01 (sample SAMEA3136766, study PRJEB25190) | human gut metagenome | reverse complement strand
CAAACTTGCCGAGGATGGGAAGCCCCAACCTCTACAGGTGGGGGAGGATGTCACTCTTCATCTCTGGTGATAAACATCATTATAAATGCCAACAACAGCAATACGGAAGATATAAGGATTGCCCGTTCATGGAAGTATTTAATACACTGGTTTCCGATGATCGCCCCGCAGATAAAGCAAAGAATAATTCCGTAATAGAGAAGCCCTTTTTCAAGAGCTTCTCTTTTTTTTGTCTGGAAGAACGTGTAAATATTCTGTGTGCCGCTTCGCAAGTTTCCGATGCACATAGTAGTAGCGATACCATTTCCATGAATTTTACGAAAACTTTCTACCTGAATGCCACAGGCGAGGGAAGTTAAGCTATTTGCAAGAAGGTTATGACTTTGTGGGAGAAAGCTTACGATAGTAAGAATAATAGCCTCTGCCACAACAGAAATCTGCCGCCAATGCAAATGACTTCCTATTCCTGAATTTCGGACAATGTCTGCAAGTGCGATTCCAAAGGTAAAAGCAAGAACAGGGCAAAGGTAGCGGATAGCTGCAGGAATATTTCCTTCAGAAAGATGGACACCGAGAAGGAGCATATTTCCCGTCTGGGCATTTGCAAATACCTCGCCTCTGCCGATATAGGAATAGGCATCCATAAAGCCGCCGGATAGCGCAAGCAGGATACCAAGTTCTATGGATTCTGAAATTTGGACTTTTTTATTCAAACAAAAAACCTTCTTTCTATCTATAAGTGTGATTTACAAGTTCTATACACAATATCTTCAAAAAAATTGTGGATAGACGCAGTGCTTTGGGAAAATATTGTGGATAACTTTATAAAATTTGCATGATTTACAAAAAATAATTCAAAAGATGCCGTAATGATTATAGTGGGAATGAGACTGTTTGTCAATTAGAATATCTTTACTTTCAAATGGTAGAATGTTATCATAGTAGCTGTTGACCAAGGAAACATCTACATGATTTTTTCATTAAAAATATAGGAGGATTGCAATGGCAAAGAAAGCATTAATCGCTATGAGTGGTGGTGTTGATTCATCAGTAGCAGCATACCTTATGAAAGAGGCAGGATATGATTGTATTGGTGTGACAATGAAGCTTTATGATAATGAAGATATTGGAATGGCAAGGGAGAAAACCTGTTGTTCTTTAAGTGATATTGAGGATGCCAGAAGCGTGTGTGTTAAACTGGGAATCCCATATTATGTATTTAATTTTAAAGATGATTTTAAGGAAAAAGTTATTGATAATTTTATTTCCTGTTATCAGAATGGAATGACACCGAATCCCTGCATCGAGTGTAATCGTCATTTAAAATTTGAGCATTTATATAAGAGAGCGAAGGTATTACATTGTGATGTTATCGTAACGGGTCATTATGCAAAAATCACACACGATGAGCAGGGATATCATCTGTTAAAAGGTGTCGATGACAGCAAGGATCAGAGCTATGTACTGTATTCTCTTACACAGGAACAGCTTGCCAATACATGTTTCCCTTTGGGAGATTACAGCAAGACAGAAATTCGTAAGATTGCAGAAGAACAGGGATTTTTCAATGCCCATAAGCACGATAGTCAGGACATCTGCTTTATTCCAGATGGAGATTATATGTCATTTATCGAGAAAACAACGGGCAAAAAGAGCGAGCCGGGAGACTTCGTAAATCAGGAAGGCGAAGTAGTCGGTAGGCACAAGGGCTACTATGGCTATACTATCGGACAGAGAAAAGGTCTCGGCATATCCGCACCAAAGCCATACTATGTAACAGAAATCCGCCCGGAAGAGAATAAAGTCATCGTCGGAAGCAATGAAGACTTATTTAAGACTGATTTAATTGCAAATGACTTCAACTGGATAGAGAACTTAGCGGAGGACGAAGTCGCTAAGGCAAGAATCCGCTATCACCAGACAGAAAAAGAAGCAACCGCCAGGAAAAATTCAGATGGAACAGTAGACATTCATTTCTTAGAACCACAGCGTGCGATTACCAAAGGCCAGGCAGTAGTCCTGTATAGGGATAACCACGTAGTGGGGGGAGGAACAATCATAAAATAATTTTTGATTTGCCGCAGGCAAAGGAGACGCATCCCAAGAGAAAAGAAATCTGTGGTCGGATTGCCAGAAGAATTTAGAAAAGAGTCAGTAAAAAATTACCCCATTTTGTTCCGTTGTGCTAAACGTTCCATTTTGCCCAATAAAACAGAAACTTCGGAGAAACGAATCCGAAGTTTCTATGGTCAAAATTCCACAGCACAAAGTCACAAAATGGGGTGATTTTTTTACTGACTCTTCTTCTCGTATTCTTCTGGCAATCCGACCACAGATTTCTTCACTCTCGGGGAGCTGTGCTTTGGTTGGGGCAGAATCAGAATATTATGTTAGATAATTTTGAGATTTTTCAAAAGGTTATGGCCTTCCAGAAAATGAATACTAGTAAGCAGGCGTTTTCAAAATTTTTAAGCCGGATTGCACAGAAAAAATTGAAAAAGAATGGGTTCACTATAAGATTGAATTTTATTCCTTTGCGCTGTGGAGTTCTGACTGTAACCTCACGAGATTGTTTTTGAGCAAGGTTGTTTTATCAGGCAGAATGGAACATTTAGCGCGACAGAACAAAATCAAACTTATAATGAACCCCTTCTTTTTAGATATCTAAGATAATCTGGCAACAGCCAAAGACAGCTCCCAACGAGAGAAGCCATCCTATATTTGTGGCCTTAGAGCAAGGATTGAATGCGAGTATGTAAGCGAACATTCAACCCGTAGTGATAGAGTCACAAATATAGGATGGCTTCTCTCGTTGGGAGCGTCTCCCCTGCCTGCGGCAACCCAGAGCTTAATAAGAAATTACCGTAGTATTCGTTGGCATATATTTCCAAATATAATATGCATCGGAGTCCATCAGACGCACACATCCATTAGATGCTGGTTTACCAATTGTAGCATCTGCATACACCGTGCTTGCAATTGGAAATTTATGATGATTCTGGCTGCTGCCGGATGGGTAACGGTGTACTCTGGTGTGGAAAGAGTTTCTTCCACAATAATGAGTTATGTATTCTTCATAAGTATTAACATAATACCAGCCATTTTCCTTCTGACCAATGCGGAAAGTTCCATGGGGAGAACGGGTATTATAGTTTCCGGAGGCGCAAGGGAACGATTTGATTAATTTCCAATTGTTCTTTCGTCCCTGAAAAATACTGACTTCCTGTGTATAATGACTGACCCAGATTAAATAGCTGGTTTTGCTGGAATACTTTTTAACATAAGCAAGTTTTTGAGCAGTAGAATATTTGGATGTTGTGTAGTTGCATTTGAAAGCGCGAAGACTTCCTGTAGTGAGGTAGTAGGTCTTTCCTTTATAGAGAATCTCGCTTCTCTTATATTTGGTATTACGTCCGATTAAATCAACGGTTACACCGCTGCTTAATGTTTTAACAACTTTTTTAGAAGTCCAAGAACGGTAAAGAGAAACTCTCTTGGTTGTCTTGCAGAAGTAAGTCATCGTTCTTATTGTTTTTAATGGTGAAAGTAAAGTGTTAGGGGTACAGCTTACAGTAGCTCCTGTTGAAGAAGTATAATTCTTTCCATTAATCGTTGTGTAAGGTTTTACCATAAAAGTAATACTTGAAGCGCCGCTTGTAATGGAAGTCTGATAAGTGGAGCGGGTGGTGTTTGCTAAAAGAGTGTAACTGCTGCCTTTTTTTATATATACACTATAACCGCTTGCGTTATAAAGTGTGTTCCATTTTAAGTTGAGACGGCTATTGCTTGCGTAGACAGATAATCCAGTTACATTCTGTGAAATGGTTACGGGAATCGTAGCAGAGAGCTTTCTGGAAACCGTTTTTGCGTTAGGAGCGAATGCTTTTACAGTAAATGTGTAGGTCTGGCCTTCATTTAACTGATTAAATGTATAAGTTCCGGCTTTTTTAAACTTAACAGAACGTCCATCGGAACAAAAGAGTTTATATTTATTAGCTCCAGTGATGGCTTTCCATGTGATTTGTGCACTTTTATATCCTGGTGTAACAGTAAAATAAGGTGCTTTCAGTGAGACGGCTTCGGTTGAACTGGTTGTGCTCTGGCTTTTGACCGTTGTCTGACTTGCATTCAGAGAAACTGCCGGATAAGTGCAAAGCCCGAAGAATAAAAGGGCTGAAGCGACAGAAAGACAGAGTTTATTTGTTATTTTCATGAAAAATCTCCTCTCTCATAGTATTAATGGTTATTGATAATTTACTATCTGACTAATATAACAAATCCTGCTACCAGAAGTCAAGGAGATGGATTTACTATTTAATTCAAACAAAATTCAGCCAAAGCCCTCTGTTTCCATCCCCGAATCTCTCCAACCACTATTTTAATTCAACTAAAAACAGCCAAAGACAGCCCCGGAAGAGAAACGCTATCCTATATTTGTGGCCTTAGAGCAAGGATTGAATGGGAGCCAGTAAGCGAACATTCAACCCGCAGTGATAGAGTCACAAATATAGGATAGCGTTTCTCTTCCGGGGCGTCTGTCTCTTAACGAATTAAACTAGCCAAAAATTCTGGGAGAATACTTTCTGGTACTTCCATTTCTCCCTGTCCTTTAAATAAGGAAATATGTGGTTTGTTCTGACCGTGGAAGTCTGTTCCGCCTGTTTTAAGAAGACCCCACTGTTTGGCAAGACCAGCAACATATTCCTGTTCAACAGGAGTGTAAGTGTTATAGTAAGCTTCAATTCCAACAAGGCCGGCTTCTTTTAATTCGCGGACCAGAGTTTCTTTTTGGGCGGAATCTAACTTTTTATAGAACATAAGGTGTGCAAGAACAGGGACACCGCCACTGTTTTTGATTAGTTCGATTGCTTCCTGCGGAGTAGGCATGATACGTTCCACATAGCAGCATCTTCCCTCTGCAAGATATTTATCAAATGCTTCTTGAACAGAAGAAACATATTTCTTTTTCATAAGAAGCTTTGCGATATGTGGGCGGGCGATTGTTTCGCCTGGCTTATCTGGTTTGATTTCGTCCATGGAAATCTTAAAGCCCTGTTCCTGAAGTTTCTCAATAATTTTTGCATTACGTCCGTCACGGCTTTCACGACAAACGGCAAGGCGTTCTAAGAGAGCCTTATTTTTTGTGTCGATGTTATAGCCAAGAACATGAATTTCTACTCCGTGATAGTCTGTAGAAATCTCTACACCAGAGATGGCAGTAAGTCGTTCTTTATGTTTGGCAGCAGCTTTCTGAAATTCTTCTGTGCCAGCAACTGTATCGTGATCGGTAAGAGCAATTACAACAGGATTTTTATCACCAGCAAGTTTTAGGGCATCATTTATAATTTCTGTTGGGGAAAATGTACCATCAGAAGCAGTAGAATGAATATGTAAATCAATATAAGTTTTCAAAATGTACTCCTTTCATGCAATAATCAATCAAGTATCTATAATATTCTATATTTAGTATCGCAGAATTAGTTAAAAAAATCAATGTCTATGACAATTATTTATATGAATTGAAAGAAAGTGATGGAAAATGTGTAATAATGCAATACTTGTTTGTAATAATTGCATAAAGGTGTTAGAATATCTTTATTGAAAATGAGAAGCTAAACAGGCAGACAGAACATGTAACGGAGGTTAATCTACAATGGAAGATATGATGAAAGCGTTGTTAGATGTGGTGAGAGCACAGCACACTGCAACAGAAGGAAGCGAAGAAAGACCATTTGATATTAATGATATTATTGATATGGCGCTGAATATTACCGGGAGACCAGAAGAACCAGGGGAACAGCAGGAACTTTCTGATACGATTCAGAAGCTGGCAGAATCTCTGGCACCAGATATTTTCCCACCGAAGACATTTGAGGAGATGGATGATTCCGAGCAGGCAGCTTCTGCAGTGAATATGATAGAGGAACGGTTAAGAAATGGTGGCAGAAGAAGAGAGATAGCAGCCCCACAGTCACAACAGGAAATGACTCCACAGCAGAATAGTTCACAGATGCAGAGTGAGTCACATGAGGAGAATCCTTTTGCACAGGTAATGGAGAATGAAAATGCGAATATTCAGCAACAGTCAGAAACTGCAGATGGATATGGAAATATGGCATCCACAGACAGTGGTGCGTCCGAAGATTATGGTAATGGCAGTTCTTACGATATGTTTGGACAAGACGATGTAAATCATCAGGAAGCGGCGAATCTTAATGATTTGATCTATAATAATTTTATGCAGATGATGGGATTAAATGATCCTAAGGTAGAATATCCATTTGACCGTTCTCAGATTCGATATGGAAGGGAAAAGACAGCGACGGAAATGCTTGCAGAAGATGAGGCCAACAAGGCAGAAGAGAGAGCATTAGAAGAGCAGAGAAGAAGGCCAGTTTCAGCCTGGGAACTTGCACAGTCAGCTGTGGATAAGGATGAGGAAGCACATCAGAAAGAGGAATATGAACCTAAAGAGATGAAGATGCCAGAAACCAAATCAGCTTCTCAGTTAGCCGCAGAAGCAATCGCGAAGGCCAAAGAAGAGGATCAGATGAAGCTTGAGGCAGAAAAGAGAGCAGAACGTCTTATGGAAGAGGCAAGAAAGCGCGGAAAAGATCCGATGGAATTTGCACTTCATCAGCAGGAAATTTTAAATTATATGGAAAAGAACAGTGATGAACTCGTTTCTTTTGAAGATTATGAAGATTTATCACCAGAGGAAAAATTAGAGATAGAGAAAGAACTTTATCGGGAAAAACAGATTGAAGCGGGAGTGGCTCCAGAAGATATCAGTGATGAGTTACCAGATGAGATTCTGGAACAGGCTGGAATCGCACCAGATCAGACAGCAGGAGAGCAGAATAGTCAGGAGCCTGCCGGACAGGGAGATGGAACAACAGCACAGCAAACCAGCCAATCACAGGGAATGCCGGCATTTTCAGATGATATGCTTCGTATGATTAGCCAGGAAGTAGTACAGGAAAATGCAGAGATGATTCTGGCTGAAGATGCCAATGCAGACTTAGGATTAATTAACGAGACGATTTTCGAAAACTTGAAAAATCTAATGAGTCAGACTGGCGGAGCTGTGACGCAGGAAGATATGGAATCTTTGATCGGAGAAGTTATTTCCAGAAATACATCTTCTGACTCAGAAGAAACACAAGAAACTTTGGCGCAGACGGAAACAGGTACTACAGCTGAAACGGCACCGATGGCATTTGAAGGCGAAAGTGCAGGCAGTGCTGTTGGAAGTGGAATGGCAGGAACGAGGGAACCAGCAGTGGAAAGTTCACAGTCAGAATCACAGAGCCAGCCAATGTCGGCGGTAGAACTTGCCAGGGCAGCACAGCAGGCAGCTAAGCCAGAGCCACAGGAAGCCAGAGAAACAAAGTCAGCAGTAGAACTTGCAAAAGAGGCACAAGAAAACGCAGTACAGAAGAAGGCTGAACCAATATCGGAGACAGAGAAAGAACTGAGCGAGGCTGATTTAAACTTTGATGAATTAGATTTAGAAGAGGAGTCCGAAGAAAGTCAAAGTCCTTCCATTGAAGAATTAAAGGCACAGCTTAAGGCAGCGGAAGAAGCATTGGCAGCAGAACAGTTAAAAGCGGCACAGAAAGCCGGGAAAGCAGAGGAAGAGAAGAAATCAGAAGAAATTCCGAAAGTGGAAGAAGCAACAGAACAGCCGATGGAAGAGAGTGCATCAACAGCCGGGGAACAGACAGCAACAGAAGAAAGTTCTGAGATAACCCCTGCGCCAACAGCAGAAGAAGTACAAGAACAGCCTGAGTATTCTGAAGTTTCAGAAAAAGAAGCGGAAGAATTTGAATATGTTGATCCGGGCGAATTAGTTCTTGGAGACCACACACAGGCAGAGATAGATGAAGCTTTGGATAATCTGGCATCTCTTGGCCTGGAGGGTGAAGTCTATGAGCGTGCAAAAAGAATGCTCTTACTGGAACTTGCTGGTTCAGAAGTAGCACTTGATGCATGGCTTGAAGAACAGGAAAATGGCAAGAAGAAAAAGGCAGCGGTATCCGCGTTAGATACAGAAGAAGATGCTCTTGAAGATTTAGAAGATTTAGATGAAGATGACCTCGAGCGAGAATTAGAACTTGCTATGGATGAAGACTTTATTGAGGAAGATTTAGAAGAACCTGCAAATGAAGAAACTTTAGAAGAAAGCAGTCAGGACAAATCTGAAGAAACAGAAAAAGAGGCAGTTTCTGAGGAGAATTTAGAAGAAAACTCTGTAGAAAAAACGGAGGACGAATCTGATAAGACGGAAGGTGCCGAAGATGTATCAGAACAGCCAGAAAGTATTTTAAAAGAAGCTTCTGAGGAAGAAATAAGCAGTGAAGAGGAAAACTCTGAGGAAGAAGAGGGAGAGACCTCAGAGGCAGCTCAGGAAGAAGCAGCAAATAAGGAGTTCTCTGAGACAGAAGAAGAGGCAGCAAATAGAGAGTACTCTGAGACAGAAGAGAAAGAGACAGCAAATAGGGAGTGCTCTGAGACAGAGGAAAAAGAGATAGCAAATAAGGGCGTTTCTAAGAAAACAGAGAAAGAAGCAGAATACATTTCTGAATCAGAAGACACAATTCAGGTAGAAAAAACAAGACCGGAAAAGGCAGAGAGGACATCTTCACAGACGAAGAAGTCTGCGCACAGTGAGAGAACATCACATTCCAGAAAACACAAGAATATTGTAAAACGTAAGGAAAAAACAGCTCCAGAAAAAGAAGAAAGAGAATTTAGCGCAGTAGTTCTAACAGGAAAGAATGTCGAAGAAAAAGAATTCCAGGTAAGTGTCCGCAATCCATTTGTTCTCAAAAACTCTGCAAGCTTTATGGATAAATTTGAAGAGTATATTGTAGATACACAGGAAAACAGAAAGTTAAGCACAGGATTCAAACGTTTAGATGCAATGCTCCGCTATGGCCTTCATAAAGGAAGTTACTTTGTAGATGCTACACCTCAGTATTTAAAGAACGGATTTATGCAGCAGATAGCCGACCGGGCAGCAGAAAGCGGTGTAGATGTACTTTATATTTCAACAGAGCTTACCCGCTATGACCTTATGGTAGATACTATCTCTCGTCTCAGCTATGAAATGAATAAAAAAGATGAAGAAAAAGCAGTATCCTCTATGGCAATCATGACAGGAGAAAAAGGCGCAGATATTCGTTCTTTAAAAGATGAATTGAATTGGTACAGAGGACGAATCAGTGAACATCTTTTTGTACTTGATCAGGAAGCAGTGTCTGAATATGTAGAAAATATGGAAGATGCCTCCGCAGGAGATATATTAGCAGAACTTATTCGTTCCATCGTAACAGAGGGAGCACATAAGCCAGTGGTATTTATTGATAATATTGAAAATATACTCTCAGTAGAAGATTCTGAGGATATGAAACCGCTCATGGATGGAATCCGTAAACTTGCAAAAGAACTGGGAATTCCGATTATTATGTCCTACGGATATGCACCAGCAGAAAGTGAAAATGAGCTTGACCCAGATGAAATCGAATATCACAAATCATTAGGAAATATGTGTGATGTATATCTTGAACTCAAATATGCAGATATGATAACAGAGGATTATGAAGAATTAACAGAAGATGATATTCAGGAAATGGTAGAAAACGGTGAAATGCTTCTTATTAACGTACAACTTCATAAAAATAGAAGAACAATGAAAGCATCCTGTCAGATACAGGCAACACCGAAGTTTAATTATTACGAAGAATAGTGATTTGCCGTAAGCAAATAGACGAAACACCAAAGAGAAGATATCCTATATCTGTGACTTTAGTCGCGGCGGTTTGAATGCTCGCTTATGCGCTTGCATCCAAACCTTGCTCCGAGGCCACAGATATAGGGTATTATATGGCGCTATTCCGTAATCCCAATATAATCCGTTACAACCTTAATCTTCGCACTGATCTTCTGAAGCTCTTCTGTTGGTTTATAATCTTTCGTACCAAAGAGATATTCGTGTGCTTTTTTTACATTTGTCTGGGCTGTAATTGGAAAACCGTAATAGATGCCGTTATATCGTTCATCTTCAGATTTAAAAGGTTTCCCAGCTGAAATTTTATCCTTATCATTGCGAGATGTAGAGATTTTTGTGTTCTTGTAGAGACTGATAACCTGAGAATAGTTAGGAAGGTCCTTGCTGAAATCCATGGTCTTGCCATCAAGGGTAAGACTTGCCATGTTCATTCCAAAGGGACTCTCCAAATACTTAATGTCATCACTCTTAATCTGGCTACGAATAAACTTCTCGTCATCCGCATTTAGAACCCCTCTGGCTGCTGATTTAGCACTAAGACTGATCTGAATCTGGGATGGAATATTGCCACCATCGGTACTGTCATTAATCATACCAACAATAGCATTTCCCAAACCAAAGGAAATCAAGACACCGATAAAACCAATGGAAGTTGCCGTCGCAATCAAAAGATTACGCCACTTACGTTCCATAAAGTTGCTCAATGACAATTTAAGTTTATTCTTGAGGGTCAATCCCTTATTTTTCGATTGTTTCAACGACTTCACCATCCTTCATTTTAATGACAACATCCGCATAATCCGCCACTTCAGGGTTATGGGTTACAATAATCACAGTTTTACCTGCCTCAGCTAGCTCTTTAAAAATTTCGAGAACATTTTCCTGAGACTGAGAATCAAGAGAACCAGTCGGTTCATCAGCCACAATCATTTCTGGATTATTAACTAGGGCACGGGCAATGGCCACACGTTGTTTTTGCCCACCAGAAAGCTCTGAAATCTTCTTGTTTGCAAATTCCGTCAACCCTAAATCATCCATAATCCCTGCAATGCGATGCTTTTTAGTCAGCTTACCACTCCCTTTCAGATGGTGGTCCGCATAAAAATCAAAGGTCTCAGATACCTTGAGGTACTCACGTAGAAGATTTTGTTGGGGCACATAGGACCAAGAGCGTGAACCAGCAGTCACAGGTTTGCCATTTTCTAAAATACGAAATTGTTGGCAGGTTGGTTTAAGCTGGCCAAGGAGAATCTCAGTTAAGGTTGTTTTCCCTGAACCAGAGGCACCCAAGATACCGACAACTTGGCCAGTCTCCATAGTAACATCCAAATCTGTAAAGAGCTGGTTATCATTTCCCTTATATTTGAAACAGATATGTTCAAATGTTAATTGATTGGTTTCCATTAATATCTCCTAAGACATAAGTAACATCAAAGCCACAATTAGAATGGCTCCGATAATAAGAACGATGACATTGATATTGAAGAAGAGAATCAAGCTTAGTAGAATCACAAAGGCGAAGGCCCCAAAGAGGTAATTTTTAAGAGATGACTCTTTAGTCTGAGTCACCGCAACAGGTTCAAAAGGGATTTCCTTTTTAGCTGATAGATTGCTAGCATCAGTGGCCGCCCCCTTCTCAACTTCCGAAGCCTTTCTCTGAGCCTGTCTGAGTTTTCGGTCGTATTGTAACTTCTCATGGTCTGAGAAAAAGATTGAGCGAATCGTGTAGAGCTCACTGCGCAAACGCTCGCCTTCTTTATCCA
>OLPL01001913.1_pt1 | contig 11564 bp, 6 predicted proteins | sample 1673211 | NCBI WGS metagenome assembly OLPL01 (sample SAMEA3136766, study PRJEB25190) | human gut metagenome | reverse complement strand
TTGTGGATATATCAAGAAAAATCGCTTCCCGCTCTTTGATCAACGTCATAGCCTTGACCGCGATCACCATCTTCTTGTCCACATGATAATTTCTTCTGTCGATAACATCTCTTTCCAGCGGGTAATCCTGGGAAAGAATCGCACCACCGTAAGTTCTTTTTAATTTACCGGCATTCTCAAGAGTTTTCAGATCTTTACGGATGCAGTCCTCTGTAACCTGGAACATTTCGCTCAGTTCCCTGGTCCGGACTTTTCCCTCTTCCCGAAGGACTTTCTCGATGGCTATCTGCCGTTCCTCAATAAACATCCTTCTTCCTCCTGTTTTCTGCTGTCTGATTTTTCCTAAGTCTATCTCTTGCTATTTTAACAGTTAACATAACTTATATAGCACTATACATTTCATATTACAGCCAGTCTTTTAGCTTTCCATATCTTCTGAATAGATACCCAATCTGTCTGTCAAATATTACTCTGCGCACTGACTGCAGGCAACAAAATGTCCCGGTTTTACCTCAACAAGCTTCGGCTGGCTCTTATGGCAGCTATCCTTGCAAACAGGACAGCGACTGCAGAACTTACACTCCTCGCCAAGATCAATGGGGTTCGGAAGTGTACCCTCCAGCATGATTCTCTGACGGTTCTTCTCAATATCCGGATCCGGGATCGGGATTGCAGAAAGAAGAGCCTTGGTATAAGGATGCATTGGGTTCTCGAAAAGCTCCTCACTGTCAGCAAGCTCAACAAGAGATCCCAAGTACATAACACCAATACGGTCACTGATATGTTTCACCATGGAAAGGTCGTGTGCAATAAACAGGTAAGTCAGCCCACGCTCTCTCTGAAGCTGCTCCAGAAGGTTGATAACCTGTGCCTGGATGGAAACATCCAGAGCAGAAATTGGCTCATCGCATACAATAAAATCCGGATTTACTGCAAGTGCACGTGCAATACCAACACGCTGGCGCTGTCCACCGGAGAACTCATGTGGGTAACGGGTCAGGTGCTCCGGCAGAAGACCAACTTCGTTGATCATGTTCTCTACCTTTTTCACACGGTCTGCCTCGTTCTCGTACAGATGGAAGTTGTAAAGACCCTCGGATACGATGTAATCGACCGTCGCACGCTCATTTAACGATGCGGCAGGATCCTGGAATACCATCTGAATGTTTCGGATAACCTCCCGGTCCAGGGAATGCGGAATCTTGCCGGAAATTTTAACACCCTTGTACAGGATCTCTCCTGCGGAACACGGGTTGACACGAATGACCGCACGGCCGATCGTGGTCTTTCCGGAACCGGACTCGCCTACGAGGGAGAAGGTTTCTCCCTTATAGATGTCAAAAGAAGCATTTTTTACCGCTTTGACTGCGTCATCGCCCTTGCCGAAAGTGATATCTACATTTTTTACCTGCAGTAAGATTTCTCTTCCATTTTCGTCAATCGGACCATGCTCCGGCAGATGCGAAACAGTGGTCTTGCTTTCCTGCTTTGTAGACACTTTCAAACTCTCCTATAAGTTATATGCTTTTAACAGTTTTTCGTGAATATTCTGAATAGCTTCCGGTTTTTCTGTCTTCGGCGCTCTCGGATCCAGCAGCCATGTCTTGGCATAGTGGGTATCCGTTACCTTGAACATCGGCGGCTCCTCCAGAGTATCAATCTTCAGACAGTACTGGTTACGCGGTGCAAACGGGTCTCCGATAATCTTATTGTACAGAGACGGCGGCGTACCGGTAATGGAAAACAGCTTTGTATTCCGCTCCGCAAGCTGCGGCAGGGAAGAAAGCAGCGCCCAGGTGTACGGATGGCGCGGATCGTAGAACAGCTCTTCTACGTTCGCAAACTCGATGATCTGTCCTGCGTACAGAACGGCAACACGGTCTGCGATATTCGCTACGACACCAAGGTCGTGGGTAATAAACACGATGGTGTAGTTGTACTCTTTCTGAAGATCCTTGATCAGCTTCAGGATCTGTGCCTGAATCGTAACGTCCAGCGCAGTTGTCGGCTCATCGCAGATGAGGATCTTCGGACGGCAGGAAAGTGCAATCGCGATAACGATACGCTGTCTCATACCGCCGGAATACTGGAACGGATAATCATCGAAACGCTGCTCTGCGTTCGGAATACCAACCTTTTCCATCAGCTCAAGCGCCTGTGCTCTCGCTTCCACCTCGCTAACATTCTGATGCTTCATGATAACAGAAGTGATCTGTTTTCCGATCGTGATGATCGGGTTCAGGGAAGTCATCGGGTCCTGGAATACGGTTGCAATTTTCTTGCCGCGGATCTGGCCCCAGTCATTCGGATCCTGGATTTTTGCCAGGTTAATGATACAGGTTCCATGAAGCTGCTCCGGCGTTTCATCCAGATAGCGTACACGGAAAGTTGCCTGGTCGAAAACGCTGTTCCGTTTCTGCTCATCGTTCAGATCCACACCGCGCTCCATTGCAGCTTTGAATGCCTCGTGCAGCTTTTTAATCATGCGGACTTTTTTGCGCAGTTTGTAACGTCCGACGGAAAGATAAATCTCTTTGGCAAGAATCTCGTTTCTCTTTCTCGTCTCGTCCGTAATTTCTTTTGCTGTCAGACCGGCGTACTCTTTTTTGTACTCTGCCATTTTTGCCTCATACGCCTGATTGTAGGCCGTATCGTTCATGGCAGCCTGTTTGTGTGCCTTGATTTTTTCCTCTTTTGCTTTCTGCAGAGCCTTGATCTCTCCATCCAGTCGGGAAATCTCGGCAGATGTCTCTTTGATTTTCGCTTTTTCTTTGGAAGTATCGAGTGTCTGCTTATAGTTGAAAAGTTCGGTTCTCTTTATTACAAGTTCCTTGATTTCAGCATCTGCTTTCTCACGCTCTTCCTCGCTCAGCGTCATTTTTTCTTCTTTTTCCTGCTCCAGCGCCTTCATTTTCAGGAATACTTCTGAACCATATTCCAGTTTGGAATACTCATTCAGTTTTTCCCAGGTGGATGCGATGGTCTTTTTGGCATAAGAGTTCAGCGGCACAACGGTATCGCTCAGCTCGGCATCGTTAAAAATGATATCTCCCTGATCGATGAAACCGTTGCTGTCCAGCATACCCGCAAACGCTTTCGTGAATACGGATTTACCGGCACCGGATTCTCCTACGATAGCAATGGACTCATTCTCGTAAATATCCAGCGTTACGCCCCGGATTGCCGTCAGGATACGGCCGCGGACACGGAATTTTACCTGTAAGTCCTTAATCGATAATAATACTTTTTTATCTTCCATGCGGCTTTCCTTCCTACATATGTGTTCTCGGGTCGGACGCATCTCCAAGGTTCTGTCCAACTACATATAATACTACGGTGATAATTGAAGCGACAACAACCGGACTCCAGAATTCGAATCCCCATCCCGGTGTCAGCATGGCACCCTCAGCCTCATAGATCAGTCTTCCCAGAGACATGTCAGAAAGTCCCATACCGATGTAAGCCAGGAACACCTCGTAAGAGATGTAGGACGGAATCTCAGTTGCCGCCAGAGTAACAATGACAGATGTCATAAACGGGAGAATATTCTTCATCGCAATGCGGAAAATCGAAGTTCCAAGACATTTTGATGCCAGATTATACTCTCTGTCACGGATGATAACGACCTGCGTACGGATAAAGTACGCGATGGCAAGCCATCCGGTAACGGTCAGTGCAAATACCATGGTCCAGAAGCTCGGAGAAAAGATAAGCACCAGGACGGAGATCAGAAGTACATACGGAATATTTCCGATGATGTTGTAAACCTCCATCATGAAGACATCAACCTTCTTCGAAAATCCCCAGACAGATCCGACAATCACACCAATCGAAAGGTTGATGAGCGCACAGATAAACGCCAGGGAAACTGAAATTCTGGAACCAAACCAGACAGCATCAAAGGTCGACTGTCCGGAAGCACCGGATCCTAAAATCCAGTGAATATTGAATCCAAGCTGCTGCAATGCTTTGCTTGGAGACAGATGTTTTGTCGCGCCGTTCATCAGATTGGCGAAACGGTCGTACTCCACAAAGAGCGGATACACATACGTCATCAGCAGAATCACACCCAGGAGGCAAAGTACGGCAATATTGATTTTTTTCTTAAAAAATACGCGGAAGACGGAATGCCAGTAGGAATATCTCGGAGCCGTAATTTTCTCAGACTCCAGAGAGCTGTTATCTACAGGAGAAAACAGTTCTTCCTCAGACAGACCGAATTTATCTAAATCATAATTCATAAGTCCCTACCTGTCTTTCGTTGAGAATGAGATTCGTGGATCCACCATGGACATCAAAACGTCGCCCAGGATGATGGAAATCACGGAGAGCACTGCGTAGAACAGTGTAACACCTACGATAACACCATTATCATATTTGCTGATTGCTTCGGTCAGCAGATTACCGGCACCAGGTACTACGTACACACGCTCGGTGATGATGGCTCCGGTCAGTGCGAACAGTACGCTCGCCGGAACACCCTGCACGATCGGAATCGCTGCGTTCTTCAAAATGTGTTTCGTAAAGATTTCTCCCTCTGTCAGACCACCGGATCTTGCGAATTTTACGTAATCGGAGTTCATCTGGTCGATCATGTATCGACGCAGCCATTTCATCAGGTTTGCCACCTGCGGCAGTGCCAGAGAAACGATCGGCAGAATATACATCAGCTTGCTCTTCGAATCCATGTCAAAGGTGGTTGGCAGACCCATTTTTCCTCCGATTGCCTTAAACAGGAAAATATAGGCCAGTGAAGGTACTGCTATAATGAATACAATATAGATGGTTCCAAGCTGGTCAACCAGTTTGTCTTTCTTTCTCGCCATCAGAATGCCAAGCGGCACTGCGATGAGATAGGAAAGAATCACGGCAATGATACCGATCACAAAGGAATAGCCGATTTTTGATTTACCACTCTTAACTGTATCCACGTTGGTATAGTCATCTGTGAACCGATCGGAATGAACAGCGCTTGCATCCTGAGATTCGCTCATATACGTTGCGCTGTGCAGATCGTCTGCACTGTATTCCACCAGACCGCTTGGGTAGGTAATCTCCGATTTTACGTAGGATCCCTGCGCGCGGGTCATGGTCAGTGCTACATCCACACCCTCATTTACGGAATAGGACTTTCCTAAATTTATGGTGATTATATTCTGATGGAAATATGGGAATTTTGAGTCAAAGTACATCAGGTACTTGTGTGTTGTGCCATTTCCCATGATGGCCGGTGAAAATTTCTTTCCCCCATATACCGGATCGTGTAAGGTAAATGTAATCCCCCTCTTACCTTCTACCTTTGCAGCATCGTGAATGCTGTCGATGTCAATCAAACCGGAAAAATATTTTCCGAGACGCGTTGCAAGCGGAATATCCCTGTATGCAAACAGCTGCTGCTGTCCGCCGTTGGCATATTTTTTCTTACCCATCATGATCGCATCGTATCTTCTTACGGTGTAACCTTTTGCTTTATAATAAGCTGTAAATTCCTTTACATATTCAGATACCAGTTCTGAATCCTGGTCTTTCGTTCTTCCGAATGCTACTGCTTTGGATCTCGTATCCTCGTCAATTTCGCCTTTTGCTTTGAGAGCGTTCAAATAATCTGCATAGGTTACATAATCAAGATATCCGTATGTCTCCCACTTCTGATATTTGTACACCTTTTTCTGGTTATTGCTCTGATGGGAATAGGTGGTATCCTGTGCGAAAATCAGATTTCGGTCCATCAGAGAATAGATCATAGTCATAACGCATCCAACGACGATTACTACGGAAACAAGGCCATGCAACAAACGCTTAAAAAGATATTTTGTCATATTCTCTCATTCCTTAACACAATATGACAGGGGAATGGCTTTTTTTGTCCCCATCCCCCTGCCGGTTTATTCATTGGCTTTCAACTGTTCTGGTCTTTCCAATTTTACCTTTTCCAAAATTAGAAGATACCGAAACATTTGGTCATGTATCCTTCGTAGTCCGGAAGCATGGTATCCAGATAAGAGCACGGATCACCAAAGTCCGGACCCCATCCGGAGACATCATATACGTCGTAGTTTTGTTCATAACCATAGTTTACATAGTATCCTGCATAGTACCATCCATCCAGGTCTACGGCATCAACCAGATTGATCACAACTTTTCCGCCAAGGGCAGCCTCTACTGATTTCTTGTAGGAGTTTGCTTTGTTGGTGTAAACTTCTACTGCAGACGGATATGGATACTCAATCTGGATCGGATTGCTCTCATCGATGGTGATACCGTCTTCTGCGAGCTCCTCGATTGCGGTATTCAGTTCTTCTACTGCGTTTTCCGGATTGTACCATCCATCAAAACCATCGCTGGTCTTGTTTTCGGCATCCCATACTTTGATCTTCACGCCGTCGGCGTCGATCTGTTTCTGTACGATTTCACCATAGTAGGTGCCTGCCGGGAAGGTTGTGTCGGTTCCGTTGATCTGAATGGTAGTGTCTTTTGACAGGCTTACGAAATATCCCGGGGTAAAGGTATTTCTAAGGGAAGTATACTTCAGATCCTCGCCAACCTGCTGTGCATTGTAAGCGCCACGATCTGCTGCAAAGCTGATCGCTCTTCTGAAGTGAACGTTCTGCAGTGCTTTGTTTGTTCTCTGGATTTCTTCGTCAGACTTTGTACTCTTTGCTGTTGTTCCGTCGTTGGCATTTGCAGTCGCAGTACGGTTGATATTGTAGAATCCCATGAAGGAAGTAGCGTCGGTATCTGAAACTACTGCGTACTGGTCGTACAGACCTTCGGATTTTGCTGTCTCCATAGTGGAGGTGTTCAGGTTTACATAGTCAACGGTACCTGCTTTTGCATCTGTGTACATTTTGGTAACATCAGACTGGTCATTGAACAGCCAGGTCAGGGTTTTAATGTTTACGTTGTCTTTGTTCCAGTAAGAATCGCTCAGTTTAAATACGATGGTATTTTTCGCTGTAGCGTTGGTTACCAGGTACGGTCCGCAGTATGCGATGGAGTTGGAATCTTTTCCGTACTGATAATCTGCTGCGGAAGAATCGTACTCAGCACCGAATTTACCACCCTGGGACTGATAGTAGCTTCTGCTCATCGGCATGAAGATGGTGTAGCCCAGCATGGTCATGAAGTAGCTGCATGGCTCTTCCAGTGTGTACTCTACGGTATAGTCATCAACAGCTTTTACACCAACCTCGTCGAAATCGGTAACTTCACCGCTGATGTACTGGGATACGTTTTTGATCACGCCCTGTACCAGGTATTCCAGACCGCCCTGTGCATCACACATGTGCTGCATTCCGGCCACGAAGTCATCTGCTTTTACAGTATCCACTTCACGTCCCTGGGAATCGGTCCATTTTACATCTTTACGAAGGTGGAAGGTATAGGTCAGTCCGTCATCGGATACTTCATAGGATTCTGCCAGTGCCGGCTGCAGAGTTCCCTCTACGTCGTACTCCATCAGGCCGTCATAGGTATTGATGATCGCATCGGTATCTGCCGCACGGGAAGTTGCAAGTCCGTCCCATGTTACCGGATCGCTCGCATACGGCATGGAGAAGCTGTCTTTTAAGGTGTAACCTTTTCCTGCCAGATATTCTTTTACCCAGCTCTCATAGGTTCCTGTTCCTTTAAGCTCATCCCATTTTGCTCTCATTTCGTTGTAATCTTCTGCTTTGATAAAGTCAGTTGTTACAACATACTGATGATAACGGTCGTTATCGCTTTCCCAAAGTGTATAGTCCTTGGTGCGCGGAGCCATTCTGTACATCGCGTACGTACCACCTTTTGAGGTGAGCGGGTACATCATGGCGGACTCCATCAGTTTTCCCTCGGCAACTGCCATCAGGGCATATCTCTCATCCACCGTTTCTGCTTCCTTTGCAGTAGCAAGTGCATCGTTGAAATCGCCCAGTGCCTCGTTATAGAGCTCTGTGCTGGTCTCGTCGTATCCTTCCGGCATTTCGGACTCCTCTGCCTCGGCTTCGCTCTCACTGCTTGCAGATGCGCTTGCATCGCTTTCGGAAGATGCGCTGCTGCTTACGCTTACACTCTCATCCGCCGGATCAGAACTTCCGCTGCCGGAATTTCCACAGGCAACCAGGCTTGCAGTCATACTCATAACAAGTAATGCGCTTACAATTTTTCTTTTCATAATTTCTTCCTAACTCCTTTCATGGATTCGCGTTGTTTTTGCATCATCCGGACATTTGCCGGAACGGCTTCGCCATTCCACCGTTTTTTATTTTGGCACTTTACCACATTAAAACGAAGAGTACAAAAAGGAGATGCGTCCAACAAGATTTGTTTTCTTCATCCCTCATGCCCGTACATTTGTCCGTTTGTCCAAAAACAACTGCATTCATTATAACCAGAACTCTCTCTGTTTGTCAATATCCGATGCAGGAAAAAAGTGTATAAACTGCATTTAAAGTCATCAAAATCCTCTATTTTCCTCTTTTTGGGTATTGTTCTGATGCTGTTTTTCTATTTTCCTGTATTCTTCGGTTTTAGAATAAAAAAAGATTACACAAATAATTGTTTCTTTCCATTTGCGTTCTGCAGCACTGTCTTTTTGTATTTGTTTCAGATTTTGCTCCGGGAAAGAATCCTGCCGGACGCAAAAACAGACTTCTGAAAATCACATTTCTTCTTATTTAAGAGCGTCATATTGTTTTTTACTTTCGTTTTTTACTTTCGTTTCCTTCTTTTACAAAGCAAAGCCTTCCATGAAGACCGCTCACACCGAAATCACTTTCTTACTTTTTGTCTTCGACAGTCTCCGGACTATTGACATCAAAAAAAAATCCTGCTAATATTAATTTTAATAAGGAACCAGTGCAGTACACGGAAAACAGGCACCGCACGCGGCGTCTCTGATATCCTTGTCGGATACAGCAGACGCTTTTTTGCTTTCTTGTGTATCATCACTTCTGCATCCGTATCCGCACGAAAAGAAAAAAGGAGACTTCTTTTATGTATCTTTATAATTCTGCAACCCATAAAAAAGCTGAATTCCTGACACACACACCGGGCCGTGTAGAAATGTACACCTGCGGACCTACCGTTTATCATTTTGCGCACATCGGAAACCTGCGCAGTTATATTATGGAGGATGTCCTGGAAAAGGCACTCCGCTATGAAGGCTACGACGTCAACCGTGTCATGAATATCACCGATGTCGGCCATTTAAGCTCCGATGCGGACACCGGCGAGGACAAGATGGTCAAAGGTGCAAAGCGCGAGCACAAAACAGTCATGGAAATCGCACAGTATTACACCGATGCATTCTTTGCGGATTGCAAAAAGCTGAATATCAAGCGCCCGGATGTCGTACAGCCGGCAACGGGATGCATTGACGAATATATCAAAATCATCGAAAAGCTGATGGACACCGGCTACGCTTACTTTGCCGGCGGAAATGTTTACTTTGACACCAGCCGCCTCGATCACTACTACGTATTCAACGACCACGACGAGGATGACCTCGCGGTCGGTGTGCGTGAGGGCGTAGAGGAAGATACAAACAAACGCAACAAAAATGATTTCGTTCTCTGGTTTACGAAATCCAAATTTGAGAACCAGGCCTTGAAATGGGATTCCCCGTGGGGCGTCGGTTATCCGGGATGGCACATCGAGTGCTCCGGTATCTCCATGAAATACAATGGCGAATACCTTGACCTGCACTGCGGCGGCGTAGACAATGCATTCCCGCACCACACGAACGAGATCGCGCAGTCCGAAAGCTACCTCGGCCACGCCTGGTGCCCGCAGTGGTTCCATGTACATCACCTGAATACCTCGACCGGAAAAATGTCGAAATCAAAAGGTGAGTTCCTGACGGTTTCTCTTCTGGAAGAAAAAGGCTACGATCCGCTTATCTACCGTTTCTTCTGCCTGCAGTCCCATTACCGCAAGGCACTTGTGTTCACCTGGGAGAATCTGGACAACGCAAAAATCGCCTACGACAAGCTGATCGCCCGTATCGCCGCTTTAAACCCGGAGAATGGAACCGTCGATGAAGCTTCTATGACTGCTTTAAAAGAAAAGTTCCAGAAAGCACTCGATGCTGACCTCAATACTTCGCTTGCCATCACAACGCTGTATGATGTCTTAAAGGCAGACATGAACGATGCAACGAAGCTGGCACTTCTCGACAATTTCGATCAGGTGCTCGGTCTTACCCTTCTCTCCCATGCAGAAGCAAAGAGAAAAGAGGCCGCAAAGACAACTTCCGCTTCCACTGCATCCGGTTATCAGATTACCGGCGAGGGAGATCCGGAGATTGATGCGCTCGTTTTAAAACGATATGAAGCAAAGAAAGCCAAAAACTTTGCGGAAGCAGATAAGATCCGTGACGATCTGAAAGCACAGGGCATTGAAGTTGCCGATGTACGCGGCGGAGCAGTCTGGAAACGAATCTGAAAATCTTTTCGTAACCATACATTACAGGCAAAGAGAACTGTCCCAGGGCAGTTCTCTTTTTTGTGCCGTTCTTTACCCAAAGGAAGTCAAACAGCAGTAACTTCTGCCGTTCTTGACAGGAAAAGGCGGTACCCCTGTTTTCGGGCGCCGCCTTTTCCTGTAACTTTTTGATTTTCTTTGATTCTCTTTATTTAATGATACGAACCTTTAATACACCATCAACTGCTTCGAGGGCTTTTACTATCTCCTCGGTTGCTTCGCTTTCCAGATCCATCATTGTGTAAGCGTAATCGCCTTTACCTTTGTTTGTCATGTCGCTGATGTTGACACCGGCGTTACCCATAACGGTGGTAAATGCACCCAGCATACCAGGAATATTCTTATGGCAGATGGTCACACGGCCTGCTCCTGTGCATACACCCATATCACAGTTCGGGAAGTTGACGGAGTTTTTGATGTTTCCGTTCTCCAGGAAATCACGGATTTCTTTAACCGCCATGACAGCACAGTTATCTTCGGATTCTTTGGTCGATGCTCCAAGATGCGGAGTAACGATGGTTCCCTCTGCGCCGACTACCTTCGGGTTTGCAAAGTCAGTCACATATTTTTTCATTTTTCCGGCCTTTAATGCTTCCAGAACAGCATCCTCATCAACCAGGAGGTCTCTTGCATAGTTCAGAAGAACCACGCCGTCTTTCATCTCATCGATCGCTGCCTTGTTAATCATACCTTTTGTGCTGTCCATCAGCGGAACATGGATGGTGATATAATCGCAGGTACGGTAGATATCTTCTACATTCTGGATGTGATGGATGTCACGGGACAGATTCCATGCCGCATCGACAGAAATGTACGGATCGTATCCGTATACTTCCATGCCAAGATGGGTTGCTGCATTTGCTACAAGCTGACCGATCGCGCCAAGTCCGATGATACCGAGCTTCTTTCCGCTGATCTCACAGCCGGCAAATTTCTTTTTCTGTTTTTCTGCTGTCTTTGCAATGTCGCCGTCTTCTTTGTCGCTCTTCACCCACTCAATACCGCCTGCGATATCGCGGGATGCAAGCAGCATGCCGGCAAGCACCAGCTCTTTGACGCCATTTGCATTGGCTCCCGGTGTGTTGAATACAACGATACCCTGC
>OLPL01001907.1_pt1 | contig 11597 bp, 9 predicted proteins | sample 1673211 | NCBI WGS metagenome assembly OLPL01 (sample SAMEA3136766, study PRJEB25190) | human gut metagenome | reverse complement strand
CGCAATGCTTTTAGCCATCTCACGGAATCTTAGTTGTATCCCCCGACGGAGTCCCTGCTCGGGCCGATATCCTCTCCCTCTGGCGTACCTCTTTCTCTCCACCTTCCGGAGCTTTAATTATATCCCCCAACAAAGTCCCTACCCAGCTCGATGCATTCTCCGCATACGCCACACTTCACTCACCACCGTAAGCACCCTTGCACCAATAACAACCACCATAATACGAATCACACAATACAACAAAGCTCCCTTTTTTGACGGAAGCCCAAATACACACAACACCATCCTTTTAATAACCGAAAGCCCAATCACATCCAAAGCATGAATTGCATAAATATACAACGAAAATCTTCCACACCAACTCAAAAATCTGCTGATCTTTGCACCTTTCACATAAATAAATTGCGATAACTTTACTACAAAATATGTACCACAAACAGGAGCCGCCAAAGAAATGATTCCACCATAGGAAGCCTGATGTACCCCAACACACCCCACTTTAATATCAAGCAGCCATACAAACAAACCAATCAAAATACTTCCCACCGGTAATTTTTTCAGATCTTTTTCGAATATTTTCTTCTCTTTCATCACACATCCCGAATGATAAAAGAACATTCCATACACACCCGCCTGTATTCCCAACGGCAGCCAAAAATAATCCCTCAACTGTGAAGCCATCATTGCAAGACAGATTATCAGCAACCACATTGAAACTTCATATTCTTCAGATATCTTTTTTACACATAGATACAATATCTGGCACATGAATAACGACATCAGAAACCAGGTCATACCAATCTGACTTACAGGTTTTCCATCAATTCCCTTCTGCATATCTCTTCCGGCAGCATAAAAAAGTGAACGCCAGAATTCTGTTTTTAAAAACAGCTCAGGGCTCATTATCATCGTACGGATAAAATTAATAACTACGTACGGTACCACTAATTGTTTAATCTTTTTTACTATTACAGAACTGATTTTTACATCCGTACTTTTTAAACACCATCCTGATAAAATGAAAAACAGTGGCATATGAAAAGAATAAATAAATACCATAAGTCTTTTATCCGCAGGATAGGCATTTTTCCATGTATGTCCTATAATAACACACAAAATTGCAATTCCCTTCGCAATATCTATAAACTCTTCTCTCTTTTTCTTTTCCATTACTTCACAACTCCCTAACCCAGCTCTAAAAAGTCTTCTAATTTCCTCCTGAAATCTCTCTCAACAACTCAATATCGCTGGGTAATACTTTAATATTCGTAGTCAATTTTTCCCCCTCAGGGCTGATATAAGTTACTTCAAGAATACTTCCTTCCCGGATTCCCCTCTTGGATACCGCATTACAAAAAGCAGGAAATTTCGGGTGATTCTGTTTAAAAGTATTCCAAGCATTCATAATCTTCATCATGTTTCCAAAATTACCAATTCCCATATCTTTCATCCTCGTTCTATACAACAGTAGCTGCCATGCTATCATCACCAAGCACAGCAGCCACTATTATTAATCTTAGTCTATTATTTTATAAAAATCATCTGTTATCTGCGCTTATCTACCATTGGAAATACTGTAAAATTATCTACTTTTTTCTCAGAAAATACTGCATTACGCAACCATTCTCTTGACTTTTCAACCTGTGCATCAATCAATTGTTCCGTTTTTACATAATCAATTGGTTCCTCAACCATAGGATGACCAATAATTGTTGTAGCATCTTCTGTAAGACGATCTAAAAGCCCAAATCCGCCAAGAAGTGACGCAAATCTAAGGCTTCCTCGTTTTTTATTAGATATCGCACTAAAATTCTTCTGAAAGATAATCGCAAAACAAGTACCATGGAATGAATCCGTCACAACATAATCACTGTGATCAAAGCAATACAGCCATTCCGGCAAATCTACTTCATTAAGAATTTCTATCGGCACCCCCGCAGGAATTCTCATATTCTGCCTGTTTCGTTCTCGCTGTCCTGGTGCCTCATCAAGAATAACTTTTACTTTTTTGTTCATTCTCTTAGATACATTGAGAAGTGCTTCTGTTTTTTCTTTTGTTGGGTCCAAAATATATGCCAAAATATATGGTCCCTCAGCACATTCCGGTCTAACGTTTTCTATCTCTGCATATTGATTCTTCTTGCAGAAGAATACCGGGTCTGTTACCCATGTGGCATCAACACCAAACACATTCTTACACATCTCAATCGCAAATTCTTCTCGTACAGAAACAGCATCAAATCTCTGAAGATAATATGCCGAAAGTTCTCTGTATGGCTCCGGACCTCTATACTCACTTTTACCAAAAGAAGTACCGTAAGCTATTTTTTTCTTATTATCATCTGCAAAATTCAGGAAATAATATTGTCCATAAATTCTGCTGAGTCCATAATTCCATAACTGATCCGATCCAACAATAAATCCATCACAAAGATCATTAAATTTTTTAAGCTTATGCATAGGATAAATTGGACTGATATTATAATGTTCTCTTGCAAATCTTCGTGGATCGGTTTTTGTCATGGTATCGCCTTCACGGGATAATGGATTATTTATCATAAGAACAGACAGTCCCATGGAAGTTAATTCATGATGCAATGCATAATAAGTGACCATACTTCCATAGTTACGTCCATACCACAGACCAATAATACCAATATCATATTTTCCCCGCAGACTATACTCTGTGGCTCTCTTGAATGAAGATGTTTCTAACAGCTGGAAAAAGCGTTTTCTGGATGGATGAGCACCATTCGGCTTATTGATCTCACCTTCACGTCTGCTCTTATCTAACAATTTAGAAAGCTCAATATTCTGTACCATTTTCATTCGAGTTTTTACAACTTCGAAAAGTTTTTTTCCTTTTTCCGAATTAACAAGTACAGCCGATGTTCCAATTCCATCCGAATATTCCCGTTTTATATCGCCTGCTTCCCAAAAATCCCCTAAAGAAATATCTGCCTGTCGTGGTATAGCCAAAAATCTACAGGAGCTACATGCAGGTCGTCTGCTCAATCCGATAAACATTGCTCTCAGATATGCATTTGTTGATGATCTCTCAAAAAAGCTTGTTCCATCTTTAAAATAAACACTGATCGTGTTGGCCCATCCAAATGCCCCTCTGTTTCTGAACTTTACTGATTCAACTTCTTTATCCGGAAAAGAATCTTTTAAGTATCTTTCAAACATTTCCTGTGATGGAAGCCCATGGCAAAAAATATCTACAGTAATAAGATTCTCATATTCCTGACCTAAAAACGCATATAACGCAGCAACATCACAAGGCACTCCGGAAAACAGAACCGTTTTTCCTTTTTTTAAAAGTTTTTCAATTTCTGGACAAACAGCCCTAATATCACTTTTAACATATTTTATATTATGAATCTGATCAAGATCTTCCTTTTTACGGATCAGGACATGTTCTACGGATGTTCCGTTTTTATATGCCGCTCCACAGACATACCCTCCGGATTCCAATATAATATTAGAAAGAAGTGTAAAGCATCCGCCAGCTGATCCCTTTCTGCGAATCTCATCCTCAGCCATCATAACATAGCTTTCCGGCTCCTTACTATTTTCATATTTCACCTGAACGGCCGGGCAATGCTTTAAACATTTTCCACATTTCACACATTTATCTGTATCAATCTGAGGATATACATACCCTTCCGCATCCGTTTCCATCTGTATTGCATTTTGTGGACAAATTTCTGCACAGACTCCACATCCACAACAATCCTGTTCAAAAATTGCGGCAACCGTTATATCATCTGCTTTTTTCAGTTTTGCAGGTACAAATTCTGGGACTTTTTTCTTTGTATCCACAGACTCTGTTTTTCTTTTTCCATATTTTTTTACGATTTTCTTTGCTTTCACCTGAGTTTCCGGTGACATTTTGTCATATATTTTTCGTAAAAATTCCTGATTCACTACGAATCCTCCTTAATTACACATTCTTTTCTTCTTTTTGTGTAACATAGTTTTTCGCCATTTTTTTAGCTTTTTTCTGCATGCCAATTGGAAGACGATATAAAAGTCCCCGCCAAAATGTAGGTTTTACCTGCTCAATCTCTTCTTTAGTTACAACTAATTCCTTTTCTTGATCAGCTTCCACCCTGACAGGATAAGCCTGATATGTTTTTACAACTTTTTCAGAAAACATTGCATGTTCCAGCCATTTTCTGGAGCGTTCTCTCTCTGATTCTAAAATCTCATTCACAGATGCATAATCAATATCTTTTAATAATGTTCCATTATTTATAATATTTTTGGAATTTTTCACAAGTCTATCTTCTAAATGGAACAATTTCACCAGAGATTCTGATCTAACCATACCCCTGGCTTCATTTCCAATACCTGCAAACGGTTTTTCGTATAAAATAGCAAAGCTCATACCATGACAGGAATCCGTTACAACATAACTGCTATTTTTAAAATAAGCGACCCAATCCGGGAAAGTTACATTTTCGAGGACTTTCTCATCACCCATTTTTTCTTTGTTTTTCTTGAAAGTTCCTGTTTCGCCATCCAGAATAAATACCGCTTTCAATCCTTTTTTCTCTGCCAGATGTTTAACAGCCTCACGTTTCTCAGGTGTTGGATCAAGAATGTATGCTAACAGATACGGCTCTTTTTCTGAACGCTGTGATTCTTTTGCAACATCATCATATACTTTTCGATCTGTTGAAAATACAGGATCCAATACCCTGGTGGAATTCACGCCAAAAACATTATCAAGGATATCAACTGCTGATTCTTCCCGTACAGAAATCGCATCAAACTTTTTCAGAAGATCACTTGTTATAATTCTCTCCCGATCTGATCTGTAATCTCTTTTATGTCCGAAAGAACATGCAACTGCAACTTTTTTCTTTTCAGGTCTTGCAAAGTTCAACAGGAAACTCCGTCCAAAATTCCGGGCTACTCCAAAGTTCCATACCTGATCAGATCCTACAACAAACGCATCACAAACCTGATTTAAAAGTCCCATTTCAGAAAGTTTATATTTCCGGCTTACATGGCAGTGTTCTCTTGCAAAAACGCGGCTGTTTCTCTTTGCCACAACATCTGCCGGGGTTTTTCCTAAACCTTCATTATCGATCAGGAGCACTGCAAGGCCCAAGCTTTCCAACTGTTTGTACAAACCATAATAAGTCGCAATACTTCCATAGTTATTGCCAAACCATACGCCGACAATACCCACGTCGTAACGGCCTTTCATACAATAATCTACCGCTTTATGAACACTTGTATAATTTATCATTTCAAAAAAGCGGCCTCTCTGTGGTGGAACCTTCATTTTCTGAGCACCAAATCGATTTCTCTTCAATGCATCCAACGGAACTTTTTCGATAAATTTAACATTATCTTTGATTCCATTGAATAATTCTCTGCCCTTTTCATTATTGATTAAAATCATGGATGTTCCGACATCGTCATTAAGTGATTCTTTATATGCCGAAATTCCCCATGCATCACCGATCGTAATATCTGCCTGTTTAGGAATTGCCGCAAATTTACAATCCTCACAGGATTGACGGAGAAACAGACTCTTGAAAGATCCAATTTCAAATGGATCAAGCACACCGGATCCCATATATGTTCGTCCGTCTTTCAGGATAACCTCACAGGTGGTTCCGCTCCAACCATAGCGTTTTGAACGGAAATAAAATTTGTCTATATTTTCACGTCCATTAAAAGTTTCATCTAAATACTGCTCAAAAACTTTTGGAGATGTCGGTCCATGGCACATAAGATCTGCAGTAAACAGACCTTTTGTATTTTCACCGAGAAAAGCTTTTAAACCGGCAACCTGACACGGCGTTCCTGTGAACAATACCGTTCTTCCCTCATCCAGCAATTTTTTTACTTTTGGATAAGCCTCGCCCAATTCGCTCTCTACATATTTAGATCTACGCATAGGTTCCAGCTCTGTTTCATTTTCTGCAAAAGTGTGATAAACATGAAATTTTTCATCCATCACAACTCCGCAGACAACTCCTCCTTTGGAGAAAATGTATTTTGCCAGAAGTGTAAATGCCCCACCTGAACTGCTGTCTAGGCGGATCTTATCATCCGCCCATATTACATAAGATTCTGGTGATGCGATATTGCTTCTGTCTTTATCATGTAAGCCTGGACATATTCTTCGGCATTTTCCACATCCTGTACATTTTTCTTCATCCACTACAGGATAACGAAATCCCTCATGATCATTCTGCATGCTAATTGCCCCGAAAGGACAGGTAAACTGGCAAGCTGTACAGCCATAGCATTCGTCTTTTTTTAAATCCCCTATATGTTTTACACTCATTTATCTATCTCCAAATATTTTCTCCAGAAACTTTCTGAAGTAAATTCTTTTCTGTGATCTCTGTACTCTTTCTCCAAACGTTCATGAATCCTAGCATAACGGTTGAAAAGCTTTCTTTCCCTGCTGAACAGCTCAAAAAATCTCTTCTTATCCATTTCTCTGTATGCACCCTGCTTCAGATATGGGTTCACTGCAAGAAGTTTCCTTCTGAAAAAATATCTGTGCGGTGAATAATACCAGTCATAAGCCACTGGAACAACTGACTTTTTCAGCCATTTTGTTGGCCAAAAATGCCCATTGTAAGTAATCCTGTACAGAAATGTCTCCAGTGATTTACGTGGAAGATCCTGTGCATAAACACTAAGTACCTTTGTTGGTGCTTCCGGAAACTTAGAAAGTGGTTCCATCTTCTCATTTTTCTGAGATTTCTCTTTCAGAAGTTTCTCACCCTGATTCTTCATGAAGAATTTATATCCCTTCATGTAATCCTCAACCGCATCAAGAAGGAGCTCCGCCCCATCATAGTTAAAGCGAAGAAGGTTTACACGAATCAGTTTACGGATACGGGTCATAATATCCACATTCTGGCATACTCCACTGGCTGCCTGAAGCATCAGTGTATTTCTGTGCACCTGATAAAATTCCATTGCTCCGTTAAATTTGTTTGTAAAGCCCATATGCCAGATACAAATACCACTGAGTGTAATGAATTTTGCTTTATTACGCAGGCTGTATTCTACATCATCACCACGTACAAATACTGGCAACGGTAAATTATCTTTACGTACAAATTCTGCAGGGATACAGCAATACCACCATCCTGCATAAGCATTCTTCGGCTGATGGAACATTTCCTCACAACGAAGGATATCTTCCATCTTTCTTGTGTCTACACGGTCTTTAATCGGTCCATAAGTTCCCTCATGATCCATAAATCCAACATCCTCATACAGGTAATTCATCTCTTCATAGAAAAGCATTGCTCCACTGATAAAGTGATGCTCATACTCGGGACGAACAATCTTCAGAAGATTATAGGTACGGATCAGACTCTCCGGAAGGATCATAACGTCGTCATCCATGAGGAGAACGTGTGTCGGCTTCTCCTTATGGTCCATTGCCTCCAGCATACCTCGTGTAAAACCACCAGCCCCGCCTACATTCAGATTGGGATGTACCATTACATGTTCTGTTTCCAGCTCTTCTACCGGAAGTGTGCGTCCATTATCCACTACATGAATCCAAAGATTCTTCGCCAGGCTATCGTTACCTGCAAGTACGGTATCCTTCAGAAGCTGAATATTAGGAAGGATATAATCCTCTTTCTTAAATGTAGTAGTGCAAAGATGAAGAGATACATGACGTACCTGTTCCTCATCGATTTCTGTATCATACTCTCCACCATAAACCACACATATTCCATGTGTATGGATCTCAAAACCAGCAAGCATCAGATTATTTTCCGGATATTCCAGACTAATCTCCTGCGGCTCTGCGGCAGAAACTTTTGCTCTGTGCAAAACTTTTCGGATATACTGCGTATCTTTTTTCTCATAGCCTGTAAGGATAATCTCCATTTCACCTTTTACACGCAGTTTCAGTATTAATTTTGACGCATAAGTATAAGTTTTCCATTTCAGAAGTGAAATAGAGTTAAAATATGTGCAGAAATCAATTACCTGGCCTGCACCTAAAACAATTGTTTTCTTTTCTCTGTCATATACCGGACGGCTGCTTTTGAAGAACATTTCCCAGTATGCTTCCAGTCTGTCATTGTCGCAGAACAGGATATTCTGCAGTTTGTAATTCTTACTCATTCTTATCAATCTCCAAATAATTATTCCAGAATTCTTCTGTTATCAGTTTCTTCCAGTTCTTGCGATAGCTTTCCCTGGCTCTTTCAAAGTACCTGTCTGTTTTCCTCAATGCCAGTAACAAATATATGCTCAGACGTATTGTTTCCGCAAGATTTTTGTCTGCTTTCAGGCAAAGTCCCGCAGAATCTTCATAAACTACACGTTTTTTTCTGGCTGCAGTATAAACACTGACATCCGGAGTTGTGTAGAATACATTCTTTTCTTTTTTATCCAGTCTTTCCAGTTTTGGAAGACGTTTGACAACATTCTGCTGAATCTCTACGCCATCTGTGTCTTCCAGCCATTTTTCACCTTTCAGAAAATCCAGCATCGCACAGATATTCAGATAAATATAGGAATATCTTCCTCTCAGTAGATTTCCTGCTGCCCATTTCATCAGAAAGGCTTTCCACTGACGTTTGGTCCAGTCCTCATAATGAATAGCATTTAAGATCGCCATATTTCGGATATCATAATATTCTCCCATCTGCGGAAGTTTTTTGATTACGACCTCATGCCAGACTCCGATTCCATTCAAAGTCATCAGGCTGCCCATACGAATTCCATATTCAATATCATCTCTGTGAATAAACACAGGAAGTGGAAGTCCTTTTTCACGGATTGACGGTACCGGTATACAGCAATACCACCATCCACCGTAATCCCAGTTCTCGATCTTTGCCTTTTCGAGAAGAGTTTCCGGTTTCCGAAGATCCAGATTCTGTCTGCCGCCCTGAATTTTTCCACGGTTCCATAATGCTCCGCATTCAAACTGATTCCATGGAACATCCCTTTCTATGAGTGAACCTCCAAGAGGTGCCTTCTGCCATTTTTTCTTTACAACAGATAAAAATAATTCTGTTTTTTTAAGCACATCCGGATTCAGGACAATATCATCATCCATCAGGATTACATGAGTAAACTCCGGAATCTTCAGCGCCTCGATCATACCTCTTGTAAATCCACCTGCGCCTCCACAGTTCCGGTTCAAAACAAGATGTACCCAGTCCGGAATCATTTCCTCTGTCAGTGTATTTCCATTATCTATAAGAAAAACTTTCGGACGATATTCCTGCTCCATTCTGGAAATCCTCTCAAGATTTCCGATTACCTCTTTTTCACGGCGACAGGTACAGATCACTACTGCAATCTGAACATCCTGCTGTACTTCCACTTCAGAGCCAAAAACAATATTCCGGAGATAACATCCTTGCTCCAGTCCTTCCACTCGAATCCAGACGGCCGAAAATTTTTCCGGATCAGGCATTTCAAAAGAAGCCGTATCTCCCTCGGTGATACATTTTCGTTCCTCGTATACAGCACTTTTTTTTCCATCTGTATAACAGAGCGCTACTTTGCAATTTCCGGAAACCGTAACCTCCACATGAAGCCCGTTCAGTTCGGTATACTCTGACCACTGTCCCGGATAAAAACCATTAAAATATGTAAACAGTTCTGCTTTTTCGTTCTCCGGTATGTATAATGATTTTTTTTCTTCATTGATTACATGTACGCCTTCTGTTCCCTGATAATAAAGTCCATGATTTTCTTCTGTACTGTCAGGAAGCATCATTGTCTGTACTGTTTTATACTTCATTTAGTTTCTCCCTAAGCCTCATAATAAAGTGTCCTGGATAGTATAACAGATATCCGCTTTTTCTGATAGCCCATACAAATTTATTTTCTACCGCATTATAAATATCGGGATAACTCTCATGAATTTTTCCATCCATTTTCCGCAGTCTGCGGCACATTTTTACAGAGCACGGAAAACTCAAATAGATCTTAAAATGGCTGCTTAAAACATTGGAAATTCCATTTTCAAGATATACCAGGTATTCTCTGTCGGCCCCTTTTGTTCTCTGTTTCCGGTAATATTTCAGAAGGCTTTTCAGAACCCTCTCATGATTTCTGTGATTCTTTCGCATTTTTTCCAGTGTCATGCTCTGACCCTGGCGCCCCAGTCTGTACATGTATACAAATTCATCCAGAAATACAATACTTTTGACTTCCGGAATCGGATACATTACAAATTCCACATCTACATAATAGCAGTTTTCATCAATTCTCATTCCTGTTTTTCGAACCAGATCTGTTCGAATTGTCATGGAATGCATCTTTACAAATGTTTTTTCCGCAACTTCATGAAAATCATATTTCCTGCCATATTCCACACCCGGAAACGGATGTCTGTTCTGAATACTCATTTTCCCGGATTGCTCATAAACCCAGAAAAAATTGCTCCAGACAATATCTGTGTGAAATTTTTCCAGGCCTTCCACAAGCCTGATAAAAGCTTTTTTATTTACCCAGTCATCACTGTCCAGTACCTTTACATATTCTCCGGCAGCATGGTCCATTCCTGTATTGATCGCCGATCCATGTCCGCCATTTGGCTTACTGATCACACGGACAGAATCCGGATGTGCTGCCACATACTCCATTGCAATCTTCAGACCGGTCCGTCGATCCGTCCAGAACCACCAGTATTTCTATTTTATCCAGAATCTCTCTGATCATCAGCGATTCCAGGCACTGACGGATGTACTTTTCCATATTGTACACTGGAATGATAACTGACAAAACCTTTTGCATATTTGTTTACCTCATTATATATGAAATCGCATCACGAATCCCGGCCACATATATCAGCCGGATTCCTTTCATGCTCTCTGTTGCTGCCCGGTTCACTTCCGGCAGGATTACCGTTTCAAATCCCAGTTTTTTTGCTTCCTGCACCCTTTGTCCAGCCATGCTGACAGCCCGGACTTCGCCACTTAGGCCAATCTCTCCAAAAACCATAACAGAATCCGGAATAACAATATCTTTGGCACTGGAAATAATTGCCAGGCAGATTGCTAAGTCAATGGCCGGTTCCGTCATCTTCATTCCTCCGGCAATATTTACATAAGCATCAGAAGATGCAAGATGAACTCCTGCTTTTTTCTCCAATACTGCCATAAGAAGATTTACACGATTAAAATCGGTACCAACTGCCGTTCTCCTGGGAATCCCAAAATTACTCTGGCACACCAGTGCCTGAATCTCCACCAGAATCGGTCTGGTTCCTTCCATAGAGCAGGCTACTACGGAACCGGATGCATTCTCCGGTCTTCCATTCAGCAGAAACTCGGAAGGATTTTTCACTTCCTCCAGCCCTGTATTCTGCATCTCAAAAACTCCGATCTCATTGGTCGATCCAAAGCGGTTTTTTACCGCTCGCAGAATTCGATAGGAAGCATGCCTGTCTCCTTCGAAATAAAGCACGGTATCTACCATATGTTCCAGCACACGGGGGCCGGCCACATTACCTTCTTTTGTCACATGGCCAACAATAAAAATAGATACACCCATGCCTTTTGCAATCTGCATCAGAACATTGGTAGATTCTCTTACCTGTGAAACACTTCCCGGTGCAGAAGTAATAT
>OLPL01001891.1_pt1 | contig 11693 bp, 10 predicted proteins | sample 1673211 | NCBI WGS metagenome assembly OLPL01 (sample SAMEA3136766, study PRJEB25190) | human gut metagenome | reverse complement strand
TGACTCCGCATACTGTCCGAGAGGTTCACAAGACATTGCGAAATGCTTTCAATCAAGCGGTCAAGTGGGAATTGATGACCAGAAGACTTGCTAATTTCGAGCCAATCGGACGGTGTAAAATCCCTCTGAATTAGCTATCACAGCGTAGTATCAGATGGGATTTGAAATGCTGAAAAACCTTGTATTTCCAAGCATTTTTAAGCATTAGATGCCACTTCCCGATGTCGTATCGGGTCTACTCCTAAGCGGAACGCCCCCGGTTCGAATCCGGGCAAGCGCGCCAAAAAGTGCCGAAAACACTGTGTTTTTGGCACTTTTACTTTTTATTTCTCAATCATTTTTCTTGAGTGAGTTTTATTGTTTTTGGGGAGTAAATCAAAATCGAACTTTTACCGTTCCCCGACCTAAATCTTGCTAATTGTGATTAGCAGAAAATCGCCTTTTTGCTAATTGTCTGCTAATTTGAGCAGGCGTATGTTACATCCATAGGCTTTTTCAAAAATTTTACTATTATCGTTTTATCTATGTTATAATTCCATTTAGAAAAAATAAAGCTAAAATTGAACCTTTTGATACCGATATCCGTCTATATAAGCGAAACCGGTTTTAATCACTCATAGACAAAAGGAGGCGATGATGTGGATGAGTTTGAGAGATTGCTGGAAGCAGAACGTGTTTCTGTGGAACGGTTTGTGAGATTTCGGATGAGTTCTAAGGCGGATGCAGACGATGTGCTGCAGGAGATATTTTTTACAGCGTATCAGAAGTTTCCTCGGCTGAAGAATAAGGACTCATTCAAAGCGTGGATCATTAGCATCGCAAGAAACAAATGCAATGATTATTTCAGAAAGAAAGCGACTCAGTACGAAATTCCGATCGACGAGTTGACAGAAAAGGAACTATCAGACGGCAGGCACGGTGTTTCCGTAGTTAATACTGTAAGAGAAACGCTGAGTTTGCTCGGTGATAAGGATAAGCAGATCCTTTACCTTTACTTCTGGAAAGAGATGCCGCAGTCAGAAATCGCAAAACAACTGAACATCCCTATTGGGACTGTAAAAAGCAGACTTCATACAGCAAAACAAAACTTCAAAAATAAGTATCCATATCGCACCGATATATCGAAAGGAGAACTCTATATGAAAAAGTTGCCTGAATTTATTCCCGAATATAAAATCGAAGCAAGTACCGAAGCTCCCTTTGCAGTCAAATGGGAAGAACTTATGGGATGGTTCTTGGTTCCTAAGCTCGGTGAAAAGTTGTCTTGGGGTATGTACGATATCCCGTCCCGTAAGTGCAGCCATATTTACGATATGCAAGTTTCCGGCAAAGCAAAGGTTCACGGTATCGAAGGCGTAGAGCTAACCGCAAGAGAAGCATCATACTCAGATAAGAACGATGTGATCAATCGTACCTTTGTGGCCCAACTGACAGATACACATTGCCGCTATCTGGCAACACTCAGAAATGACGGCGATGTTCGCAATTATATTACATTCCTCGATGGTGATGAATTTCTGCCTAACTGGGGATTTGGCGAAGATAATTGCGGTAATGAAACTAATCTGGCTGTCAAGGGAGATATCAAGAGGAATGGCACAACTGTTACAAGTGCCAACAAAGATTTTCTGTTGGACATTGTAGGACGTTACACCGTTACGATTGGCGGAAAGAGCTATGATACTGTCTGTGTTATGGACATTGAAACTTATGATTGCGGTGTAGTATCCGAGCAGTTTCTGGATAAGAACGGAAAGACGATTCTTTGGCGCAGATTCAACCGTGATGATTGGGCCATCGACCGCTATAAGAAGCTGTGGAGCGAGCAGCTACCGGAGAACGACAGACTTACCGTAAACGGTACGACCTATGTTCACTGGTACGATTGCATTACCGATTATATTCTCTGACATAATAAACCTTAACATTAAAAATCCCCTGACATAAGGGGATTTTTGGGTATTATAAGGGATGCTGCTTGTATTTCCCTTAGTATCTCCTAAGAGGAAGGTCGGGGATTCGAATTCCTTCTGGCGCGCCATAAATAACGCCGAAAGCCTTTATTTTCAAAGGTTTTCGGCTTTTTGTTTTTGGCTGTGGTTGACGGTTTGCCGGCAAGCAGGCTCGCAAGTGCTTTTGCGTCAAGCGCGGGTGCGGTGCCGAAAGCCCTTTGCGTGCGCCGTTTCGTGCTCTACCGTTTCGCCTGTGGGGATCCCGTTCTCATCTACAATATCTAAATATTCCGCCATACTATGCCTCCGGTTTTTCCGCTTTGATTTGTCTTTATTTTCAGTATAGCACGCTGCATGGCTTTTTTCACTCGTGTACAAAAGAAACTGCAAGACAAATTCGGTTCCGTATGCTATAATAAGACACACAAAAAATTCTCAAAGGAGGAAGCACGGCTGCGCAATTTTTTTCGTCGGCAGCCGTGCAGAAAAGGCATGAACAATATCGAATGGTTTCGCGAAGCGAAATACGGCATGATGGTCCACTTCGGGCTCTATTCCATGCTCGCCGGTGAGTACAGAGGGCGCCGTACGCCCTACGACTACGGTGAATGGATCCAGTCCGCTTTTGCCATCCCGAACCGCGAAATGGAACAGCTTGCGGGTGCGTTCAACCCTGTTTATTTTAATGCGGAGGAGTGGGTAAAGCTTGCAAAAGAATGCGGCATGACCTACTTTGTGGTTACCTCTAAGCACCACGAGGGTTTTGCGCTGTTTGATTCCGACTGCGATGCATACAACATCAAAAAAGCAACACCATTTGGAAGAGACCTCATCGCAGAGTTGGCGGAAGCCTGCTACAAGCACGGTTTAAAGCTGGGACTTTACTATTCGCAGGAGCTTGACTGGCACCACCCGCACGGCGGCGGCTACGACAAAACCACCGGCTGCGCAGGCACGGCGTGGTATAACAACTGGGATTTCCCCGGTGCAGACAATAAAGACTACTCCATCTGCTTTAACGAGAAGATCAAGCCACAGGTGAAGGAGATCATGACAAAATACGGCGACATCTGCCTGATCTGGTTCGACACCCCGGGCGTGATGACAAAGGCGCAGAGTCAGGAGCTTTACGACCTTGTGAAGCAGTATCAGCCGGACTGCCTTGTGAACTCTCGTCTCGGCAACGGCGTGTATGATTACGTTTCTCTCGGCGATAACGAGATTCCCGCAGAGCGTCCGGCAGAGATCTCGAAAGAACGCGCAGGGGACATGCAGTCCATGAACGATCTGTTCGGCTTCAAGTATTCGCCGTATAACCTCTATGAGACCGCGGCCACGCTGAACGACACATGGGGTTTCAAATACTACGACCACAACTGGAAAACACCCGAGCAGATTCTTGCAAACAAGCAGAAGCTCAACGGTATGGGTGTAAACTACCTTTTAAACGTCGGTCCCGATGCGCTCGGCCGTATTCCGTCCTATTCCGTCGATATTCTTCGCCGCGTTCGCGAGCTGGAAACCCAACTGTCACGGTGAGTATCTGACGTATAGGTCACCTGCGAAAACGGCACGGAGCTGCTGGTCGGCGCAGGTGAGAGCGGCGTTTGTCTGCCGTTCATGTCGCAAAGCACAACGGCATGTGTGCTGACACAGGCCGCAGGATAGAAAGCATGCAGGAAGCAAACTGCTTTGAGGTTTGCATTCATAAATTTTGTTTGGTAGCAATCTACCGCCCAAGTCCATGTCCAGGGCAATAACCTGTTCGGCTCACAGTATCAATGTAAGCTGCCGCTCAAGACACAGCTTCCCTCGGAGATCGCCGCTGCCGCATTTCGGAGTTTTAAAGAGCGGTATTCTTGGAACACGAAGGTCAGAGCGGTCACCGTCCGTTCCATTGAACGCTCGCCCAAAGACAGCGTCGAGCAGCTCACGCTGTTTGATAATGTCCAGCACCGCATGGCAATGGAGAAAAGGAGATTCGTGGTCGCTTTGGCAAGCGTGCCATCTCTTACGCCTGCCTCATGGGCGATTTAAAAATGCCCACAGACGGAAGAGATAAAGTCAAAATGCCGGGGCTAATGCATCAATAAACAATGTTTTTCAAATATTTTCTGCTTTATGTCCGTGCTATGAAGCGCTGAAAGTGAAAGCGGTGAAGTTTGACGAGGCGGAAGAAGCAGGAAAGACCGATCTGCAAAAGGCGCAGGGCTGCCGGGATTTCCGAGCGAGCTCTGCGCCTTTTTTATTTTCAGAAAAATAGCACCCCGGGCCGAAGGATGGGTGACCGCGGGGCGCTTGACAGATTTACAATTGAATTATATAAAACCGCAAAGGAAATGTCAATAGAAAATTCGAAAAAATGTGGATATTTTTCATGTTTTTAACCTGCTTTTAACGTATTCTTTTCTTTTACCTTTGCAGAAGTCTATTGCAAACCGACACGCAGCGTGGTACAATCGACTTAAAGAAGTACGTGGAGGAGATTTTGTCGTGAACATGAAAACAATCGGTTCCGCCGTTGTAATCATCTTGGCCGCCATAGTCGGGCTATTCCTCGGCGCTGCCATGAACGACGGGTTAAGCGGCTCCATACTGCTCGCGGTCATCGCAGGGTTCGTCTGTGTGATCTATACGATTGAAAACAGTGGCAAGAAGTAGGGGATTTTTTATGATTTTACGGTTTAAACAGCGCTTTTTTTCATGGTTCGACAGCTACGATATTTACGATGAGAACGGCAACACGGTGTATGTCGTCAAAGGGCAGCTCTCCTGGGGACACTGTCTGAAAATTTTTGACGCTTACGGTGAAGAGATCGGCACGGTAAAAGAACGCATCTTCACGTTCATGCCGAAATTCGAAATGTATTTTAAAAACTAATATGTCGGTTGCATCAGCCGCGAATTTGCACTTTTTAAGCCGAAATACAACGTAGAATGCAACGGCTGGCATGTGGAGGGCAACGTTTTGGAGTGGGATTATACCGTTGTTTCCGGAAGCGGTCACGATGTGGCAAGCATCTCCAAAGAGCTGTTCAACTGGACGGACACGTACCTTTTGAACATATATGACCCCGCAGACGCACTGTGCGTTTTGATGATCGTGCTTGCAATCGATGCCGAAAAGTGCAGCCGAAATAACGGCTAAACGCTATTTTCTGTACAGAAAAGACCTCCGCTCAAGACTGTTTGGCCCGAGCAGAGGTCTTTTCTTTTCCCAAAATTTAAAATGCGTAGAACAAAATGCCGAGACCGGCGGAAAGCACGATCATCAAAATGGGCGAGGGTGCTTTCTTTTTAAAGTGCTTATAGCTAAAGTGCAAAGTAATCAGCAGCAGCAAAATCACAACACCGCGCAGATCGACCTCGGGGGCGCTTCGTATGGTCGTAAAGCTGAATAGCGTGCTAAGGCCCATCGTCAGCGCCGTAGCCAAAATGAGCGCCACCACACACGGACGCACGCCGGAGAGAAACGCCTGCACACCGGCGTATTTCAGCAGATTACTCAACACTGCCGCAATGAGCAAAATAATGACGAACGAGGGGAGCACCACGCCCAAAGTCGCGAGCAGACTGCCCAACACGCCGCCTTGCGAAGATCCGATGAACGTCGCCATGTTGACGGCAAGTGGGCCGGGGGTCGATTCGGACACCGCAATGAAGTTGATGAACTCGCTTTCCGTGAGCCAGTGATTCGAGAGCACGGCTTCGCGGATGAGGGAGATCATGCCGTAGCCGCCACCGAACGACACTGCGCCAATCTCAAGGAAGGTCAGGAATAATTTAAAATAGATCATTTCACGTCACCGCCTTTTCCACGCAGGCGCTGTATGAAGTAGGCCGCAAGGCCAACCACGCCGCTAAGCAAAATAAAGTAGATGGACGAAAACGAAACAGCGAAAACGGAAAACGCTATCATGCAAACCGCTACGCCTGTGACAAGCACGGTATTGAACGCCGTCTTTTCAAGACTTTTCAGCATGCGCACACCGGCAGAAAAGATGAGGTACACAACGCACACCTGAATTCCGCGGAACGCGCAGGAAACGAATTTCAAGCTCAAAAACTGGTCAAAGAATAGGGAAATGAGGTAGATGATGACAAACGAAGGGATACACACCCCAAGCGTGGCCGTCGCCGCGCCGGGCACACCGGCAATGTGATAACCGATATACGTTGCGCTGTTAATCGCTATCGGGCCCGGCGTAGACTCCGCAATCGCAATCATGTCGAGGAACTCTTTTTTATCGATCCACTTTTTCTTTGCGATAAATTCATTTTCCAGCAAGGCAACCATCGCATAGCCGCCGCCGAACGTGAAAGCGCCGATCTTCAAAAATGTGAGGAACAGCGTGCATAGTTTTTTCATTTTTCAACCCCATTTTCTGCTGATTTAAACACGACAATCATACACCGTTTCACCGAAAAAAGCAATAAAAAAGGAAGCAGGCGCACCTTTCGATGTGTTCCTGCTTCCTTTGCTTTATTTTAAATTACTTAGAGAAGAGGTTTGCCACACGGTTCCAGAAGCTGTCTTTGGTTTCAGTCTCGGTCGTGGTTTCTTCCGTGGTGCTCGTGCTGTTGCTGCTCGAGTCCGTTGCGGTGCGCATTACGTAGCTTACGGTCATATCCGTACCGTCTGCGCGGCCGGAGCCCTTGAAGCTGTCCGCACGATCCTTCATGATGTCAATCACGCGTGCCAGCGTGGAATTCGGGTCGGTAATTTCGCTGAGGCCGTCGAGCTTATCATTGATTGTATCGGAGAACTCTGTCATGCCGTCGCTGAGCTCGGACGTGCCGTCCTTGAGCTCTGCGCCGCCGGACTGGAATTGACCGATCGCATTCGATACGGTCTTGCTGGAGGAAGAGAGCGTCTCCATGCCGCCGAGCAGTTGGTTGGTGCCTGCATCGAGCGTGCCTACGCCGGTTGCGAATGCAGAGGTGCCGGTTGCAAGCTGAGAAGCACCGCTGCCAAGCTTTGCAGCACCGTCGGAAATCGCGTTGGCCGCACCGACAACCGTGTTGGTATCTGCCGGATTCTCTGCGTTATACAGCGCGCCGGTCAGCGTATCAACACTGTCCATCATTTCGCCTGCCTGCGAGGAGAGGTCTTTGAATTCACCCATCAAACTCTTGAGCTCATCGGTGTTAATGTCCGGAATTGCCGCTGCAACCTGCTGCACAGCGCTCTGCTTTGCCGCTGCAAGTTCATCGGAAGACGTTACTTTTTCCGTAACAGCCGGGGCAACCTGTTCAGCAACCTTCGGGCCGACAGTACTTGCAATCGTATCCGAATCAATACCGCTTACAACCTGACCCATTGCCGTTTTTACAGCAACTGTTGCTGCGCCGGAAAGCTGTGCAGCAACGCCGTTGATCGTATCTTCACTCGGAGAAGTCGATGCTTTAATCTTCTCCTGAATTGCCGACTGCTGTTCGGGCGTGAGGTTTAAACTCGGATCACTTAAAAGGTCTTTGAGTGCCGTCTGATAACCGCCTTGGAATACATCGGTCGAAAGTGCCGCCGCCTGATCTGCTACCTGATCTGCGCCAACTGTCGCATTATCGGCCGCCTGCTGAACGTTGCCTTTGATTACTTCCGCCGTCTTCTGAGAAGCAACTGTTGCCGCGTTGCTTGCGGCAGCCTCGGAAGCCGCTTTCGCTGCGCCGCTCGCCGCGCCATCGAAAACCTGTTCAGCGCCTGCGCCGAGCTGTGCTTTGAGTGCTGTCATATCCGGGATTTCAACGGTCTCCAGCTTGCCGGAAAGCTCGGCCATTTTGTCTTCAAGCGCGGTCTTCTTTTCGGAAGCCTCTACAAGGCCCGGGACAAGCTGCTGATTCATGACGCCCGCAAGCTGTGCGGTACTGTTCTGCAGCTGAATAGCGCCGAGGGAAAGCTCGCCGGTCTTCGTTGCCAAGAGCTGTGCGTTTTCAAGCAGGTTTTCCGTGCCGTTTGCAAGGGTCTGTGTGCCGTTCAAAGCGCTGTCCACGCCGGCATCGAACTGGCTGTAACTCGAAGCAAACGTGTCAAGGCTTTCGACAAGTGTGCCCACAGCGTCATCCAGTGCGCCGGAACCATCCTTCAGCTGATCGATTGCATCGGTCAACTCATCCATCGTGTCGCCAAGCTCGTCGGAAGCCTCATCGAGGTCGAGGTCGGAAAGGTTCGGAGCCGCGGCGAAGAGAAACGTCGGGACGGTGCAGTCCGTAACATCCGCTTCGAGGGTAAGGGTATCGAGCATCAGGTCGTCGAGCTTATCAAAGCTGTCGGGGAGCAAGTCGCTGACGGCTTCCTTCATGCCCGGCATCGCAAGGTAGCAGGCAACCTGCGTTTTGGAATCAGACTCCACAAGACCGTGCTCTGTCGTGATGTTCTTGAAGTTTTCGCTCGGCAGCACAGCCGCCGCAACGGTAAAGAACGGGGTATAGACGGTGCGCTTTTTACCGTTTACGGTCACTTCTTCGCCGGTGTTGTTCGTCAGCTTAACGGTTGCGACAAGGTGGCCACTCTGACCCTTGAGTTCATCGGCCGTAACCGCCTTGCCGTCGAGCGTATACTCGATGGAAACGCCAACCGGCGCCTGTGCGCTGTTCTTGCCCTGATAATAAATATCGGTTTCGTCCGTCGTCCACTTGAGCGTATTGCCGGACTGTTCCGGCATCACGTCGCTCTTGAGGTTCTGGATATCGGAAAGGTCGCTTTCGTCGGTAACGGCATCAAAACCGTCATCGCTGTGCAGCCAATCGCTGGTGATCTGCTCCTGCACGGAACCGTCTGCGTTCAGGATGAGATAAGAGGTTTCTTTTTTCTCAACGGTAGCATCCGCCGCGAAGGCCGGGGCAGCGCAGCCGAGGAGGAGAAGTGCGGAAATCGTAGCCGCAACGGATTTTGTAAGATACTTACTCATATTGATCGAGATCCTTTCTCTGAATCGATTATGCCTTTTTCTCTGTGATTTCGGGCTTTTTCAGCCAATGGAATGTGGTCTTTCTGAGAATTGGCTCCGTAAGGACGAGCAGTGCCGGCAACACAAGCAGGATAACTGCCATACTGATGAGTGCGCCGCGGCTGATGAGCTTGCACAGCACGCCGATGAGTTCCATACGGGAGACGAGGGACACGCTGAACGTTGCCGCGAAGAAGGTGAGACCGCTTGTTAAAATACTCTGACTGCACTGTTCAACGGCAATTTGAGCCGCTTCCTTTGCAGTGTGACCCGCGTTACGCTCTTCGCGGAAACGCGTGGTCATGAGGATCGCATAGTCGACCGTTGCACCAAGCTGAATGGTGCCGATAACGATGCTTGTGATAAACGGCAGCGTCGTGCCGGTGAAGTACGGAATGCCGAGGTTAATCATGATGGCGCTTTCAATCGCCGCAACGAGCAGCACCGGAACAGAAGCGGAGCGGAACACGATGGCGATAATGACGAACACGACGATGATACTTGTGATGTTGACGTTATTGAAGTCGACATCCGCAACCTCGATCAAATCTTTCGTCATCGCGCCTTCGCCGGTGATGACACCGTTCGGGTCGTACTTTTTCACAATATCGATCATTTCGGAAAGCTGGTTATTTTGCTCGTCACTGCCGCTCTTATAGGAGGAGTTTGCAAGGATCATCTTGTGGCCGCCGGCCTCAAAGATATCGCGCACGTCGTCAGGAATAAACATTTCCGGGATCGCGCCGCCGACGAATTTTTCATAGCTCAAAACCTGGTGAATGCCGTCCACGCCGCTCAACTCATCGGAAAGATCGGAGAGGCTTTTTTCGGAAAGGGTATCGTCCACAATGATGAAGTGGGACGTTGTCATATCGAAGTCTTCCTTCAAGCGGTTCGTACCTGCAATGCCGGGAAGGTCCTGCGGAAGCGCATCAAAGATCGTGTAGTAAACGGAAGTCTTTGATTGTGCAATGAAGAACGGAATAAAGATTATGATAAACGCAATCAAAATCGGCACACGGTGCTTCACGACGAAGTTCGAGGTACGCTTGAGCTTCGGGATGAACGTGCGGTGCGTGTGCTTTTCAATGGCACGACGGAACGTCATGATAAGGGACGGTAAAACCGTGATGGTGCAGATAACGCCGAGCAGAACACCCTTTGCCATGACGATGCCGATGTCTTCGCCGAGCGTAAGCTGCATGGTGCACATGGCAAGGAAGCCCGCAATCGTTGTAAGGGAGCTGCCGGTAATGGAGGAAAACGTCTTTTTAATAGCCGCCACCATGGCGTCCTCATCGGACGCCGCCGTCAGCTTTTCTTCTTCGTAACGGTGCAGCAGGAAGATGGAGAAGTCCATCGTAACGCCCAGCTGCAGGACCGTTGCCAATGCTTCCGTAATGTAGCTGATTTGGCCGAGGAAAATATTCGTGCCGAAGTTATAGACGATCGGGAACAGCATGCCGAGCATGAAGATAAGCGGCACAATCGTTTCTTTCAGGCTGAGGAACAGAATCAGCAACGAAGCGCCCACAGCGCAAAGGATATACAAGGGCATTTCTTTATTGATGAGGCTCTTGGTATCTTCCAAAATAGCCGACATACCACCGATGAAGCAATCTTTATTCAAGATGTTCTTGATTTGCTTCTGCGCGTTCATCGTTTTGGCATCTGCGCTCGGGGCATCGAACTGAACGATGAGCATCGTTGCGCCGGAATCGTTATAGAAGAACTTCTGAATATCGCTCGGAAGCATTTCCTTCGGCGTCGTCACATCGATAAAATCGCTCGTCCACATGACCTTCTGTACGCCTTCGACCCCTTCAAGATCGCTTTTCAGTTTTAAGGTATCAGGCGTAGACATGTTTTCAACCGTAATCATGGAAACCGATGCCATATTGAAGTCATCCTCCAAATACGTCTCGCCGATCATGGAATCCAGATTTTTCGGCAGGTAGGTCAAAATATCGTAGTTAATGTAGGTGCCGAGCGCACCGAACACCGAGGGGATCAAAAGCAGAACCGCTAAAACAAGAATCAGCTTTCTGCGCTTCACGATCCATCGTGCAAAGTGCTCCATTTAGCACCGCTCCTTTCATTCGGGAACCATCCCGTTTATTTCGTTATGTAGTTTAGCCCAAAAATGACCAATAGTCAATATTAAAAGTGACGAACTGCGTGGGCAAAACAAATTGACTATTAGTCATTTTATTCAAATCTGTACAAAATGTTGTTTTTGGCTTGCTTTTTACGGTGTATCCGCCTTATACTATAAGATAAATGAAGTGATTACACAGTTAGATTTGAATGTTGGGAGGCCACAGCCATGCACGGCGGTGTTGAACAGAAAAAAGAACAGAAAAAGGAGGGGCTGCTCGAGGCGGCATATCAGCTTTTCCTTGAAAAGGGCGTTAACAAGACCTCGGTCGATGAGATCGTAAAGAAAGCGAACGTCGCAAAGGGTACGTTTTATCTGTATTTTCACGATAAAACCCAGCTTCTGCAGCAGCTCACATACCGCATTTCCGCGCGTGTTTTGAGTGAGGCCTATGAATATGCGGAAGAGCATAAGACCGGCGTTTTTGTAGAAGACATCATCCTCATGGTCGATTACATCGTGGAATACTTTAAAAGAAGCCGTCTGACACTGCGGCTTTTAGAGCGCAATTTCTCCTGGCCGATGATTGAAAAGCAGCTTGATCTAAGAGAAGACCCGTTGTGGGACAAGCTTGTCACTGCCATTGAGAGCAGCTCGCTCGCCGTGGGCTGCACAGAAGATGTCTTATATAAGCGC
>OLPL01001888.1_pt1 | contig 11721 bp, 10 predicted proteins | sample 1673211 | NCBI WGS metagenome assembly OLPL01 (sample SAMEA3136766, study PRJEB25190) | human gut metagenome | reverse complement strand
TCTGCTTTACCGGCTTTTATTTATCATCAACCGTAAACTGACCGAAAATGAAATGGAAGGACAACAGTCGCCATGGCTAAGAAGATAAGAAAATTTTTCCGCAGACTCGGTGAAAACCGCACCCTATTGCTTGGTGTGGTTTTCCTTGCTATGTTTGCCGTCCTGATCGGAAGACTTTTTATCCTGCAGGTAGTGCATGGAGAAGAGTATGCGGATAATTTTGAACTGCAAATCACAAAAACCAGAACCCTTGAGAGTACAAGAGGAAATATTTATGACCGGAACGGAAAACTGATCGCTGGAAATAAGGTTTCCTACTCCGTAACCATCGAGGATAACGGAACGTACAACACGACAAAAGAACGTATTCTCTCTCTGAACGCAGAACTCTATCGTCTCTGTAAGCTGATTCGTGCAAACGGAGACTCGATTGACACCAGCACCTTCCCGATTGAAGTGGATGAGAACGGTGCGTTTGTTTTTACAGGTGAAGAGGGAACGACCCGCGACCGTTTCCGTGCAGACATTTATGGACAGAAGAAAATCGACGATATGACGGCAGAACAGAAGAGTTCCAGTGCCGAAACGCTGATGACATTTCTTGCCGGACCGGACGGCTTTGGCCTGGATGCCTATTCTGACGATGAAAAATACGCATATTCTGCCAAAGATTTTGAAGAGTATGGTCTTCCATACCAGACAGACGAATCCGGAAATGCGGTCCTTTCTCTTTCCAATCAGGAGCGTCTGGAAATTCTGGTGATCCGCTATAAGATGAAACAGACGAATTATCAGAAGTATGTCCGCGTGACAGTTGCTTCCGGCGTCAGCAGCAATACAACTGCATCGATTGCAGAGAATGAAGATGTTCTGCAGGGTGTCAGCATTTCGGAAGATTCCGAGCGTGTATATTATGACGGAAAGTATTTTTCCTCTCTGATCGGTTATACGGGCCAGGCGTCCTCAGACGAGCTGACAGAACTGAATGAAGAGCTGAAGAGCCAGGGAAAAGAAGAAACGTATTCCACGGAATCCATCGTCGGAAAATCTGGTCTGGAACAGTATATGGAGACAATCCTTCAGGGAACCGACGGATCAGAAGAGATTATCGTTAATAACGTCGGAAAAGAGCTGGAAACGGTAGAGGGATCCCTGGTTGAGCCAAAACAGGGAAATAACGTCTATCTTTCGATTGATTATGACCTGCAGATTGCGGTATATAAAATTCTGGAACAGAGAATTGCCGGCATTCTGAAACAGTATCTGAGTGATGTAAAATCCGTTGATACCTCAACACTTGCCAATACGGATGCCGTTCCGATTCCAATTTACGATGTATACAATGCACTGATCGAAAACAGCACGATTGATATTTCCCATTTCTCGGCGGCGGATGCCACGGAGCGTGAGCAGCGGATCTATGCACTGTTCCAGCAGAAGCTCCAGCAGGTGCTTGCTGAGATTACGCAGGAACTGACCGTTGAAACAGCAACCGTTTACAACGACCTCAGCGATGAAATGCAGGAATATGAGACCTTCATCGTGGATAAGCTGCTTTCCAGTACGATGGGTATTCTTTCTTCAACAGCAATTGATGAGAAAGACGCCACCTATCAGGCATGGAATGACGGAACGATTTCTCTTCGTGATTACCTGACGTATGCGGCAAGCCAGAACTGGATTGATGTCTCAGCACTGACGCAGGATGATGCCTACCTGGATTCTCAGGAGGTTTATCAGAAGCTGACGGAGGTTATTCTGGACCGTCTGGCAAACAATACAACATTTGCAAAAAAGATGTATCACTATATGCTGCTGCAGGATATGCTCGATGGCTATGATATCTGCAATCTGATGTATGATCAGAACCTTCTGACGAAAGAGGATGACGATTATGCCGCTTATGTTGCAGGAAATATGACACCGTTCCAGCTTCTGTCCGATAAAATCGCCAAACTGGAAATCACCCCGGCACAGCTTGCACTCGATCCGTGTTCCGGTTCTGCTGTCATTACGGACCCGAATACCGGTGCTATTTTAGCCTGTGTTTCCTATCCTGGCTACGACAACAACCGCCTGGCAAACCAGATGGATACCGCATACTGGGCAAAATTGAATACCGATGAATCCAGCCCGCTGTACAACAAAGCAACCCAGCAGAAGACGGCTCCTGGTTCCACCTTTAAACCGCTGATGGCGGTTGCCGGATTAAGCGAAGGCATAATTACTCCGACCAGTACCATCAACTGCAACGGTCTGTTCGGGGAAGGACTTGTCAACGAATCTGACTATGTCCACTGCCATCAGTTGAGCGGCCACGGAGATCTGAACATTGTCGGTGCCATCCAGAACTCCTGCAACGTGTTCTTCTGTACGCTTGGATATCGTCTGGGACTCGATGAGAACGGCACCTTTACACAGAAGCGCTCTCTGGAAATGATCCAGAAATATGCCGATATGTTTAAGCTGGATGAAAAGACCGGAATCGAAATTTCGGAAACCGATCCGAATGTAACCGATTCCCTTCCGATCCCTTCCTCGATTGGTCAGGGTACCAACAACTATACGACGACACAGCTTGCACGCTATGTCACAACGATTGCAAATTCCGGTACGGTTTATAATCTTTCCCTTCTGCAGAAAGCAACGGATTCGGATGGCAATGACATCGATATGGGCGCAGATTTCGGCCCGACGGTAAATTCAGAAATGGATGTTGATTCCAGCATCTGGGATCTGGTACACGAAGGCATGCGAAAAGTAATCAGCGTATCCAATGCGACCATTTTCCCGGAATCCTGGCCGGTAGAGCTTTCCGGAAAAACCGGTACCGTGGAGGAAGACCATACACGTGCAAACCATGGACTGTTTATCGGCTTCTCTCACTATGAGAGCAGAGACGATATTGCTCTTGCCGTCCGCATTCCGTTTGGATATTCTTCTATGAACGCAGAGTTGGTAGCTAAGGATATCTTAGATTATTACTATGGCCTCTCAGACGATATTCTGTCCGGTCAGGCAAACTCCAACGGTGTTGCAAGCGTGAGAGCAGACTAAGGAATTTTTCCGGCGGAAACGAAGCCTGGGAAGAAAGCTGCAAAAGAGAAAGGATGTGTTTTTAAACAAAGGTTTGGACGCATCCTGCGGCATGAAAATGCAGAACAGTTTTCAACAAGGAGGTTCCAGATGAGTGAAGTCATTGTAATTACATCAGGAAAAGGCGGCGTCGGAAAGACGACAACCGCAGCAAATATCGGAATCGGGCTGGCACAGCTTGGAAAGAAAGTTGTGATGGTAGATACCGACATCGGTCTTCGAAACCTGGATGTCGTGCTCGGCCTTGAAAACCGGATTGTCTACAATCTTGTGGATGTTGTGGAGGGCAACTGCCGGATGAAGCAGGCGCTAATCCGCGACAAACGGTACGAGCAGCTCTACCTTCTCCCGTCTGCCCAGACGAGGGACAAGACAAGCGTAACGCCCGAGCAGATGAAAAAACTCTGCGATGAATTAAAACAGAGCTTTGATTTTGTTCTTCTTGACTGTCCGGCAGGCATTGAGCAGGGATTTGCAAATGCAGTTGCCGGTGCCAATAAGGCAATTGTTGTGACTACGCCGGAGGTTTCGGCCATCCGGGACGCGGACCGCATCATCGGCCTTCTGGAGGCGCAGGATCTGAGGGATATCTCTCTTGTCATCAATCGTATCCGGCCGGATATGGTAAAACGCGGTGAAATGATGTCGGTGGATGATGTACAGGAAATTCTTGCTGTTCCGCTGCTCGGCATTCTGCCCGATGATGAGCAGGTAGTAATCGCCACCAACCAGGGCGAAGCGATCGCTGGAAGCGGTTCCAAGGCAGGAGAAGCCTTTACGAATATCAGCCACAGGATCCTCGGGGAGAGTGTTCCCTACTTGGATCTTGACAGCAAAAAGGGATTTTTCCGCCGCGTATTCGGGCGATAGGAGGGAACTGGTATGGGTTTATTTTCAGGCAGAAAGCCGCACTCCGGCCTCGTTGCAAAAGAACGTCTGTCCAATCTTTTAATGGCAGAACGTCTGAACTGTTCTCCGGCATCGCTTCAGATGCTGAAAAATGATCTTTCTGCTGCTGCAGGAAAATACCTTACCGTTGAGGCGGATGAAATTTCCGTCACCATTACACAAACAACCCCTGTCATACTGACAGCGAAAATACCATTGAAAAGAAACGAGGAGTATCATGTTAAGACGATATAAGCTGAAAAATTATAATTTCCGGCTGGTCATTCTTCTGATTGCCATCAGCATCATTGGTGTGCTTCTGATCGGAAGTGCAGATAGTGCAGACCAGAAAAAACAGGCCATCGGAGTCGTATTGGGCGTAGTCATCATGATTATTGTCTCTTTGCTTGACTATAGCTGGCTTCTGAATTTTTACTGGGTTCTTTACATCGGAAATCTGATGATGCTTGGCGTTCTTTATCTCGGCGGTTCTACCGCAAAAAACACGTTTGGTGCGACCCGTTGGATTCAGATCGGAAGCTTTCAGTTTCAGCCGACCGAGCTGTCAAAAATCTTTCTGATCATGTTTTTTGCGATGTTTCTGATGAAGCATGAAGAAGATCTGAATACGGCGAAAACCATTTTTACCGCGATCGGGCTTCTGATTCCGCCGCTCGTTATGATTTACCGTCAGCCGGATTTGAAAAATACGATTACGGTCATGGTTCTGTTCTGCTTTATGATGTATGTGGCGGGCTTAAGCTACAAAGTTATCGCCGTTGTTCTGGTTTCTGGTTCAGCACTGGTACTTGCGCTTCTGCTTGTCATTACGCAGGTGAATTTCCAGCTTCCGGCGGCTCTTGACAAGACGATTGGTTATCAGCTTGGGCGAATTCAGGACTGGTTAAGCGATGATGCCGACAACGCCGACGGCCGTCTCCAGCAGCAGAATTCCATTACAGCCATCGGCTCCGGAAAGCTGACCGGAAAAGGACTCAACAACAATAAAGTTTCTTCCGCAAATAAGGGAAATTTCGTTTCCCAGAACCATAATGACTTTATTTTTGCAGTGGCAGGAGAGGAGCTTGGTTTCTTTGGATGCTGCGGAATCATCCTGCTCCTGTTCCTGATTCTCGTCGAATGCATCCGGACTTCCCGGAAAGCAAAAGATCTGTCAGGAACGTTGATCTGCTGCGGTATGGCAGGACTCATTGCCTTTCAGAGCTTTCTGAATATCAGTGTTGCAACCGGAATCCTGCCGAACACCGGTACACCGCTTCCGTTCGTCAGCTATGGACTGACCTCCCTTGTAACACTTTACATCGGAATGGGGCTTGTCCTGAATGTCGGACTGCAGAACCGGGATTTTGTAACCAGAAACTATGAATTACTAAGGAGGAAAACCATCAATGAACATCGGATTGATCGCGCATGATGCAAAAAAAACGCTGCTTCAGAACTTGTGTATCGCCTACCGCTCGGTACTTGCCAAGCATACTCTTTATGCAACCGGAACTTCCGGCCGTCTGGTAGAAGAGGCAACCGGACTTAACGTCCGCAAATATCTGGCCGGACACGTTGGAGGCGTTCAGCAGATGGGTTCTCAGATTGAACAGAATGATCTGGATCTTGTGATTTTCCTGCGGGATCCGGAACAGCCGAAACAGCATGAGCCGGATGTCCATCGGATTATCCGTCTCTGCGACGTACACAGCATTCCGCTTGCTACCAATCTTGCAACGGCAGAAATGCTGATCAAATCATTAGACAGAGGAGAAATGGACTGGCGTGAAATCTACCGGAGAAACGACTAATATTACAGAAAAAGAACAGAAACTGCCTGTAACGGAGAAAAACGGGACTGCTCCGGAAAAAACCGAACATATTTTAAACCGCCTGATCATCGGCGCGGGTGTCTGTGTTGCTGTTATTGCGGTTCTGATCGGTGTGAAATTGTACCGTCAGGACCGCCAGATGGACATTACAGAGCCGTTTGCGCGAAGTATGGTGCTCGCCTCCGATCCGCTTTCGGCAGAAAAACGGTTTCAGGCTGAAACGCTCTCTGCCGATCTCTGTGTCGGTGAGACGAGCGTACCGCTGAATGATATCTCGTTTTCTTCACAGGTAAAGGCCGGACTGTTTGATCTGGATCACAAAAAAGTATTGTTCGCGCAGAATATGTATGATCAGGTCTACCCGGCCAGCATCACGAAGATCATGACGGCTCTCCTTGCCATGGAATACAACCAGCCGGATACGCAGGTAACGATCACAGAAGAGGATCTTGCGCTGGAAGATGGATCCCAGATGAGTGGACTGGCCGTGGGCGATACGGTAACGATGGATCAGCTTTTCCATGCATTGTTGATTTATTCTGCCAATGATGCTGCTATGGCGATTGCCCGCCAGGTAGGCGGAAGTGTAGAGAATTTCGTTCAGATGATGAACGATAAGGCAGCTTCCCTTGCCATGACCGGTACGCATTTTGCAAACCCGCACGGTCTTCACGATGAGAATCATTACACTACTGCATATGATGTTTATCTGATGCTGTATGCTGCCTATCAGCATACGGAATTCCAGAATACGATGTCAATGTCTTCCTACACGCTGAACATGACGCATGCGGACGGTACGGCGGGAACGATCTATTTAAGCTCCACGGACAAATATCTGACCGGAGAGAAAAACGCACCGGAAAACGTGACGGTGCTCGGCGGAAAAACCGGAACGACCGATGAGGCCGGTTCCTGCCTGGCACTGGTATCCCAGAATGCATACGGAGAACCGTTTATCTCTGTCATTCTTCATGCATCAACAAAAGTGGAACTGTACGAGGACATGAACACTCTTCTTTCCAATATCAACTCCTGACGTAATCGTTTTGCAATCCCCCGGACGGCGTTTTTTCTGCCTCTCCGGGAGATTGTCGTATCCGTTTAGAAAAACAGAGCTCCTTTCCCTGCGAATTAGAAGATTTTTCAGAATTTTTTCATTTTACCATTGAAAACGTTGGTGAATTGTACTATAATTAAACCATGAACTTAAAAGTTTTTGGTGAAAATATCTTATTCTAATCTAAGGAGGAAACTGCTATGGTTCAATTAATTGTAGGCAAGAAGGGAAAAGGCAAAACAAAACAGCTGTTAGACAAAGTAAATGCAGAGGTAAAAACCGCAAACGGAAATATCGTGTATATTGACAAGAGCACAAAGCACATGTTTGAATTAAACAACAAAGTACGTCTGATTTCCGCAACCGACTATCCTCTGAAAAACAGTGATGAATTTATCGGATTTATCTGCGGTATCGTTTCTCAGGACCACGATCTCGCAAGCGTTTATCTCGACAGCTTCCTGAAAGTAGCAAAACTGGAAGGAGAGGACATCACAGATTGTGTTGAACAGCTGGAAGGCATTGGCAAGCAGTATAACATTACCTTCGTATTAAGTGTCTCCATGGATAAAGAAGAGCTTCCGGAAGGCATGCAGGATAAGATTATCGTTGCACTGTAACCGAAACTGTATTATAATAATTGCATAGCGACAAAACCAAAGGACGGCGCTTACGGCACCGTCCTTTTAGCGCATGGATTAAACAATAAAAGGAGCATACATTTTGTCTAAGCAGAAAAAGAACAGCCGCCGGCATTCGAGAATCCGTTTCCCTTTTCCGGCGTTGAATATTGGAAATATCATCTTTGGAGCCCTTTTTTTCTATATGGCAGTTTCACTTTTCTTTTACCTGACCGCCGATCATATCAAATCTTTTCAGGTTGTGCAGGGAACTTTATCCCGGAATGATACCTATACCGCATTCGCCATGCGGACAGAGAGCGTGCAGCTTTCCTCCGGCAGCGGATATGTTCAGTTCTATACCCCAAATGCATCGAAAATCAGCCGCGGAAGCGCTGTTTATGGGATTTCCGCAACAGAAAATGCCGATACCTCTGGTATTTCGGCAGATGCGGCAACGAGAACGTCGCTTCGTTCCTCGCTCGCACGTTTTTCTTCTGATTATGATTCCAGTTCCTTTTCCGGCATTTATCAGCTGAAAACAGAACTTTCCGCAAAGCTGCTTGCCGCTGCCGCTGAAAACGGAGATTCCTCATCACAGACGATATTTTATGCAGATCAGGACGGTGTTGTCGTCTACGGCAGTGATGGATATGAAAGCTATACGGAGGACAGCCTTACGCCGGAGCTTTTCTCTACGAAAGCCTCTGTGGTTTCCTTTGATTCCGGCGCGCAGACGGAGCCTGGAAATGCAGTATACCGTCTGGTGACAGATGAGCAGTGGGAAATTGCCGTTCCGGTGACGAATAAGCAGGTCGTTACACTTTCCAATTTCAGTACGATAAAAGTTAAATTTCTGAAAGACGGAAAAACACAGACGGGAACACTGAATCTAAAGTCCATTAACGATCAGAACTATGCTGTCATTTCGTTTACAAGCGGGATGATCCGTTATGCGGAAGACCGTTTTCTTTCAGTAGAGCTGGTCACAAACACTGGAAGCGGACTGAAAATTCCAAATACTGCCATCACGGAAAAAGATTTCTATAAAATCCCGGCGCAGATGCTCGTACAGGGCGGGGACAGCAATTCTTCCGGTTTCCTGCGGGAAAAGACCGATAAAAAAGGAAATGTCATGCTGGATGATAACGGACAGCCGGTGACAGAATTTGTAAACGCCACGATCTATGAGCAGGTCAATGATGAAAATGATAATCCGGTCGAATATTACGTCGACATGGCCGCTTTTAACGATGGAGATATACTTCGTGCACAGGATTCCGCCACAACGTATCAGATTGGAGAAACGGTTCCGCTGCAGGGTGTTTACTGCATCAACAAAGGATATGCTGTATTCCGCAAAATTCAGATCATCGATCAGAATGCGGAGTATTCTATCATAAAAAAACAAACGCAATACGGCATTTCGCAGTATGATTATATTGTGGAAAATGCATCCACCGTCAGTGAAGAAGATATTGTGCATTAAATACTGGAGGTTAGAAAGATATGCTGAAAGAGAACTATGAAGAAGTCCAGAAGAAAATCACAGAAGCCTGCAAAAGAGCCGGACGGAACCGGGAGGAAGTTACCCTGATTGCGGTCAGCAAGACAAAACCGGTCGAAATGCTTTCCGAAATCTATGATCTTGGCGAACGCAATTTCGGTGAAAACAAAGTGCAGGAGCTGACAGAAAAAGAGGAAGTGCTGCCAAAGGGTATCCACTGGCACATGATCGGTCATCTGCAGCGGAATAAAGTAAAATACATTGCAGGAAAAGTTGCCCTGATTCATTCTGTCGATTCTCTTCGTCTGGCAAAAACGATCAGTGAGGAAGCGGTAAAGCACAACTGCGAAATCCCGATCCTGATCGAGGTAAACGTTGCCGGCGAGGAAAGCAAGTTTGGTGTCTCCGTAGAGGAAACCCTTCCATTGATTGAAGAAATCGCAAAACTTCCGGCAATTCATGTGGAGGGACTTATGACCATTGCACCGTATGTGGAAGATCCAGAAGAAAATCGTCCGGTTTTTCGCAAATTAAAGGAATTAAGTGTTGACATTGCTGCCAAAAACATTAATAATGTACGTATGGCCATTTTGAGCATGGGCATGACCGGCGATTACGAAGTAGCAGTAGAAGAAGGCGCCACTTTAGTACGGGTTGGAACCGGAATCTTTGGCGAACGGGATTACAGTAAAAGATAACAGGAAGCCTTTCCAAGAAGAGTGACCCTGCGCATTCTGCACGGCTGTCTGGCCAAATGCCACAGGACTAAAAATAGGAGAGTATAAGAATGAGTGTTTTAGACAAATTTCTGGATGCCATCCGGCTGAATGACGATTACGAGGAAGAGGATGCTGATTCGGATAGCTTCTTCGATGAAGAAGACGATGATATAGAAGAAAAACCAAAGAAACGTTTCTTCCGTAAACTGGAGAACGAGGATGAGGACGAAGAGGAAGAGCCGCAGGCGAAATCGGTTCACACTGCACCGCGTAAACAGCCGGCGCCAAAGACCACCGCTTCAAGTCAGGCTGCTGCTGCACGAGCTCCAAAGTCAGCTGCTCCGGTTTCCCCGAAAGTTACTCCAATGAGAAAGAAAGCAGGTGCATTAAATATGGAAGTATGCGTCATCAAACCGGCTTCCATGGAGGATACCCGTGAAATCGCGGATACGCTTCTGGCCGGATGTACCGTTGTCCTTAACTTAGAAGGCATTGATGTGGATATTGCCCAGAGAATCATTGATTTCTGCTGTGGTGCATGCTACTGCATGAGCGGAAGTCTGCAGAAAGTTTCCAGCTATATTTTCATCCTGACACCGTCCAGTGTAGAAATTTCCGGCGACATCCAGGATATCTTAAGCGGAGCTTTTGATCTTCCAAATATCCGTACCGATTATTAAAGAAAATTATCTTTGCAGTAAATTAAAATGGATCCACTGGATCAATTATTGATTTACTTAGTAACAAAGGAAAAGCATCAGATGCAGGATTCTGATGCTTTTTTCATGAAAGAACATACAGGAGGCATAAATTATGAAAACACTTACCGTTAAAAGAGAAGGCACATCTACTGAATTTTCTTATGAAATTGTCTGGGACGGCAGCTACGAACGCCTCGCCGGTTGTGTGGAGAACTTAAAACTCCCTGCAAAAAAGGCCTGCATTGTCACAGACAGCACGGTTTCAGAACTGTATCTGGAAGAGGTAAAAAATGTACTGTCCCCGCTGTTTGAGACCGTAACCGCATTTGTTTTCCCGGCTGGTGAAGCAAGCAAAAATCTGGATACCGTCAAAGATCTGTACACGCATCTGATTGAAAACCACTTTGAGAGAAAAGACATTTTATTCGCACTCGGCGGCGGTGTCGTTGGGGATCTGACCGGCTATGCGGCGGCAACGTATCTGCGCGGCATTGATTTCATCCAGCTTCCGACGACACTGCTTGCACAGGTAGATTCCAGCGTCGGAGGAAAAACGGGCGTCGATTTCGACCAGTACAAAAATATGGTCGGTGCATTCCATCATCCACGTCTTGTCTATATGAATATGGCAACCTTAAAATCCCTGAACGGCGATCAGTTTGCCTGCGGTATGGGAGAAGTCCTGAAAACAGGTCTGATCCGCGATGAAAAATTCTACATCTGGACCATCAATCACATGTCTGAGATCGAAGAGCGGATTGAGCCGGTATTAACGAAAATGATTCAGAAATGCTGCGATATCAAACGCCAGGTTGTAGAAAATGACCCAACAGAACAGGGAGAGCGTGCCGTTTTAAATCTTGGCCATACGATCGGTCATGCCATTGAAAAGCTCAAAAACTTCGAACTGCTCCATGGCCAGTGCGTTGCACTTGGAACCGTTGCTGCTGCCTATATTTCCTGGAAAAAAGAGCTCATCGAGATGGAAGAATACTACGAGATCCGCGACATGTTCGTTCCCTTCAACCTTCCAATTTCTGCAGATGACCTGGATGTTGCAAAAATCGTAGCACTGACCAAGTCCGATAAAAAGATGCGCGGCGGCAAAATCCGTTTTGTCCTGTTAGACCGGATCGGACATGCACGGATCGACGATACCGTAACCGATGAAGAGATGACAGCTGCCATCGAAGAACTGAACTTTAAGGATGAGGACTGATATGAATTTTTCTGCGAAAAAAATGTTTTTTATAGATCTCCTGATCACAATTATCGGTGTTTTGTTTGACCAGTTC
>OLPL01001885.1_pt1 | contig 11730 bp, 8 predicted proteins | sample 1673211 | NCBI WGS metagenome assembly OLPL01 (sample SAMEA3136766, study PRJEB25190) | human gut metagenome | reverse complement strand
GAAATTCCAGCTTCTTTCCTGTGACCGGATGTCGGAACACAAGATGACAGGAACACAGTCCCAGCGGAAGTCCTGAAGAATCCTCCGGATTATATTTCCGATCTCCGAGAAGCGGCATTCCGGCATGTGTCATCTGTACCCTGATCTGATGGTGGCGGCCTGTTCCAAGCTGTATCCTGACCAGAATTCTTTTTCCGGTCGAAGTCCGCTCATCTGAAACTTCATTAAGTACTTTATAATCCAGAACTGCTTTTTTTGCCCTATCGGTTTTTGATGTAACTACTGCAGATGTATTTGTTTTTCCGTCTTTCTTCAGATAATCCTCCAGATGTCCCTGCACATTCTCCGGCTTCTGATCTGTTACGGCAAGATACTCCTTCGTAACGCTTCCTGATGTGATCTGACCTGTCAGCCCGGCAGCCGCCCTTTTATTTTTTGCAAAAACAAGCACCCCTTCCACCGGCTGATCCAGACGATGAACAATCCCCAGATATGGCATTGTCCCTGTTTTTTTTGATGCCAGATAATTTTTCAGAGTACTTTCCATATCCGGCATCCCGATTCTCGCACTCTGTACGGCAATACCTGCCACTTTGTGACAGACAATAATATCTCTATCCTCATATAAAATCATATCTTCTATATTATTCCACATAAAAAAAAGCTCTCCTTTAGCGCTTACCGCACTTTCTATGGAGAGTATAACGTAAAAATCATCTTTACACAACAGTAAGACGGTCATCACTTTTTCTTATAATTTACTTCTCATAATCTAAAATGATGACCGTCTTAACAATCTTCGCTATTCAATTTTAATTAACCTCTTTGTTCTTTCAAAACTTATCGTCTTGTTTACTAATTGAAATCTTTGATACCTCTTTTGGTATACTTCATTCAATTATCTGTATTTAGTTTTTATATTTATTAATTATCTTTTTATCTGATATTGTGTCTTTTGGTTTCTTGTAATTTCCTGCTCACAAACGAGATGATTTTTATCATTCGGTTCATTTAGAAAGTTGATAGAGTTTAAATTATAATTTACGGATTATAATTTAATTTAGAAATATGAAAGTATCTTTTCCTTCTGATTAGAGCAACTCCAAACTTAACTTCTTAAATTTCGAACTGTTTTCATCGGGAATAAGACCCCATTAATTTCTGATGTAATATCTTTTGTGAGAAGATATTCTTCTGATGCAAAGCTTCGATTCATATAACTCACATCATCTGGATCTCAACTTTTAAAAATGTTTCTTTACACATTTCTAAAATTCTTTGTATCAGGTTCGTGACAGTTATTCAATATGAGTGATCGATTCTATATACCTGTAATACGTTTTGTATGATTCATTACTTTCGGAAAGGCCTGTTCGCCAGGTAATATTTTAAATATTTCTTTCGAATGTTCTGTAATGATCGGTATAAATAATGGATAATTTATGTATCAGGTCTTTCTTGCAGGAAACTCAATCTCTGTCACTTCTCATATTGATATGATGTGTGGCTAATGTCCCAACGGTATCACCTTACCCTTTCTTTTCGATTTCATTCCTTTCATGTAACATTTATTTATACTATGAATTGAATGATTTTTTATTTTGTTTGATTTGTTTTTCTCTTGTTTTCTTTTGATGTCATTATAATAGCACCGCCCAATGTATTTGTCAACACATTTTTATATTTTTCTCATAATTATTATTTTTTTCATTATTTGCAGTATATTTATATTGTGTATTTTTCGTATTATATATTATTTTCTGACATTTTTGTTCTACTCCGTCTTTTCCTTCCCGTCCCCATACCGGTCACCCTTCTTTCCCCATACTAATAAACAGACAGGACACCATTCATACAGAAACCGCAAATACTCATGAGTACTGCGCTATGCGATACATGCTTAGCTTCTGCCACCAAGCTCGCTGTCTGAGCGTAAGCGAGTTCGAGCGACTGGCAGATCATAAGCGCATGGATCACATAGCAGGCGCAATGGTATTTGCTGACCTGTATGGATGGAGTCCTGTCGTCTTTATTAATATTATATTATATTACATCACACTATCTTCTATTGTAATTGATCAGACAACCTTTCAGAATGATCTCACGTTCATCATCCGTCAGTTCTCCAAGTGTTACCTGAAATTCCTTCAGTCCATCTGCTTTTACTACATATCCTGTAATACTGTCCACTTTGTCTGCAACTGCCTTGCGAACCTGTGGGAAGAAAAGGTAATCTCCATTTGCAAATGGAAGGTCTCCTGCAGGAATCAGGAACGGAAGCATACCCCAGTTGATCAGATTGGAGCGATAACGTTTGGTTGCATATTCATTGGCAATATTTGCCCATCCACCAAGAACTTTCTGGCATGATGCAGCCTGCTCACGTGCAGAACCATCTCCAGGTTTTACCGCAAAGATCGTACTTCCGATGCCGATATTCTCCTTGCTGACATCAGAAAAATGTGCCCTGATCGCATCCATAACCGGTTTCAGTTCCGGAACTGCTTCTGCCGGGCACTCACCTGCTTCAAGAGCTTTCTCTGCCTTCTGAATTTCCTTTGCACGTCCAACATAAGCCGGATCTTTACGGGAAAGAGTAAACTCAGCCAGTCCAAGTGGATTGGAACGGAAAGAAGAAGTTTCTCCGGACGGAATCAGTTCATCTGTCGTAGTAACCGGATCATGAATCTCCGATACCACTTTAAGCACCAGATTCTCTGCCAGTGCCGGCATCTCCGGCCAGTCTTTAATATTCGGGCCAAACTGGATTTCTACGCTTGGATCTGCAACACCCTTGCTGTCAAAGATTCGATTCTCATAAATAGTTTTATCAAAGAAGTATTTCTGATGTCTGTAATTTCCGGTAAATTCTTCCGCGGATGTCAGGAAACCTTTGTTTGCTGCTGTTGCTGCGATAGATCTTGCATCCATAAGTGCAACAGAAGAAATCTGTCCATTCTGGACCTTGGAGCCTTCACGATTCGGGAAGTTTCTGGTGGTATGACGGATGCTGAACGCATTGTTTGCAGGTGTATCTCCTGCACCAAAACATGGTCCGCAGAATGCAGTCTTAACAACCGCACCTGTTTCAAGAAGATCTGCCAGGACTCCATTTCTTGCAAGTTCCATATAGATCGGAGTACTTGCCGGATATACGCTGAGTGTAAATGCATCTGATCCGATGCTTGCGCCACGAAGAATGTCAGCTGCTGCACAAATATTTTCGAAACCACCGCCTGCACATCCTGCGATGATTCCCTGCTCTACATAAAGCTTTCCGTCGATCACTTTGTCTTTCAGAGTATATGGAACTTTGCCATCAAGGCTGATCTGTGCTTTTTTCTCAACATCATCCAGAATGTCGTAAAGATTTGCTTTCAGTTCATCGATGGTATAAGTGTTGCTCGGATGGAACGGCATTGCGATCATTGGTTTGATCTCACTTAAGTCGACTTCCACGCAGCCGTCATAATAAGCTACTTTACCTGGTTTCAGTTCTTTGTAGTCTTCTTTTCTGCCATGGATCTCATAGAATTCTTCAATCTTTTCATCTGTCTGCCAGATAGAGGAAAGACATGTAGTCTCTGTTGTCATAACGTCCACACCGATACGGAAATCAGCGCTCAGTCCTGCAACACCAGGTCCTACGAATTCCATAACTTTATTCTTTACATAGCCGTTGGCGAATACTTTGCCGATGATTGCAAGTGCAACGTCCTGCGGTCCTACTCCCGGACGCGGTTCCCCTTTCAGATAGATTGCCACAACGCCTGGCATATTAATATCATATGTCTGGGAAAGAAGCTGTTTTACAAGTTCTCCGCCGCCTTCGCCCATAGCCATGGTACCAAGTGCACCATAACGGGTATGGCTGTCTGAACCAAGAATCATCTTGCCGCCGCCTGCCAGCATTTCGCGTGCAAACTGGTGGATAACAGCCTGATGAGGAGGTACATAAACTCCGCCATATTTCTTCGCACAGGTCAAGCCAAACATATGGTCGTCTTCATTGATCGTACCACCAACTGCACAAAGAGAGTTATGACAGTTTGTCAGTACATAAGGAACCGGGAATTTCTCAAGTCCTGATGCACGTGCTGTCTGAATAATACCAACAAAAGTGATATCGTGAGATGTCAGCTTATCAAATTTAATCTGGAGCTTTTCCATATTTCCGGAAGTATTGTGTGCTTCAAGAATTCCGTATGCCATTGTATTTCTGGCCGCTTCTTCTCTGGATACCGGCTGATTCATACTGCCTTCTTCAACGATGTCATGACCGTTTACCAGATAAACGCCACTGTCGTATAACTTCATTAACAACTCCTCCATTCATAAAAAATATGCATCCTGTATTTTGTGACGATGCAAAATGTATTTCCATTAAGCTTACTGTTCACTCCGCTCACAGTAATCTGGTCAAAATGCATTCCAAATCACCTTCGGTGATGGCATTTTGCCCTGTATATCTCGGGATTTTGCCATATTCATGGCAAAACACCTCGCGGGATTGTGACATGTAAACAATACTCATTATACTTTATCTCGCTAAAATCTGCAATGAATTTTCTTTACATATTTCTTTACTTATCTGCAAAGAATGGCTATACTGATTTAGAAAATATTTCTGACAGGAGGCAGCTATGTTTCGTTTATGGGGAAAAATGTGGGAAAGTAACCACTTAATAAAAGATATTGTAATAGATGATGATTCCGAAGATACCAGAACTCACAAGATTTTTCGTGCATTGCAGGAGATCTGCTATGAATTTGACCTGGAAAACCCGATCTGGCTTGACAACAATATTGCTGATTTTAAGCGTCATTCCAGAACCAGGTTTAACCAGGACAGTTTTATAGAACATATTTCTTTTGATTATCTCGAGATCCAGGTGATTGAAGAAGACTGATCATACGATCCACTTCTTCAATACCGGAATTTTCTTTATGATCACTACCGCCCCAAAGCTCAGCATAAAGATCAGTGCGATCACGATCGGTATTGCTATAAATGTATTACTGATCATCATACTGTCAATACCTGCTTTGTGGAGAAGTGATCTCACCAGCACATGGATAAGAAAGATTCCGAATGTGCAGCTTCCGACAAAACAAATCCTTTTTTCCTGCTTTTCATTCCATTTAATCTTTGAAACATGATTTTTGAAAAATAAAAATACAGAAATGCCCCACAGGAATGCCGCAATAGTATAATTCTCATAAAATTTCTGTACATCCGTTCCTGTCTGCTGTGACCTGATATAACAAAACAGGATGCCCATACTGATTGAAACGATTCCCAGTATGTAGATCAGTTTTTCGAGCTTTTTGGATACTCCATACTGATACAGATAGTGTCCTGCGATATAATATCCTACAAATCCGGTAACCATCTGCGGCTGTACCGTATTCAAAACATTCATCACATGTTCTTTGCAAGGTATCGGAAAAACCTTAACCGTATATGGCAGGATCTTAAAAATCAAATACAGGAGGATCATATATTCTTCCCATTGTTTCCCGTTCTTACTGTTGACGATTTCCCACAGCATTGGCGTGATGATAAGAAGCCCGATCAGCATCGGCAAATACCACAAATGAAAATAGGAATCTGATATCATAACCAGAAAGCGCTTGAAAAAAGCAACTGATCCGAATTTCAGACCTTCATCCGTCAGACTTCGGTAAAGCGCATAAAACACCTGCCAGAATATATATGCAACAGCAATCGGAAGAATACTGTGTGTCCACAATTTCTTAAGATTCCATGTCCGTTTACGATCAAGATACAGACCTCCGCTGATCATTACAAAGCAGGCAACTGCATATCGGTTGATTCCATGATAAAAATTAGATACTGCCCATACGGATGTATTGACCGGCATGTCATGAAAATGTTGCGAAGCAACATGAATACCGATGACGCCGATGCACGCACAAATGCGCAGCAGCTCTATCCATATAATTCTTCTTTTGTTCATTTGTACCTCCAGATTTCTCTGTGTTTATTCCATAAATTCCCGTATGATCTCCCGCATGATCTCTTCCTCCTCAGGGCTCAGCATCTTGCTGAAATGACTGCCCGTTGCCGCAGTCTGCCGGATACTGGAAGCAATCCGCTCAACCATTTCTTCCCTGAGGATCGGATCTGTTTTCTGAGAGGTCTGCTGCGGTTCATACTTACGGGCTGTGGGAGGATTTTCCTTTCGGGAACGTGCCTGAAGGATATAATCCGCGAGAGAATTTGTCACCAGTTCTTCCCTGTATGAAAAATCCAGCGCCTGCCGCAAGATCAGAAGTGCAACCGGAACCGCTGTGCCGATATATAGATACTGCAGTGAAAGTCCCTGTTCCGATCCGAGTTTCGTAACAAAAAAAAGCGACAACCCCAGGCAAACCGTAGATAACAATGAAGGAATCCAGACCAGAAGATTCATTCTGTTCAGAAGCTTATCCCTTGTTTTCCACAGATTCAGCCATTTTTCTCTCAGGTTTGTTGTCGCTTTTGTCTTTCGCAGGGTTCTTCTGTAAGTAAGGTGTACTGCCAGCATCCCTATCGCTCCAGCTGTTCCAAGAACAGTCATCAGATAGAGCAGGATCTGCAGGTCCATGATTCGTTCCAGCATAAGCCCTCCTTGTTTTACAGTCTGTGAACAGTTATCCGTTAAACATATTCTACACCTCTTAAGGCCTGTATGGAACAAAAATCGTTCGTCAAATTCCTGCAGAATCTTACATCTTTTCCAGTGCATCTACCACTTCTTCAAACTTCATAAAATGAGACGCTTTTACGAGAATCGTATCTCCTTTATGGACATATCCTCCAAGGTTCTTAAGAAGAGATTCTCTGTCTTTTTCGTAATGTACTTCGAAGTCCGGATCTGCTTTGCGTGCGGCTTCTGCAATATGTGAGGAAAGCTCTCCCACACAGATACAGACATCAATACCACATTTTGCAGCATGCTCTCCGACTTCTTCATGCAGAGAAATCTCATTCTCGCCAAGTTCTCCCATGTCTCCGAGGATTGCCACTCTTCTTCCCTCTCCATCATGAAGTACATCCAGAGAAGCTTTCATAGACATCGGGTTGGCATTATAGCAGTCGTCAACAACAAGGAAATTCTCTGTCTCGATCATCTTGAAACGTCCACGGATCGTCTCCAGACTTTCAATACCTCTTTTGATCTCCTCGATCGTAAGTCCGTAGATTCTGCCGACAGCAGCTGCTGCAAGCGCATTGTAGACCATATGGATGCCCGGTGTCGGCACCAGTACATCAAAAGCATCTTCGCCCATATGAATGCGGCAGGAAACGCCTTTCAGCCCCCTGCTCACGATCTGGTCTGCATAAACATCACGCTTCGCATCCAAACCGAAAAATACCGGTTTCACACCATGATAGCCATCAACCGTTGCCAGCTTATCATCATCCCCGTTCAGTACAATATGGCCGCTCGGCTGCATGGACTGGAAGATTTCCGTCTTTGCTTTGAGAACTCCGTCTCTGTCGCCAAGATTTTCCAGATGACAGGTTCCGATATTTGTGATCACACAGGTATCCGGTTTCGCTATCCGGGTAAGTCGTGTCATTTCTCCAAAATCACTGATTCCCATTTCCAGAACGGCGATCTGATCGTCTTCTCTCAGACGGAATACGGTCAGTGGCAGTCCAAGTTCGTTATTAAAGTTTCCCTGTGTTTTCAGGGTACGATATTTTTCTTTCAGTACAGATGCAATCACTTCTTTCGTACTGGTCTTACCAACACTTCCGGTGATTCCGACTACCGGAATCTGAAGCTGCTGTAAATAAAATTCTGCGATATCTTTTACTGCCTGCAGAGAAGATGCAACCTGAATATACGGGTAAGCTGCATCTGGCAGCTCTCTCTCTGAAAGTGTCGCAAGTGCCCCTTTCGCCATAACATCCGGGATAAAACGATGTGCATCCACGCGTTCTCCAACAATCGGCACAAACAGACAGTCTTTCTCAATCTTACGGCTGTCTGTGGTAATTGCAGAAATTTCACGGTCGCGAAGCGCATCATCGCCATGCCAGGTTCCACTGCACACCTCTGTAAGATTTCTTAAGGTAAGATTTTTCATTTATTTTTCCTCATTCGTACTTTTTCATTGAGACTCTGATCAGTTCTTCACACAGAGTCGGATAATCCATACCGAGCACTGCTGCCTCCTGCGGAATCAGACTGGTAGGTGTCATTCCCGGAAGAGTGTTTGCCTCGAGGCAGTAGATCTTTTCATCTTTTGTTACAATGAAATCAAGACGACCATAGCTTTCCATTTCAAGTGCGTGATAGCCTTCTACCGCATATTCCTGAAGACGTCTGGTCAGTTCTTCGGAAATCGGTGCCGGACAGGTTTCTTTCACTGCGCCCGGTTTGTATTTATTCTCATAATCATAGAATCCCTGAACCGGAACGATCTGTACAACCGGATATGCTTTGCCGTCCACAACAGCAACAGTATACTCAGTACCCTCGACAAATTCTTCTACGACAACTTCATTTTCATAGGTAAATGCTCCATCCAGAGCTTTCGTATAATCAGCCTGATTATCTACGATATAAACACCAATGCTGGAACCGCCACAGCATGTCTTGACTACAACAGGGAAATCCAGGCCAAGCTCCTGCGGTGTCTCCACGCGGTCTTTTTTCTTCATGGCTTTGCCGCCCGGTGTCGGTACACCGCGCATCTGGAACATGGCTTTCGTAACACCTTTGTCCATCGCCATCGCACTGCTGAGATAGCCTGTTCCGGTGTACGGAATTCCCATCAGGTCAAATACCGCCTGCAGTCTTCCGTCCTCGCCGTTGGATCCATGCAGTCCGAGGAAAACAAAATCCGCTTTCTTACAAAGTTCCAGGACATTCGGTCCGAAAAATTCTTTCCTGCTCTTTTTTAACTCTTCGATATGCCGGTTAAAACTCCTGATATAGGAAACTGCCTCCTCTACATCATAGTTTTCCGGAAAAGGATCTGCCCAGTCTACATTCTCCAGTCCGCAAAAAACATCGACGAGAATTGCCTGATGATTTTTCTGACGCAGCGCACTGCAGATTCCTGTGCCGGATACGATTGAAACATCCCTTTCTGTACTTGTTCCCCCTGCTAATACAACAATTTTCATATTATCACCTCTCCTGAAACGCAAAAACCGCTGCAAAGATCCCTCTCAGAATCCCTGCAGCTCCTTTGCTGTACTGGTTACACTGTTTTGTCTTTTCACAGTTATGATCACTTATATATGACAACCGGTATTCCGGATTCTACTGTCTGATAAATTGCCTGTGCCTGTTCCTCAGGTACAGCTATGCAGCCTTCTATACCCGGCCACGAATCCGAAAATACGCTGGTTCCACTGCTTTCATCATCACTTCCGAAAGCTGCGATATCCGCATCATCTGAAAAGTCATATCCCGTTACATCCAGACCTGCTTTTCCATATATGCCGATTTTGTCTGTAAATGGCATCCAGAAATTTACTGTTTCACCAGCTCCGCCGCCGGGTACTGCGGAAGATTCTTTTTCTCCCAGTGCATATATGCCGGTCGGTGTGCTGCTGTCTGCCACCAGCCCGGTATCCACCACCGGACTTCCACTCTGATATAATACCATTCTTTGGGCACTCAGGTCAATTTCAATATAAGAATATCCTATATCATTTATCTTTCTGCTGGCTGCTTTCTGTTCATAAACCGGTTCCCGCACCTCGGTTTTTTTCTCTGTGATGTCTTTGTACAGTGCATTACTTTCTTTTTGCTGGTCGATCACCCACCCGTAATTTCCACCGGATACGGTGATATCTCTGTTATCATATGTAGAAAATGTCCGTTCTGTACCTGCCGTATCATATTTACCGGCAAGATCCGCCACATAAGCAGCTACTGCATCCTTACTCACGACCAGATTATCATTTTCATCTCTGTCAAGCATGCCCTTTATCACAGAGCGATCCACCGTCTCCTTGCGGTCACTGAAATCATAAGTCACCACAACATCGGTCAGATCATTCATCTGTTCACAGTCCTTAGTAAGATCCGATGCATATGCGGTCGGGTTGATATAGCAGCCATCTTCTTCCAGATCTGCAACCGTACGCCCCGTCTTAACCGCATCAGAAATATCTTCTGTCAGTTTTTCATAATCAATCTTTGTACCTTCAATCTCAGGAACGACTTCGAAACTATCCTCCAGCTCTCTGATATAGGCATCCTCCGGCTCTATATTATTCTGAAGGCACTTCAGGCTGTCGATCTTCTGTTTAAACAGCTCTTCATCGTATGATACCGATGCCGGCAGTTCATAAGTCTGCTGCTGGCTGAATGCCAGGAACCAGATAAAACGATTCTGGTCATGCAAAAGCTTCCTGACACTGCCATCTGATGTATATTGAAGGTTGATTTCTTCTGCTGTGATTCCCTCCTGACCGTCTCCTCTTGTACGCACCGCAAGTGCATAGACTGCAGTCTTTTGTTTCAGAAGATTTTCGGTCTCGTCCTCAGTCATGTAAGAACAATTAAAACCATTCACCTGTGACCCAGGAAGAAAATGCCCGGTAAAATAATATACACCAAAAAAGTAGGCGCCTGCGGTAAGCAGGAGCAGTACAATGATTAAACCGATCAGTAGTTTTCTTCCTTTGTCCATACTCTTGTTTTCTTCCGTCATGGCGCCTCCTTAACGTTCGCGGCTATGAAATTTTATTGTTGCTGTTCAGGTCAGAGTTTATTCTGCCAGAAGTTTCTCTACGCTGGCAAGTTTTACGCAGACAACAAATACCTGTGCTGCTTTTTCCAGTTCATCAATTGGCGGGAATGACGGAGCAATACGGATATTGCTGTCTTTTGGGTCTTTGCCATATGGGTAGGTAGCTCCTGCTCCGGTCATTACGACACCGGCTTCTTTTGCCATTGCTACGATTTTCTTTGCGCATCCCTCCATGGATTCGAAGGAAATGAAGTAACCTCCTTTTGGAGTTGTCCATTCTCCGATTCCGAGTCCGCCGAGTTCTTTCTCGAGAGTTGCCTCTACCATCTCAAATTTTGGACGGAGGATTGCTGCATGCCTGCTCATGTGTGCATGCACACCGTCAAGATTCTTGAAGAATTTTACATGACGGAGCTGATTCAGTTTATCATGTCCGATGGTCTGTACTGTAATATATTTACGAATATCATCAAGGTTTGCTTTTGATGCAGCTAACGCAGCGATACCGGAACCCGGGAAGCTGATTTTGGAAGTTGAAGTAAATTTATAAACCATATCCGGATTGCCGGCTTTTGCACATTCATCCAGAATCTCAAGCAGGAAATCCTGTTCTTTTTCGTCATCATAAAGATGATGTACGCTGTACGCATTGTCCCAGTAGATACGGAAATCCGGTGCTGCCGGTTTCAGACGTGCAAAACGTTTTACGGTTTCTTCGGAATAGGTATATCCCTGCGGATTAGAGTATTTCGGTACACACCAGATACCTTTGATTGCCGGATCTTCGCTTACAAGTTTCTCAACCATATCCATATCCGGGCCTTCCGGTGACATCGGCACATTGATCATTTCGATACCGAAAAATTCTGTAATCTTGAAGTGGCGGTCATATCCCGGAACCGGACAGAGGAATTTTACTTTATCCAGTTTGCACCATGGAGTATTTCCCATAACACCATGCGTCATAGAACGTGATACAGTATCAAACATAACATTCAGGCT
>OLPL01001875.1_pt1 | contig 11799 bp, 10 predicted proteins | sample 1673211 | NCBI WGS metagenome assembly OLPL01 (sample SAMEA3136766, study PRJEB25190) | human gut metagenome | reverse complement strand
TGCGGATCTTACAATAAAAAAGAAATCGTTTCTGTTGACTAATTGTTGACGAACAGTAAGCCGGGAAATGGTTTTAAAAAAGGCAATATTGCATGATAGATAGGCCAGACATTATGTCTGGTCTATTTTTTGTATATAGATTGTATTCGAAAAATGCTTTCTGGTTTTTACAATGCATTTTTTAGAAGCAATCACAAAGCTGATGAATTTCCACATAAATAAAGAAGTAGTTGCATGAAATTATAAAGCTGACATAAAAGAAAGATGTACGGATAGCAAAGGGGGATTTTAAAAGTAACATTTGTTCTTGACCTTATATATTGCAAAATAGTAAAATAAAACTAGAAATTTTACAAAGTAAAAGAGGTAAAATACTATGGAGCATACGAAATTAACAGAGCTTTTGAATAAGGTTGCACAGGGAGAAGTCAGCGTTGAAAAGGCAGCGTTAGAATTAAAGACAGAACCTTTTGAAGACCTTGGTTTTGCCAAACTTGACCATCACAGAAAGATTCGTCAGGGAGCAGCGGAAGTCATTTATGGTGCTGGTAAGACTCCGGAACAGATTTTAAAAATCACAGAAGCTTTCCGTAAAAAAGGAGATAATGCTGTCTTGATTACAAGAATGAGTCAGGAAGCGGCCGATTTGGTTGGTGCCAGTCTCCCTCTCAGATATGATGCATTAAGCCGAACAGGTATCGTCGGAGAACTGCCAGAAAAGGATGGCAATGGAAAGGTAGTCATTGCTACAGGTGGAACCAGCGATTTGCCAGTGGCAGAAGAAGCAGCCCTAACGGCAGAAGTTCTCGGGAATGAAGTCGTAAGAATCTATGATGTCGGCGTAGCAGGAATTCATCGTTTACTGGCTTACTCTGAAGATCTGATGAGTGCACAGGTTATCGTTGTTGTTGCAGGAATGGAAGGAGCACTTGCCAGCGTAGTCGGCGGCCTCGCAGACTGCCCGGTAATCGCTGTACCGACAAGTGTTGGTTATGGAGCATCTTTTGGTGGTTTATCAGCTCTTTTATCCATGCTTAACTCCTGTGCCAGCGGAGTCAGCGTTGTAAACATTGATAATGGATTTGGTGCGGGATATATGGCAAGCATGATTAACCACGTATCCATGAAAAATGCAGAGAATTTGAATTGAGAAATGCATATAAAAAGATAAGAACATAAAGGAGTCAACAACAATGAAAACATTATATTTAGAATGTAACATGGGAGCTGCCGGAGATATGCTCATGGCAGCACTCACAGAATTAATGCCGAATAAAGATGCTTTTGTAAAAGAATTAAATGATTTGCGGATTCCACAGGTAAACATCGAGCGGACAACAATTGCAAAATGCGGTATTATGGGAACACATATGGTAGTGACTGTTAATGGGGAAGAAGAAAAAAGTATAGATGTTCCAATGCACGCACATACACACAGTCATGTTCATGAAGAACACGAGCATACTCATGAGCACCATCATGAACATAGCGATGAGGAACATTTCCACGCGCATCATCACGAGCATGGTGATGATGCATGTAGCCACAATCATACGCATGAACACCATGAGGAGCATCATACTCACAGCCATGTTCATGAAGGACATACTCATGCACATGGACACAGCCATCACCATACCAGCATGAAAGACATTGAGCATATCATCGGACATCTGAACGTACCAGAAAAAGTAAAAGAAGATGCTATTGCCGTATATAAATTAATCGCAGACGCAGAAAGCCATGCACATGGCCGTCCGGTAGAAGAAGTACATTTTCATGAAGTTGGAGCGATGGATGCCGTAGCAGATATCGTAGGTGTATGCCTGGCAATTTATAAACTTGCACCAGAGCAGATTATCGCTTCTCCTGTCCATGTAGGTTATGGACAGATTCATTGTGCACATGGTATTCTTCCAATCCCAGCTCCGGCAACTGCACACATTTTACAGGGAATTCCTATTTATGGTGGAAGAATTGAAGGAGAACTCTGTACTCCAACTGGAGCAGCACTTTTAAAACATTTTGCCCAGTCTTTCGGACAGATGCCAATGATGGCAGTAGAACAGACAGGCTATGGTATGGGAATGAAAGACTTTACCGATGCAAACTGCCTTCGTGCGATTATCGGAAACACCGTAGAAGGACAGGAGCAGACAGGCTGTCACGGAGCAGTGCAGGAAATGGATTCCATCATAGAACTTTGCTGTAACCTTGACGATATGACACCAGAAAAAATCGGTTTTGTCACAGAACTTCTTATGGAAGAAGGAGCCTTTGACGTATATACAACCAATATCCAGATGAAGAAAAACCGTCCAGCCGTAATGCTTACCTGTATGTGTGCAAAAGAGGATAGAGAAAAATTCCTCACACTTATTTTAAAGCACACAACGACACTCGGCGTTCGTGAATATACCTGTAAACGCTATGGCCTGAAAAGAGGAATTAGAGAAGTAGAAACTATTTACGGAACTGTTCGTGTAAAAGTAGCCTCCGGTTATGGTGTTACAAAAGAAAAACCAGAGTATGAGGACATGGCACGAATCGCAAAAGAGAAAAAGATTTCTCTGGCGGAAATTGAAAAAGAGGTTTATAAGAATTTAAAATAGACGCTTATTAATCTAAAAATAGAATTTTAGTCCAGCTCTCTTTAATTAGGAAGTTGGGCTTTTTGTATCTTCATTTCAAGAATGCCTAGCATTCTTCTGCGAGATGCGCGTCATGCAATGCATGATATACTTATTTCACTTATCTATTTGAGAAGGACTAAAAAGTTCTGACAACATAAATATTAAAAGTTTCTTCAGGAAAGTACTCGGCAATTAAATTACGATATTAAGTGTCGTAATCTATGTTAAAATAAAGAACGATATTTTATTTTAATACTTTGTAATTGACAGAGTGTCAAAATAGCTGTAAAGTATACTTGTAATGAGAAAATATTTCATTTCAGACTAAATATTATGAGAAAGGGATTGCGAACATGGAAAAATCAAAAGTTTATTTTACCGACTTCAGGGCAAAGTTAGGAGAGGGACTTCCACTCAAATTAAAGAGACTTCTGAAGAAGGCCGGAATCTCAGAAATTGATATGGAGAATAAGTTTGTAGCAATTAAGATGCATTTTGGTGAGCTCGGCAATGTAAGTTTTCTTCGTCCAAACTATGCAAAAGCAGTTGCGGATGTTATAAAAGAATTAGGTGGTAAACCATTTTTAACAGATTGTAATACGCTATATCCTGGAAGCCGTAAGAATGCTTTAGAGCATTTACAGTGTGCCTGGGAGAATGGATTTACTGCAATGACTGTCGGATGTCCTATTTTAATTGGAGATGGATTAAAAGGGACAGATGATATTGAAGTACCTGTAGAAGGTGGAGAATACATAAAGAGTGCCAAAATTGGCCGTGCGATTATGGATGCAGATATTTTTATCAGTTTAAGCCATTTTAAAGGGCATGAGACGACAGGATTTGGTGGTGCGATTAAGAACATTGGTATGGGATGCGGTTCTCGTGCTGGTAAGAAAGAGCAGCATACAAATGGTCAGCCAACGATTCACGAAGATATGTGTCGAGGATGCCGCCGCTGTATGAGAGAGTGCGCCAACAATGGTCTGCTCTTTGATGAAGAGACCAAGAAGATGCACATTGATGGAGCTAACTGTGTTGGTTGTGGAAGATGTATCGGTGCCTGTAATTTTGATGCTATTGAATTTGAGAACTGGGCAGCAACAAAGGACTTAAACTGCAGAATGGCAGAATATACGAAAGCAGTAGTAGATGGAAGACCAAACTTTCATATTTCTTTAGTTGTTGATGTATCTCCAAACTGTGATTGCCATGCAGAGAATGATGCACCAATCCTGCCGAATATCGGTATGTTTGCATCCTTTGATCCATTAGCATTAGACCAGGCCTGTGTAGATGCCTGTTTGAAGATGCAGCCACTGCCAAACAGCCAGCTTTCTGAAAATATGCATAAAGAAGGCTTTTGCGATCATCACGATCATTTCGAAAATTCCACACCGGAATCTGAATATAAAACATGCTTAGAACATGCAGAAAAGATTGGCTTAGGAAGCAGAGAATACGAGCTTATTGTGATGAAGTAGTAATTTTATCTTGCTTTTTTCTGACAATAAGTGTATATTAAATACAATTGAACAACAGGGGAGCTTGTATTACAGGCTGAGAGGAAGGTATGACCTTCGACCCATTAACCTGATTTGGATAATGCCAACGTAGGGAAGCATAAAAGTTTTGTATAGTTTACGGGAAGTTACCGAATCGGTGGTTTCCTGTTTTTTTATGTAATTCATTTTATATAATCGGAAGTCACTTTTGAATCTCCTATTATGTGAAAACCCTTCAGGCAGAATTCTTTTCTTAGTCTACAGGAGGTGAAAGTGTGGTAAGAATCAATGGACAGGATTGTGAAAAAACAGGAATTTCTGTTTCAGATTACCTGGAACAGGAAAATTATAATGTGAAACATATTGTTGTGGAATATAATCTGGAGATTATTCCAAAAGAACGGTATGCACAGACAATTTTAAAAGATGGTGATGAGGTAGAAATCGTAAGCTTCATGGGCGGCGGCAGCAAATAAGTGTATACCGCCAAAAAGCTTATAAGAAGGCAGTAATGCATTTTTATGAAATGATAGCAAATGTATTTATGTCGAAAGTTTATGGTTTTACAAAGTAATTACTTAACTGCGAGAAATATGTGAGAAAGAAGGGCGTTTTATTATGAAGACAAAAGATAAATTAGTGATTGGTGGACATGAGTTTGATTCCCGTTTTATTTTAGGTTCTGGAAAGTATTCCATGAAGTTAATCGAAGCGGCTGTAAGAGATGCTGGTGCGCAAATTATTACGTTAGCAGTGCGCAGAGCCAACACAAAAGACCATGAAAATATTTTAGATTATATTCCAGAGGGTGTTACTCTTTTACCAAATACTTCCGGAGCGAGAAATGCACAGGAGGTGGTAAGAATCGCACGTTTGGCAAGAGAACTTGGCTGTGGAAACTTTGTAAAGGTAGAGATTATGCGTGACAGCAAGTATCTTCTTCCAGATAACCAGGAAACGATTAAGGCAACAGAAATTCTTGCAAAAGAAGGATTTGTTGTTATGCCATATATGTACCCAGATTTAAATGCTGCCAGAGATTTAGTGAATGCGGGAGCAGCCTGTGTTATGCCGCTTGCTTCTCCAATTGGCTCTAACAAAGGGCTTGCCACAAAGGAATTTATCCAGATTTTAATTGATGAGATTGATCTTCCGATTATTGTAGATGCCGGTATTGGTAAGCCATCACAAGCTTGTGAGGCGATGGAAATGGGAGCGGCTGCGATTATGGCGAATACTGCTTTGGCAACTGCCGGTGATCTTCCAATGATGGCTGCGGCATTCCGTCAGGCAATTGAGGCAGGAAGAAAGGCATATTTATCTGGTCTTGGACGTGTGCTTACAAGAGGAGCATCGGCTTCTGACCCACTGACAGGATTTTTGCATTAAATGATAACTTGTGAATTATCTCATTGATATTTAGTCAAATAACCTATCTGTTTTTTCATCAAACTGTGTTATTTATCTGAAAGTCAATGGGATAGCAAACCAGAGAGTGTTTGAAAAATCATTCCTGCAAATCAAATTGTAGTGAACATCTTGCAGGAAACATTTTTAAACACACTCTGGCAAGTTTGTAGCAATATAGAAAAATCAGCTTTGTAGAAAAGGTTTTTTAGGATTTTAGTAATTATAAAAATGTGAAAAGATTTACTGGAAAAGAGGTAGCAAAATGGAAAATCAGTTTTTAATTGATTCAGAATATTTATCAGCCGAAGCTCTGGAGAAAAAGCATCGTTTGGAAACAGACCCTTCTTCAAGAAAAAGTCATATGGAATATATGCCAGGAATGGAACAGATTACATCAGATGTTATGGAAAAAGTCATGAGTCAGATGAACTCTTATGATTATGAAAAATACACGGCAAAAGATGTAAAAGCAGCATTAGAACATGAAACTTGTTCTATCGAAGATTTTAAAGCGTTATTATCTCCTGCGGCTGCACCATTTTTAGAGCAGATGGCACAGAAAGCGAAAATAGAGACAAGTAAGCATTTCGGAAATACAGTATATTTGTTTACACCGCTTTATATTGCAAACTATTGTGAAAATTATTGCGTGTACTGTGGATTTAACTGTTATAACCATATTAATCGTATGCAGCTTAATATGGAACAGATTGCCCATGAGATGAAAGTAATTGCTGATTCTGGTATGGAAGAAATCTTGATTCTTACTGGAGAAAGCCGGGCAAAAAGTGATGTAAAATACATTGGTGAGGCATGTAAACTTGCAAGAAAGTATTTCCGCATGGTCGGTCTTGAAATCTATCCGGTAAATACCAACGAATATCGTTATCTGCATGAATGCGGAGCAGATTATGTCACTGTATTTCAGGAAACCTATGACTCCGATAAATACGAAACTTTGCATCTGATGGGCCATAAACGAGTATGGCCATACCGTTTTGAGGCACAGGAACGTGCTCTTATGGCAGGTATGAGAGGAGCGGGTTTTTCTGCACTTCTTGGATTATCTGATTTTAGAAAAGATGCGTTAGCAAGCGCACTTCATGTTTACTATTTACAGAGAAAATACCCACAGGCAGAACTTTCCCTGTCCTGTCCAAGACTTCGCCCAATCATCAATAACGATAAAATTAATCCTTTAGACGTTGGTGAAAAACAGCTTTGCCAGGTCTTATGTGCTTATCGCATCTTCCTTCCGTTTGTTGGCATTACCGTTTCCTCAAGAGAAAGCGAAATCTTCCGAAACGGCATTGTAAAAATCGCTGCCACCAAAGTTTCCGCTGGTGTCTCTACTGGAATCGGTGATCACGAAAGCAAATACACTGGAAAGGAGGAAGACGGCGAGCAGGGTGATGAACAATTTGAGATCAATGACGGAAGAAGCTTCCAGAAAATGTATGAAGACATTTCGGAAGAAGGCCTGCAGCCAGTCTTAAATGATTATCTTTATGTGTAAGCGAAGAAATCAAAATTCCACCAAAGATCTGAAGCAACAGCTTATAAAAAATAGAAGCTGTCAAAACAGAGACTATCAAGGTAAAACCTTTGAAAAGAAAAATACAACAGGAGGAGAGTTCAATTCTATATTAAAAAATTCTGTAATGGAAAAATCAGATATCCTGTGTATTACAAATCGGAAACTTTGTAAAGATGACTTTTTAAAAAGAATCCAAATTATCGCAGCAGCGCAACCCAAAGCGATAGTATTAAGAGAAAAAGATTTATCAGAAGAAGCATATACAATATTAGCAGAAAAAGTAATGCATATTTGCGAGAAGTATAGCGTGCCATGTATCCTCCACAGTTTTGCAAAAGCAGCAATGGCCCTTAATGTAAAGGCAATCCATATGCCTCTGCCACTTCTTCGGAAAATGACTCCACAAGAAAAAAATCATTTTGAAATAATTGGTGCCTCCTGCCACTCTTTAGAGGAGGCAAAAGAGGCAGAAAGACTTGGATGTACTTACATTACTGCTGGGCATATCTTTCTTACAGATTGTAAAAAGGGACTACCGGGAAGAGGTCTTACATTTTTACAAAATATTTGTGAAAATGTATCTATTCCGGTGTATGCTATTGGCGGAATTTCCAATGAAAACATAAATGACGTTAGACAAACAGGAGCAGCAGGGGCATGTATAATGAGTGGCTTTATGAAATGTAATAATATAGCGGAAATTATATAAAATTTATGTAGAAGTGCCATAGATTTCTATGCGTATGCTGTAAATTTTCTTTACGAAAAGAAGGCGGATATTATGTGAATTTTTTATGCGATAGGTTCTTCCTTTTTTGCAGGTATCACAGCAATCCTTGCAAAGTGTGGAATTCGGAAGACAAACTCAAATGTGGCCACAGCAATCCGAACAATAGTTGTTCTTATATTTGCGTGGCTGATGGTGTTCGTTACAGGTGCAGAGGCAGGCATCAGTAATATTAGTAGTCGTACATTGTTATTCCTTGTATTATCTGGATTGGCCACAGGAGCCTCATGGTTGTGCTATTTCCATGCTCTGCAAAAAGGAGATGTTAATAAAGTTGTTCCGATTGATAAATCCAGTACGATTTTAACAATTTTATTAGCACTCATCTTTTTACAGGAAGGGCTTAGCCTTGGAAAAGGTGTCGGTATTGTTTTGATCGGTGTTGGAACAATGCTGATGATTACAAGAAAAGGAATGGCAAATCAGGAGAAAAGTTCCGATGGAAGCTGGTTTATTTACGCAGTCTTTTCCGCAGTATTTGCCAGTCTTACCGCAATACTTGGAAAGGCAGGTATCGAAGGAGTTGATTCTAATCTTGGTACAGCCATTCGTACAACTGTTGTCCTTGTCATGGCGTGGTTTATGGTTTTTGTGACCGGAGAACAAAAGAAAGTACGGACTGTCGAGAAAATAGAACTACTCTTTATCTGTCTGTCAGGACTTGCAACCGGAGCTTCCTGGCTATGCTATTACCGTGCATTACAAGAAGGACCGGCAAGTGTTGTTGTTCCGATTGACAAATTAAGCATGCTTATAACAATTGCATTTTCTTACATCGTATTTCATGAGAAGCTTACTAAAAAAGCAGCTTTTGGTGTTGTACTTATTACTGCAGGAACAATACTTCTGGCAATGATGTAAATAGGAATTTGCCGGGGTGAGTAACAGACGAAGTCTGAGAATCAAATCACAAATATAGATGGTTTGATTCTCGGACTTTTGTTTCTTGGCTACCCGAGCAAATTAGTGGAAAGATTAGTGGAAGAAGTCAGGAGAGATAGAAGTAATTCGGAAATTTAAATCTTTCAGGATTGATACAAAACCTAAAAAAAATCAAATTTTCAGCGTACTACAACAATAATTCGAGTCAATCTTTCAAAAAACAACTCCGCAGAAAGCCAAAACCTTCTGGCGATTCCCCAAATCACTTCAACAATAAATAGCAATTTTCCCCCCACAGCCAAAGCACAGCTCCCGAAGAGAGTCTAACCCCTATATTTGTGGCCTCGGAGCAAGGTTTGGATGCGAGTACTTAAAGCGAGCATTCAAACCGCAGCGACTAAAGTCACAAATATAGGGGTTAGACTCTCTTCGGAGGCGTCTCTTTGCCTGCGGCAAATTCCTATTTATTATATCCCTGAGGATTATTCTTCTGCCAATTCCATGTATCCCGGCACATATCCTCTAATGTTCTCTGAGTCTTCCATCCAAGAATCTTCTCTGCCTTTTCTGCATTTGCCCAGAATTCTGGAAGATCACCAGCTCTTCTGTCACCAATCTCATACTTAATCTTAATGTCATTTGCAGATTCAAATGCATGGATGATTTCTAATACACTGTAAGGTGTACCTGTTCCTAAGTTAAATACTTCCACACCTTTATGCTGTGCAGCGTATTCTACTGCCTTTAAATGACCATTTGCCAGATCCATTACATGGATATAATCACGACGGCATGTTCCATCCTTTGTAGGATAATCTCCGCCATAAACAGTCAGATAATCTCTTCTTCCTACTGCTACCTGTGCGATATATGGCATCAGGTTGTTAGGAATACCCTGTGGATCTTCACCCATTCTTCCAGACTCATGTGCTCCGATTGGGTTAAAGTAACGAAGCAGAACAACTGTCAGATCTTCATCTGCTTTTGCCGCATCTTCAAGAATCTCTTCCATCATAACCTTTGTCCAGCCATATGGATTAGAACAGCTTCCTCTCTTCATCGTCTCAATATAAGGAATATCATTCTCCTCACCATAAACTGTAGCAGAAGAAGAGAATACAAACTTCTTCACTCCAGCTTCTCTCATACACTCTAATAATGTAAGAGTGGTATCGATATTATTTCTATAATATTCAATTGGTTTCTGAACAGACTCGCCAACTGCCTTAAGACCTGCAAAATGAATGACACAGTCAATCTTATTCTCTTTAAAAATCGCAGTCATAGCTGCTTTATCTTTAACATCTGCCTCATAAGAAACTACCTTTTTGCCGGAAACTTCCTCTACACGATTCACCGCTTCCGCACAGCTATTACAATAATCATCTACAATAACTACATCATGGCCTGCTGCTAATAATTCCACTGCTGTATGGGAACCAATATAGCCAGCTCCCCCTGCTAATAAAATATTCATCCCAAAAACTCCTCTTAAAAACTTTGTAAATAAACGGTTTCTAGTAAAAGTTTACCGCAATTTTTAGTAAAAATCAAGATGTATATAATTTTAAGCTAAAAAAATCTCAAGAAAATAAATTCTCACTCTTTTCCTTCAAGATAAAACTTTAATTTCTATATTAAACCAAATTAAATCAAAAACAAAAAAACCAGAAACTTTATAATAAAATTTCTGGTTTTTCTCTCTTTTATCCCATCAATTACTACTTAGCAGCTGTTGTCTCTTCTGCCTTTTCTGTAGATGTGGAATCCGCACTCTTTAAAGATAACTGTGCCCAGAGTTTCTGGTCTACATCCTTGTTGTAATCCCACTTCTTCTCAAGCTTCTTCGTCCAGTTGTCATACTTCTTCTGGAAAGCTTCAGACTGTTTCTGCTCTTTTAAAGACTTTTTATTACTTGCAGTCTCTTCTTTATCTGTATAAGCGACAAGCTTAGCAATAACATAACCATTATTACATTCTAAAACTTTATCTGCGATATCGCCATCTTTCATGCCTTTCATAACACCTTCAAATGCTTCACCTTCTTCAGATTCGCCTGCTGCATAAGACTCATCTGTATTAGAATAATTCTGCTCTTTGGCAACTTTTTTAATCGTCTTCTTACCACTCTGAATCTCTTTAAGCGCTGCTTCTGCCTTAGCCTTTACAGCTTTCTTTTCCTTAGCACTCATCTGTGTTGTCTTGCCCTCTTTATCTGTCTTCGTTGTGGCAAATACAACTCTGTAGATTGTAGACTTTCTCGCCTCATCTTCTGTTACAGTAACTTTTTCTTTACTTTCAATCTTTTCCTGAACTTTCGATGCTAATGTACTGTCTCTGTAAATCTTCTCAACATCCTCACGAGTAGCTCCACATTCCTTCATTGCCTTCTTACCAGCCTTATCCTGATAATAGGAAAGAGCAGAATCACTACACTGCTGCTTCTCCTCATGTGTTAACTTGCAGTCGTATTTATCCGCTTTCTTATTAAGAATGATATTCTGTTTCATCTGGGAAATAACCTGTTTCTTTACATACTCTTCAAATGTCTGGTCCTTCCCATCATCATCCTTACCCATAGACATACTCCAGAAGTCACTTCCGTAATAGCTACTGTAAGTCTTCTCATACTGTGCCCCAAGCATCTTAGCATACAGCCACGCTTCCTTCAATGTTACATCTGTTCCGTCATAACTGAATAAAACTTTATTTCCATCCTGTGTTTTTGTTCCCTTTCCGCTGCTTGATGTAGAACAGCCTGTCATAAGACCCATAGCCATGATCACTACAAGAACAAGGGAAAGAACCTTTGTTAACTTCGCCTTCATTATTAACCTCCTATAATCTTAATGTACTCTCGAAATCTTTTTCATTAAAACTCCGAGAGTACATTTTACACTACATTTTTTTATTATAGTACAAATCGAAGAATACAACAAGTGAATTCTGGATTGTAGATTTCGTGTAGACGAAAAAAGAAATACTGCCCTATCCCATCTGCTCTGTAGTCGCTGTATTTAAGATGCTCGTCCGCATCTTAAACAC
>OLPL01001864.1_pt1 | contig 11887 bp, 15 predicted proteins | sample 1673211 | NCBI WGS metagenome assembly OLPL01 (sample SAMEA3136766, study PRJEB25190) | human gut metagenome | reverse complement strand
GCGGAACAGCGCTCCGCTCATGCGGAGCGAGTGCTCTGTTTTTGCGGAATATGCACACGTATCATTGCTGTGTGAACAAGCTGAGTTTCTGCAATTCACATTAAGCTTTTTGTCGTTTTTTTTATTAGAATAATTATACGATTCATATATTTGATTCTCACAATCAAAAAAAATATAGTCGTCATCATAAATGGCACCCAATCCATTCAACCTTTTTGCTTGACAAAATTTGCCATTTCCAATAAATAATTTATCGTTATCCTTTGTATTGCTATTGTTACATTCTATTATCCCCAATATAATTATTCCTGCAAACATAATTGATATAACACCAATTAGTATTTTATTTTTCTTCATTTATGTATACCTTTCTGTTAAGAGATTTTCTTGTTCTCAAGGTAGCTCGAATAGAGCCATTCCATAGATATGATCAAAATTTACTTCGCAGTCTCGTGAAAGCACGAGCATCGTACAGTTTTACAAATATTCACTAGGCGGTTCTGAATATTTATTTTAATCTAAGAATTACACAATTTATGAATTTATACAAGATATTTGGCGCAAACGACATAAAATTGGCTGTGAATAGCTTGCTGATAGTGTTATTGCTCATTGTAGAAAAAAAGAGCATCTGTTATAATTTACTTACACTAATCAAGGAGTAGAATATATGTTTAACATAATTTGGGAATTTATAATAAATCTATTAGAATCGTTTCTATTTGCTGTAATTTGCAATGCAAAATTTACTAAACGTCAATATCATTATCATACGGCTGAACAAACATTATTCATACTATGTAAATCACTATTAATTACTCTTATGAATATAAGCAAGATATCTACCATTATTTCTTTAACATCTGTACTATTACTTAATATTATTTTCTTAATATTATTTTTTGTTAATCCTATTTTTAATAGTTTTTTTGTCTCTTTTATCTATTGCCTGATACTAATAATTTCAGATGCTTTGACTTTATTAATACCAATAAAGTTTTATAATATAAATCTCTCGCAGGTATTATATTTGGGAAATATGCGAATACTTTTTTCCTTAATATATATATCTATAATTGCCTTGTTTGTAATCATATTTTTGCTTTTTACTCCACAGGTGTTTGTTTTAGGAAAACTTGATAAAATTTCCTATTTCATAATTTCTACTATATGTGTCATATTAGAAGAGAATGTACTTATTATTCTATTAAAACAGTCAATATACGCTGAAAACTTTTTCCACTTACTCTTATTTATTTTCGGACTTACACTATTTTTATTTGTATATATTTCCATATATATTTATAGACTTGGAAAAGAAAAAGAAAAAAATGACAGACTTATTCAGAGTATTACAATTAATCAAATGGAAGCTCGACAAAATGAGGAAATAATTAATTCCACCCATAGTCTTAGGGTATTTAAACATGACATCATGAACCATATGAGCATTCTATATAAACTTGTAGAAAACGGAAAAAATTCTGACGCCTTAAAATACATATATCAGATAAATAACTCTATAGAAAGGACATCATATACAATCTCAACTGGAATAATCCCCATTGACTGTATTATGACAGCAAAACTCTCGAAAGCACTAGATAATAATATTTCTATAAAACATCAGATTCATTTTCCAGCTAATTATAACATTTCAGATATGGATTTGTGTTCATTAATTAGTAATTTACTTGATAATGCAATAGAAGCCAACTGTAAGTTAGACATAACTAAACGTAGACTTCAAATTGAAATTAAACCATATAACAATATGCTACTACTATTTATATCAAATAGTTCAAATGGTATATACCTTTATGGAGGAAATGGCAACCTTTTAACCACAAAAACTTCTAATAAAAACGAACATGGCATCGGAATAAAAAGGATTAATGAGATTGTAAAAAAATATAATGGCATCATAGAATTTGATCCCGGCACTGAGATTTTCTCAGTTTCTATTTTATTTCCTTTAGATAATTGATTGGAGGATAATTAATGATTATTAACATCACAATTCTTGAAGATAATGAAAGTGATTTCATAACACTCTCAGACTCAATAAAAAAATGGGCAGCTAACACAGGGATTTTAATAAATATTATTTGGCTTAATTCATATAAAAAATTTATTAAATCCCTACCTACTCTAAAATGTGATTTATTCTTTTCTGATATCGAATTAAATTGCAATAACTCATTCACCGGAATTGATGCATGCAAACAGCTCAGAGAAAGCGGTTACACAGGTATTATTATATTTCTTACTGCATTTAAGGAATATGTATTTGATGGTTATGATGTTCAAGCATTCAACTATCTTTTAAAACCAATTAACTATGGCACAATAAATAATTGTCTCGATAAATTTATTCATTTATTTAGTCGAGAATTTTATTATTATCACAAGGGCAACGATATTATTAGCATACCTTACAATGATATAATGTATATAGAAAAAAATGGACATGATGTAATCCTTCATACTACATCAAATGTATTTGTCCAAAGAACTTCTTTAAATGAAATATCAAAACGACTCCCAGTTTTTTTTATTCGAGCTCACAAATCTTATATTGTTAATATCAATAAAGTTTTATCTCTAAGAATTAATGAACTTTTTTTGCCAAATAACGTTACCATTCCTGTAAGTAGAAGTTATCTCACAAATATAAAGAAAAAATTATTAGAAATTGCACGATAGAGGTTTTTCTTTCATTTTATAATAACATTTACAATTTACCTGCTCATAAACAAGTGCTCTTTAAATATCTCCCGAAACAGCTTATCGGCACTCCAAAATACATTATCCGGTGTCACGACGGCCTTACATCCGATTGGTTCGATTCCCGCCTTCTTATATTCCGCCAGAAAGATATCCATTTGTGATGAATTAATACCTGAAAAGACCAGAAGCTCCGCCGAGAAATCGGCTCCGCTATACCTTGAACCATCCTTTTTGAATCCGGTTATTCCTGCTATCGCACCGAGCTTCTGTCCGTAATCTGATTTTTCCACCTGTTGCACCGATATTCCAAGAGTTTTGCACAGGACTTTTATTTTTTCCACTTTTTGTGCTGCTACACTAAATAGCAGTATTTTTTGTGTCGATTTCTGCTGCATTCTTAACATCTCCTACTTCAAGGTTATATGTTACTAAATTATCTCATACTGCATCAGCTCGTATTTCAGTCTGCTTCCCTCCATGATTTCAGGTGGGAGCAGTGCCCTTGCCACAAGCTTCAGATCGTCTGATTCAATATCGCATCTCTTTAGATTTGCATAGTCTCCGTCTATGGACACTACCTCGTAATACCATGTTTCCATGTGTTTTCCTCCTAAATTTCATTTTCTAAAGCATCTACTGATAATTCCAATTCACTTTGTTCTTTGCTTTACTGTAAGTGAAGCAGGTGTAATTGTCCTGTGCATTGGTGTACTTTCCTGTAGGATTACCGTTTTTGTCCTTCTTTTCATAACCGCCGGTGCTTGGTGTCACCGCTTTGCTCATCATCACGGGATAATCTCTCGTAGAGTGCAGTGATTTTGTTAAGTTCCGGTTGTTTTGTTTTCATAAGATTCTCCTTTCAAAACAAACAACCAGCTTATCTGTGGTTTTATTCTACCACGAATAAGCTGGTTTGTGTAAAAATAATTATTGTCTCACTAATAGGCGATTGATTTACCATATATCTAAACTATCTTCCTAATCCACCCAAGCCTGCATCTCGTTATCCAAGACCAACCGGGCATACTCCATAGGGTTGTCAATGGCAAGAGCGTTCAATGCACATTTTGAATTTGGTGAAACACATAAAAAGCTGCTCATCAAATATCCCCCGGATAATAATGTGGAGGATACAACTAGTACACCGAGTAATATTTTTCAGCTAAATACATTGATAAAATCGTACAAAATGAGTATAATAATAGTACGAAGAAAGGAAGTGGTGATATGTCAATTACAGCAACTGAATTGAAAAATAATCTTGGAAAATATTTATTATTATCTGCAAAAGAAGATGTTTTTATCACAAAGAACGGAAAGGTAGTGGCAAAACTGACAAATCCACATCAGGACAGAGTAGAAGTAGCAAAATCCCTGTTTGGAATCTTACCAAAGGATGCAGACCTGAATGAAGCAAAAGAAGAAAGGCTTGGTGCAAAATAGATGAGGATTCTTGCAGATACAAATGTGATAATAGATGCCCTGACTTCAAGAGAGCCATGGAATAAAAGTGCAGAAGAAATATTTCTTATGGCAGCAAATCATACAATCGAAATGTACATTACTGCAAGTTCAGCAACAGACATCTATTATCTTATAAGGAAACATTTGCATAACATAGAAGCAGCAAAGATGATAATGGGAAAGCTTTATTCATTGACTGGAATATTAGAGGTTACAGCGGATGACTGCATGGATGCACTTGCATCTGCAATCAGTGACTATGAGGATGCAGTTGTTGAAAAGGTGGCATCCAGAAAAGATATGGATTATATTGTCACAAGAAATATAAAAGATTATCAGGCAGGTGGAACAAAGATAATTCTGCCAGATGATTTTGTGAAACTTGTTGAAGAGGAATAATTTTTACCACCAAATCGTCAAATACCGATTTTGTTAAACTCTTTCTATGCTCCATCCTCTGCCTTATTGCAGTCGATTCGTAAAAGCATATTATCATTAGAACGTGAAACACATTACAGCCTCCTGCCGCATTTTGGGCAGAATTCAAAGTCCTCTGTAGTTGTATATCCACAATTGCTGCATCTTTTTGTTGTGTTTCCACTTCCATTTTCAAAGCCATAACCATACTGCGGGTTTACACGCTGCAAATGCTGTGGCAATATCTCCACGTCCTCGCCTCTTGCTATCCTGCGTCCTATTTCCGGATCAAGCTCGTAAAGCGCATTACAGCATGTGGTCTGCACATAGTAGTGCCTGTTCCATTTAAAACACGGAATGAAGAACAGTGACAGCACCATGTATGTCATATACACCTGATACCTGCCATACCTGCCACATTCATCGCAGGTAATGACCTGATTGAAGTCAAAGTCCTTCCTGCCGTCCGTTATTCCCATCATAAAAAACATATATGATGCCTCCGTTTATCTGTGCCATAGTCCCCAGAAGTCTCCAAGCGATTCTCTCGTATGAAATCCCCGCTCATCCTCAACTACCGGTATTGATTTGGCATCCATTTTCTCTATATTTACATAAGTACCCTGACTCACCATTGCAAATACCCTGTCTATCTGCTCCTCTGTGCCCTGTATTTCCATAAATACCGAGCCGTCAGGGTCATTTCTCACCCAGCCTGTTGCGCCAACGCTTTCTGCCGCGTGCTCTGTTCTGTAGCGGAAACCTACTCCCTGCACAGAGCCGTACACTCTTATCTGCTTTCTGATGATTTTGCTGTCGTAATCACTCATATGCTCCCACTTCCCTGATACACATTATTTTCAGTCTACAATAGCCCTGCAAACAGCCGCATAATTGACTGCCCCAGCCTTCGCCTTGCACTTCTTCCTGTCCTGTACTTCTCCGTCACCTCCGCTGACTCAGTGAAAAGCCTTATAAAATCATCCCTGATTTCATGCACCACTTCACAATCCGCCATAAAACAGCCATTTTCAAAGTGATGATAAAGGCTTCTGTAGTCAAGATTTATGGTACCGCAGGTTGCCATTATATCGTCTGCCACACTCATCTTTGCATGGCAAAAGCCCGGTGTCCACTCAAAAATCCTCACACCATGCTTCACAAGCTGGTTGTAGAAGGAGCGTGTCACGCTGTATATTGGTTTCTTATCAGGTATGCCCGGCGTGATGATGCGCACGTCAACTCCACGCTTGGCGGCAAGTGTCAGCGCATGGCTCATCTCATCGGTAATGATAAGGTAAGGCGTGATAAACCAGCAATAACGCTGTGCCTTGTTTGCCATGCTGATATAGACATCCTCACCCACCTGCTCGTTATCGAGAGGGCTGTCTGCATATGGCTGGATAAATCCACTCTGTTTTGCCTCATAATCATAGTGTAGCAGATATTGCGATACATCCACCTCGCGCGGTACCTTGCGCTCTGATGCATTCCACATCTCGAGAAATGCGATGGTAAACGACTTGACAGCATCTCCCTCGAGCCTGATTCCCGTATCCTTCCAGATTCCGTATGGGTGTGTCACATTGAAGTACTCATTTGCCAGATTGTAGCCGCCGGTATATGCGATTTTTCCATCAATTACCGTGATTTTTCTATGGTCACGATTGTTTAAAAACATGTTAAAGGCAGGTGCAACCGGGTTGAACACCCTGCATTTGATGCCAAGCTTCTCCATCTTTTCCGAGAAATCCCTGTCTATGAAAAAGATTGAGCCCATATCATCATAAAACACCCTTACCTCGACTCCTGCCTGCACGCGCTCCGTGAGCACCTTCTGGATACGGTGCCACGATTCCTTGTCCTCTATGGCGTGATACTCCATGAAAATAAATTTCCTGGCCTTTGATAAATCGCTAAGCTGCGCTTCGAGTCCCTTTGACGCCTGATCATAATATGTCACATCCGTGTTCTGATATACCGGATATAATGCATTTTTTGCCAGGTATGTTGAAATTCCCGCTGCCTGTGGCACCTTTTCATACATATCGGATAGTATGTCTGCGTTTTCAGGCAGACATGGAAGAAGCATGGAATCCACCTCTTCAAACCGTGCACGCATCTTATTCGGTGCGCCGTTTAGTCCGACTAACAGGTAAAGTGACACTCCCATTATCGGAAATGCCAGTATCAGTATAATCCACGGTGTAGTCATGGATGCGGTCTGCTCACGATTGTACAGTCCGAGCACAAGTATGATTGCCAGGACGCTTGTGGTCGTGTTTATTGCTGCCGCATATTCATTTAGCCTTGTAAACATATAGACCATGAAAACTGCCTGCAATAATATCGCAAGCACTGAAAAAAACATTCTCTTTAAACCATTCTGTGTTTTTTTAGTTCCCTCGTAGGTTTTTTCCTTCATCTGTTATGCCTCCATTATCTTACTGTCTGTAATACCAAACCTCTCCATAAATTTTTAGCCACCTTCTTATTTAAGAAGCCATTCAATTTCCTCTTTATAAGGAGGAATAGTCTTCTTCGCAGAGCCCTCCTCACAAAGCCATGGTGTTTCCAGAATCTTTGGTACATTTGCAAAGCTCTCATCATGCACCAGTCGGTGCAGTGTATCATAGCCGATGGTTCCCTTGCCTATATTTGCATGCCTGTCCTTGTGTGCTCCAAGAGGATTTAAGCTGTCATTCACATGAAATACCGCTATCTGCTCAAGTCCTATCACCCTGTCAAACTCCGCAAAAACATCATCATAATGGTTCACAATATCGTATCCTGCATCATTTACATGGCACGTATCGAAGCAGACACGCAGTCTTTCTTTCCTGTCCACTCCATCATAGATTGCCTTAAGCTCCTCAAAGGAACGGCCTATTTCACTGCCCTTTCCTGCCATCGTCTCAAGTAAAAGCGTGGTCGTCTGGTCGGCGTGCAGCACCTCGTTGAGCGCGTCTGTGATCATTTCAATGCCGGTGTCGGCGCCTTGCCCTGTGTGGCTTCCCGGGTGCATGTTGTAAAGCTGACCAGGTGTTTCTTCCATTCGCACGAGGTCATCCGCCAGCGTCGCGCGCGCAAACTCGCGCGTTTCGGGGTTCTTCGAACACGGGTTGAGCGTATAGGGCGCGTGCGCCAGGATGCGCGTGATGCCACGTGTCGCGGCGAACTTGTGGAACGCTGCCATGTCGGCGGGGTCGATTGCCTTCGCCTTGCCCCCGCGCGGGTTGCGCGTGAAGAACTGGAACGTGTTCGCGTCAATCGAGACGGCGTCTTTCGCCATCGCCAAAAAGCCCTTCGCGACCGATAAATGACATCCGATGGTAAGCATATGCGTCCTTTCTCCTGCTTCGCGACATTTTAGCTTGATGTGCGCAGGTTTTGCGGCAGCTTGCCCCTTCGCTGCCGATACGCAGGCGAGTATCTCTTTATAGTGCCAGGTCAGAGAGGCGCGGTATTTTCAGCCCTTCACATCTTCGGGCACCTCTCGCAAAAACCTACGCACATCGAGCTAAAATATTTCAGAGATGCGGTGCATTCGATCGAATGCACCGCATCGGGGCAAAAGAGGGACGGCGAAGGTGGCAAGCGAGGTTCTGAAGAAGGGCGGCGAAGTGACGAGCGAGGTTTGGGGGGAGACGCGCGGCTTCGATTTCGAGGGCATGCGCTTTGGCATGAAGGCGTGGCGTGCTTCGGCGTCGGATGCGGGGGAAGGTGACGCCCCAGCGGTCCCGATCGTGCTTGTCCACGGCTTCGCGCAGCAGGCTTCCACCTGGAATGATGCGGTGCGGCTGCTTGCAGGTGCGGGTGCTGAGTGTTTCGGTTTCGAGCTTGCGGGGCATGGGGCGGGCGCCTGTTCCGCTGGCGGCGACCCCGCGGAGCGCCCTGACTTCTTCGACCTGTGCTTCCAGGCGCGAGCGCTCCTTGCTTTTTGTAGGGTTGTTGCGCGCGACGCAGGTGTGGCGCCCGTTTTGGTTGGGTACTCCATGGGCGGGCGCGTGGCGCTTCAGGCGGCGTGCCTTGCTGCGGATGACCTGCGGGATGGCGGCGATCTCGACCGCACTGCGCTCAGAAGCTCCGCAGCCTTCGCTCCATGCGATCGAACTGATCGCCTGGACGTGACTGGGGTCGGTCAGCGGGATACGGCAGCGACTTCGGCTGGCGATGCGGTGCGGATGCCCGCTGCTGTTCCCTTCTCCGCCCTCGTGCTTGAAAGCGCGGGGCTTGGGCCTGCCGACGACGCCGCGCGTGAAGCACTGCGCGAGCGTAACTTCGCGTGGGCGGCGCGCGTGCGAGACGAAGGGGTGTCCGCTTTCATGGACTGGTGGGCGGGCCTGTCCTTGTTCGAAAGTCAGCGCAACTTGGACGATGACCAGCGGGAACGACTTCGGGCGGGCCGTCTTGCCAACGACGCGGAATCGCTCGCGCTCTCTTTCGAGCAGGCGGGTGCCCACCAGATGCCTTTGCGGTGCGAGTCGATTCGCGCGCTTTGCGAGCTTTCTCGGCGCGGTGTCCCAGTTAGCTATTTGGCGGGGAGGCTTGATGCGAAGTACTGCGAGGTCCTTGCCAACCTTCGCGCAGATTCCCAGGGCGCAGTTTCGTGCCGCGTTGTTCCCGCTGCTGGGCACAACATCCACCTCGAGCAGTCCGAGGCGTTCAACGCGATCCTTGGAGAAGTGGTCGAATCGTGCACTCCCGAACCTGCGGCCCCATGACATACCTCATCGCGGTATGATATAGAAACTTGCAAAACAGGAATCATTCGAAGCGAAAATACAGAACCAAACATTGTCAATCGCCGGCATGACGTCGTTTTCCCCCGAGTGCGAAATCGGCGTCGTGAAGCCGATGTCTCCGTTGCGGGGCGCGCCAACCGTTTCGCGTCCTGCAACGAATCAACGATATGCCACGAAAGGACAGCTATGGATGACGTAGCTTGGAAATCTGCCAAGCAATATCGGGAAATCAAGTACGAAACCGCTGATGGAATTGCGAAAATCACCATCAATCGCCCCGAACGGCGCAACGCGTTCACTCCGCTCACCGTGACCGAGATGTACGACGCGTTCTCCGTGGCGCGCGACGACGCTTCCATCGGCGTCATCATCCTGACCGGTGCGAACCACGGCGGCCGCCACGAGGATGAGGCGTTCTGCTCGGGCGGCGACCAGAAGATCCGCGGCAACGGCGGCTACGTGGGCGAGGACAACATCCCTCGCTTGAACGTGCTCGACCTGCAGCATCTGATCCGCGTGGTGCCCAAGCCGGTCATTGCCATGGTGAACGGCTACGCTATCGGCGGCGGGCATGTGCTGCACCTTCTATGCGATTTGTCCATCGCGGCCGAAACCGCCAAGTTTGGCCAGACGGGTCCCAAGGTCGGCAGCTTCGATGCTGGCTACGGCGCGGGGTACCTGGCAAATGTCGTGGGGCAGAAGAAGGCGCGCGAGATTTGGTATCTCTGCCGCCAGTACTCCGCCGCCGAAGCGCTCGAGATGGGGCTGGTCAACAAGGTCGTTCCCTTCGAGGAGCTCGAGGCCGAATGCGTGTCGTGGGCGCGCGAGATGCTGCAGTTCTCGCCGACGGCGCTGCGTTTCATGAAGGCGAGCTTCAACGCGGCAACCGATGGGCTTGCGGGCATCCAACAGCTCGCCGGCGACGCCACGCTTTTGTACTACACCACCGACGAGGCGAAGGAAGGCCGCGACGCGTTCAAGGAGAAGCGGGCACCCGACTTCACTCAATACCCTAAGTTTCCCTAAAGCCAAGCGGCCTCGCGTGCAGCGCGCAAGGTCGCTTCTCATTTCCTTTGTCCGCCTAAGTCGCTGATGCGGCGTCCGAAGAGAAACGTGGTCCGAGCACGCGATGATCAATGCGTTCGAAAGCCTGGTGAGAACAGATCCCGACGGGGTCTTCTTCACGTTCGTCGCGCGCGACGGTTCGGAGCATTCGTGCACCTATCGCCAGGCCAGGCTCACGGCAGCGGCAATCGCCCGTCGGCTGCGGAGCAAGGGGGTCGGGCGCGGCGACTGCGTCTCGGTCGACCTTCCGAACTGCCCGGAGTTCATCTTCCTCGCCCTGGCCGCGGGGTACGGGGCATTCTCGCTCGTCGTGCTGAACAACCGCCTCACATCGGCGGAGAAACTCTCGCGCTTGTCCGATTTGGAGAGCTCGGGCATCCGTGTGGCGTGCCGCGTCGATGAAGCGCGGGCTGAAACGCTTATGGACCACGTGGCGGACGACCTTGCGGGGGCGTCGCGGCTCCAAAGCGGCAAGCGCGTCATCATGAGTGCCGAGCGCGATGCGGTCTTTGAGGCCACCCATTTTGCGGAAAGAGAATCGCACCTGTTCAACGACAAGGAACGAGCTCTCGTCCTCTTCACGTCGGGTACGACGGGCAAGCCGAAGGCGGTACCGTCGACTTGGCGCATGCTCACGGCTGCTGCCGAATCGTCCAACGCCGTGCTCTCGGTGCGGGGCCGTGGCATGTGGCAGGTGGCGCTTCCCCTGTACCATATTGGGGGCTTCGAGCAGGTCGTGCGCAGCATCACGAACCGCACGCCGTTTCGACTCTATGCGCGCTTCGACGCGGCGCGAATCCTGAAGGACGCCGCGCACGTCGGTTTCACCCATATCTCCGTGGTCGACAAGATGCTGCAGGACATGCTCGCCGTCGAGGGGGGCGGCCCCGCGCTGGCCGCGTATCGCTGCATCCTGCTTGGCGGGGGCGCGCTCAATCCCGCTACCATCGCTCGCGCGCACGAGGCGGGGCTTCGCCTGTATGCGAGTTACGGGATGACCGAAACGTGCAGTCAGGTTGCAAACAGCCTGATAGATGAGTCGTTTGCGGGCGGCATGAAGCTTCTGCCCGGCTACCAGGCGCGCATCGTCGAGCCCGATGGGCGCGGTTTCGGCCGTCTGGCGGTGCGTGGGCCGGGCGTGTTGTCGAACTACTTGAACGCGCGCGCTGCCTTCACTGCGGATGGCTTTTTCCTCACCGGCGATGTGGCGGCGCTCCACGAGGGCAAGATCTACGTGAAGGAGCGCACTACCGACATGTTCGTCTCGGGCGGGGAAAACGTCTATCCCGCAGAGATTGCCGACAAGCTCATGGCGATTCCCGGCGTGGCAGACGCCTACGTGTTCGGCGCTCCCGACCCTGTGTGGGGACGGCGCCCCGTGGCGTTCATCGAGCGCACGGGCAAGACGTCCGAACGCGGCAGTCGCGACCAGGCTTTCGACGGGCTTTCCCCAGTGAAGACGGCAC
>OLPL01001854.1_pt1 | contig 11944 bp, 6 predicted proteins | sample 1673211 | NCBI WGS metagenome assembly OLPL01 (sample SAMEA3136766, study PRJEB25190) | human gut metagenome | reverse complement strand
TGGCAACTCTGTCTGCGATTTCATCCTGTTTCAGGTGAAACTCTTCCATCAGACGTTTGTATGCCATCGCTTCCTCTATAGGATTCAGGTCTTCCCGCTGAATGTTCTCGATCAGGGAAATTTCTACGATTTCCTGATCTGTAAACTCTTTTACAACAACAGGAACTTCCTTGAGCCCTGCCATCTTGGCAGCTCTCCAGCGGCGTTCGCCTGCAATGATCTCAAAATAATCCTTCTTATCGGATACCAACAACGGCTGAAGAACACCGTACTGTTTAATGGATTCCGAAAGTTCCAACAGCGCATCCTCATCAAAATGTCTTCTGGGCTGATTCAGATTTGGTTCTACGCTGGAAATTTTCACAAGTCGTTCTGCGGCCGGATTATCTTTTTCAGTTGGTTTGTCTTTTTTTACAACTGCAGATCTTGTCTTTTTTGCAGGTTCCTTTGACGGACCGCCTGCTTTGTTCGGGATCAGTGCGTCAAGACCCTTTCCAAGGCCTCCTGTTCTTCTTCCAGCCATCACTCGCCCTCCCTGCCTATAACTTCTTCTGCCAGGAGGCGATAACTCTCTGCTCCTGTAGATCGTGAATCGTACAGATTGATCGGTTTTCCATAGCTAGGTGCCTCTGCAAGTCGTACATTTCTCGGTATGATCGTTTTGTATATATTCTGGTCCAGGTTTTCTTTTACATTTTCTACAACCTGAAGTGACAGATTTGTTCTGGCATCATACATAGTAAAGACCACGCCTTCGATCTTCAATCTCTTATTCAATCGGTCTCTTACCAGTTCGATGGTATGTATCAACTGTGACAAACCTTCCAATGCATAATACTCACACTGAATCGGCACCAGAACGGAGGTTGCGGCTGTCAAAGCATTAATTGTAAGCATACTCAGTGACGGCGGACAATCCATGATTATGTAATCATATTTCCGACGAAGTTTATCCGTGATCTTTTTCAGAATAAATTCTTTATCCTCAAGATCAACCAGTTCAATTTCTGCACCGGAAAGATTCATATTCGATGGTATCAGGTCAACATTATCTACAACGTTCTTTATAATGGTATCCTTGGTCTCTGCTTCTCCAAGCAGCAGCTCATAAAGGGTGTTTTCTACTGCATTCTTGTCTGCACCAAGTCCACTGGTCGTATTTCCCTGCGGATCAATGTCGATGGCAAGAACCTTTTTCCCTTTTTCAGCAAGGCAGGCCGATAGATTGATGGCCGTCGTTGATTTTCCAACCCCGCCTTTCTGATTGGCAACTGCAATGATTCGTCCCATTGTACCCCTCCTTTTTATTTTTTTAAGGGATTTTTACTCATTGGATATCATTATAACACTTTTATTTTTAAACTGCCACATAATGTTTCACGTGAAACAATAGAAAATAGGTTTTGAATTATTTTATTTATTGTGTAGTATACCCAAACTCATTCCGGACTAAACAGAAGTTTGACAGTAACAGTACATCGATTATAAAGTCCATCAACTCCGCATAAACTTCCAGTTTTATTTGTTACCAATCAGACTATATATTTTACGCCATAAAAACGTACCAGAAATGAAGTTCCCATTTATAGATATTTTGCTGAAATTGTTCTGATTTATCGTAATCTCGAAAATAATTCGATTTTCTCGGTATAGATATATTATCTTTTATGGAACCTTGCACACTGCTACATAGGCATCGAAATCCCTTTCTTTTACAGCATTTATAGCATTTTCAAATTTTATCTGAACACTAAAAACATTACTATTATTATCAAGCGAACAAAAGTATCTGTAAACGCATTCGCAGTTCTACACTGAATAACTGCTTCGCGATTTACCAAAAGGACTACAAACTACTCTTCCCTGATAAGAAGCAGTTCTTCAACCACTGCTTATCGTTTCTTGCAATTGAAGCCAAAAACAGGGGGGGGGAATTCCTGATTCGAGTCATACAAACAAAAGCATCCGCAGTTGCTACGCAGCTTTACACCGAATAACTGCTCCGCAGTTTATCAAAACTTGCTTGTACTCTTCCTGATACAAGCAAGTCACCAACCGCTGCTTATTGCTTCTTACACTTGAAGCAGGGGACCTCCTGACGCGATTAAAAACTATATCACGCTACCGTAAAGCGCATATGAGTTGTCGTTGTTGCGAAACATTTTTTAAGTCAAGCGGATAAAAACATCCTCTTCACTACTGCTCATAGCTTAATAAATGTTTCGCAGTTTATCAGAAGGAGACTGTACTTCTCCTGATACAAGCAAGTCCCCAACCACTGCTTATTGTAGTTCACAATTGAAGCAGGTGAATTACTTGATTCGATTAAAATCTATATTAAACCTACCATAAAACACATAAGCACGAACTACAGATGTTTTTTATTTCTGCAATTGTCAAAGATGGGGTTATGACTCTTTATTCTTAATCTGTCTTCGGATGTTTCACGTGAAACATCCGAAGACAGATTATCAAACCAATATTCATAATTGAAGCAAGTGACTTCCTCGATCCGGTTAAAAATGCCATCAACGAAATCGATCCAGGACACGGTTTGACTTGTAACTGCAAGGGTACTGAACAGTTACGAACACATTATAAAATCAATGAGAAATATCAAAAAAATACTCCGATATATTCTCTCTGGCATTATCTGTATCACGAAAGCATGTAAAAAATACAAGAAACTCCCTCCACAAAATAATGTGGCTGTTATCTTTATATTCTCCAAAAGCATCTATATATAGTAAATGGAAACTTCTTTTCCCGGAGTGTTTTTATAGTGTGAAATACATGTATCTCTTGTAAAAAAAATATAATATTATGAAACTGGAATTTTCGATTTTTGTTTATTTTATTATGTTTACGAAAGATTTGCGTATTTATTTCATTTTTCTTCCAATCCTGTTATATATTCGTTATGTACATGTTAACTAAAGACTTTTTCAAGCATAGTTTCATTTTGTAATATCCAATATAAAATGTATCTGAATAAGGTTCCGGCATAGAACTGGCATAAAATAAATTTCACTTAATAGGCTTTTTCTTCTAAATCAAGCCGTAAAACACTTCCCTGTCTTCCCTTTATCCCAGTCATGAGGACAAAAATTTTTGCATTCGATCATAGTTTTACACAAAATAGCTGTTTTACAGTTTATCAGGAAGAGTACAAGTATTTTCCCACCCACAGTTTATTGTTTTTTTGTAATCGAAGCAGCTGCTTTCTTTTATTCAATCAATCAAAATTTTACATGTTTAAAGTAGGAACGGCTCTATATTTTATCTTTTTGTTACATGTGTGCAGGTGCACATTTGCATTTTAAGGCTTTTTTATATGTGTATACGTGTAAAGTACGTTTTATCGTACTTTTTTATTTAAAGTACTATAATTTGTACTTTAATGCTTTTTTATTCGTAAATATCCTATTATTTCTCTTTATTTTCCAGTATTTTCTTTTATAAAGTCCTTTTTATCGTACTTAACGTTTGTGTTATTATCATTATCATAGTGTTCTCTTCGCAGAAATAATCTCTTATTTCTCTTTATTTCATCCTTACTCTTATATCGTTTTTCTATAAAATCCCCCATATTTTCCGCCTTACCCTCCATTTTTTCATATAAATACACATTTTTACTACATTCACTTAACTTGTTAATTCCCCATCCAGTTCACAAAAGCATCTGACCGAAATCATGGAGAATACTGATGACAGTATCTGGAAACTCACCTTCAAGTGCGCAAACATATCTATCCAATTTGGGATCAAACGAATAAAAATACCCGTATTCGCTACGCAGTTCTACGCCCAATAGCTACTTTACAATTTATCAGGACCTGCTTACAATGTATCCATAACAATGGCCACATGAATTAGTGCAGTACCTTGTTTTCAGACATGCCCACTATTCCTTTCCCTGTTAAACGCCGTTGCATTCTTCCTAATACACGCCATCCACTGCTTATTACTTTTTACTTTTTCGTAATTGAAGCATGAGACTTACTGTTAACTGGTAATATTATTCTCCGAGTTTTTTTGTGAGCAAAGACCACTGAAAGCCCTGGACATACCATGCAAATTTATGTGATTAGCATAATTTCTGTGCATCGCGAAGTGTATTACCAAGAACGAAGTGATCAGTAATCAGGAAACTTTTTGATTTAATTCAAGCAGATAAAAGCATCCGCTTCACTACTTGCTCATAACCGAATAAGTGCTTCGCAGTTTATCAGAAGGAGCCTGCACTTCTCCTGATGCAAGCAAGTTCCCCTGATTATTGCTTTTCGAAATCGAACCAGGGGACTTATTTGATTCAGTTAAAAACGCTTCTTCTCTTGCCTCATTTTCCCCTGAAATGCTATAATCCATAAAGAAAGCATTCGCAAACTCCTTGCAGTTTGCGGCTAATACATTATTTCGTAAATAACTATACCAATCACGTGGGATGTGGATTCGAGTGTGCAGGTATAAAAATGCAGGCGTAGCTGGCTATGCTGAGGCTTTTAGATCTGTGCAGTCGGATTCACCAACAAGTAATTGGTATAGTTATTTCGAAAACAATGTACTAGTACAGCGAAAATTAAGTTTCTGCTATATTGACGTAGGATGATTTTCTCATATGCAAGGCGAAGGAATGAGGCGTAGCGGTGGCTACGGCGATTGACGACAACGCAGCATATGAAAAATCAGACAAGTCAATATGGCGGTTACTTAATATTCGCTGTACTAGTCATTTATCATCTGATCGAAAGGAATATTTTATACATGAACACCACAAATAATCGCAACGATTTCTATAAAGAACAATTAGGCAAGACTTTAAATGGCAATGAAAAGATCGAAACTGCCATTGCAGCACTCCAAAAAGAAGCAACCGAAGAAATGCTTGCTCATACTCTCACCGTGATCCGTCACAGAATGCAGGAGCAGGCACAGCTGATCATTGCTGTAGAACCTCCAAAAGGTGATGGAAAAATTTCTCTTCATGCGATCAAAACCAACGACGGAAAGCAATGGTGGGCTGCATTTACCAGCTTTGACGAAGAGTTAAAAGGCAGTGATAAGATCATGTCCACATTTACCGCAGATATTGATAAAATTTTTGCTTCTGCATTGCAAGAGCCGTCTGTTGAGGGAGTAATTCTCAATCCATGGAACCGCACACTGATGCTGAACAAAACCCTTATCAACATCATCCTCGGCAATCCTGTATAGCATCAGCTCTGTCGGATAACAAGTCCAATGTTTCACGTGAAACACTTGGTATTTTACTGAAGTATAAAAGCATTCCAGCGGATAACAGCATCCGCTTCGCTACTTGCTCATAACCAAATAACTGCTTCGCAGTTTATCAGAAGGAGTTTTTCCTTCTCCTGATGCAAGTAAGTCCCCACCCTCTGCTTATTGCTCTTCGCAATTAAAGCAGGGGACTTACTTGATTCGGTTCCAAATCTGATTTCTATGTATCATGAAGCATATTGGCGATGCTACTGTTCACTGATAATATTCCGTAAGTTTTTTTATAAACGAAGGTCGCAGAAAGCCCGAGACCATACCTCACCAATTTATGCGATCAGCATAAATTCTTTGCATTGCGAAGCGCGTTACTGAAAGCAGAACGAACAGCAACTTAGCGATCATCGCCAAGAACAGAATGGACAGTAGCGTCAGCATACAATAACAAGGTTAGGGTTCCCACAAAAGCATTGTAAATTTTTCGTTCCTGTCGTATAATAAAGCAAAGAAATATTCAGAAAAAATCAGATCAGATACCTGAATTACGTTACATCTGTCCTGATTATTTTTACGAATTCCAGGAGGCTTTTTAATGAAGAAAAATGGACACAGACTACTTACTCTTGCAGCTTTAGTCGGAACTGCCGCAGGTGTTATTCATATTGCTAACCGTTTCATAGATGCCACATCTCAGCTTAAAGATATGCTGGAACAGCCACACAGCAAAACCTATGACTGGCGTTTTGGAAAGATTTTTTATACAAAACAGGGACATGGCACCCCTATTCTTCTTATTCATGATATCATGCCAGGCGCTTCCGGTTATGAATGGAATGCCATAGAGAAGCAGCTCGCAACCGAACATACAGTTTACACCATTGATCTTCTTGGATGTGGACGTTCCGAAAAACCGGATATTACTTATACCAATTTTGTATTTGCTCAGTTACTCTGTGATTTTGCCAAGAATGTGATTCGTGAGGAAACCGATGTTATTGCCAGTGGTTTCTCAGGTTCTTTTGCGATCATGGCTTACCGTAACAATTCCGACCATTTCCGCAAGATCATGCTGGTCAATCCACCAAGCTTCAGTTCCCTGAAGCAGGCACCTTGCAAAGACAACAAGCTCTTTAAGTATTTTATCGAGCTTCCGATTTTCGGAACTCTGATCTATCATATGGTAGCTTCCCGCGAATCCATCAGCAGTCTGTTTATGGAAAAGCTGTTCTACAATCCCTTCCATGTAACAGATACACTGGTAGACACTTATTATGAATCCGCTCACAAGGGCGGTTCCAACGCTAAATATCTGTATTCCAGCTACATTGGCAAATACCTGAATATCAGCATTAATAATGCCGTAGAATCTTCCGATGCATGCATCTATATTATTTCCGGAGAAAAAGAAGCTTCCGCCTCTCTTATCGCAGAGGAATATCAGAAGCTGAATTCTTCCATTGAAACCGCTGTGATCCCGGAAACCAGACATCTTCCTCATCTGGAAGATCCGGAACATTTCCTGGAACAGGTAGCTATTTTCCTGTAAAAACAACTTATGATCCGGCATCAAAATTTATCTATAGTAATTTTGGAAATCAACGTATCAAAAGAACATTGTTCATGTTCGGAGCCGTTGAGCTTCATACAGTAATTTGTGGAAATGCTATAAACCAACAAAAAGCCAATAAAAAAAGAGTACTGTTTCACGTGAAACATGAGTTTTTCCTCAAACAAACGTGAAACAATACTCTTTATTTTTTACCAGACTCACAGCATGCATCCGGACATTTCTCTTATCTAAGTGCCTGCTCCAGATACATGTGTGTTGTATTATCGATCAGCTTATGTGTCAGCTCTGCCATATGCTGTGTACTCTCCTGATTCTCAGAAGACAGCCATGTCTTGATCATTCCCACGCATCCATTCAGACAAAACGCATACGCATACTCAATATCACGGTTGTCTTTCGGCAGACGAATTGACAAGCGATGCAGCACTGTATCTGCGATCAGTTTTTCTATACGATTCACAAAAGCCATATCTCCATTCTTTCCAAGAAGTGCGATACAAATATCCTTATTATGATCCAGGATCGTAAATATCTGCTCAATAAAAGGATACGAGCTCTCCTTATTATTAAGAGGATCCAGAGGATAGTCTGCCACCAGATGCGTGATTTCCTCCATCAATTCAGCCTCAATGGATTCCAGCATCTGATAGATATCTGTATAGTGAAGATAAAATGTGGAGCGGTTGATATCAACTTCTTCCACCAGTTCCTTTACCGTAATCTCCTTAATGCTCTTCTTCTGCATAAGACGGGCAAGCCCCGCTCGCAACTGTGCCTTGGTCTTACGTACTCTTCTGTCAACTTTTTCCGCCATCTTAATTCCCCCTGCAATTCAAAAAAGCAAGCACGTTTCCTTCGCCTCAATCACTTATTACTTACGATACTCTGCAACTGTCATACAATGCATAATGCATCCTTCAAACGAATAAAAGCATTCGCTTTCTCTACGCCGATCTGCATGATACCAGATATCTGCTGTTGTTAAGAATTGACAAGATTAAAATTGTTAACGACGCCGACCTACACGATACCAGATATCTGCTGCATATTTGTGTTGAAACATAGGAATCCTGTCTGCATTTAATATTACCAACTGCACATAAATTCAAAGGAAATAACGTACTTTTTGTCTATTATGCAGTTTTTTATTTGTAATAGACACTTCCATTATTTCCGTCTATTAATATACATTCAGTAAAGATTTAATGGTTGTATCTGTGGTATGTGTTTAGTATAATACATCACGTAAAGAAAATCAACACTTTGTTTGATAATGGAATATAAAGCTATTAATAGATTTTAATATGATTAATAGATCTCGTCGCCATTACTGGAATAAAGTTTGATTAATCAACTATGTTTGATAATACAATTTAATAAGAAAGGGATAGGTAATATGATCAAAAACGAATGGAAAAGCTTACTTCGTAACAAGCTCATGCTTATCGTCGTAATCGCCATTATCGTAATCCCGATCATCTATGCAGGTCTGTTTCTGAAATCCATGTGGGATCCTTACGGAAACGTAGACAGCCTGCCAGTGGCCGTGGTAAACGAAGACAAACCTGTCGAGTATAATGGCAAGACCTTAAGCATAGGTAAGGACATGACGGATGAGCTGAAAGACAACGACTCAATGGCATTTAACATTGTAGACAGCAAGACAGCAGAGGACGGTCTGGCCAATGGAACCTATTACATGGTTATCAAAATCCCGGAAAATTTCTCCGCAAACGCAGCCACTGTAATGGACGACGATCCAAAGCAAATGGAGCTATCCTATGAGACAAACCCTGGAACCAACTATATCGCCTCCAAGCTCAGTGAAACAGCAATGCTGAAGCTTCGTGATAACATTGCTTCCAAGGTTACGGAAACCTATACAGAAACCGTTTTTGATTCTATCTCAGAAGCAGGTGACGGAATGCAGGAAGCTGCAGACGGATCCGGAAAGATCGAAGACGGACTGAATACAGCAGCTGATGGTAACAAAACAATTACCAAAAACCTTAAGAAGCTTTCCACCAGTACTCTTACTTTCGTAAGCGGTGCTGACAGTCTCACCGAAGGTCTTAAGACCTACACCGATGGTGTTGCAAAGGTTAACGATGGTGCAAAGAGCCTGGACGATGGTGCAGATCAGCTGAACAGCGGCGTTGCAACTCTCACAGAAAAGGTTCCTGAGCTGACAACCGGTGTGGATACTCTGGATAAAGGTGTTCAGCAGTACACCGCTGGTGTGGATGAGCTTAATAAAAATTCTGATGCACTGAAATCCGGTGCAAGCAGCCTGGAATCCGGTGCAAACCAGCTGAACAGCGGCGTTGCAGCTCTGACAGAAAAGGTTCCGGAGCTGACAACCGGTGTAGATACTCTGGATGAAGGTGTTCAGCAGTACACCGCTGGTGTGGATGAGCTTAATAAAAATTCTGATACACTGAAATCCGGCGCAAGCAGCCTGGAATCCGGTGCAAATGCATTAAGTGCAGGTATTGATACTCTTTCCGACGGAGCAACACAGTATGTAGCTGGTGCTGACACTCTTGCAGATGGAACTACCACCTATGTGGCTGGTGCTGGCAAACTCGCAGCCGGTGCCAAAGAGCTTGCAAAACTTGAAGACGGACTCACAACAGTTTCCAATGGTATCTCTCAGCTGAATACCGGTGTTACCAAAGGAACCGATGACTCACAGTCACTGATATCCGGAACACAGCAGCTGGAAAACGGACTGAAATCCCTAAACGATAAGGTTTCTGCTCTGAAAGAGGGAACAACACAGGAATCCATCAACAAGCTTGCAGCCGGCCTTACTTCCGCAAAGGATGGTATGGACACAGCCGCAGCTGGTATGAACAGTGCTGCAGCTGGTATGAACAATGCCGCAGACGGAATCAACAACGCAGCCGGATATATCACTCAGGCCGCAGGCATCACAAGGCAGACCAGCAGCAGTATCACAGACAGTCTGATCCCTGCTCTCCAGAATGCAGGCACACAGTTCTCACAGGTAGGTGATCAGGTCAGCAGCATCCTTACAGGATACGGACAGCAGACAACGGAAGCACTTACTGATGCAAATACCAAGATCGGTACTGCCGGACAGACAATGACCGATTTAGCAGCACAGCTTCAGGCGATTCAGGCAACCGCTTCTGAGGACGGAACCATTTCCGCAGCAGCTCTGAATGATGTGATCAACGCTTTAAACAGCGTAGCCGGTGGAATGACTGGCGTGGACGGTTCTTACATGAGCAGCTATTCTGATCAGGTTTCACAGCTTGCAGCTGGTGTATCCGGTCAGCTCTCTTCTACTCAGGAAAATCTGAATACTGTTGCTTCCAAGCTTAACGAAGCAGCTTCCGGACTGACTCAGATCTCCGGAGGACTGACTCAGGGTGCCGGCACACTTTCTGAGGGTGCAACAACCATGACAGATGGTGCAAACCAGATGAGTGCAGGTGCAACAACCATGAGCGCAGGTGCAGAGCAGTTATCTGCAGCTACAAGTCAGCTTCCTACAGATCTGATCGCTCAGCTTTCTGCAGGTGTTACCCAGCTGTATCAGGGTGCACAGGCTGTAAACGCAGGAACCAAGAACGTTTCCGCAGGACTTCAGTCTCTGGAAGACGGCACAGTCGAAGCCTTCCCGGCTGCAGCAGCAGGAATCAAAGCTCTGAACGATGGATTTGACCAACTGACATCTTATGATAAGCAGCTCAACGACGGTGCAAAGAATCTGAAAACAGCCGGCAAACAGATCACTGGCGCACTTCCGGATATCAAATCCGGTGCAGGTCAGCTGGCAGATGGTTCTAAGGCACTGACAGATGGAATCACAACTTACACCGATGGTATTGCTAAGCTTTCCGAAAACAGTGCTGCTCTTACAGACGGCACCAAGAAACTGGCAACAGGAGCCAATGCTCTTTCCAGCGGTGCTACTACTCTTGCAGATGGAACAAAAGCATTAGCCGATGGTTCCGGAACACTGACAACCGGAATCACAACCTACACCGATGGTGTTGCTAAGCTTTCCGAAAACAGCTCCGCTCTTACAGACGGTACCAAAAAGCTCTCAACAGGAGCCAAAACCCTTTCCAGCGGTGCTACTACTCTTGCAAACGGTACTAAGACATTAGCAAACGGTACCTCAACGCTTCTCAGCGGTACCGAGAAGCTTGTAAGCAACAACAGCACACTTAACAATGGTGCAAAACAGCTTGCAGATGGCGCTGCCCAGATCCAGAGCGGTTCCTCTCAGTTGTATGATGGATCCAAGAAGCTTGGAAGCGGTATGAAAGAACTGAAAGACGGTTCCAAGACACTGACCACAAGCCTCAGCGATGGAGCTACCACTGTAAAAGACAATTCAGCAAGTAATGAAACGATCAAAATGTTCGCAACTCCTGTTGTGAACGATGAAACAAAACTTACCGATGTCCCGAATAACGGACACGCAATGGCACCTTACATGATGTCTGTAGGCCTCTGGGTCGGCGCACTGGCATTCTGCCTGATGTATCCTCTGGCTCAGTATAAAGGCAAACTGAAATCCGGTTTCGCATGGTGGGCAAGCAAAGCTTCCATTCTTTATCCGGTAGCAATCCTCCAGGGACTTCTCCTGATCATTCTGCTTCATGTATTCAATGGATTTACACCTATAGAGATGACAAAGACAGTATTATTTGCCTGCCTGACAGCAATGGCATTTACATCTATCATGTATTTCTTTAATATTACCTTTGGTAAGGTTGGAAGTTTCCTTATGCTGGTATTCATGGTAATCCAGCTTGCAGGCTCCGCTGGTACTTATCCGGTAGAAATTTCTCCGGAATTTGTATCCAAAATCCACTCTTATGTACCATTTACCTATACAGTAAATGCATTCAGAAGTACAATTGCAGGCGGCACAAGTATCCGTCAGTCAGTTTATGTACTGATCGGATTGATCGTAGTATTTACTCTGCTTACAATCCTGCAGTTTAATCATATGGCACATCAGCGTAAAGCGAACAAGGAAACACTTTATGACTGGTTAGAAGAAAAGGGACTGGCTTAAAAGCCAGTCCTTCTTATTTTTCCAGTCTCTTCTCTTTCATATACTGTGCCATTTCATCGGAAATATTGTCGATCAGA
>OLPL01001844.1_pt1 | contig 12043 bp, 9 predicted proteins | sample 1673211 | NCBI WGS metagenome assembly OLPL01 (sample SAMEA3136766, study PRJEB25190) | human gut metagenome | reverse complement strand
GAGATCAAACCAATGATCGCAATGCCATTCCATCCGTCTAATGTATACACGATCGATGAAGTGAGAACCAACTTAAAAGACATCCTTCATGATGTAGAACAGAAAGCACTGGTAAGTCTCGACGGAGCAGTTGACTATTCTCTGCAGGATAAGATTGTAAATGGGCAGTTATATGTGGATCAGGGAATCATCGCAGGATGTGCCGGTGGCGGATTTGAAAATATCTGTGCAGCAGCAGATATCATCAAAGGACATTATATCGGTTCCGATGAGTTTACATTCAGTGTATATCCTGCAAGTACACCGATCTACATGGAACTTGTGAAGAACGGAGCAGTTGCTGACCTTATGGAAGCAGGAACGATCGTGAAGACGGCATTCTGCGGACCATGCTTCGGTGCCGGAGATACCCCTGCAAACAACGCATTCTCGATCCGTCACTCAACCAGAAACTTCCCGAACCGTGAAGGATCCAAACTTCAGAGCGGACAGATTGCATCGGTTGCACTTATGGATGCACGTTCCATCGCAGCAACAGCAGCGAATAAGGGATTCCTTACACCTGCAACTGACCTGGATGTGGAATATAAAGGACAGACTTATCATTTTGATAAGAACATTTATGCGAACCGTGTCTTCGACAGCCATGGTGTAGCAGATCCATCGGTAGAGATCAAGTTCGGACCAAATATCAAAGACTGGCCTGCAATGGCAGCACTTCCGGAAAACTTACTTCTGAAAGTGGTATCTGAGATCCATGATCCGGTCACCACAACAGATGAACTGATTCCATCCGGTGAGACCTCATCTTACAGATCCAACCCTCTGGGACTTGCAGAATTTGCATTGTCCAGAAAAGATCCTGCTTATGTAGGCCGTGCGAAGGAAGTACAGAAAGCTGAGAAAGCAATTGAAGCAGGACAGTGTCCGTTAGAAGTATTAGATGAACTGAAACCGGTTATGGATAAGATCCACGAGACATATCCGGAGACAGGAAAAGGTAATCTCGGAATCGGAAGCACGATCTTTGCAGTAAAACCGGGAGATGGTTCTGCAAGAGAGCAGGCAGCATCCTGTCAGAAGGTACTCGGCGGCTGGGCAAATATTGCGAACGAATATGCAACCAAGAGATATCGTTCGAACCTGATCAACTGGGGTATGCTTCCATTTATCACGGAGGAAGATTACGAGAACTTAAGCTTCCGTAACGGCGACTATATCTTCGTGCCGGAGATCAGAAAAGCGGTGGAAGATAAGAGTGCCGAGATCAAGGCTTATGTGGTTGGAGATTCTCTGAAAGAGATCACTCTGAAGCTTGGTGATATGACCGATGCGGAAAGAGAGATCATCCTGAAAGGATGTCTGATCAATTATTATAGAGGATAGGCAGTAAATAATAGTATAAATTACAGATGCGGACAAAAAAGCACTCCGGGAAGGTTTAGGTGACCTTTCGGAGTGTTTTTTATTGCCAGTGCATTCGAAAGAAGCTGTCAGTGGCAGGTCCTGAAGATTGGCATGTGTTCGTGAAGAACTGATCAAGTAGGGCGACGAACTCTTAAGCCAGAGCAATGAACCACATACAGATCTGATGCAGAAAGAAGTGGTCGGTGAAGACGTGAAGATGAGCCTCATCCTTGCACATGCGGAAGACCAGATGATGAGTACGGAAGTATTCAAGGTTCTGGCAGAAGAAATGATTGAACTTTATAAAAAAGTGAACAAATAAATTAGAATTATTTTAATAACCTTTTTTCTCTCCAATATAAACAAAAAAATATGATAAGATACATGCAACAGAATTTGAAGCAAAAGACTCTTATATATAGATAATATATATAAGAACAAAAAAATTATAAAAACTCATATCTGAGGGAGGGCACGATATGAAATGCAGTGTAAAGAAATTCTCGGAAATGTACGAGGCTGCCTACCGCGATCTGTACCGTTATGCACTGTGCCTGATGAAGGACCCGCAGGAAGCAGAAGATGCAGTAAGTGAAGCGGTCGTTACAGCTTACGAGAATATACATAAATTAAAAAAAGAAGAAGCATTCCGCAGCTGGATTTTTACGATTCTTACCAATAAATGTAAGAAGAAATGGAAGAAAGTTTCGAAAGAATCTCCGGAAAGAGAAGAAGAATTTCCAGAGCAGTCCTCGTTACCGGATTATGATCTGGCGATTGATGTAAGGAGGGCTTTTTTCGTATTGTCTGAAGAGGAACAGATCTTAGTGGGTCTATCTGTATTCGGTGGATATTGCAGCCAGGAGATTGGAGAGATGATGAAACTGAATCCGAATACGGTGCGGTCGAAGCGCAGCCGGGCACTAAGGAAGATGGAATGTGTGCTGGACGGATACAGAGAACATATGATGCGGTAGAAGGGAGTGAAAAATGTATGAAGCGTGAGAATGAATATGAGAAAACCGGGTATAAAAAAGAGACAGGTTCTGAAGAGTATCAGAAAAATGGGAAAAAACAGAATGAATACTGTGAACAGAATATAGTAGACCAGATTTTACAAATGTCGGAAGATACAGAAGTTCTGAATCGTCTGAAGCCGGAAAACATAGCAAAATTATTAGAGAATAAAAAGCAAAAGAAGCATTTCCGCCCGTACCAGATCGGACTTGTAGCGGCAGCCTGTGTGGCGGTCGTGGCGGGAACTGTAGTGTGGCAGTATGGAAGGATGCATAATGGAGTGATAAATTCTTCAGGTGTGTCAGGTAGCAATGCAGGCAGCAGTGCAGGAAATAGCAATACAGAAAATAAGATCAGTAACAGTAAAAAAATCCGGGCAGCCCGAAGTTATGATGAAATCTATAAATATATCAAACGCGCACAGGATAATTCCGGCATAGCAATGTATGCAAGAGGCGGGAATGAGATCGATGTACAGGATTCTGCTTCAACAGCAAAATCAACAGAGTCTTCAATAGCAAAATCAACAGCACCTTCATCGACAGCTTCTGCAACAGATACTGGTATTGCAACAACGGCTGCAAACGGGAACTATTCACAGACCAATATCCGTCAATCCGGCGTAGACGAGGGTAACATTGCTAAAACAGATGGAACATACCTGTATGTGAGAGAAGACAATGGACGGACGATCGACATTGTAGATGTCAGGAATGGATTAAAAAAATATAACGAAATTACACTGGGAGAAGAGTATAATATCCAGGAATTTTATGTAAATACAGAACAGAGAGAATTAATTGTTGTATGTCAGAAAGACTGCACGGATAAGAATAGTAAGAAGCAGGTGAACACAGATAACTGGAATCAATCGAATACAGCAGCGGTTACTTATAATATAGAAAATATACAAAAGCCGGTCAAAGAAGGCGAAGTCACACAGAGTGGCACTTATCATTCTTCCCGTATGGCGGATGGGTATCTGTATCTGTTCAGTGAATATTATACAGGCAGTGATATGGTAAAAGAGAAACCGCTAACTTATGTACCGCTTGTGAATGATAAAGAGATGAGCCAGGCCAGCATCTGTCTGCCGCCGGTGAACTGCGGAACGATGTACGAAGTAATCAGCTCTGTGGATATCAGTAAACCGGATGAGACAGTAGATAATAAAGCAGTTCTTTCTGGGGGAGGGAAGATGTATGTCAGCGGAAAGAACATTTATTATTACGAATCAGAATGGCAGCAGGAGAATCAGACTGTAACAACCCTTAGAAAGATTTCTTATACGAAAGGGAAACTAAAGGCTGTAGCGCAGGGAAAAGTAAAAGGATACCTGAATGATACCTTTTCTCTGGATGAATACAAAGGGAATCTGAGATTATTTACAACCAATAATGATGAAAATCTGGTAATAATCTTGGATAAAAAATTAGACAAAATCAGTTCTATTGAGAATCTGGCGAAAGGAGAGTCCATCTATTCCGCAAGATTCATGGGAGAGACCGGATATTTTGTGACATACGAGCAGGTAGATCCGTTATTCAGCGTAGACCTGTCTGATCCAGAAAAACCTAAGATTCTCGGTAAGTTAAAGATTCCGGGATTCTCGGAATACCTGCATTTTTACGGAGAGGATAAATTGCTTGGAATCGGTATGTCAACAGATGAAGAATCTGGCATGTCAGAAGGTGTGAAAGTTACCATGTTTGATATTTTAGACCGCGCAGATGTCAAAGAAGAAGCCACACTTGTTCTGGATGATCTTTATAGAACAAATGCAGCATACGATTACAAATCAGTTCTTGTCGATGCGGCCAAAAACCGAATCGGATTCTCTGGTTACAGCCAGAATGGAGAAACATACTGCCTGCTGACCTATAACGAAAAAGAAAAGAAATTCGACACAATTCTAAAAGAAGACATCAATGGAAATACTTCGCAGGGTGTCCGTGGAATATATATAGAAGATACACTGTATGTGATCAGTGGAAATATTATTGAAGCTTATGATATGAATACAGGGGAGAAAACCGGGGATATCATATTGTAAATTAGGTGTTTAATTGATATTTAATGTATTAACTTAAGTCGTGACTGGTTGCGGAAGTTAATAATTAAGTACCAGGAGCAGTAACCTTTGTGTCGGCCACTACAGTACAGAAATTAGCGATAATCCTTATAAATCCGCTAATATTTCAAATTTTTTATAGTTGTATTTCATAACCTTCCGTTACCACAAAGGTTACACTTCCGGCACTTAATTCTTCAGGCATTCGATACACACGGAATAAAAAGTAGGAAACCGTTCCAGTGAATGTGTAGGAGGTGTTGGAAATAGTTAAGCGTCAAAATTATGCGTTGAGTTTTCGAAAATTGCTTGTTTGAGCCGGATGGCGAGTTGCAAATTTCGAAGGCCCGCTTTTAGCATAATTTTGACGCTTTAGTATTTCCCACCGACGCAACCTGAACAGGAACGGTTTCCTACTTTTTATTCTGGTCCGGGTATCCGTCAGCCTGATGCATTAAATACAAGTAAAATTTGTTAAATCTTCCCGCCAATTCAATTACCAACATTTAACAAAATCTTTGTAAAACCATGATAGAGCCCCCTAAACAAAAGTGATAGGATATTCACCGTACGAGAAATGATGAAAAAGAAAGCAGTCATCAGGCTGCAAAGGAGGAAAAGGAATGTCAGAAATTGCGTTGAGGAATGTCTGTAAGCAATTCGATTCAGAGCATTATGGAGTAAAGGACTTTAATCTGGACATTCATGATAAAGAGTTTGTGATTTTTGTTGGGCCTTCCGGATGTGGAAAGTCAACGACATTAAGATTGATAGCAGGTCTTGAAGAGATTACAGATGGTGAGTTATGGATTGATGGAAAACTCTGCAATTACCTGGAACCGAAAGAGAGGGATATGTCGATGGTATTTCAGAATTATGCATTATATCCGAATATGACGGTCTACGGAAATATTGCTTATTCACTGAAGATCCGGAAAGTACCAAAAAAGGAGATTGATCAGAAAGTCAGACAGGTGGCAAAGATCCTGGAGATTGATTCCCTGCTAGACCGTAAACCAGTTGCACTGTCCGGAGGGCAGAAGCAGAGAGTGGCGATCGGAGCGGCAATCATCCGACAGCCGAAAGCATTTCTGATGGATGAACCACTTTCCAATCTGGATGCCAAATTACGTGCCCAGATGCGTGTGGAACTTCAGAAATTACATAAAGAACTGGATACAACAATCATCTATGTTACGCATGACCAGACAGAAGCGATGACATTGGGAACAAAAATTGTGGTTATGAGAGACGGGCTGATCCAGCAGGTAGATACACCGCAGAGCATTTATGACAATCCAATCAACAAATTCGTAGCAGGATTTGTCGGTTCTCCGTCGATGAACTTTATCGCATGTGATGTGTATGCAGAAAGAGAGAAGACGGCATTGATTTTTGCAACAACCGGACCTGTGAAGAAGGTATATCTGACCGGACAGAATGCGGAAATCATCCGTGAAAAATACAATGGAAAACGAGTGATCTTAGGAATCCGCCCGGAAGACATCTATGAGTATGAAGAGGCAAAAGCCGGTGGGTTCGAGCAGAACAGTGTAGGCGTGGAAGAGACTGTTGTGACAAGAGAAATGCTTGGTGCAGAAATGGTGCTGTATTTTGATGAGCAGCATAAAACACATGCGGTCAGATTACAGCCATCCAACCAGACAAAGGTGGGAGAAAAGGTGAAGCTGTATTTTGATATGGACCGTGCCCATGTATTTGATATAGAGACAGAAGAAAATGTCTTGTACAGGAAAGGATGTTAAGAATGAAAAAGAAAAAGAAATTGCGGATTACGCCATATTTCTATCTGGTACCCAGTCTTCTGATATTTGCCATATTTCTGTTCTATCCATTTGTGAAGACAGTTTACTTAAGTCTGTTTATGACAAATAAAATGGGACAGGCAAAGTTGTTCGTAGGACTTCAGAACTATGTGGATCTGCTGACTTCAGAGTCATTTAGAAATAGTTTGAAAGTAACGTTAATCTTTGTAGTGATCGTAGTATTCGGCGGAATGCTTCTGGGACTGATCGCAGCAGTACTGTGTAATAAGGCATTTCCGGGAATCCGGGTATTCAGTACGGCATATGCACTGCCGATGGCAATCGCATCAAGTTCGGCAGCCATGATATTCCAGATCATGCTTCATCCGGCAGTCGGAATTGTAAATAAGCTTCTGGGACTGGATATCAACTGGCTGAATGATCCGCACACAGCACTTTACTGTGTGGCAATCCTGACGGCATGGCTGAACAGTGGGATTAACTTCCTGTATTTTTCGGCAGGACTTGGAAATATTGACGAGACCATTTATGAAAGAGCATCCGTGGACGGGGCAAGCGGAGTACAGCAGTTCTTCAGCTTAACACTTCCGGGACTTTCACCGATCATGTTCTACACCGTAGTGGTAAATATTATTCAGGCTTTCCAGTCATTTGGACAGATCAAGATCCTGACAGAGGGCGGACCGAATGAATCGACCAATGTAATCGTATATTCCATTTACCGGGATGCGTTCTTCAATTATAAATTCGGAAGCGCATCTGCACAGTCAGTTATCTTATTTGTGATCATCATGCTGGTAACGCTGGTAATGTTCCGTATTGAAAAGAAGGGAGTGAATTATTAATGAGTCAGTCAGAAAGTATGGCAATTCCAATGGAGGGACGTTTATCAAAAAGCGAACTTCTGGAATTAAAGAATAAAATGAATGCCAGGGCACTTGCGAAAAAGAGAAGCCGTACAGCATTAAGACTTGTGGCAAATGTTGTATTTGCAGTATTGATTTTACTTCCACTTTTGTATGCAATAAGCATCGCATTTATGCCATCGAATGAATTATTTACAACAGATCTGAATCTGCTTCCAAAGCATCCGACATTACAGAATTTTAAAGAGGCATTTACAACGGTGCCGTTATTCAGGTTTATCGTGAACTCATTCATCATGGCAGGATGTATTACGATCGGGCAGATCATCTCATGCTCGCTGGCAGCATTTGCATTTTCATTCCTGGATTTTAAGGGAAAAGGATTATTATTCGCAGTCGTTATGGCAACGATGATGGTCCCTGGAGAAGCAACGATCATCTCCAATTATTTGACAGTAGGTAACTGGGGAATCCTGGACACTTATCCGGTACTGATTATTCCATACCTGACATCGGCAATGGGAATCTTCCTGTTTCGTCAGTTCTATATGACCTTCCCGATGTCTTTATATGAATCTGCAAAACTGGATGGATGCAGTAACTTAAGATTTATTGCCAAGATCCTAATTCCGCTTACCAAGTCGGCAATCGGGGCAATGGCAGTCTATACATTTATTAATGCATGGAACATGTATATGTGGCCATTACTGGTTACAGGTTCCAACAATATGAGAACGGTACAGATTGGTATCAGCATGCTGGACAGCGTAGATTCGCAGTCGATCACACTGATGATTGCGGGAGTTGTGATGATCATTATCCCGTCGATTTCCATCTTCATCATAGGTCAGAAACAGCTGATCAGAGGAATGTTCTCGGGAGCCGTAAAAGGCTAAAGGTTCTAACATTATAACAGTAGAAACGGGAAATAAAAATACGTACGGTCCCGATTCTATATATCAAAGTATGCAAGAGAAGCTGCCAGTGGTAAGTTCTCTGCATATAACATCTGTGTATACCACATACACGTACAATACCAGGATATCAGAGATAAATGAATAAAATAATCTGCAAACCAATATTTATCTCTGATATTACAAAAATGAAAACAAAAATTTCTCAGGAGGGAAAAGTATTATGAAGAAAAAAGCAGTTTCATTATTGCTTGTGGCAGCAATGGCAGCCGGAATGCTGGCAGGATGTGGCAATGGAAAATCATCTGTGAGCCAGAATGGTTCCGACGGAAGTAAAGACAGCAATGAAAAAGTAGAAATGGCTGATGCAAAAGACGTAGATGGAACAACGATCACATTCTGGCATTCCATGGGTGGTGTTAACGGGCAGGCAATTGATGCGCTGGTAAAGAAGTTCAATGACGAGAACAAATATGGAATCAAAGTAGAGTCACAGTATCAGGGCGAGTATGATGATTCCCTGAATAAGTTAAAGAGTGCACAGATCGGTAACATGGGTGCAGATCTGGTGCAGGTATATGAAGTTGGTACACGATTTATGATCGAATCCGGATGGACCGTTCCGATGCAGAAAATGATCGATGCAGATAAATATGATGTGTCTCAGATCGAACCAAACTTGTCAGCATATTATACAATTGATGATAAATTATATTCTATGCCATTTAACTCCTCTACACCGATCATGTATTATAATAAAGACATGTTCGACAAAGCAGGAATCACGGATGTACCTAACAGTCTGGAAGGAATTGATAAGATTGGTGAACAGCTGATGTCAAAAGGCGGAGCCAGTGAAGTAATGTCTCTTGGAATCTATGGATGGTTCTTCGAGGAACTTATCGGAAAACAGGGACTTAACTATGCAAATAATGGAAATGGACGAGATAAGACAGCAACAGCAGTTGAGTTTGATAAAAACGGTGCAGCCAAAAATATTCTGACTGAGTGGCAGAAATTAAATAAAGATGGATATGCACCGATCGTAGGAAAAGGCGGGGACGCAGGACTTGCAGATTTCTCAGCAGGAAAATCAGCAATTACACTGGGATCTACAGCATCCTTAAAGCAGATCCTTCAGGATGTGAATGGTAAATTCAATGTTGGAACAGCATACTTCCCTAAGGTAAAAGAAAGTGATAAAGGCGGCGTGTCTATCGGTGGTGCATCTTTGTGGGCTCTGGACAATAAAGATCCAAAGAAACTCCGTGCAACATGGGAATTCGTAAAATTCCTGATCTCTCCAGAGTCTCAGGCATACTGGAATGCACAGACAGGTTATTTTCCAGTTACAACAAAGTCACAGGACGAGCAGACATTTAAAGACAACATTGCACAGTATCCACAGTTCCAGACAGCGATCGATCAGCTGCATGATTCTTCACCGAAGTATTGCGGAGCGTTGTTGAGCGTATTCCCAGAGGCAAGAGCAACGGTAGAATCTGAAATTGAAAGTATGCTGAATGGAAAAGAAGATGTAGATACAGCGGTACAGAAAATGTCAGATACGATTAACAAATCCATCAAAGACTATAACACTGTAAATAATTAGAAAAAGAAGAGGCGTTACAATTGAGTAATACAAAAGTATTTGCGCACAGAGGTGCCAGTGGCTATGCTCCGGAAAACACACTGGAGGCATTTGCCCTGGCAATCAGACAGGGGGCGGACGGAATCGAGCTGGATGTACAATTATCCAGCGACGGAATTCCGGTTGTCATTCATGACGAGACAATCGACCGGGTGACAGATAAGACCGGTTATGTAAAAGATTATACACTTCAGGAATTAAAAGAACTGACTGTATTAAAGGATAGATTTCCTGCATACAACCAGTCAAAAATTCCGACATTAAAAGAAGTTTTGGAAGCAGTAAAACCATCCGGCATTCAGGTAAATATAGAATTAAAGACGGGAATTTACTGGTATCCGGATATTGAGAAAAAGGTTGCAGAGATTGTAGAAGAAACAGGAATGAAAGACCGGATCGTATACTCGTCTTTCAATCATTACAGTGTGCAGCGGCTGAAAGAAATCGTACCGGATGCAGAGACGGCGTATCTGTACAGCGACGTAATATTGAACGTGGGAGGATATGCCAAAGAGACAAACGTAGATGGTTTACATCCGGCGGTATATCATGTGAAGATGGCCGATTTCCTGGAAGAATATAAAAAGAGTGGTCTGAAGGTCCGTGTCTGGACTGTGAATGAAGAAACCGATATGAAAGAACTGATAGAAGCAGGCATAACTGCAGTGATCACAAATTATCCGGATGTGGCCGTCCGTGTCCGGAAAGAAAGTGAGAACTAAAGCGGATGCTGGGAGAAAAGAAACTGTTCCTTCTGGACATAGATGGTACGATCTGCAAAGGAAATCAACTGATCGAAGGTGCAGCAAAGTTTTTAAAAGACATTAAAGAAAATGGCGGGCAGTATGTCTTTATTACCAATAATGCGACCAGAAGTGTGGAAGATTATATCCGTTTTTTTCAGAGGCTTGGAATTCATACGGAATATACGAATTTTCTGACAGCATCTTATGCAATGATTGATTATCTGAAGAAACATCATGACGGAGAACTGATCTATGTATTAGGGACGAAATCATTCATCCGGGAATTGAAGAAGAATAAGATCCGTGTGACAACGGATTGTGAAGATGAGGAGATTACCTGTGTGGTAATCTCTTATGATAATCAGCTCACTTATGAGAAATTGACAGACACCTGTAAACTTCTAAGTACAAAGAAGGTAGACTATCTTGCTACGAATCCCGATTATGTGTGTCCGATCGAGTTCGGATATGTACCGGACTGCGGAGCAATCTGTGAGATGCTGGCACATGCAGTAAAACGGATGCCGCATTTTATCGGGAAACCGGAACCTGATATAGCAGAGCTGGCATTAAGGAGAAATAATTACAGGAAAGAAGAGACAGTAATCGTCGGAGATCGTCTGTATACGGATATTTTGTGTGGATACAATGCCGGGATAGATACCGTGCTGGTGCTTACGGGAGAGGCAACTGAGGAAGAAGAAAAGGAATATAAATACCATCCGGATTATATTATGAGGTCGGTGGAAGAACTACGTCGGAAGTGGCTAAGCAGTTTGTGCTAGAAAAAGAATGTTGGAATAATAAAAATACACAATACAAGGAAGAACATGTTAATTTGATTTTCCTGTATTGTGTATTTTTATATAAGAACATGCGGCAGCAGGTTCTGCAGATATTTCAGTAATAGATGATATTACTGCAGCTTCTGCAAACGTGCGCGGAGTACAGGTCCGACGATGATCGCAATGATAATCTTCGCTGCGTCACCGGCAAGATAAGGAATTACTCCGACAGAAAGTGCTGCAACGAATGACATTTTCAACTGGATCGCAAGCCACTCTGTACCGAAGATATAAGTGACTGCCATACCGATGATCATACCGACAACTGCCAGGATTCTGTTCTTTGGAAATTTATCAACGAACAGTCCGGAAATCAGTGCAAGGAAGATGAAACCAATCAGGTATCCGCCGGTAGGACCTGCAAGCTTTCCTAATCCACCGGTAAAACCGGAAAATACAGGGAGACCGACAAGACCAAGTAACAGATATACGATGTAACTGATGGTTGCATCTCTAAAACCAAGTACATAGATACTGATCATGATCACCAGGTTGGTAAGACTGATCGGTACCGGGCTGACCGGAATCGGAATCGCCATAGGAGCGAAGATACAGGTGATTGCAGTCATCAAAGCAATCAGAACCAGTTTGCGGGTGGAAAGCTTTTTCGTTGTTGTGCTATTTGCTGTGTTGTTCATAGTGGTAATTGTCTGCCGTACGACATGGCAGAACTCCTTTCCTTTAGTTTTATATCAAAAATATAACAGAAGTATAAAATAAACAGGATAAAATGTCAACT
>OLPL01001839.1_pt1 | contig 12069 bp, 8 predicted proteins | sample 1673211 | NCBI WGS metagenome assembly OLPL01 (sample SAMEA3136766, study PRJEB25190) | human gut metagenome | reverse complement strand
TCAAAACATTATCGAGAATTATGAAGCATACTAAGTTTTTTATCTTCGCACTCGTTGCTGCGATGACGTTCTCTGCCTGCGGCACTGACGATACCCTGCAGTTCTATTTTCCTGAAAACGGTGGTAATACCGGTGGTGAGTCAACCGATAAGAACAATACAAACAAGAATGTGGCTACTGCCAACATGCCACAAGTGGTAAGAAACGCTATCGGCGGTCTGGAGTTCCCAAAGCTCAAGAATAATGGTACCAGCTATGCCATCGTTCACATGGATAATACAACAGGTATGTTGAACTATTCTACAGAATGGGACGACAACATGAAGAGCCAGAGATGGAGCTGCTATACTTTCCACACAGGAAACAATAAAAACATTGTTGATAGACCAGATGATGATTATCCATCTGATACTGATTTAAAGTCTCTATATGGAGTGGTAGACTTCACTTATGATCCATATAAAGGCAATGGAAGATATAATCATGGACACATCTGCCCATCAGGCGACAGAAGATTAAACAGTACCCAGGAAAGACAGACAGACTTTCTGACCAACATGCAACCACAATATGGTAGTTTCAACCAAAAGGGTACATGGTTTAAAATGGAGGACGACTTGAGAAGAAAAGCCAATTCTATAAAAAATGACAAGGATACTCTATTTGTTGTAAAAGGCGGTACTATAGACAGTCCTGAAAACATTATTGAATATATCAACGGAAGACAAACGGTCTATACTGCAACAACAGGTTACATCCCAGTACCAAAGTATTTCTTTGTAGCAATATTGGAAAAAGCGTTTGATACGGAAAGTAACAAGCACAAATACAGTGCTTTCGGCTACTGGTTTCCTCATGAGAATAAGGAATTTGAAAAGGGCGATAAGCTCGGCAAATATGTCGTAAACATCAAGACGCTGGAAGACAAAACCGGCATCGACTTCTTCTGTAATCTCCCTGATGAAATCGAGAAGGAAGTGGAAAACGTAGATGCAGAAGTCATCAAGAAACTTTGGGGCTTTAAATAAATCAGGCTATATACAAACAAAGAAGAGGGTGTGTCATAAGTTTATGATTCACCCTCTTCTTGTTGTTGAAGTTGTTGAAAGAGATAGGATATGTTGTTGGAAAAGATAGGATATGTAGTTGAGATAGTTAGTATCTTCGGTCGCACAACAGCTGTTGTGCGCTTGCATAACAGCTGATATGCGCATGCACAACACCTGTTGTGCAAGCGGTGGTCAACTGTTATGCACCAACTATTATCCAGACTTATGACACACCCCGTTTCTTGGTTTATATCATCATCTTCTTGGCAACTTCTTGATAGCATGTGGCATGAATGCCCTGCCGGTAGCCTTACCGAAGCCAGGAGCTACGGAATCGGTAGCAGCAGAACGGGTCTTCTTACGGGCTCCACTCGGATCGTAGCGCACTAAATCGATTTGCATCACATCACCCTTAGCCTTACCTGTTCCTATCATATAACCATAGAACACATCCTGACCCCTTTCATCACCCAGATAGAAACCATACTGCTTAGCACCTGCATCCATCACATAGGTAGCACCAGAATCATTATAACGGATATAAATATCACCATTCTTATCGATGTACCAGGTAAACTTCAGAGTCTGGGTTTCATTGCTTCCATCATCGGCATAATCCACTTCTACACCATTACCACTGAGCGAGTTAACCTTATAACCCGCCTGATAGAACGTCATCTCGGCATTGAAACTGTAGTTATTGCGAGACTGGCCGTCCTCTGCAAGTTCAGAGAGCATCACAGAGCCTCTCCAGTCGCCTGTAAGAGTCTGAGCCTCCGACAGCAGGTAATCATCCTGAGAGCCGTTAGAACCGTTGTTCCAGTCGCCCTGATTCCATCCCCAGCCACCATGATTATAGTCATCATACCAGTAATAATCATCATGCCAATAATCATCATCATCACATGAGGTAAATGAGAAAGATGCTGTAGCTATCGCCATCCACATCCATATCCGATTAAACTTTTTCATATCTTGTTTCCTTTCTTCAAACTAAATTCCTTATTGCCTTACTTCACTACAAAACGGCGAACAGGCTTCTGGTTATCATCTGCCACCTTAACATACTCTACAGAATCCTTAGCTCCGCGAGAAACAATCTGGGTGTTCTCCAAGCCCGAATGCTGCTTGCTGTAGCCCCAACCGTCATCGTAGTCCCAATCGTAGCCCCAGTCATAATCGCGCCAGTTATAGCTGTAAGAATCGCGATAAAGCTCGAAATAAGCACGGTTGCCGTTATCAGCATCTACATATCCAGAGAACTTGCGGTCGCCCAGAGCATAGTCGTAAATCACAACATCGCTACCCTCATCAAGAAGAGTGATATAGATGTTTCTGTTACGTACTGTCCAGGTAATATGGTTTGCTATATAATTGTTACCATGCCAATAATCTCTATCAAAGTAATCGATCCAATAGCCTGTACCGGAATAGATGCCATCATTCTGGTCGAATCGGATTACCGAGTAGAGGGCATTGTGATTACCATATTCTACCAACATATTACCCTTCCATGTACCATCGAGGGTGTATGCAATATCAGAATCATCATCACATGAGGTGAATGAGATACTCATCAAAGCTATGAAAGCCATTGTGAGAAGAGTAGTAAACTTTTTCATATCAATTTATCAGTTAAGTTATTTATATTCTTATATCTTCTATACTTTTGAGTTCTCGAAGAACAGCATTCTTTCTTGAACCCGATGCAAAGGTAGTGGATTTTTCGTCTGCATCAAAGGGGAAAAGGATACAAACTGAGGGGGAAATCCCTATTCTTTCAAAAACAACCGCCTTTTTGATAATATTGTATCAAAGTTTTAACACTTTCTTAACACATCGTATCGATAATTTTCGTATCTTTGCATCATAAATAAGTAATTATTCAAAGAACATGCTTTTAGCACAAAGTAAATTCTAAGAATGCGCTCAAAAAAATGAGTTTCAACAGTTTATTAATTATACGTTAAACCTTTAAAATTATTAAGTTATGAACAAATTTTTACGCTATTCATTATCATTGGTTCTGGCGTTCGTAGCTAGCGTTACGTTTGCAGGAACAACTCCTTACAAAGTGTTGACTTTCCCTGACGAAGGTACTGAAGGCAAGGAAATAAATGGTTATGACAAAACCTGGAAAGCAACAATCGGAGAAGATGTCTGGACTATTGAGAATTTCAATACATACCAGTGGAATGGTTGGAAATTCATCAAATGCGGAAGAAAGAAAGTCACATCTATTGCTTCCATCACTTCACCTGCTATTGATCAGCCAATCAGCAATATTGTCTTGACCATCGACCAGATTACTAAAGCTAAGATCAATTCTATCAAGTTGCAGGTAGCAACTGATGCAGATTGCAAGAATGTAACTGAAGAAATCCCTGCAAAGATTGAAGATGGAGACTTGATCTTCAAGCCAACTAAGTCTGCTGCAAACAATTACTATAAGTTTATCTTTGACTGCCAGGCTGGAAGTAAGAATGGTTTGATTCAGGTTTCTAAGATTGCATACTATAAGGTAGGCGATGCTCCTGAAATCGTAGACATTACAAACACAGCAGAAACCGCTTATACCATTGCTAAGGCTAAGGAACTGATTGATGCAGGTAAAGGCTTGAGCGAAAGTGTATATGTTAAGGGTACTGTATCTCAGGCTAGTAAAGAGTTAAATCCTACATTCGGCAGCCTTTCTTACAACATTTCTGACGATGGTACAACAGGAAATGAATTGCAGGTTTTTGGTGGTCTTTCTTTCGATGGTAAGGAATTCACTTCTATAGATGACATCAAGGTGGGTGACGTTGTTGTTGTTTATGGTAAGCTTAAGAAGTATGGTACTATTTATGAGCTTGATAAAAACAACATTCTCATCTCTCTGAATGGCACAACTACCGGCATCACTAACATAACAACAGATGAAGCTGCAAAGAACGCTCCTGTTTACAACCTCGCAGGCCAGAAGGTAACCAAGGCTTACAAGGGTGTAGTCATCAAGAACGGAAAGAAGATGATTCAGAAGTAATCAAATTCAAAACAACATATCCCTACTACTCCCCCGATATTCATTTATCGGGGGAGTTTTTTTGTTAGGCATAACATAAGAAGGAACCATAAGCAAATCAACCAAATATTACCCCTATAACATGAAAAGTGGAATAATTTAATGCAATAACATAAAAAAATACACCTAAAACTACGATATCTCATTTATTTTCACTACCTTTGTTGCGATTTATAAACGTATACGAATAAAAAATGATGAAAAGAAAATTATATATCACCCTATTAGGACTGCTCTCTACCATCATGATGGCAGCTGTACCCTACTGCGATGTGAGAAAATTCTCTATCACAGACGGACTCGCTGCCAATACCATCTCAGACCTCAAGCAAGGTAAAGACAACCTCATGTGGTTCAGTACCTGGAACGGACTGTCGTTCTATGACGGCTACAAGTTTCATACTTTCAGAGACAACCCGGATGATATTGACGTTCTGTCAACCAACCGTATACTGAAAATAGAACCATCCTATAACAACAACGTGTGGTGTATCACATACGACCACAAGCTCTACGTATACGATACCCACTTCTGCCAGTTCTTTGCCGTAGGACAGAAATTCAACGAACTGTTCAACATCGACCTGCGCGTGAGCCAGATATACCCATTGAAAAACGGAGCAACATGGTTTACTTCAGAAGATGGAAAATACATCATCCGATCAGTAGGAAAAACCTTTGATGAGCGGAACATAGAACTCATCAAAGTAGGAGAAAAGGGACTCAGAAGCGGAAATGTATGGTACATCCATCAAGATATACACGGAAGAGAATGGGTGCTTACCGACAAAGGCGCATACATATATCATTCGAAAATTCCAAGCAAACTGCCTTTCAAATGGCTCAGAGGGGTGGGAAAAGATGAGTTCCTGGCAACTGAAGACGGTAAACTGGCAAAATATGACCTGCAGAACCGACTCACCATGATACCAATGCCAGAAGGCGTAACCCGTATCAACGGACTGAAAAATACAGGTTACCAGCTTCTGATGGCAACCAACCTGGGTGTAGTAATCTACAACCCGCGCACCTTCAAGTTTGATATCATCAACGTACAGAGCCCGAGTCAGCCTCTGGCAGAGGTAAAGAAGATTTATATCGATGATTTCGGTATGATATGGGCATTTACAGACGGTATAGGAGTAACCCTTGTCAATCCGAAGACCGGACAGACACAGTGGCTCTTTGCCGACCAGGACGACCCGATGGACCGCACAACCTGCGAAAGCAATTTCATCACACAAGATGAACACAAGACCCTCTGGGTAGTGCCAAGAGGAGGAACCTTCAGTTATTTTGACCGCAAGGCAGGAAAACTGGTGCCTTATCTGCTGAGAAGCAATTCATCGGGCAACTACCGCATACCGAAGATTACGAAATATGTACTCTCAGACCAGGGAATCCTCTGGCTGACAGGCTCTCACGACCTGACACAGGTAGTCTTCAAATATCACCCTTACATTATCAACAAGCTGGATGTGGGCGAAGACGAAGTGTTCTCGGTGAATGCATCGCCAGACGGACATATCTGGGCCGGTTATCACAACGGAGTAATCCAGGTGCTCAACGCATCCTACCAAAGCATCGGATACCTGTCGCCAAGCGGACAGATTGTGCCACAGCAAGTAAACTTCGCCGAGAAGAGCATCATGTCTATCCACTTCGATATCAAGGGAAGAGCATGGATAGGAACCAACGGAAATGGTGTCTATCTGATAGATAAAATGCAGGTAAGACACTTTGTTTATGATGCCAACAACCCGTCATCGCTGCCGTTCGACAAGATACAAGACATTGTAGCCGACCGCACCGGACGCATCTGGATAGGTACCTACGGAGGTGGGCTGGCACTTGTTAACGAGGCGGCAGACGGCAGTATCAGCTTCATCAGTAAACGAAACGGACTGCCTTGGGAGAAACAGCACTACGACCGCATACGCCGCATCTGCTGCACCACTACGGGAACCATTCTCGTAGGAACTACAGATGGTCTCATCACCTTCAGTGATGCCTTTACAAACGCAAGAAAGATCAATTACCACAAGACCTACTACATACCGAACGATACAACTAGTCTGGCTGCAAACGATATGAACAATATCCTGGAGCACACCAGCGGCAAGATGTATATCTCGCAACAGGGCGGTTTGATGGAAGAGATTGTGAGCAAATCGCTCCTGCAAGACAACCTGAAGATGAAATACTTCCATGCCATCGATGTTAACGAAGGCATCGTACAGGGCATGGTAGAAGACAACCAGGGAAGAATCTGGGTAATCAGAGAATCGAGTATCGACTGCGTAAACCCGAAAACGGGCCAGTGCAATGTGTTCGGACCTAACGACTTCGACTTCAACATGTCGTTCTCGCAAAGCCGTCCTTACCACGATCCGGCAAGCAACAACATCTCGGTAGGTACCCCGATGGGACTGATTACCTTCAATCCGGCTACGCTGAAGAAGAGCAACTACCAGCCTAAAGTCATCTTCTGTTTCCTCCATTATAGCGGAGAGAAGAAGTCGGAACCTATCCTGCACAAGGATAAAGTGGTGATTCCTGCCAACAAGCGAAATCTGATCATCAACTTCGCATCGCTCGACTATCAGCGTAAGTATCAGACCAGATATCTCTATCGCATAGATGGTTTTACAGCTCCAGGCGTGTGGATATCAAACGGAAGCAGCAATACCATCGGCTTCAACCGTATCAGTCATGGCGATTACGTACTCAAGGTGAGAGCCACCAACTCTCACGGTGTATGGAGCAAGTATGTGGCAGAACTGCCTATCGAAGTGCGCCCTACCTTCTGGGAGAGCATCTGGGGCAAATTTCTGATGCTGCTTCTGCTCTTCGGTATCGTAGGCGCAATCTTCTATACCTACAACCAGCGCCAGCGCGAGAACGTAACCCACGAGATGAGCGTGATGAAGAACGAGTTCTACAACGATGCAGCCAACCGTCTGAGAACCCCTCTAACGCTCATCGGAGCCCCGGTAAAAACCGTTTTGGATACCGAACCGGGTATCACCCGAAAGGGCAAGGAACTGCTGAAAATGGTGGCAGACAATGCCAACGAGATGCTGGTAATGCTGGACAAGGTTCAGAGATATGGCAACAAGGCAGACTTCCATACGAACAGCGGTCTGAGCGAGGAAGATTACGACCTGGCAGAAAGGGAGAAAGAGAACGGACAGATTGACGACCGCAATGCATCCGACTATCTGGAAGAAGTAAACAAACAGAAAGAAGAAAAGGATGAAGAGGCTGAACGACTGGAAGAAATGGGCAAGGAACAGAAAGAAGCACAAGAAGAAGCGGAACACAAAGACCAGACGGTACTGGTAGTTGAAGACAATGCCGACCTGCGCAAGTTCCTCTACAGTATCCTCTCGCCTACCTATAACGTGCTGCTCGCAGAGAACGGAAAGGCTGGCTTGGTAATGGCGCGCAAGGAGACGCCCGACTTTATCCTTACAGACGTTACCATGCCTGTGATGGATGGTTTGTCGATGATTCACGAGATTAAGCAGGATACCACCCTCAACAACATCCCAGTGATGATTCTCTCGGCCAAGGCAAGCGTAGAAGACCAGCAGCGAGGCTTTGATGAAGGTGTTGATGCCTATATCACCAAGCCATTCTCTACCCCTTATCTGCTCGGCCGAATAGAGGCTATCCTCACCCAGCGCCGCAACATTCAGATGGATGTCATCAGAAAACTGAAGGAAACTGGCGATAAAGATGCCATAGCAGCCCTGAGAATACTGCCTGCAGCAGCTCCTCTGCCTGCTCTTAACCAGGCTGAAACTAGTGCCGAGAACGAAGCGGTTGACCCAAACAGCGAGCTGGCATTTATGGCGGCACAGATTCAAGACAGAACCATGATGCGTATCTTCAGGTTTGTTGTTGAAAATGCAGGCAACGCGGAACTCAAGATTGATGACATCTCGAACGAAATCGGTATGAGCCGAAGCGTACTATATAATAAGGTGAAAGCAACAACCGGAATGACACCGGTAGACTTCGTTCGCCATATACGTATCAAGAAGGCATGCGAGATATTGCGCAAGACAGACGATACACTGACCAGTATCGCCTTCGCAGTAGGTTTTACTGACCCTAAGTATTTCTCAAAGGTATTCAAGAAAGAAACGGGTATCGTGCCTACTGAATACCGAAACAGAACGCAGGGATAGCCCGCATAATTACAGATAAAAGCAGTCATCATTACTGATGGCTGCTTTTATCTGTATTGACAAAAAAGTAATACATATTATAGGACATATCTTCAGTTGTTGCCGGACACAGCCTTCTTCGTTATCGTACACAGCAAAACGTTCAAACAAGGAAAAAAGCAGAATAGTCATAAAATTGAGCCGTTTTGCTTTGTTTTTTGACCGAATATTGCAAAAAAGTATAAAAATGGGGGGGGTATTTGATTAATTTTCCCTTTTTACTGAAAAAAAACTGAGAAAAAGTTTGGTGTTACAAGAAAATGTAGTATCTTTGCAACAAGTTCTTAGAAAAGTTAAATGATAGATTAATCGTAAACCTCTTTTTCTTTGTTTTTTGAGGAAAAAGAGGTAAAGAAAAAAGAATGCAGGGTTTGTGAAAATCCTGCATTTTTTATACTGTTTCATACTGATATTGTGTAATTATATCGTCTACATATTTTATTCTTCTATATTCTATAGTCTAACCGATATCTATATACTCAGCTATATGGTATCTGTTTACCCAGATATACAATATCTATCTACATTATATATATTACGCTTATTCCTTCATCTATGATTTTGTTCGATTTTTAGAATTTTTAAAAAAACTCTTGAAGTATTCTAAGAGAAAAGTAGTATCTTTGCACTCTAGATTATATAAGTTGAGATCGGAAATATAGATAACACATACATAAAGATAAAAAAAATGAGAACTGTTTACGAATTTTCTGTTAAAGACAGAAAGGGAAAGGATGTTTCCCTCAAGGAGTATGCCAACGAAGTGCTGCTCATCGTTAACACCGCTACAAAGTGTGGTTTCACCCCTCAGTATGAGGAACTGGAGAAACTTTATGAGACCTATCATTCTCAAGGTTTCGAAATACTTGATTTTCCTTGCAACCAGTTTGGTCAGCAAGCCCCTGGTACAGATGAAAGCATTCATCAGTTCTGCAAGCTTACATACGGCACAGAGTTCCAGCGCTACAAGAAGATCAAAGTAAACGGAGACGATGCTGCCCCTCTCTTCAAATTTCTGAAAGAATGTAAGGGCTTTGCTGGTTGGGACGAGAGCCACCCTCTCTACCCTGTTCTCGACAAGATGTTGAGCGAGGCTGATCCTAACTACAAGGAGAGTGCCGATATCAAGTGGAACTTCACCAAGTTCCTCGTTAACAAGAAGGGTCAGGTTGTAGCCCGCTTCGAGCCTACCACAAGCTTCGATGTCATCGCTAAGGCTATCGAAGAGTGGTTGAACTTCTAATGAAAGATAGAAGTCTCGCACTGAGAATAGAATTTCTAAATAAAAGAAAATAGAATCTCTAAATAAAAAGCCAGGTTGCTTTTCGCAGCCTGGCTTCTTTTATAATGTGATATTGTTATTTCAATATATCTCAAAGAATAATTGTCAACTGTTTGCTATATACTGTTAACTATAATTTAGTCAACCTTTGGCACATCCTTGAGGAACTGCTGGATTTCTTCATCACTCACAGAATAATCGTGCAAATCGCCATTGATAAAGCTATCGTAAGACGGCATATCGATAAGACCATGACCTGAGAGACAGAACAGGATAACCTTCTCCTTGCCCTCTTCCTTAGCCTTCAGAGCCTCACGTATAGTGGCTGCAATCGCATGACAGCTCTCTGGAGCAGGAATGATACCCTCGGTCTGAGCGAAGAGCATACCTGACTTGAATGACTCCAGCTGAGGGATATCTACACCATGCAGATAACCATCCTTCAGAAGTTGGGAGATAATCATACCAGCACCATGATAACGGAGACCACCTGCATGAATGTTGGCAGGCTTGAAATCATGACCCAGAGTAAACATTGGCAGCAATGGAGTGTAACCTGCCTCATCACCGAAATCATACTCGAACTTACCGCGAGTCAGCTTAGGACAGCTCTCCGGCTCTGCTGCTATAAACTCAGTATGGCGCTCGCCTGTGAAGTTGTGACGGAGGAATGGGAAGGCAATACCACCAAAGTTACTACCACCACCGAAACAAGCAATCACCTGATCAGGATACTCACCTGCCATCGCCATCTGCTTCTCTGCCTCTAGACCGATAATGGTCTGGTGAAGTGCCACATGATTGAGCACAGAACCCAGCGTATACTTACAGCCCGGTGTGGTTGTAGCCAGCTCAACAGCCTCACTGATGGCAGTACCGAGCGAACCAGGATGATGAGGATCACGAGTGATAATGTTCTTACCTGCGCGTGTACTCATGGAAGGAGAACCCTCTACAGTGGCTCCAAACGTACGCATGATGCTGGAACGGTATGGTTTCTGCTGCATGGTAATCTTTACCTGATAAACTGCTGCCTCCAGGCCGTAGAGTTTTGCTGCATAAGAGAGGGCTGCACCCCACTGACCTGCACCTGTCTCTGTAGTGACATTGGTATCACCCTCCTGCTTACAGTAGTAGCACTGAGGAATGGCTGAATTGATTTTATGAGAGCCTAACGGATTGATACTCTCATTCTTGAAATAGATATGCGCCGGAGTACCGAGTGCCTCCTCAAGGGCGTAAGCACGTACAAGAGGGGTTGAACGGTAGAAGGTGTACTTCTCCAGCACATCTTCCGGAATATCAATCCAAGCGTGCTCTGTATCAAGTTCCTGCTTAGAGCACTCTTTATTAAATACATGTGACAAATCATCAGCATTCATTGGCTGGTGTGTCTGAGGGTTCAACGGTGGCAATGGCTTGTTAGGCATATCTGCCTGAATGTTGTACCACTGAGTAGGAAGTTCCTGCTCGCTTAAGATGTACTTTTTCTGTCTCATATTTATATATATGTTTAAAATTGTTGTATGCCTGAACAAAGGTACAAATAAAAAAATGAAATAAAGAACTTTTTTATGTGTTTTTCCACTATTTTTTATTTTTATCCCATAAAATAGTTCATTCTACAGGTATTATTTGTTGAATAAGTGTATTTTTAGTGTCATTTTTATAAACTTAATCAAATATTACCCCATAAAATACCAAATATTACACCCTATATTATAATGGAAAATAGTATCTTTGCAACAGAAAATTCAAAATGCGTTGTGAAACGCTTATCATCATCTTTTACTTATACAAAAAAAATAAAACATTGGAGTTCAATAGGGATATTGAGATTCCAATGTTTTTTTATACACTAAACTGAAACATATTATCATGTAAAGTTGACATATCATCATGTAACGTTGTCTGATTTATAACCTTTCAGTATAAATCAATAGTCTATTTTATTGTCTACTTCCACAATTGATAGAGGATTTTACCCATAGACTGTAGACACAGATTATTTCTTTTCATTACCTAAATCTATCTGCGATATCTGATTCAACAGATTTACAGCCTGCCCTACAGTCTTCACATCATTGATGCGAAGCATTCGCTTGTTGAATTTTTCCTTCAGAACACAATCTTGAATATGACTGGTAACGTAAGCGAGTATGCGGTTAAACATCTGACTTCTGTAGAACGGACTGTTTACATTGCTCACAAACTGCATCTGCATATAGCCCTGCTTGAGAATAATCTTCTCGCAACCTAGCTTCTTGCCTACCCTACGCAAACCTACCACATGCATCAGTTCGTCTGCTTCATGAGGCACAGGACCAAAACGGTCTATCATACGCTTGCGGTAAGCCTCTACTTCCTCATCGCTCTCCAGACGGTCCAGTTCACGATAAAGGAGCATGCGCTCACTGTCACCCGGCACATAAGTCTGAG
>OLPL01001826.1_pt1 | contig 12131 bp, 10 predicted proteins | sample 1673211 | NCBI WGS metagenome assembly OLPL01 (sample SAMEA3136766, study PRJEB25190) | human gut metagenome | reverse complement strand
GTTCGAACGCACGCTGTTCACCAGCGGATATTCGTCCAAGACCAACACGTACTACATGAACACGTATGATGATCCCGCCATCCGCTCCTACGCGATGGCCGATTTCGACATGGATTCCTCGGAGCTGATCACCGCCGCCTGAGCATGCGTGGGCTTTTTCGTCCGTCGGTTCCCATACAGACGGACGAAAAAGCCGCACGATTGCCGAAAAGGACATGAAAATGGAGTCGTGCGACAGATCCACTTTTCGGATACCGGCTCTTCCATTGCCCGCTCAATGCCGTTTGACGTCGGACCAATACGACACGCCGGAATATGGACTTCGAGCACTTTAAGTTTTTAGAGTGCGGGGTATGAGCAATACGACGACCACCTGGCATTCGATCCGTGAGGCGTCCATGATTTCCGGACTGCCCGAATCGACGTTGCGTTATTACGAGCAGATCGGCATCATCGATCCGATCGCCCGCGATCCGAGTTCAGGCCACCGAGTCTATTCGGACAAGGACATCGAATCGCTGACCACCATCGCATGCCTGGCGGCGACGGGCATGCCGCTTGAATCGATGCGCGAATACCTGAAGAACCGTTTCGACGGTCCGGAAGGCGCCCGACGGCAGATCGAACTGCTCGACGCGCAATCGCTGCGTCTGGCCGCGAAAGCCGAGGCCCTGCGCATCCAGCAGGCGTACGTGTCGCTCAAATCGCTCTATTGGCGCGCCATCGCCGAAGGACACGAGGATGAGGCCAACCGAATTCTCGAGGAAAACAAAGACGTCATCGAAAACGTCAAGAAACAGCCCGGCAAGGGCGCGATCGCACGCTGAACATTCAGACGACGATGGCCGCTATCCGCACGCAACATTTCCGACGATAGAATGAACGCGGCATGCGGCGCGAAGACATCGAATGGAAAGGAAGCCATGTTCGAGGAACTGCATAGGAAGATGAACGCGTTCTGGAACAACGACAGGACGCTGTCGCAGACCGATCCGGAATATGTCAAGCTGTTTTCCGACTTCGCTTACGGGGAAGTGGTGAACGAGCCGGGCGCGAACCATCCCGATCTGGACGACCAGACCCGCTCCCTGGCGATCCTCGCGGCTCTGGTCGGCTGCCAGGGTCTCGACGCGTTCGAAATGATGCTGCCGGTCGCCTATGAGACGGGACTGACGTCCGTGGCCATCAAGGAGATGATCTACCAAGCCACCGCATACTGCGGATTCGGGAGAACCCTGCCGTTCCTGAAGAAGCTCAACGTTTTCCTTGGAGCCGCGAACGTGCATCTGCCGCTGGAGCCGCAGGGCACGACCACGTCGGAGACCCGCGCGCAGGCCGGAGAGGACAAGCAGGTCGAGATCTTCGGCGAGAACCTGCGCGGATTCGCTCAATCCGGTCCGGACGAGACCCGTCACATCAACAAATGGCTCGCCGACAACTGCTTCGGCGACTATTACACGCGAGGAGGGCTTAGCACCCGCGAGCGCGAAATGGTCACGTTGTGTTTCCTGGCCGCGCAGGGTGGTTGCGAACCGCAGCTTACGGCGCATGCCAAGGCGAATATGGTCGTTGGCAATGAGAAGGCGTTTCTAATCGCGGTGGTCTCGCAGTGCATGCCGTATATCGGCTATCCGCGTACGTTGAACGCGATTCGTTGCATCGATGAGGCTGTGAAGGGCTGACCTGCCCGTTAAAAACGCCGGCAAACAAACAAAGGGCTATCCGCCGAACAAGACGGATAGCCCTTCCTTATAGCTGATTGTGGATGGCGTGCTGTGTTTACTCGCCCCACACGTCCTTGGCGATGGATTGGACGAGTGCGATCTTGGCCCACTGCTGGTCTTCGGTGAGCTTGTTGCCTTCCTGGGTGGAGGCGAAGCCGCACTGGGTGGACAGGCACAGGCGGTCGAGCGGAATGTACTGGGCGGCTTCCTGGATGCGGGCCTTGATGGTGTCCGGATCCTCAAGGTCGGGCTTCTTGGAGGTGATCAGGCCGAGCACGACCTTCTTGTCGCCGGAGACTTCGGCGAGCGGCGCGAAATCGCCGGAACGGTCGTCGTCGAACTCGAGGTAGTAGGCGTCCACGTTCTCCTCGCCGAACAGTTTGGCCGCGACCGGCGCGTAGCCTCCGGAGGAAAGCCAGGTGGAGTGGAAGTTGCCGCGGCACACGTGGGTGTTGATGACCAGGTCGTCCGGCTGGTCGGCGATCACGGCGTTGATGACGTCGAGGTTCTCCTGCTGCAGGCGTAGCGCGTCCTCGTCGCTCCAGCCGAGACGTTCGCGTACGCTCGCATCGCACAGGCGGGTCCAGGTGCAGTCGTCGAACTGCACGTTGCGGCAGCCGGCGGCATACAGGTCGGCGATGACCTGGCGGTAGGCGGCGACGATGTCGGCGGTCAGCTCGTCGTCGTTCTTGTAGAACTCGTCATACGGGTAGGCGGCCGCGTTGCCGGTGAGCACGAAGCGGGTCTGCGCGGGGGAGGGCATGGTCTGGCGGGCCACGGTGTTCTCGTCCTTGAAATGTTCGACGAACGGATGGTTCTCGCCGGAGATCCTTCCGGTCACGGTGGCGGTGTCGGCCGGGGTCACCTCGTCGTGGAAGGCGACGCGGTGGGCTGCGGCGGCATGGTCCACGCCGTTGAAGCCCCACATGAAGTCGAAATGCCACCAGCCGCGGCGGAATTCGCCGTCGGTGATCACATGCAGGCCGGCGGCCTTCTGCTTGGCGACGAGTTCGGTGATGGCCTTGTCCTCGACCGCCTTGAGCGCTGCGGCATCGATTTTGCCGGCGGCGAAATCCTCACGCGCGGCCTTGAGCTCGGCCGGGCGGAGATAGGAGCCGACCACGTCGGCGCGGAACGGCGCGTTATGCGAGTATGCCATTGAATACCCCTTTTTTTGGGAAAGCGACAAATACCTAGTGAAGGTTACACGCACGTCCCGAAACACGGGCGCACACGGCTTCTCGGCCAGTATTCGTGCTTGAATGGATGATGTTATCCGTTACACATTCGAGAATGGAAGGCAATGAGCGAATCGCGCGATCCCGCAGGCGACAGTACGACCACGAACAACATGGGGGAGGTGCGGGAAGCCGAACATCAGGGCGCGGCCGTCAAGGCGGCGTTGGGTGCGAACATCGGTGTCGCCATCGCGAAGCTGCTCGCGGCGTTCTTCACCGGATCGTCCGCCATGCTTTCCGAGTCGGTACATTCCATCGCGGATTGCTCCAACGAAATCGTATTGATGGTGGGTGGACGTTTCTCCAAGCGCAAGACGGACGGCGACCATCCGTTCGGCCTGTATCGCGCCAAATATCTTGCTTCGTTCGTCGTGGCCACGCTGCTGTTCTTCGTCGGCGGTTTCTTCTCGACGTCCGAAGCGGTGAAGAAGCTTGTCGCGATCAGCGCCGATCCGGCATTGTGTGACGTGAACAGGATGGAACTGCTTGTCGCGTTCATCGTGGTCGTCATCAGCGCATGCCTGGAAGGATTCGGCCTGCACCAGAGCATCAAGGAAGCCAACGAGCGTATGGAACGCACGAACACGAAGCATATGGGCGTGTTCCGTTTCTGGAGACGCACCAAGTCCGCCGAACTGGCTTCGGTGATCATGGAGGACACGCTCGCCCTGATCGGCCTGGCGTTCGCAGGCCTCGGCATCGGTCTTGCTATCGCGCTCGACGACGAGGTGTTCGACGCGTTGGGCGGTCTTATGGTCGGCCTGGTCCTGATCGTCGGCTCGCTTCTACTGGCGTTCAAATCCGGTTCGCTGCTCATCGGCGAGGCCGTGGATTCCGATACGCGCGGGAAGATCGTCGAGGCGGTTGCCACCACGCCGGGCGTCGAACGATTGCTGAACATGCAGACCGTGCACATGTCGGAGGACGACATCCTCCTGTGCGTCAAAGTGCAGACCAGCAAGCTCGACCGCGACTATGACGTGGAAACCGTCGACAAGATCGAGAAGGCCGTGCGCACCGCGTTGCCCTGGTACAATTTCGAGATCTACGTCGAGCCGGACATCTACAGCGCCAAACACGTGCACGCGTAACCGGTTTCCGCGTAACAGGAACCGTTCAATATGGGAAAGCCCGGACGATCTGATTCGTCCGGGCTTTCCCATATGCGTGTCGGAAATGGTGGAAGTGGGATTATTCCTCGGCCACCAGATCCAGGTAGGAGTCGTTCCACAGGTCCTCGTCGCCGTCGGGCATGAGCAGCACGCGTTCCGGATTCAACGCCTCGACCGCGCCCTCGTCGTGGGTGACCAGCACAATCGCGCCCTCGTATTTGGCGATGGCCTTCAGAATCTCGTCGCGGGACGCCGGATCCAGATTGTTGGTCGGTTCATCAAGCAGTAGCACGTTCGCGCGGCTCGTCACCAGCGTGGCCAACGCCAGACGGGTCTTCTCGCCGCCGGAAAGCACTCGTGCCGGTTTCAGCGCGTCATCGCCGGAGAACAGGAACGACCCAAGGATGGAACGTGCCTGTGTGTCGTCAAGTTCCGGTGCCACGTGAATCAGATTCTGCAACACGGTGGCGTCAAGGTCCAATGTGTCGTGTTCCTGTGCGAAATAGCCGATTTTGCAGCCATGTCCATATTCCACGGATCCGATGTCGGGATCCTCCAGATGGGCGAGCAGACGCAGCGTGGTGGTCTTGCCCGCGCCGTTATAGCCCAGAATCACCACACGTGAACCTTTGTCGATCGCCAGATTCACGCCTGCGAACACGATGTTCGAACCATACGCTTTGGAGATGTCCTTTGCCATGATCGGCGTACGTCCGCAAGGTGCCGGCTCGGGGAAGCGGATGTCCGCCACCTTCTCCTTCTTCTGTGCTTCGGACGTGTTCTCCAGCATGTTCTGCGCGGCCACGGCCTTGGTGGCTTTCGCGTGCAGGCGGATGCCCTGCTGCATCAGACGTTCGGCCTTCTTCTCTGCGACTTCACGTTCGCGGCGGCGACGTTCCTCGTCGACCACGCGCTGGTGCAGGTATGCCTTCCAACCGAGAGAATACATGTCGATCTGACCGAGCTGCGCATCCAAATGCCAGACCTTGTTCACCACTTCGTCAAGCAGTTCGGTGGAGTGGGAGATGACCAGGAAACCGCCCTCGTATTTTTTCAGATAGCCGCGCAGCCATTCGATGGAATCCGCGTCCAAATGGTTGGTCGGCTCGTCAAGGATCAGCGTGTCCGCGTCGGAGAACAGGATGCGGGCCAGTTCGATACGACGGCGTTGACCGCCGGAAAGCGTACCCAGCTGCTGGCCCATCACTTCCTGTGGCAGGCCGAGACTGGCCGCCATGGCGGTCGCTTCGGACTGTGCGGCATAGCCGCCGGCCTTTTCGAAATCCTGCATGGCCTTGTCGTAGCGGTTCATCGCCTTGGTCATGACATCCGGATCCGGATCGGTCATTTCCTTTTCGGCCTTGCGTATGCGTTTGATGATCGAAGCGATGTCGCGCGCGCTCATCATGCGGTCCAGTGCGGTCTGCTCCGGGTCTGCGGCATGCGTGTCCTGTGGCAGATAGCCGAGTTTGCCGGAGACACGTACCTTGCCGGCGGTCGGCAGCATATCGCCGGTGATCACACGGGTCAGCGTGGTCTTGCCGGCGCCGTTGCGGCCGACCAGACCGATCTTGTCTCCCTTGGCAACGTGGAAGTTGGTGGGATGCAGCAACGTGCGCGCGCCGATCTGAATCTCAAGTCCCTGCGCCTCAATCGCCATGCCGTGATACCTCTAGTCTTTCGTGTTCCTTCAAACGCCAATCGAACATCATAGCGAACACCCGCAACCGTTTCACCTCATCTCACGTTTCATTTCCAAGCAGATGCCGGAGCAGTGATTCGCGGTGGTTGATGAAGACCCTGGTGATTTGATAGCTGTCCGTATCCTCATAATCGCAGGGATGGACGCCGTTTTCGTCGAATGACAGGATTTCCGCATCCGGCAGACCGAGCAGAATCGGCGAATGGGTTGCGATGATGAATTGCGATCCGTCGTTTGCCATTCGGTACATGTGCTCCAGCAGAGTTAATTGCCGCTGTGTCGAGAGCGCGGATTCGGGTTCGTCCATAAGATAGAGACCCTTTCCCGTGTGGGACAGGAGAATCTCCAGAAAACCTTCGCCATGCGACATCTCGTGCAAACGGGACATGTCGCCATATCCGCGACTGTATTCACGAGCCTGTGTCGCCAGCGTGAAAAAACTTTCCGCACGCAGGAAGAAGCTTGATGGGCCGATCGCATACTGCCGGTATATCGTCATCGCCTTGGCGAGATCCGACGTGTCATCGTATGTGCTGAAACGGTAGTTGCGCGTGCCGCCTTCCGCGTTGAAGCCGCAGGCGACGGCGATGCCTTCCAGCAAGGTTGATTTGCCGCTACCGTTCTCGCCTACCAGAAAGGTGACATTCTTGTGGAATTCAAGTTCGTCAATCGAACGCAATGAGGGAATTCGACTGACGTATGAATCAGTCAGCATATTCCAATCGATGCGCAGCCCCGACACAATCAGATCATCCATGCTTTTTAACAAAACCACACTTCCATATCCGGCAGAACCGACTTACGGACCGGTGGCATAGCTCGATACGCGCAACGGCTCCACCGGTCTCATATTTTCCTACGTGCCATCGTCTCTTCAGATTATAGGATGGGCCGTGGGGAAAGGCGCATATATCACGACGACGTTGTGGATGAAACGAATTATCCAATCACGTGATCGATTCGCTACAGTGGTTTCGGAACCTTTCAGGAGGGAAGAAGCATGGCAAAGGCTTTGATTGTGGTGGATGTGCAGCCGACGTTCTGCGAAGGAGGCGAACTGGGCGTGCAGGGAGGCAATGCGGTCGCCGAACGTATTGCGGATTATGCGAACGCGCGTCGGAGCGAATACGCATATATCGCGACCACGCAGGACTGGCATATCGAGCCGGGAACCCACTGGTCCGAACATCCTGATTTCGTGGATACCTGGCCGGTGCACGGCAAGGCCGGAACCGCCAATGCCGAACTGCATCCCGCCATCGCCGCATTGAACATCGAACATCATTTCAAGAAGGGCCAGTATTCGGCGGCATATTCCGGTTTTGAGGGTATCGAGGACAATACCGACCGTATCCAGACCCGCGAGGAGGTCGAGGCCGAGCAATCCGCCGGCAAGACGCTGGCCAACGCGCTGAAGGCCGCCGGCGTGAGTCGCGTGGATGTGGTGGGCATCGCCGAATCGCATTGTGTCAAGGACACCGCGCTCGATGCCAAGAAGCTCGGCTTCGAGGTCACCGTGTTCGAGGATCTGACCGTGCCGGTCAGCGAGGAACTTGGTGTTGCGGCCCGCAAGCAGATGGCTGCGGGCGGCATCACATTGGCTGAGTCCCGCTGATCGGGCCGGATATACCCAGAGCGAAGCACACAGCCGTAGCATCAATCACGCGCAAGATTCCCACGCCACCCAACATAGCCCGCCCGCCTCGACCGGCCGATATCATCGGCGAACACGCGGAACCGAACCCTACATCGACGTTCGTTTCGTCTGGTTTGGCCCATGAATTCTGCATGAATTGGGGTGAACTGGCGGGGCTGGAGGCGAGCGGGCGGCGGATTATGGGGCACAATGGTTTCAAGGAGGCCGCCATGGTCGATGACTATACTGCCAAAATGACTGAGCTGATCGAACTCATGCGTCTGATCGGCAACGATACGCAACAGTGCGAGGTCAAGGAATGCAAGCGCAAGATCTCCTCGACCATCACCGATACGCTGTCCGCGTTCTCCAATGGCTCCGGCGGCTGGATTATCCTGGGCCTGTCCGAAAAGAACGGGTTCACGCCGGTCGAGGGATTCGACGCGCGCGCCATGCAGGAGGCGCTGAGCCAGGCGTGCGAGAAGATGACGCCGGTGGTGCGGCCCGTGATCGTCACCTGCCCGTTCGAAGGCGCGAATCTGGTGTTCGCGCGCATCGACGAGATGCTGCCGCGCGACAAGCCCTGCTTCACCACCGCGCTCGGACCGCACGGCGGCTCGTTCATCCGTACCGGCGACGGCGACCGGCGCATGACCTCCTATGAGGTCGACCGGCTCATCGAGGAGCATCTGCAGCCCACATACGATCTGGATATCGTGCCCGACGCCACGACCGATGACCTCGACCCGCAGCTTGTTGCCGGACTGTTGGCACGCGTGCGCGAACAGCATCCGCGCGTGTTCGCCGACCGAGACGGCATCGATGTGCTGCTGGATCTGCAGGTGTTGCGCCATGATGATTCCGACGAGTCGGAGGTCGGCGGAATCCTGCGCCCCACCTTGGCCGGACTGCTGGCGTTGGGCCGCTATCCGCAGAAGTTCTATCCGCGGCTCGGCATTTCGATTGCCGTGTTTCCGGGGACGAGCCGGGACGATGTGTTCCGGGGTGACGAACGATTGGTCGCCTCGAAGTCGGTGGTCGGTTCGATTCCGGTGATGATCGACGATGCGGTCGACTCGTTGATGCGTTGGATTGGCGCGAAGAAGCCCGACTATCCGCCGCTCGTGTTGCGCGAGGCGATTGCGAACGCGCTCACCCACCGTGATTATTCGCCCGATGCGCGCGGCACGCAGGTGCATATCAGCGTGTTCACCGATCGCATCGAGATCACCAATCCGGGTGGCCTGTACGGCATGGTGACACATGATGTGCTGGCGAGCCCTCATCCGGTGACGGGCGCGCCGTTCGTCTCCACCCGAAACCAGTTCCTGTTCACGCTGCTGGAGTCCACGCCGTATCCGGGCGGCGGGTTTGTGAACCCGGAAGGCGGCGACGGCTACCAGCGCATCGCCGCCGCGTTGCGCGAGGCCGGCATCGAGCCGGCGACCACGCGCAACGACATCAACACGTTCACGATGACCATCACCAAGCAGCGCACGATGGCGAACAGTTCACCGGGCGACGTGGTCAAGGCGATTATGACCGTACTGGAGCGGCATTCGGCCATGAGCGTCAAGGAGATCATGCGCGAACTGCAGTTGACGCCGCTGGCCGCCACATCCGGTATGCGCGAGCTGATGAAGGAAGGGCGGGTCGCCCGAGTCAAGTTCGCCGACGACCCGGCACAGCGGTATCGGTTGAAAGGCTGATTTCTCACTCGGCCAGCTGCGTGGTGGCGGGCGCGGCCAGGGCGGGGCGGGATCGGCGGAAGCGGCCGGCGGCCAGGCCGATGCAGATGAACATCACACCGAACAGTGCGACCAATCCCAGCGAGCCGGACCAGCCGGCGACGCTTATGCCGGTTTCCGCCGCCGTGCCGAAGCCGAGCGCGTTGTCGATCGCGGTGCAATACCACCAGCCGGGCAGGAACTTGGCTATGGTCACCATCACGCCGGGCATCATGTCAATCGGCAATGCGACACCCGACGTGAACATGATGAGCAGGCCGAAGATGTTGGCGAACCCGTTGGCCGCCTCTTCCGAGAGCCCGAACTCGCTGAGCATGAATCCGCAGGCGACGGTCATCAGCGCGTACACGCAGGTCGCGCCGAACGTCATCAGCACTCCCCCGACGCTCAGGTGCAACGGATCGAGCCCCGCCGCCATCATCAGACCGATTGACAGCACCAAATAGCCGACGCATACGACGAGCGCGAATCCGCCCAACGTCAGCAACCGCTGGAGTCCCATCAGGACCATGCGTCGGGGCGAGGCGGTGAGACGCCGCCGCACCTCGCCGGTGGTGAACGCGCCCAGGATCATCGATCCGCAGATGGTCATCGCCAGGGACAGCGGGTACAGCGCGGTTTTCATGGTGCCGCCGAATCCGCTGACCGCCGTATCCGCAGCGCTTGCCGACTCCTCGGTCGGCGTATCGACCACGGCGATCTGATGGTTCACGTCTGTATCGCTGGCCGATTCGGCGGCCATTTTGGCGGCCTGGGACAGATCCTTGATATCCGGCTTGTCGACTTGCCCTTCCGGCAGCGAGTCCAGCATGTCTTGGTCCAGACTCGCGCCATCAAAACCGGCGGCCCCTCCTGTAGCGTTCATCATGCCGGCGAGCGCCGCCTGGTCGACCCTCGTCTGCGCGCCGATCAGTGCGGTGCGGGTGAGCGAGAGGAACCCGCCGACGTTCATCCGCGCCATCGACCCGGAGCCGGATGCGTAGCTGGTAACCGTGTCCACGTTCGGCGGATTGTCGCCGTCCGCCGCCGCGGCGACATAATCGTCAGCGAATCCGTCGGGAATGATGACGATCAGGTCCACCCAGTTCGAGGCGACGGCCTGTTGCAGCGTTTCGCTGGTGTCGTCGAGGTCCACCAGTTCGCTGGAATCGCGCAGGTAGGCGCGCATCGACGTGGCGATATCACCCCGGTCGGAGTCGCGGTCGATGATGGCGACGCGCGTCTTGGTCGATTCGAACACCGCGGACATGGAGCCGGATGCGGAGGTCAGCATCGCCCAGCTGATGGACATCATCAGGATGCCTATGAATACGAGGTAGATCATCAGGTAGACCCGGTGCGCGAACAGCACGCGCAGCGTGGCTTTACAGGTGTTCATAACGTTGCCTCCTCAGCATTGCGATGCCGGCCAAGAGGAATACCGCGCTCATCGCCAGCAGAATGATGCAGGTGGTGATGAACGGCCGGTAGCTGTCGTAGTACAGGATGTCGTAGAACAGGTTCGTCACCTGCTGTGCGGGGTTGATGGTGCCGAGTATGGGCGCGTTGCGGGCTATCCAGTCGCTGATCTGCATGGCAAACCCGCCGTACAGTCCGGTGAACAGCGACAGCGTGCAGGAGATGCCGGTCGACAGCCCGTATTTCGTGTTGTACGAGAGCTTCGGCACCGCACCGAGCAGGGTGCCTGCTGAGCTGGTCATGAACGAGGCGATGATGACCGCGAGGATCGCCGCCGGTTCGCGTCCGCCGAGCGAGACGTTGCAGGCGAGCCGGATATAGGCCAATGCGATGGACAGGGCGACCGACGAGCACAGCCAGCAGGAGAGGAAGCCCGCGACGAGCTGTTTGGCCCGGCTCAGCGGCGCTACGGTCCGCCGTATGCCCAGCGCGGACAGGTTTGCCTGTGCGGCGGCGACTGTGCTGATGGAGTATCCCATGGCCATCATGCAGGACATGGCCAGCAGCGCGTAATAGTATCGGGCGATCTCGTCAGGCTGGAAATGCGTGAGCGTCGTCTCATGGGTCATGTCGACGTTCTGCCCGACGCTGTTCCAGAAGTTCCGGCTGAGCGCGGCCTGTGGATTGTCGGCGATGGTCTGCCGGGTAACGGCGTCGGTGCGGTTGTACAGGTCGATGACGCCGCGCAGGGCCGCGAGGCTAATGTCCAGTCCGCTGTTTTGCGTGGAGTCTTTGGCTGTGACGGCGGTTTCCCGGCTCACGGTCATCGCCAATCGGCCGTTATTGTCGGCGGTCAGATAGCCGTTGGCAGTGCCGTCGGCGAGCCGTTGTTCGGCCTCCTTCACGGTGTCGACTGTGGTGATGGTCAGCAGCTTTTGGTCGATTTCGGCGTAGGTCGTGTCGTCTGAGGCCGATTCCGTTTCCCCGGCCAGCGCGTCTACGAAGGTGCGGGCACCGTCCGCCTGCTGCCAACGGGTGTCTTCGATGACGGCCATCGGCACCGGCTTGAGTTCATATGCTTCGGCCAGCCCGCCGAGCAGTCCGTTGAACATGGTCGCCAGCACAATCGGGAACACGGTCATCCAGAACAACGCCGACCGGTTACGCAAGTTCGCTTTCAATGCGACCAGAAATGTGGTCCACATGATGTCTCCTTACCTGCTCCCGCTGACGGGAGCTGTCGGCGAAGCCGACTGAGGGTGGTTGTTGCAAGGCCACCCCCACTCGCTTCGCGGGAGCCCCGCTAGCGGGGGCAAGATTGTTAGTCCCTTAGCGCCTTGCCGGTGAGTTCCAGGAATACGTCATTGAGGGTGGGCGGGCGACTGGTCAGGTGGCCGATGTTGGCGCCGGAGCGTTTCACCGCGTCGAGCACGTCGGTCAGGTTGTGTTCGCCGCGACGGCATCGCACGTCGAGTTCCTTGCCGTCGTAGGTGGCTTCGATCACGCACGGCAGCGCACGGACCTCGGCCATCGCCGAATCCGCCAGATCGAGCGTTTCGATGGTGATGCGCTC
>OLPL01001811.1_pt1 | contig 12236 bp, 9 predicted proteins | sample 1673211 | NCBI WGS metagenome assembly OLPL01 (sample SAMEA3136766, study PRJEB25190) | human gut metagenome | reverse complement strand
TGCCGGAGCGGTGCTTAAGCCGCAAGGCGGGAATTGTGCGGTGTTGCCTTAGGTTTTACCAGGTTTTCACCAAGAAGCACTTGTTCTGCCCGGCGAATTGGGATATAATAAAAGGGTTACAAACAGCTTTACCTGCCATGGAGGGCAATGAATGATGAAACTGGCAAAACGTGCAGCTGCACTTGTGCTGGCAGCGGTTCTGGCGCTCAGCCTGACCGCCTGCAGCCCCAAGGAAGTAGCAAGCAATCTGATTTTGAAAACGGCAGACCTGCTGGGCCTGCGTGAAGAAGGTTCCGATGACGATGAGGCGGACGAAATTGTGGCGCAGCCCGGCGGTGAGGTGAACTTCCCGGATGGGCTGCAGGATACCTCGGTCCACTGGAACCAACAGGTGCAGGATGGGACGCTGTATGTTGCGTTTAACAGCATCCAGAACCGCAACACCGAGTATTTTGTGGCGGGTTCCGATACCGTGCAGGTAACGGGCTATGGCACCACCGAATCCACCGGTATTCTGGAGTTCAAGGTGGCGCTGTGGGAACTTTCGGAGGATAAGGCAACCACTTCCTATGTGGCGGGCACCACGGTGTATTTCCCGACCGGCGGGGAGTGCAGCACCTATACCATCTCCGGCTTGACCCCCGGCAGGCTGTACAAAGTCAATGTCAGCTATGACTCTGGTATGTTCTACATTACCGGCGGCGTGAAAATTGAGGGCATTGGCAGTGACGACCTGGTTGCCCCGGATGCAGAATAACCAAAAATGAAGCGTGCCCCGGCGCAGCGGTCAACGCAGACCGACGCCGGGGCATTTTGCGGATATGACTGAAACAAAAAAGGAATCAAAAGATGAACTTTGATAAAAAACAGCTGCGCAACACCCTGCTGCTTCTGCTGGGGGCGCTGATCTGGGGCACAGCCTTTGTGGCGCAAAGTGTGGGCAGCGGCTATGTGGGGCCGTATACCTTTTTGGCGGCCCGCAGCTGGCTGGCCTGCGCATTTTTGATCGTGCTGGTTTTGCTGCGCCGCGGCAAGGCCCGCAAAGCGGATCCCGGTGTTCCGTTCTGGATCAACGGCCGGATGCTGCTGCGGGGCGGTGTGTTCTGCGGCATTGCGCTGTTTGCGGCTTCGGCGGCACAGCAGGTCGGCATTGGCACCACCAGCACGGCCAAGGCGGGCTTTTTGACGGCGCTGTATGTGGTGCTGGTACCGCTGCTGGGGGTGTTCTTTGGGCGGCGGCCGGGGGTCAAACTGGGAATCTGCGCCTGCATCAGCCTGGCGGGGCTTTACCTGCTGTGCCTGGCGGGGCACGATACCCTGACCCTGACCGGCGGCGAATGGATGCTGCTGCTCTGCTCGCTGCTGTTTGCGTTCCAGATTATGCTGGTGGATCATTACAGCCCCAGGCTGGACGGTGTGCAGCTGAGCTTTGCGGAATTTTTTGCAACGGCGGTTCTTTCCACTATTTTTATGTTTGTGTTTGAAACGCCGACCTTTGCCCAGATCCAGGGGGCGGCGGTATCTATTGCTTACTGCGGCATTTTGTCCAGCGGTGTGGCCTACACGCTGCAAATTGTGGGCCAGAAAGAACTTGACCCCACCATTGCCAGCATGGCCATGTGCATGGAAAGCGTGTTCAGCGCCCTGGCCGGCTGGCTGATTTTGGGCCAGACCCTTTCCGGCGTAGAACTGGCAGGGTGCGCTTTGATGTTTGCGGCAATTATTGGGGCGCAGATACCGGAGAAAGTTAGGAGTTAGCAAAACGCGCACAGCGCCGATAAATATCGGGCGCTGTGCGCGTTTTTTGTATGATGACGAGGAAGAAAATGTATGGAAGGGGAAGAAAGGTAAAATTTTGCCGCGAACAGAAAAAGAGATTTGTAGGGGACGATGCTTGCATCGTCCCGTGGGGCGGGCCGTAACGTGGGCAGGTGGTACAATTTTATGATGTCTCTCTGCGGCGGGATGAGGGCATCCCGCCCTACAGATATGATTTATGGTACACTCTGTAATAAAGATGGGGGGCGCACAATGTGCGCCCCCTATGGTCTGTATAAACTAAAAGGTTAATACATAGAATGCAGAACTCTGTGGTCCACCGAAATTATTCTTTATTATTTATTATTATTTATTCTTTTTTCATTCAAACAAAAACGCGCCCTCCCTTGCGGGAAGGCGCATTTGATTTAATCGTGCCGGATGGCCTCCAGGGCGCTGATGCGAACGGCGCGGCTGGCGGGAACGATGCCGGAAAGCAGGCCCACCACCACGGCAAAGCCGATGGCAGCCAGCACCAGCCAGATAGGAATGATGGACATGACGGTTCCGCTGCCGGAATCAGACATGTACATTCCACCGCCGTAATACATCGAATCGCTGCTGCCCATCAGGGAGCTGAGGTCGATGGTGGCGTTGATGCCCAGCTTCATCAGCAGGGTGTTCAGGCCGTATACGATCATCGTCATGTTGTTCATGCCAAAGCTGATGATGTAGCTTAAAATCGTACCGGCTACGCCGCCGATAAAGCCGATCATACCGCTTTCAATCAGGAACATCCGCCGGATGTTGCCAATCTCGCAACCCAGAACTTTCATCACGCCGATCTCACGGGTGCGCTCGTAAATGGCCATCGTCATGGTGTTGGCGATGTTCAGCGCGGCAACAAACAGGCTGATGGCCGCCAGACCCGCCAGGCGCAGCTGGCGCTGTGCGGTCTGCTGCTGCATCTGCTTGCGGTAATCCACCATGGAGCTGATCTGGTAGCCTTCCTCTTTTAAGGTATCGCAGATCTTATCCACATTCTTGATGTCATCGACCTTAATGTACACTTCGTTATAGGTCACTTTTTTGGGGTTAAAATCCGTTTTGGCCAGCTTGCTGTAGGCTTCGCTCAGCATCAGAAGGTCGTTCAGGCGGAAAGTAATGCCGTATTGCAGCATGTAATCCTCGGATTCTTCCGAGACAACGCCAACGATTTTGAGCTTGTAGCTCTGGGTCTTGGGGCTCTCGGTGTCACCATTGGTCAGGGTCAGGGTAAAGGTATCCTTGGTAGCATCCACAAAGGGCGGCAGCTGGTTGCCGTTGGCATCGGTTTCGCCGCTCCAGCGCTGGCGTTTGGAGCTGTTTTGGCTGCGGCGGGTATCCTCAAACTGATACAAAAACTCCTTGCCCACCACAACGGGGATCACATCCTTGCCGTAATTCACGCCGCTTTTGGGCCAGTCGCCGCTTTCCAGCTTGTTGTTCAGCAGGGGCATGGTGTCCGGATCCAGGCCGAGAACGCTCCATACATAACTGGCGCGGTAGCGGTTGTTTTTGCCTGCTTCTACATACAGGTTCAGGTCCGGCTGGTAATAGGGGGTGACAGCCGTAACGTGGTCGATCTTGCGGAACCGCTGGACGGCTTCGTTATCCAGCTTGACCTCCTGCCCATTGATGTTCTGGCTGCCGTAGTTGTATACCTCAATCTTGGTCAGGCCGCCCATATTTTTGAGCATTTCGTCGTTGTTATGGCTTTCCGCAATGCCCATGGAGATCATAACGATAACCGCACAGATGCCCACAACGACGCCCACAACGGTCAGTGCCGTGCGGCCCTTGCGGCGGGACAGGTTGGTGACAGCCAGCCCGATCTGGTCAGATATCTTCATCGTTGCCTTCCTCCAGCTTGGCAAGTGCGGCGGCCTTCTTCTTTTTGCGTACCACCACAACGATCACAACTACCACCACGATCACAGCAGCGCCGATTGCCAGATAGGCCCACAGGGGCAGGCCGGTCTGCTGGGGCTGCATGTCATCCATGTTATTGTCCATATCGCCAGAATTGCCGTAGTCCATGGCCGGCTGAACAGAGAAGGAAAAATCTTTGCTGACGGTTTTCAGGGTACCGTTGGCGTCCTCATAGGTCAGGGTGATGGTACCGTTGCAGGTGCCTTCCTGGGTGGGGGTCATGTCAAAATCCACGCTGTTGGAGGAACCGGCGTTCAGGTTGCCAATGTACTGCACAGTGGTGTCGGCACCCAGGTTATCGCCGGAAAGGGTGGCTTCCAGGTTGGAAAGGGCGTCGCGGCCCTTGTTGACAAAGTTCAGGGTGACGGAAGCGGAATCGCCCAGCGTAATACTGTCGCTGAGCTCCAGCTGACCCAACTCAAAGCGGTCCGGCTGAGATACCGGAACCGAGATGGTGGTGGACATACCGGTAACGGCCTTGTTGGTGTCCGCGCCGGTGCCCACGCTGTTCACGGTAATGTTGGCCACGCCGCCGGTAAAGCCGGCGCTGGGGGTCAGGCTGAAGCTGACATCACGGGTGGACTTGGGGGCCATGGTGCCCAGATAGCTGCTCAGGCTGCCGCTGGTCATGGTGATGCCGTCCGGCAGGGTCAGCGAGATGACCACATCGTTCAGGTCCTCCTGGCCGCCGGTGGCGTACAGGGTCAGGGTCAGGGTAAAGGGCGTCCCGGCCACAACCGCTTCATTGCCGTAGCTGGAAGCGCGGATCATCAGGTTGGGGGTATCGGGGTCTTCGTCCACGCACTGGCCCAGGGTAACGCTGAGCTGCTGCATCGCCATGGTGGAATTCAGGTAGCTCAGGTTGATGGGCACGCTGTTGCCGCCGCCGTTGTAGATCACATCGCGGAACAGCAGTACATAGCTGTAGTAACCGGCACCGTTGGCGTCGGTTTCCTCGTACAGCTGGCCAACTTCGGCGTTGCCGGTAAAGGTGAACGCGGAGGAGTTGATGCGGGCAGAGATCTGGTCCGCGGGAATGAAGTTGTTGTAAGCACCGTAATCCGCCACGCGCAGAATCAGGTTAAACCGGCTGTCCCGGTCAATGGTGGTGATCTCGCCGCCTGCGGCATCGGTCACGGTCTGAGCAATGATGTAGGCCGAGCCGCTGTTGTTGGGCTGGGGGGATGGCGTCGAATCGGGATCGTCATGATTTTTGTCCGAGCTGTTGTTGTCGGAGGCGTCTTGGTCATTAGCGGTCACTTGCGAATTGGGGGCATCATCATTTGCGGCCAGGGCGGGCGTAGCAGCCACGCTGCCGAAGAGCATGACGGCCGCCAGCAGGGCGGCAAAACGGGAAGCTTTTTTCACTCCGGGGTCCTCCTTAAATTGATTCCATCTTTTTCTATGGCTTTGATATTCCTGAATGAGTGGGCAAAATTTACGGTTTGGGTTGTTCGGGCTGCTGGGCTGCGGCAGCAGGGGCTGCGTAAGAGGCAAGCTCGGCTGCGGTTTTCTGGTGAACTTCGCCGCTGGCAGAGTCGCCGCCGATCCGCATGTTGCCCTCCAGGCTGGCAAACAGGGCTTCGCGGTTGCGCTCCCTTGTGGCGGGATCCTGCACCACATCGGACTGCACCTTGCCGTCCAGAATGGTAATAATGCGGTCTGCACAGGAGGCTAGCTCCGGTTCATGGGTGACCATGACAAAGGTGGTGCCCATCTGCTTGGATATTTGCAGCATGCGGTAGAGCACCTGTTTGGATGTGATAGAGTCCAGATTGCCGGTGGGTTCGTCCGCAAAAATCACGCGCGGCTTGCTGACAAAGGCGCGGGCGATGCCCACGCGCTGCTGCTGGCCGCCGCTCATCTCGGTGGGCATGTGTTCGGCACGGCCGCCAAGGCCCATGTTTTTTAACTCTTTGCGGGCCATGGCAAGGCGCTGGGAGCGGGAAATGCCCTTGAACATCAGCGGCAGAGCAACGTTTTCGGCCGCCGTCATGGTGGGCAGCAGGTTGTAGCTCTGAAAAATAAAGCCCAGGTGTGCCTGGCGGAACTTGGCCAGCTCATCTTCGGTCATAGCGCTGATCTCGTGCGAACCGATGAATACCTTGCCGCGGGTCGGTTTTTCCAGCCCGGCCAGCTGATTCAGCAGGGTGCTTTTGCCACTGCCGGACTGGCCCACGATGCAGCAGAATTCCCCATTTTCAATGGAGATAGAAACATCGTTCAGGGCAACGACCCGTTCTTTGCCCACGGCATACACCTTGCGCAGGTTGACGGTATGGATAATGGGTGCCATTTCAGCCCTCCCTTTTTGACAAAATCCTATACCTCTATACTATATCACATTTTACCCCCGGCGGAAAGGGGGCGGAGTTGTAAAATTGCGGTGGGGCGAAGGAAGTAGTTAGGCGTTAGGAGGGAGGAGGTAGGAGTTAATTAGGAATTAGAAATTAGGAATTGGGGCGGGGAAAGGTGGTGGGTAGGGCGGGGGGAATGGAGCAAAATAAATTTGTGATGAATCATGAAAATATATGTAGGGGACGGCGTCCTCGACATCCCGGATGGGCCTAGGGCAATACCGCATAATTCTAAGTGCCGATACGGCGAGCGAGGTGCGGCAGATGCCAAGCCAAAAGCGCAGATAATACTGGATGTCTTATCGAGCATTTTGGCAACGCAGATGCCGTGCCGCAGCTGCCGGAGCGGTGCTTAAGCCGCAAGGCAGGAATTGTGCGGTGTTGCCCTAGGAATGAAATTTTGTTGAGGGATATATGGCAGAGGTTCTCTGCGCTATGAACCTTAAAATTATCATAAAAAATGCCGCGGCCCGGTGGGGCGGCGGCAAATAGGGATGGGTTATAGATATTCTTCAAAAAATTCTGCGGTGGCGGATTCGATGCGGCGGCGGACGGAGAAATCGTCGATTTTTTTGCCGGATGCGGCGGTGAAATTGTGAGTGGCATCCTCATACTGGCCAGTCAGGTCCACCAGAGGGCCGCTGTGTTCGGCGGCAGCCTGGCGGGTCAGGTCAATGGTGGTCTGGCTCAGCAATTCGGCATCCCCGGCGGTATAAGCCAGCAGCAGAGGGCCGTTGTAGGTGCGCAGGCTGGCGGTGGGGTCCTGGTCGGCAACCTGCTGCACAAAATCGGCGCTGATCGTTACGCCCCACTTGGGCAGGTCCAGCACGCCGTTCTGTATGGCACCGTCATAAATAGCCTGGCGGCCCTCGGCGCTGTGGTCCAGAAATTCCAGCCCGTCCAGCCCTGTGTTATCCGCCGGTGCCCACAGGGCGGCGGCTTTGATGGAATCTTTCAGGTAGACGCTGACGGCGCGGCCGCCCATGCTGTGGCCCAGCAGGCCGATGCGCTCCGGGTCGGCACCCACAGTGTCGGTCAGGTAGGTGATGGCAGAAGTGATATCATCCCGCATGTTGGCGGGGGTGTAAGCGGTGAACGGCTCCTCGCTTTCGCCGCTGCCCGCAAAGTCAATGGCGATGCTGGCAATGCCGTGCTGGGCCAGCGTTTTGGCCAGCGGCTTGGCGTGGCCGTCCAGCTGGCGGTTGCCGGTAAAGCCGTGGCAGATCACCACGGCAGGCATGTTTTCGGCATTGGCAGGGGTGGTCAGCGTGGCATGGATGCTGCCGCGCTCGCCGGGGATGGTAAGCTGCTGCACCTGAACGGATGCCCCGCAGCCGGAAAACAGCACCACCGCCGCGCAGACGGCTGCGGCCAGCAGCACCGCAAAAAAGGAACGCAGATGTTTCATGCAGATTCCCCCTTTCTTAGGGTGTAGCTGAAAAGGCGAAAAATTCGTTGGCTTCTTTGCTTTCAGATACATCTTGGGGGTGAGTATACCACATTGCCCCGGCAATAACAACCGCCGCGACGTAAACAAACCGTGAACAAACCATCAATTTACACTGGTAAAAAATTGGTTACGACCGCCTACGGGGCGGAGGTTTACTGCCCCGGTTCCCACATGGCAACGGGGGTCATGATGGTGGGATCACTGGCGGGGGCAAGGTACTGCTGGTAGGTCTGGAACCAGTTGTCCGAAAGATCATCATACACCCAGGAAAGCAGCAACAACTGGCCCACAGGGGATTCGGCGGCAATATAGGTGCTTTCACCTGCCTGCCAGCTGGTGTGGAACACGCTGCCGGCGGCAAAGTTCAGCAGCAGGCTTTCGCCGCCCTGACCGCTGTTGGAACGAAACAGCATCATGGTGCCCCATTTTTGGGAGTAGAGGTTGGCAACCGTGGAAGAACCCAACAGATAACCGTAAGGATAATCGGAACGGTCGATCCCCAAAAGGGATTCCAGCGCGGTCTGCTCCCCGTTGCGCAGGTTGAGCCGGATGGCGTTGAACGGGGTATCATCCGGATTCTCCCAAATGCTGGTATTCAGATAGAGAGAATCCCCATACAGCGCGGCATGGGTGAAAGAACCGGAATTTTCGTTCAGGCTGTATAACCGCCGGCTTTGGGCGGTGACGGGGTCGTACAGCACAACGTCATAACTGGTGTTCTGGAACCGGGAAGAATAACTGCCGGCCAGGCTGTAATCGGACATTTTATCGGAAGCGAACGGTTCGGCGCAGCGCTCCCGGAACAGCACAAGCTGGTTGTTCCAGACACCGCAGAGGTCATCGGTATCCGGGATGGGCATGGTTTCGTACTGGCCGGTGGTGCGCTCCATGCGGAACCAGCGGGTGGGTTCTTCGCCCTGCTGGCTCCGCATGATGCCGTATAAATAGGTGGAATCGCAGCCGCCGATATACACGGCGTCATGATCCAGCCGGACAAGCTCGGTGCGGGTGGTGCCGTCCAGCATTTCAATGCGGCCCTGGCCAAAGGCGTTCTGCATCCAGCGGCGGGCGGCGGTAACATCCTCCTGGGTGTAAGGCTCCAGCTCCTGGGGATAAAGGGCCAGCGGAACCCCGGCATCTGCCGCGCGCGCCCAGCGCATGATCTCATCGTCCGACATGGCGTTGATATCCGCGCCGGAAGCGCCCTTTGCCGTTGTGGGCGAATAGGTGCCGTAAACAAGGTAAACGCAATCCCCGGCGGGAACCAGAGAATACATCTGGTCCGTGATGCGGGCAGGGCAGCTGCTGGTGGTATGGGTGCAGCCGGGCACATCACAGAACACGGTCTGCACGCCGGTGCTCAGGTTAGTGCGAAGGATCAGGTTGGCATCATAATCAAACACAGCAGCAGCGCGGTCATCGTCCCACTGGTAAGCGATGACGTCAGTGTAATAATAATCGCTGGTTTCTGGCAGCGGCTCGGCGGGCAGCAGATCGGTGCTGCCCGGCTGCGGGGTGGGGGCATAGGGCTGCCAGGTCAGCTGCATGCTGTAATAGGCGCGGGGAACATCGTCAAGGGTAAAGGAGCCGTACACACAGGTCAGCAGGGCGTTGCCTCTGGCGCTGTACAGGCCGGTTTCGGCGTAATCGCTGCCGTAAGGCACGGTCCAGTCGCCCAGGTCGGTAAGGCCCTCCCACTGCACCCAGGCGTTCAGCAGGTCGGAGATATTCAGCAATGCCGGGCTGCCGGACAGCAGGGTGGGATCGTCCAGCGGGGCCTGAACCCACAGGTTCAGCAGGCGGCCGGTTTTATTATCATAATCCAGGGCGAATGTGGGGGATTCGTTGTATTCGGGGTCGCTTTCATCATAGGCGGCATGGGGGTAGCGCAGCAGCCGCGTAATGCCAAGGGAATCACTGGAAGTATACAGCTCGCCGCTGCTGTAGCTGCTCAGGTTATCGGCTGCCACATGGTACCAGGTATCCGGCAATACCTCGGCATCATGGAGCTGGGTCAGCAGGCTGGCGGCAAAATCAGCGGCGGTATCGCTGGAGGTCATGTTGTAGCGGCTGTTCCCGGCGGGGGTATACAGGGCTGCTGTGCCGTCCAGCCCGGCGGAAACCATCCAGTCCGTGCGGTTCATCTGGGTGCGGTTTTTGACCTGCTGTAATAGATAAAAATCATCCCCGCTGACTTCGCGGGATTCATACAGGCCAGAGCTTTGATTGACGGTGCCGAACATACGGGCATCCTGTGCGCGGAACCAGAGCAGCGGCAGGCAGGCCAGCACAGCCACCAGGGCGGCGCAGGCCAGCATCAGCAGCTTGCCGCGTTTTGTGGTTTTCATACGGGTTCCTCCTGTGCGAGTTCGGCGGCGGTTTGGTTCGGTGCGGGCAGGGTGACGGTTACGGTGGTGCCTTTGCCAAGCTCGCTTTCCATGGCAAGCGTTCCGCCGTGGGCCTGGGCAATGCGGCTGCACAGGGCCAGGCCCAGGCCGCTGCCGCCCTGGCGGCGGGAACGGGATTTATCCACCATATAAAACGGCTCCACCACGCGGGCCAGTTTGTCCGCCGGGATGCCCTGGCCGTGGTCCTGAACCGTCAGCCGGATGGAACCATCTGCCTGTTCGGCGCAGACCGCAATGGCGCTGCCGGGGGTGCTGGCCTTGGCGGCGTTGGTGACAAGGTTGATGACGAGATCACACAGCAGGTCGGCATCTCCCTGCACGGTCAGGCCGTTGGACTGCATGGTCAGAATGCAGCCGTTCAGAGCGGGGGCAACGGCGCGGCGCGCTTCGGCAAAAACAGAATCCAGCTGCACGGGTACCAGTTGGGGGGCGTGCTCACCCAGGCCCATCAGCTGCAGCAGCTTTCCGCTTAAGGATTCCAGCCGCTGGGCTTCATGGAAGATGGCCCCGGCGGCTTCACGCTGTTCTTCGGGGTCTGGCTGCATGCTGCGCAAAAGGTCGGCATAGCCGATGATGCCGGTCATGGGGGTTTTGAGCTCATGGGTAAACGCACCCACAAAATCATCCCGCTGCTGGACCGAAAGCTCCAGAGCTTCCACTTTGTCCTGCACGGCACCGGCCATCTGGTCAAAGCCCTGGCTCAGAATTTCAAGCTCATCCCCGGTGTGCATCCTGGTGCGCAAGGCATAATCACCTGCGGCAATGCGGGCGCTGGCGGCGGTCAGCACGGTCAGTGGGTGGGTCAGGCGGCGGCTGACAAGCCAGACCACCACGGCAGCCCCGGCCACCACGGCAGCTTCCAGCAGGAAAAAGCGCTGCAGGCTGCGGTTGCGCGCGGCAAAAATCTCCGTTACATCAAAGGTGGTTACCATCACAAGGCCGCCCAGCAGATCGCTGCGGTAGGTGCGGGTTACATTGGGGCCGTACTGCAAAATGCTTTGGCCGTCCTGCAGGCCGTATATGGCATAGGCTTCGTCCTGGGCGGGGTCAGCGGATGCGCGGAACAGCCCCTGGGAATAAACCCCACGGGCCAGATCCCCTGCGCGCCAGGTGGCGGCGGTGATAAAATCATCCCCGCAGGTATCTTCGCCGCGGCCGGTCTGGTCCAGGTAGTAATCCTCCACCACGCCGCACAGCATGGCGTGCATGCTTTGTTCCTGCTCGGCGGCTGCGCTCAGGCGGTCCATAAAGCTGCCGTTGACCAGCACCGCACCGCCCACGGCAAAAAACGCGGCGATGACCAGCAGCATGATGCAGACAAGTTTTTGAGAAAATTTCATAGAAAAACCCGTAAGTAAGTTTGAATTAGGAATTGGAAATGAGAAATCAGCAATTTGAGGTTATTTCTGGTCGGATTTAAGGCGGTAACCGACACGGTAGACGGTTTCGATCTTATCCGCCCAGCCAAGTTTTTTGCGCAGGCGCTGGATGTGCAGGTCCAGGGTGCGGCTGTCCAGCAGATCGCCGCCCCACACCCGCCCGTACAATACATCGCGGTACAGCGCCGCCCCGCGGTTGCGCATGAGCTGCTCCAGCAGGTCGAACTCCCGCGGGGTCAGCTCCACCGCCTTGCCCTGCCGGGTCACGGTGCGGGCCACAATATCCATCGTTACATCAAAGGCGGTCAGGGTCTGGCCGCCGCGGCCGGTGCGGCGCAGTACGGCTTCCACACGGGCTAGAAGTTCTTCGATTTCAAACGGCTTTACGATATAATCATCGGCGCCGAGCTGCAGGCCTCTGACCCGGTCCTTAGTGGCACCCTTGGCCGTGATAAAGATGACCGGCACCCCCAGCGGGCGCAGGTAGCCCAGCAGCTCGTACCCATCCAGGCCGGGCAGCATAATATCCAGCAGGGCCAGGTCAAAGTCGTGCTCGGCAATCAGGTCCGCCGCGGTGCTGCCATCGTTGGCAACCGTGCAGTCATACCCCGCGCGGCGCAGGCTGACCGCAATCAGCCGGGAAATGGTAATTTCGTCCTCCACAATCAAAATGCGGTTCATCCAATGCCCCCAATCGTTATTTATCTTAAGTATAGCACAGAGTTGTCGCCAAGTTGTATAGAAGTTAGGAGTTAGGAGTTGGGCGGCGGGATAAAGGCTGCCGTGAACCGAATAAAAGCATTGTAGGGAACGGTCAAGACCGTTCCCTACAGATTATAATGGAAAGTTACGTAGGAGTTTTAAGGCAATACCGCATAATTCTAAGTGCCGATACGGCGAGCGAGGTGCGGCA
>OLPL01001807.1_pt1 | contig 12267 bp, 9 predicted proteins | sample 1673211 | NCBI WGS metagenome assembly OLPL01 (sample SAMEA3136766, study PRJEB25190) | human gut metagenome | reverse complement strand
ACATATTGTGTTCTCCATTGTTGGTGCGGCGCTTACGGATTTTGCCCCGCTTCTGCTGCACCTGCTCATACACAGCACGCTCGATGATCGCCTCATGGACGTCCTGGAACACCACCCAATTCTCACGGTCATTGTCGATTCGCTTCTTATTCTTGTAGGATTTGGAATAAGTTTTGAAATTGAGAATGTCACCACAGTATTCCTGCAGGGAGAGAATTTTGGTTATTGTGGAGCTGTTCCACTTGGTAGGCGGCTGCTGTTTGCCCTTGCCGGGGCGTTTGATGCCCTTCGTGAGCCAGTAGGCCCGCGGGGTCAGGACATCGTCCTTTTCAAGCTGGGCGGCAATCTGCTCTGTTCCGAACCCCTCCAAAGTCATGCTGTAAACGCGGCGCACAACCTGGGCTGCCTCGTCATCCACGATCCAATGCTTTGGATCATTCGGGTCCTTGATGTAACCATAGGGAGGCTGGCCCATCGGCTCACCGGCATTGCCCTTGATCTTATTGCTGATGCGCCGCTTTTTGCTGATATCGCGGGCATACCACTCGTTGAACAGGTTGCGGATCGCGGCAAAGCCCTCTCCGTCCCCGCGCTGGCTGTCCATGCCGTCGTTGACGGCAATGAACCGCACATCGTAGCTGGGGAAGATGATGTCGGTGTACTGGCCTACAGTCAGGTAATCACGACCAAAGCGAGATAGGTCTTTGCAAAGCCAGCAGCCTACCAATCCCTGCTTTACCAGTTCAAAGCCCTCCTGTACGCCAGGGCGCTGAAAGTTCGTGCCGGTATAGCCGTCGTCAACCAGCACTTTCAGGTTCGTGTAGCCATGATCTCGTGCGTATCTGGTTAAAAGCTCGCGTTGATTCTGTATCGAATTCGACTCGCCATCCTGCGAATCCTCATTACTGAGGCGGCAGTAGAGTATCGTAATTTTTTGCTGATCCGTCATAACGTCCTCCTTCACGTTCGGGTCAGCCGACAGAATCGGTGTGTTTGGAATTATATTATCATGGTTTTGTGTCACTGTCATTAACAAGCCACCTCCCGGTCAGAAAAAATGAGCCGTTTTACCTTGGCGGTAAGCGGCTCGGTTCCGTCACAGACGGTTTCAATGGTGTACCACGTGTTTCCAATCTTGCGCTCCACGGTTTTGCAGAAGGGGCTTCGTCTGTTCCAATAGGCCTCGCACTCCTGCAAAAAGGACTCCGGCGGGTCAAAGATCGGATCAAAGTAGCTCTCATGGTCAAAGACCTTGCAAAGCTCAAAGACCAAATCGTCTTTCCCCTCCATCACGGCACGGTTGATTTCGTCAATACAGGCAAAGGCGGTCACGGCAGCGTTTGAGCAGCTTTCCTACAAAGAGCAATGGTATCTGGAAAAGCGGAACGCCATCTGCATGACCTGCGGGCGCGTCAGCCCCTTGTCCACGCAGTCCACCTTTGAAGATTTAGCGGTGGATTTTGAAGGAACGACAGCCAGCGGTGCGGAGCGATTCTATCGGCGCACATTAGACAAGCTACGGCTGAAGCTGCTGGAAAGCGGTGTGATCCATACCGTGACACTGAAACAAACCGATATGCGAAAAAAGAACAAAAGAATAGCCGCCGCTGTCTACCAATATCAGGCGGACAACGACGGCGAATGGGGCGAAATTCGGTTCGATTTTGAAAACGGCACAGCGGAGATCGTCAGGCTGGCGGATTGGGATACGGTAAAATCTAACATCTTTGCAAATACGGCGATCCGGTTTGTTCAGTGCTTACCGGAAGCGAGGCTGCTGAAATCCGTGGTTGTGCCGTTTGAGATGGGCGTTCCGGAAAGACCACTCCCTCTGACCAAGGCGGCAAAAGAATCGAATGGCAATTCCTCACACACGATCTCTTTGCGGCAGACGGAGTGTCGGAAAACAGGTGAAACGATCACCGCCGCTGCCTACGAATATCTGGTAGACAACGATGGCGAATGGGGCGAGCTGCGGTTTGACTTTGAGAACGGCACAGCCGAGATAGTAAAACTGGCAGATTGGGACACAGTGAAATCTAACGTCTTTGCAAAAACGACGATCCGGTACATACAGGGATTGCCGGAAGCGAGACTGCTGAAATCTGTGGCCGTGCCGTTTTGGAAAGGCAGGGCATAATTATCCGCAGAGCATGACCTTTGCGCAGAACAGGCCGTCCTGATAGGTAATTGTACTTACTCCACCAGATTTTTCTGCGATATGGCGGACGGACTGGATACCAACACCTTCTCCTTTTCGCTTGGAGGACTGGAATACCCCGTCTTTTTCCCGGATAACTCCGTTATAGGTGTTTTCAACCTGAATCAGTGCCAGATTGTTGCCATGCAGATAGGCGGTTAGCTCGATTCTGCGTCTGGCAGGTGCAGTACGCAGGCTGGCTTCCAGCGCATTTTCCAGCAGATTAGAGAGAACCAGACACAGATTGATTTCGTCTACAGGAAGACATTCCGGCAGATCGAGCTGCACGGAAAATGGGATCTGTTCCCGCTTCGCAAGTGCGCAGTAATACCCGACCACGCCGTCTGCCGCCCGGTTTTCACAGAAATGCAGCTCCAGACTCGGAATTCTGGAAACTGCGCCGGAAAGATAGGCTTTGATCTTTTCAAGATTCCCTTCTTCTGCAAGGGCAGCGAGCTGACATAGTTGGTGGCGCAGATCGTGCCGCGCCTGCCGTGCTTCCTCAATGGCAGCTTTCAGGCTTTCGTAGCGCTGCTGCTGCATGGAAAGCAGCTGGTTCTCCTGCTGCAATCTCACATTCCGGTTGATGCTGATCGCCATCAGAAGGAAGATTGCGGTGAAGAAAAGCATCAAAAACAAAAGTGCGATGCTGATCACAAAATACCCCTGCAAAACACGCCCGGTATAGAGCGTGTCCGCATACTTGGGGATCATAAACAGATTCAGCGCAATGAACACCAGCGGCAGCACCCAGAACACATACCAGGTCTGCGCAAAATTTTCGTCCTCGACCATCCTCTGCACGCTGTGCGTCGCAGGATAATAGGCGATGGCGGCAAACAGCCAGCAGATCGCATGATAGCAAATCACGGCCCGCAGACAGAACCATGGCGCAGCCTGCGCCTGCGGCAAACCGGCCAGCATAGCGGCGTTGATCGCTCTTGAAAGGCTGTTGATACAGGCAAATACCGCACAGACAGACAACGCAATCGTTCCGGATTTCCAAAGCGAAATCCGGAGCGTTTTTATGTAGATCACGACCGCAAGCAAGGTTAGGCCTACAAGCATCGGCGCAGTCGGCATGCGGCGCGCATAGCACACCACGCCTCCGGTGGCGCAAAGCAGCGCAAGCAACGGAACAAGCCACAAAACAAGCTTTGACAGCGGCTGCTTTAAGCTGGATTTTGCCGGGAAGTAGGCCAGCAGCATGCCGGGAATCACCACGCCGAGCTCCAGAATTGGACGCAGCAGCTCCATTATGCCATCCGCCCCCTTTGAAGCAAGAACTCCATAAGCGCCTGCCGGGCGCTTTTCAGAAGGTCCTGACTGACAAACACGCGGCTTCCGTCCGCCATGCGGAAGGCGGAGCCTTCCAGATCCTTCGCATGTTCCAGATTCACGATCACGCCGCGCCCGCACACAAAAAAGCGTGTGTCATCCTTTAGTGGGGCGATGAACGTCTTGAAGGGTTGGCGTGTGGCAAGCGTCTTTTGAACCGTCGTATGGACGTAGATCAAGTGGGCGAAGTGTTCTGCGTAGACGATGTCCTGATAGCGCAGATGGATCTCGCTTCCCTCCACCTTTAGCTCCATATATTTGTCCGGCTGCGGTATGCGGGCAAGCAGCTCGTCCGTCAGTGCATCGATGTCCGCTTCGGTAAAGGGCTTGACCAGATAGTGCAGCGCCCGTACCTGAAAGCCCTCCAGCGCATGGTCGGTCGAGGTCGTGGTAAAAACCAGCAGGCAGTCCGTGTTGGTTTCCCGCAGCTTCTTTGCCGCCTCCATGCCCGTCATGCCATCCATATAAATATCCAGAAATGCGGCAGTAAAGGGCGCTTTCCTTGCCGCTTCCAGAAATGTCTCGCCGCTTTCGTATTCCAGAATATCCGCCTGCACATTTCTCCGGTGAAGCTGCTGCTCCAGCCGGTCTTTCAGCAGTGCACGTTCCGCAGCAAGATCATCCACAATCGCAATTCTCATGCAGGGTTCTCTCCTTGTCCTTGAATTCCAAGATAATTATATCACAGCGTGTCGAGGATGACAAAGAACCGCTGTCGGAATTCGTGCCAAAATCGCCCCTTTCGTGCTACGGTGCTTGAAAAAACCGAATGGCCTTTTTATACTGAGTGCAAGCAAAATGCCAAATCGGATGAAGGAAGGAGGGAAATCTGTGTATCGTATTGCCGTGCTGGCAGAACAGGAAGCAGAGCGGCAGCGCTACGCCGAGCAAATTACCCGGTTTTGTGAAGCGAAGGGGCTGTTTCCACAGGTCATGCAATATGACGACCAGGAACGCTTTTTTGAAACGGCGCAGAAAGATGCTCCAACCAATGCCGTCATTGCACTTTCCGGAGTGGCAGGACTGAATGCAGCGGAACATCTTCGCTCCTTATGCCCCGCGTGCCGGATGATCTGGTGCAGCGACTTGGATTTCTCCCTTCACGCCTTCCGGCTGCGGGCAGACTATTTCCTGCTGGAGCCGATTTCCGAGGAAGCATTCCGGCGAGGACTGAATGCCTGGATTGAATAAACGGGCATCGAACCAAACCGAGACAACAAGCACAAAAATGGAGGATATCAATGAAAAAGAAAAAGTTACAATGTTCTGTACCAACCCTTCTGCTGGCCGGTGTGTTGTGCCTGACATTGGCGGCCTGCGGTGCGAAGCAGTCTTCCGACATGCTTGCATCGGATACAGACTCCGCGGCAAGCGACGCCCTGCCGGTAAAGGCCATGAATGCCAAGCGTGTCGATGAAAACCCCTATATGGCAAAGAGCGACGCCAACATTCACCACGACGGCTACAATACCGACTCTACGGATGAAGTCCTGCCGCTTGGCATCTATCCGGAGATCAATGTTTCCTATGAAAAAACCAACGCGAACGCTTCGCCTGCCATTTACTTTGACAGCTACGGCCACGCAGTCGTTCCACTGCTCGGCGGCATCGCCATCCGCGATCTGAATGCCGAAGAGACGAAGACTCTTGGCTATTTCTCTCCGAAGCAGCACGACGGCGGTGGTTACGTCATCCAGAGCTCCTACACGTTCCTTGACTCGGAAAACCGCATCGTCTGCCCCACCAGCAACAACCATGTGCTGATGCTGCGGGCAACCGATGAAGCAGGAAACGTCCTGCCGGAGTTTGAAAAGGTACTGGACATTGACATCAAGGCGGCAGCCGAAGCTGCGCTCGGCAAGGAGCTGACGCAGAACCTTCTTTCCGTGGTATTTGACTACGACGGGAACCTCTGGTTCGCCACCGGCGGCTTCCGCATCTATCCCGAGCGTGAGCAGCAGGGCGTTCTCGGCTATATCGCCCACTCGGCAATCGACGCGATCCTCAACGGTGAGCAGACCGACCTGTCGAAGGCGGTTTTCGTCTACGAGCTGACGCCCGGTGAGGGCGCGGAGAACGGCATCGCCGCCTCCAAGGACGGTGCGGTCATTCTGACGAACCAGAACTGCTATCTGCTGCGTGCCAATAACGGTGTCGAGGCTGTCTGGTGTACGCCGTATGAGAGTGTCGGTGCGAAGGTCAGCGGCGAGGGTGACAAGACCACCGGCGGCGGTCTTGCCTGGGGCGGCGGCTGCTCCCCGTCGCTGACGCCGGATCTTGTGATGTTCACCGACAATGCGGATCCAGTCAAGCTGCTGGCGCTCGATATGAAGACCGGTGAGATCGTTGCACGCATGCCGGTTCTGGATGATCTGCCCGAGGGCTATCAGGTGGCGGTTGAAAACTCTGCCATCGTCTATGATGACAGCGAGGGCACCGTCAGCACGATTGTCTGCAACTGGTTCGGCGCAGGCAGCGCAGGCCTTGCCGATCCCGACAGCGATTCCTCCATCCAGAGCTACGCCAACATCTATGACACAAACTGGCTGACAAAGGGCAACTGCATGATCGCGCCCGGCGTCGAGCGCGTGGACACCGTGAAAACCGATTCCGGCTATGAGATGAAGAGCATCTGGTCTCGAAATGACCTGAGCGATACATCGATTCTCAAGCTCTCCACCGCGACGGGCTATATCTACGGCTATGTGCAGGATCTGGAAAGCGGCATGTGGCAGTACATCATTCTGGACTTTGCCACCGGCGAGACGGTATTCACCATGGACGTCTCCAACAAATATGGCTACAATAACATGGCTATCGGTGTGTATGCCGGAAACAGCGGCAACGCGCTCTACTGCCCGACGGGCTATCTAGAGCTGCTGTGCTTGCAGGACCGCTTTGTGTATCTTCCCGAAATGCCCTACCGCAAGGTCGATCTCGATAAGGCCGCGCGGAACGTACTGACACAGGAACAGTTTGAGCAGGACGGCGGTGACGGCACGGTCGCCAGCTGGCGCAATACTGTGACGGTCGAAAATGTTCATCCCAACACGACGGTCTCGTTCCGGATGAACAATCTTTCCGGAAGCGCCGCTGAGCTGAAGCTCTATGCCTACGGTGCAGATGGAAAGCTGGCGGAGGTCGGCAAAGAGCTGTGGTCGATCACGGATGAGACAGGCGCTGCCGTGGATACCCTGTCCGATGGCACACTGTATGAGCTGCGTGTGAGTGTCGCGGACGGCAGTGCGTTCGACCTGAGCGAGGCGGAAAAGGAGATCAAAATTTCCGTTGTACTTGCAAAGTAAGACTCAAGGAAGGCTGTCAAAAAAACTACAAAATCACCCCCGTTTCTGATTGATATGCTCCCTTTATGAAAGACAGTGAAATAAAAACACGGTCAATCACGAAGGGAGCATTGTTCATGTCAAAAAGGAAAACCAGCAGATCAGAGCAACTGTCGGCGGCGAAAGCCTCTGCATGACCTGTGGACGCGTCAGCCCTTTGTCCACGCAGTCTACCTTTGAGGACTTGGCGGTGGATTTCGAGGGTACAACCGCCAGTGGCGTGGAGCGATTCTACCGGCGGACGCTTGACAAGCTGCGCCTGAAGCTGCTTGAAAGCAGGCTTGTCCATACCGTGACGCTGAAGCAGACCGAATGCTGCAAAAGGAACAAAAAATAGCCGCCGCTGTCTACCTATATCAGGTAGACAACGACGGCGAATGGGGAGAGATCAGATTTGACTTTGCAACCGGCACAGCGGAGATCGTTTGGCTGGCGGAGTGGGACACGATAAAGTCCAATATCTTTGCAAGGACGGCGACTCGGCACATACAGAGCTTACCGGAGGCAAAGCCGCCAAGTGAGGTTGTTGTGATGTTTGATCAAGCAATGTGATCCTAAAAATTTATAATTATTATTCAAGCAATCGCCTGATTTATTTTGTGAAGTCTGATATCTTATTATAAGAAACACTGGATAATGCACAGAAATGGGGGATTATGTTTTGAGGGAAGAAAAGAAAGCCGAAAAGAGGAAGGATCTTGTAGGCATCTGCCTTGACTGCTTTGTCGAAAAGGGGCTGACCGTTGCCACGACAAAGGACCTCTGTAAGGCGGCAAAGCTGCAAAACGGCGGCATCTACTATTACTTCTCCACCAAAGAGGAAATCGTTCTTGCCTGCGCCGAAGAAGCGATCAGTCGAATTGAAAAAGCCGCGTTTGCCATCGTGCTTGAAGATATTAGTGACATCAAAAGCATGATGGATCGTCTCGGTGAGCTGGCGGATAAAATGTCGCCTACCATGCGCTTTCTGGTCAGCGTATGTGTGTCGCGCGAATACGGAGAAAAGGTAAAGCCTTCCCTTGTGCGGCTTGCGGCAAGATACCCTTATTACACGGGTAGGATTGCGGAGATCCTCGGCTGCACCGACGAAGAGGTTGCGCCGTTCGTACATCTGTCGATCCTCGCCATCAACAATTATATGATCTTTGCCGAGCGAGCGCTGTTTGACCCACAAATCGAAGCGGTCAAAAAAGAGCTTTCAAGGCTTGCGGAAAGAAAGGGGCGGAATAATCGATAGTTTACCATAAAGAGAAAATCACAAACGACTTCATAGTCAATCCATACGCACAAACCGTTCCGAGGAGATGACCAAAACAGAAAAGAATCATAGGAGGACAACATGAAAAAGATACTTGCAATTCTACTATCGCTGCTTACGCTGCTTTCCTGCGGGCTTCTTTCCGCCTGCTCTGCCGAAAAAACGCAGCCGGATACATTGGATACTGAAACCGTGTGGGAAACGGTCAGCGAAGCATACATCTATGCGTTCCCGCTGGTGCTGACCGACGCAACCAAAACATTATCGACCAATACGGACGGAACCATGACTGGCCGTGCGCCCATCAATCAGTTCAACCATGCAAAAAAGCTGGCGGACGCCTCTTTCCGCACCGTTGTGACGCCGAACGTCGATACCGTCTATTCGCAGGCGTGGCTTGACATCAGTGAAGAGCCTATGATCTTCGTTCTGCCGGAGACAGATCGCTTCTGCAATGTGCAGCTTCTGGATGCGTGGACGAACACCGCCGCCGTGCTGGACAAGGCGGGTGCTTATGCCATTGCGCTTCCCGGCTGGGAGGGCGAGCTGCCCGACGGTGTGACGCGCGTGGACGTGCCCACCGCAACGATGTGGTCGATCACCCGCACGGTGCTGTCTGGGAACGAGGACCTGCCCAATGTCTATGCTATTCAGGAGCAGATGCAGCTCCTGCCGCTTTCGGCTTATGTACAGGGAGGCGAGTATGCCGCACCGCAGGGAGCTTATAAAGAGGAAAATGACTTTGTTCCCGTGAACAAGGTGCTTTCCATGACGCCAGCAGAGTTTTTCAATACGGCGAACGCTCTGATGCAGGTCAACCCGCCCGCCGATGCGGATGAGGAGCTGCTGAAGAAGCTCTCCGCCATCAATGTGGGCGCGGGCAAGACCTTCGACGCCGCCCTCCTGGGCGAAGGAGCTGCCGAGCGCTGGACGCAGATGCTTCAGGGGCTTCGCGCCACGCTTGCCGCCGACGGCGCGAAGTATGCGCAGAAACTCGGTCAGTGGATCTATTACGGCAAGCCCATCGGCGACTTCGGAACGGAGTATACCTACCGCGCGATGGTAGCGCTGGTGGGGCTTGGCGCCAACACCGTGGACGTGGCGATCTATCCCAAGACAGCGGTGGATGAGACCGGCGCAGCGCTGACCGGAGAAAAGACGTATACGCTCCACTTTGAAACCCTTCCTCCCACGCTGGAGGGCGGCTTCTGGTCCGTGACCGCCTACGGAGAGGATGATTTCCTCATTGACAATTCCATCGACCGCTACTGCATCAACGACCGCTCCGACTTCAAGCTGAATGCGGACGGCACATTGGATATTATCCTGTCCAAGGATGCACCGGAAGACACCTCTAACTGGCTGCCTGTTTCCGACGGGGAATTTCATCTGTTCATGCGGATCTATGTACCGGATATGACAGCACTGGATAGCTGGCAGCCGCCTGTTATCCGCGAACAATAAGGAAATGGAGAAAGAATGGCTATGAAACGTATTGCAGCAATGCTTCTTGCATCGGTACTGCTGCTGTCCTGCGTCGGCTGTGCGCAGGATGGGCGCAAAGAGCCGGGCGCGGAAAAGGCAGACCTGGGTCTGACCGCCGAGGTCAAGCCCGCCACAGACTTTACGGCAAAGGCAAATGCCGCCGTCTACGATGAACTTGACTTCGATGATAAGCAGGAATATGAATTCGCCACCCGCGGACTGATCGACGCGCCGGAAACACTGGAACTGAAGGACGAGGATGGGACGATCCTCTGGAGTCAGGAAGCCTATGCGTTCCTGGATGATTACGAAAAAGCGCCTGACAGCGTGAATCCCAGCCTCTGGGAGAACACGAAGAACAATCACGCCTATGGACTTTTTGAAGTGACAGATGGCATCTATCAGGTCCGCGGCTATGACATGGCAAACCTCACTGTTGTCAAGGGCGATACCGGCTGGATCGTCTTTGACACGCTGATGAGCGTGGAGTGCAGTCAGGCTGCCATGCAGCTGATCGAAAAGAATCTTGGTAAATTCCCGGTCAAGGCCGTCATCATCTCTCATTCCCACGCCGACCATTTTGGCGGCATCGCCGGCGTGATGACGAAAGAGGATAAGGCAGACGAGACACTTTCTATTGAAGATCAGCTCGCCAGCGGCAAGATCCCCGTGATCACGCCTGTGGGCTTCACGGAGCACTCCGTGAAGGAAAATGTCTACGCCGGTAAGGGTATGGGCCGCCGCAGCAATTATCAGTATGGCATCCTTCTGACCCCCGGCGTGACCGGCAAGCTGGCGCAGGGCATCGGCATGGGACAGTCCACCGGAACGGTCTCGTTCATGACGCCCAGCTATGAAATCACGCAGTACGGCGAAAAGCTGACGATCGACGGTGTGGAGCTGGAGTTCCAGCTCACGCCGGGTACGGAAGCGCCCGCCGAAATGAACACGTGGCTGCCCCAGCACAAGGCGCTGTGGATGGCGGAAAACTGCACCGGCACGCTCCACAATCTCTACACGCTGCGCGGCGCGGAGGTGCGCGACGGCGCGGCATGGGCAAGCTATATCACCGAGGCCATTTCCCTTTACGGCAAGGAAGCGGAGGTCACCTTCCAGTCCCACAACTGGCCGCACTGGGGAAACAACGTGGTGAACGACTACATGGTCAACACGGCTGCCGTGTATAAGTTCATCAACGACCAGACTCTGACCTATATCAATCAGGGCTACACCAGTGACGAGATCTCCAACATGATTGAGCTGCCGGAGGCGCTCAATAAAATCTGGTACACCCGCCAGTACTACGGGACGGTCGCCCACAACGCCAAGGCGGTCTACCAGAAGTTCATGGGCTGGTATGACAGCAACCCTGTCAACCTGAACCCCCTCATGCCCAGCGACAGCGCAAAAAAATGGGTGGAGTACCTGGGGGATGTTGACAAGGTCCTGCAAATGGCAAAGGCGGATTTTGACAAGGGTGAATATCAGTGGGTCGCCGAGGTCACAAACACCATCGTCTTTGCCGATCCGACGAACACCGATGCGCGGCTTCTGTGCGCCGATGCACTGGAGCAGCTGGGGTATCAGGCGGAGTCCGGCCCGTGGCGTAACGAATATCTGACCGCCGCGCAGGAGCTGCGCCATGGAAACGCCAATTTCACCGCTTCCACCAAATCTACCGGCGACATGGTCAAGGCCCTCTCCGCGCCCATGCTGTTTGACTATATGGCCATTGTCATGGACAAGCAGGCGCTGGCTGACCGCGACTTCACCATGAACGTGATCCTGCCTGACGTGGGCGAACAGCACATGCTCCGCGTGAAGAATGGTGTGCTGCTGGTCTATGCGGATACATTGTCTGATGATGCGGACGTGTCTATTACCTGCCCGAAGAATGCGCTGTTTGCGATCCTGACCAACAATCAGGAAACGGTTACACAGGCCGTCAAGGTCGAGGGCAGCGCAGAGCTGCTGACGCTGATGATGGAGAATATGAACCAGTTCCCGATCACCGGAGCCAACCCCTTCAACATCATCGAGCCGTAACGGAGTTGCCGGTAAGCGCGCGGCAAACGCGGACGCAAACGGGCTGGCGCCTTGACAACGCAACGCTTTCCGGCGGCATTACCGCTCGCCAATAAGCCGCGCTCAACGTATGTTGACGGCATCCCCAGCTACATGAAGGCCGAGATCGAGGGCTCGCTGGTGAATGCGCCGGCGGGCAACGCTGTTGAGGGGAGCGCCAACGGCATCGTGTTCGTCGACAAGCAAGGCACGGTTTTCGGGGACGCCGTCATCACCGATGAGGTTGCGGTTGATGTGGGCGAAACCCTCACCATTCCCGCAGGCGCGTCCCTGACCGTTGCGGCGGCCGGCATACTCGTCAACGACGGCACGATTGCGGTGCTGGGCACCTTGAACGGCGCCGAGGGAACCATCGTATGCCACAGCCACTGCGGCGGTGCGGCCACGTGCGCCGGCAACGCGGTGCGCGCTGTGTGCGGCGCCGAATACGGCGAGCTTGACCCGGCCAACCACGCTCACAGCTTGCGGCAGGTTGAGGCCAAGCCCGCCACAGCCGAGGCCGAGGGCAACACGGCATACTGGCACCGCCCTGATTGCGGGAGGTGTTTCGTCGACGA